>Ga0184629_10000010_pt1 | contig 64958 bp, 55 predicted proteins | sample PLM4_32_b1_FD_133158 | JGI IMG/M metagenome (GOLD analysis project Ga0184629, IMG submission 133158) | Groundwater sediment microbial communities from an aquifer in East River, Colorado, USA - PLM4_32_b1 | ecosystem: Environmental > Terrestrial > Soil > Riparian zone | place: USA: East River...
CGCGGGCGCGTACTCGATCGCCGTCGAGAGTCCGAGCGCTCCCTGCTCCATCATCGTATCGACCAGCGCATTCATGTGCGACTGCTCCGGGCCGGTCGGTGCCCGATCGTCGAATCCGATGACCGCCATCCGTACCTGCGTGGCTCCGACGAACGTCGCGATGTTGATAGCGGATCCGGTGCGGGCGAGATGCGCGAAATACCCGTCCAGATCGCGCCAGTCCTCCGCCAGGTGGTACCGCTTCATGAATTCGGAATCGAGCGCCGCCAGTGGCTCCGTGAGCGGCGCGACAGACCCGCCTTCGCCGGTGACTTCCGTCGTGATCCCCTGGGTGATCTTCGAGAGGACGCGGTTGTCGATCAGCGCGTAGGTCTCGGATTGCCCCAGCATGTCGATGAAGCCGGGCGCCACCACCAACCCTGAGACGTCGAGGGTCTCGCGGGCGGCAAGGCCCAGGCGGCCGATCGCCGCGATGCGATCGCCGCGGATGGCGACGTCCCCCCGCCAGCGCGGATTGCCGGTTCCGTCCACCACCCAACCGCCCTTGAGCAGGACGTCGTAGGCCGTTCCGGCCTCCGGGGCGGAACGGTTGACGGGCCGCTCGCACGCCGCCATGAGCGCCAGGGTCGCCACCGCGAAACGTCTCACTTGCGCCATTCGGTCCTCAGCGAGTCTGGTCGGATCAGCCGACCGCGCACCATGACCCACGCGATATCGCGCGTGGCGGTGATGTCCTCCGCCGGGTTGCGGTTCAGGACCACGAGATCGGCGGCTTTCCCGGGCGTCAGCATCCCGAGCGAGTCCGCCGCCAGGATCTGTGCGCCGTAACGGGTGGCGACGGTGATGACGTCGATCGGCGTCAGCCCGGCGCTCACGAGCAGCGCGAGCTCCTCATGCAGGGCGGCCCCCGGGACGAGCAGCGGGTTCGCCGCGTCGGTCCCGGCGGCCACGAGACCCCCCGCCGCCCGGAACTCCCGGACGAACTGGTCTTGGCGCGCCCGCCCGCGGCGAAACGCGGCGAGCTCGACGTTGTGCCACCCGGCGCGCTGCAGCAGAGCGGCCACAGCCCGGACCCGGTTGGCGCTGTCGGCCGGGACATCGGCCATGCCGAGGCGCTGCAGCAGCGCTGGATCGTCCAGGTGGGCGAACGCTTCGTGCTCGACGAGGGCCGGCACGATCGCGACGTGAGTCGTCGCGAGGGCGCGCGCCACCCGCGTCACGGCAGCGGAATCGAGGGCGCCCCAGCTCGCCTCTTCCATCGTGAGGCCGGCGAAAAAGAGGTCGTTAGCCCGGACGAACGGTGTGGGATCGCTCGCCGCGGCCTGAACCACGCCGCCCAGCTGCTCCAATGTCGTGACGCCCGCGCGGGCCGCGCTCACCGCATCGACCTTGCCGGGGCGGACGGCGACGCGCAGCCGCAACGTCGCCGCTTCGTCCACGATCGCCCGCAGCAGGTCTGGCGTGATCTTGGTGTACACGGCGACGAAGTCCGCACCGGCCACCGCCCGTTGGTCCACCGCCTGACGCGCTTCCTCATCACCGGCGACCGCGGTGGCCCCGGGCAGCGTGGCCGCCATCCCGTCGATTACCGGGCCGGCGGTGAACATCCGCGGCCCGAGCACCGAGCCGAGATCGATGTCTCTCTTGAGGGCGTATCCCGAATCCCCCGGCGAGTGCATATCGCGCACGGTGGTCACGCCCCAGGCGAGGTAGCGGGGCAGGGCCCACCGCTCGACCATCGCGTGCGCGTCGATCAGACCCGGGATGATCGTCTTGCCCACCAAATCGATCCGCTGGGCGCCGCGGGGCACCTTGATCTCGTTCACCTGGGCGATCGCTCTGATCGCGCCGTCCTTGATGAGGATCAGGGCGTCCGGTTTTGGGGGACCGCCCGAGCCGTCGATCAGTGTGGCGCCCTCGAGGGCGATCATCCCCTTCCCGGGGGAGGTACAGGCAGCGACGACCACCGCCGCGGCGCACAGCAGGGCGACCGGCCGGCGCCGGGGCAGGGTCACGGTTTCGGATCCGCCGACGTGTGGTCGTGCAGGATCTGCCAGCGGTCGCCCCGCTTCTGGAGGATCAAGGTGAATGGTCCGCTGGCCACCAGCGAGTCGCCGCGGTGGAGCTGGAATCGGGCGGTCGCGAATGCGAGGTCCATCGTGAGGGGCCGGACGCGGAGCTCGACGAAGGAGAGAGAGTCCCGGCTCTTGCCGGGTGCGAAATAGGTGTCGCGGTAGCGGTCGTACAATGGCTGCCAGCCGTACTGGACGTGGCCGCCGGTCACGTAGCTGACCGTCGAATCCTTCGCGTAATCGCTCATGAAACCGTCGAGATCGCCGCGGTTCCAGTCGCCGGCCGATCGCGCGAGGGCCGCCGCGATTTCCCGGGACGGATTCCCGGTAGGAACCTTGGGCGCCGCGCAGGCGGCGGCGAGCGCAATTGCGCACCATGTGAGACGCACCTCGCACCTCTTCGTTCGTTGGCCGCCAGAACGTACCTTGCCGCATGGCCGATGCAACCCCGTCGCTCGTCGGGGCAGGGAAAACGGTCGTGTATGGACCGGTGCGCTCGCGCCGCCTGGGATCGAGCCTCGGGGTGAACCTGCTCCCGGCGCGGTCCAAGGTGTGCAACTTCGACTGCCCCTATTGCGAGTGCGGCTTCAACAGGGAGAAGGACGCGGCCGCGCGCTGGCCATCTCCCGACGAGATAGGGCACGCGCTGCGCCGCGCCCTCGAGCGATTGCCGCAGCCGCCCGACTGGATCACCCTGTCCGGGAGCGGCGAGCCCACCATGCACCCGCGCTTCGCGGTCGCCGTGGACCGCGTGCTGGCGGCCCGGGACGACGTCGCGCCCCGGACGCGCGTGGCGGTGCTGTCGAACGGGGTCCTCGCGGGCGTTCCCGCCGTCCGCGACGCGCTGCTCCGCCTCGACGGGCGCTTCATGAAGCTCGATCCCGGGCCGGCCGAGCTGGTCAACGCACTGGCGCTGGATGGGCGAGCCTTGGCGGAATCCTATCGGGCGCTGCGGCCCGTCACGGTGCAGTCGATGGTCGCGCGTGGGGCCGGCTGGGACGGCGGAAGCGAGGCGAGCGTCGCCGCCTGGCTGCCGCTCCTCGTCCGCGCCGATCCGGCGGCGGTTCACCTCTACTCGATCGCGCGGGCGCCGGCGGATCCAGGGGTCACGAACGTGACGCGGGAGCGCCTCCTCGTGATGGCCGAGGCCATCCGGGAAGCGCTCCCGCGCACGATCGTCGACGTCTTCTAGCGGTACGCTAGCGCCGCCGGCGGCGCGTCGCCTTGCGCTTCGCCCGCGCCGGCTTCCGGGCCCTGGCCCGCTTCGCCTTCCGGGCCGGTTTCTTCTTCTTGGCCGCCTTGCGTTTCGCCTTCGGCCGGGCGGCTTTCCTCTTCTTCTTAGGCGCCGCCTTCCGCTTGGCCGCCGCCTTCCGCGGCTTCGGCCGCGGCATCGCCGATCCCATCCTGGGCTCGTCCATCATCGGTGCGGGCTCCGGAGCCATCGGGGGCTCCGGCGGGAACATCGGCTCCATGAACCCGGGGCCGCCCATTCCCGTGAGATCACTCGTCGCGAGCATCTATGGTCCTCCGCTGGTTGTGGCCGCTGGGGGCCTATAGCTTACCCGGCTAACTCCCCGACGCAAGTGAGTGCATGCGCCAGCTCCTCGGTGGTCTGTTCCTCTTACCGACGCTGCTCGCCGCACAAATCCGCTCCGACTCCATCGCCGCCCGGGCGCCGATCTCGTTGCCGTGGCGACGCTTCGGCGTCACCCTGTCAGGGCCGGTCTCGGGCTCCGGATACGTCAGCGCCATCGGCCGGCGGGCAGCGTTGATCGGTACCGACGCCGGCAACTTCGAGGCCTGGACCTGGCCGCTCAAGCTGTTGCACGACTTCTCCCTCGCCTTCAAGACCCCGCTCTACGACCAGCCGATCCCGGGCAAGGACATCGCCCGCCGGGTTGAGATCTCGCCCGCCGGTGCGACGATCGTCTATACCCACTCCGCGTTTACGGTCACGGAGCGGCTGTTCGCGCCGCTCGACCAGCCCGCGGTCGTCGCCATCCTCGAGGTGGACGCAGTCCGGCCGATCGAGATCATTGCCCGCTTCCGACCCGACCTGCAGCTGGCCTGGCCGGCCGGCTTCGGGGGGCAATACGTATTCTGGGACGACGCCGAACGGGCGTTCGTGCTCTCCGAGAGTCGGCGCCAGGTGAACGGGTTCTTCGGCTCCCCGGCGGCGACCTGGGCCACCAACAACCCATCACACATGCTGGCCGACGCCGCGAGCGAGCTGCACATCGCGGTGGGGGACCAGGGGCCCGTGGCGATGCCGCGACCCGGCGAGCCCGCCGGCCGGCTGACACCGGTGCACGCCACTGGCATCCCGCTGGTGATGGTCGGGGCCATCGCCCCGCGCGACAGCGTGCGCGCGATCTACCGTCGCGTGCTGGGGCACGTGGCGGAGCTGTATGCGGCCCGCGCCGCGCACGCGCAGGGCGTGCTCGACTCGACCATCGTCTTCCACTCGCCGGACTCCACGCTCGATCTGGCGGTGCGGTGGGCCAGCCTCAATCTGGACGAGGCCATGGTGTGTAATCCGGATCTCGGCTGCGGCCTGGTGGCGGGCTACGGGCCAAGTGGGGCGACGAGCACGCGGCCGGGGTTCGGATGGTTCTTCGGGGGTGATGCGTCGATCAATTCGCTCGCCCTGAGCTCGGTGGGGCTGTGGCCGGTGGCGCGGGATGGGCTGGCGTTTTTCGCGGCCTACCAGGGAAGCGCAGCGCCGAACGCCGGGAAGATCCCGCACGAAATCTCCCAGGGCGCCGCCCGCATCCGCTGGTTCGAGGACTACCCCTACGCCTTCTATCACGGCGACACGACGCCGTTCTGGATCCTCGCGGTCGCGGAGTACTGGCGTGCCTCGGGGGACTCGGCCACCGTCCGGCGCCTCTGGCCCAACCTGAAACGCGCCTACGACTGGGCCAAGTCCACCGACGGCGACGGTGACGGGCTGATGGACAATGCGAAAGCGGGGGCGGGGGCGATCGAAGTCGGCGACCTGCAGCAGGGGCTGCAATCCGACATCTACATGTCCGCGGTCTGGGTGCGGGCGCTCGAAGCGTTTCCCCGCATGGCCGAGCTCGCTGGAGACCGGAGCGCCGCGGCCGAAGCCCGGCGGCTCGCGGGGCGCGCCGGCACCTCGTTGCGCGAGAAACTCTGGCTCCCCGAGGAGCGGCGCTATGCCTTCGCCCTCCTCGAGGGCGGCTCGCGCTCCTCCGAGCTGACGGTGTGGCCCGCCACCGGGCTGGCGTTCGGGTTGTTCGACGATGCCCGCGGGGAGGCGACCGCCGCCTCGCTGGCCCGCGCGGCGATCATGACCGATTGGGGCGCCCGCACGCTGGGCTCGACCTCTCCGCTCTTCGACCCGTTGCACTACAACAACGGCACCGTATGGCCGTTCGTCACCGGATTCGAGGCGTGGGGACTGTACCGCTACCACAATGCGCCGATGGGGTTCGCGGCGACGATGGCCGTGGCGCATACCAGCTTTCTGTGGGGGCTGGGCTCGAACCCCGAAGTGTTTTCGGGGAGCGCGTTCGAGCCGCTCGAGACCGCGGTTCCGCAGCAGTTCTTCGCGACGTCCATGCTGCTGGCGCCGCTGGTGCGGGGGCTGGTCGGATGGGAAAGCGACGTGCCGGGTGACCGGGTGACCCTCGCCCCACACCTGCCGCCCCAGTGGGACACGCTCACCGTCGAGCGCCTTCCGGCCGGCACCGGGCGCTACACCGTACGGTTCACCCGCAGCGACACCACGCTGACCGCCGAGTTGACGCGCAGCGCAGGTGCGGGGGTCGATACGCTCCTCTACTCGCCTGCGCTCCCATTGGGCGCCGTCCTTCATGAGGTGCGCGCGAACGGACGCTCCATCACGTGCGGCGTGCGGTCCACCGGCGCGGACGAGCACGTAGACTGCAGCATCCCGCTGGCGGTGCCGTTGACCATTGTGGTACGGCATTCGCCCGGCTGGGCCGTGCTCCTGCCGGCGCCCGCGCCCGAGCGTGGCGCGCGCTCGCGCAGCCTGAAGCTCCTGTCCCAGCGCCTGGTGGGAGACACGCTGCAGCTGCAGGTGGAAGGGTTGGCCGGGCAGGCCTACCAGGTCGTCGTGCGGACGCCGCGCGGCGAACGGTCGGTCTCGGTGGTGTTCCCCGACAGCGGTGACGCGGTGGACGGGTATCGCGCGCGTGTCGTCCGGGTTACGGCGACGCCGTGAGAAGTTAGATTAGCCCTGCATGATCACCCGCCCGCGGCCGCTCGCCGCTCTGCTGCTTGCCGCCGCCGGCGCTCCGCTCGCGGCCCAGAACGTCGCCGAGGTCCAGGTCGCCCCGCCGTCGATTTCGATCAAGGTCGGCGAGCGGTACGGCCTGCTCGCCACGGCCTACGACCGGTTAGGGAACGTGTTGCCGACGGCCAAAGTGACTTGGGCGTCCAACAACGTCCAGATCGCGCGCGTCGACAACACCGGGACGGTGGTCGGTGTGGCCCCCGGGGTGGCGATCGTCGAAGCGCGCGCCGGCCAGCGCCGCGGCCAGGCGGCGGTGCAGGTGGCAGCGGGGGCAACCCCGCCCGTGGGCGGAGGGGGCGCGTCCACGGGAGGAGGAGCGAACGACCCGTTCGCGGGACAACCTCCCGGCACCGGCCCCGCGGCCGTGCTGCGCATCGATCCGCCGTCCGTGTATCTGCTGCCGTCGGAGAACACGAAGGTATGGCCCCGCGCCTTGCGCGAGGACGGCGCACCGGCGGCGCCGGTGCAGGTGACCTGGAAGTCGCTGCGCGAGGATATCGCGAGCGTGGACCCCAACGGCACCGTGGTGGCGCTCGCCCCGGGCCAGGGGACAGTGCAGATGACCGGGCCCGGCGGCCTTACCGCCACCGCACCGGTCGTGGTGCAGCAAGCCGGTTACGCGATCCAGGAGGGGACGGCGCTGACGCTGGCGCCCGGCGAAGTGGATACGCTCCACGTCGTGGTTCCGACGCAGGAGAACCGCCTCGTGAATCCGATCGCGCTGTCCTGGGCGTCCAGCGATCAGAGCGTGGCGCAGGTGAGCCTGACCGGGGTCGTGAAAGCCGTCGGATCCGGAAAGGCCTCGCTCAGTGTGACAGGGCTGTTGCAGCAGAAGACCGTAGACCTGCTGGTGCATCGGGCGGTGGAGCTGCTGGCGGTGCGACCCGGGACCAGGACCGACGTGGAGGTCCCGCTCACGGCGACGGTCCGGTTCACCGCCGCCGCCCTCGCGGCCGACAGCTCTCCGGTTCCGGAAGCGCTGCTCGCCTGGAGCGTTGCGGACACTAGTCTCGCCCGATTCGATCCGGCGACCCTGACCCTCACGGGACGGAAGGTAGGTCGTACGCAGCTCGCGCTCCGTGGTCCAGGTCCGAACCCGCTCCGCGCCGCGTGGAACGTCAGCGTGATCGCCGGCTCGGTGAAGCTCCCGGCAGCACGCCTCGGCCTCGCCCGCAATGGGCGCACGTCCCTGAAGGCGACCTTCGCCGACGACACCGGAGCGGTCCTCGGCCCCGCGAGCGGCCTCACCTGGAGCTCGGATGAGCCGTCCGTCGCGACCGTGTCGGAGGACGGGACGGTGACGGGCGCCGGGTACGGGCGCGCGCGCATCGTGGCAACGGCGCCCGGCGGCAAATCCGCTTCGACCGAGGTCTTCGTCGAGGACGAGCTGCTGCTCGTCAGTTCGCGTGGCGGCGCCACGCGGCTCTACTGGCTCGACCGCTCGAACCTCGCCGGGTTGCGGCGCGCGTCCGCCGATACGGGGAGCGCGGCCGATCCGTCGATCTCGCCGGACGGCTCGCGCATCGCGTTCGTGTCCACTCGGGACGGCAACCCCGAGATCTACGTCATGGACGCGGACGGCTCCAACCTCGCCCGTGTCACCAACGATCCCCAGGCCGACGGCCGGCCCGTGTTCACCCCCGACGGCGCGGGCCTCGTGTTCCAGTCGACTCGCTCCGGGAAGTCGCAGGTCTACACGGCGGCGCTCGACGGCAGCGGCACGAAGGCGCTGACCACCGACTCGGTGAACCAGACACCTACGCTGTCGCCGGACGGCGGGACGGTCGCCTTCGCCTCGGTGCGCAACAAGAGCTACGACATCTGGCTCATGGCGCGCGACGGGTCGAGCCAGCGCGCGTTCACCAGGAGCCCGCAGCAGAACGAGACGGAGCCCCACTTCCTGCGGGACGGGTCGCTGGCCTACATCGTGGAGCGCCGCGAGGCGAAAGGCACCGTGCGGATGGTGGTCAAGGCCGACCTCGGTACGGGCGCCATCACGCCACTGACCGGCACCGACCTGCCGATCTCAAATTTCGCCCTGTCGCCCAGCGGGGATCTGATCGCCCTGGTCGTGCCGAGCGATCCCAACAATCGCCGTAATCCTCTGTATCGCGTCTATCTGCAGACGGTGGGCGGCGGCACGCCGACCCCCATTCCGGCGGGGCCGACCGAGCAGATGGTGGCCCCGACCTTCCTGCCATAAGAGCGTTCGTACTCAACGCCGTCGGTGGGCTGGACCACACCGCCCTGACGGACGTCCCCGATGCGCCGCCGCCCGGTCCCGGCGAGGTCCGCGTCGCGTTGCGCGCCGCCGCCTTGAACCATCTCGACCTGTTTGTGGTGGACGGGCTCCCTGGTCTGCCGCGCCAGCTGCCGCATATCCTGGGCTCCGATGGGGCCGGGGTGATCGCGCAGGTCGGCAGCGGGGTGTCGAGCCTGCAGCCGGGAGACCGGGTGCTGATCAATCCGGGAATCTCGGATTACACCTGCGAGTTCTGCCGCGCCGGCGAACACAGTCTCTGCGTGAATTACGGCATCCTCGGGGAGCACCTGCCCGGCACGCTGGCCGAATTCCTCACGGTGCCGGTGCACAATGTGCAGCCGGTCCCGGTGCTCGATCCCCCCCTCACCTGGAGCGAGGCGGCGGCGTTCTCGCTCGTCACCCTCACGGCGTGGCGCATGGTGATGACGCGCGCGCAAGTGAAGGCCGGCGAGTGGGTGCTGGTGTGGGGCATCGGAGGCGGCGTGTCGCTCGCGGCGCTGCGGATCGCGAAGCTGGCCGGGGCGCGCGTCATCGCGACGTCCTCCAGCGATGCGAAGCTCGAGGTGGCCCGCACGCTGGGGGCGGACGTCACCTTGAATCACCGCTCGCAGCAGGTTGTCGCCGAGGTACGGGGGGCAACGGGCAAGCGGGGGGTGGACGTCGTGGTAGAGAACGTTGGCGAGGCGACCTGGGGGGACTCGCTCCGCTGCCTCGCCAAAGGGGGCCGGATCGTCACCTGCGGCGGGACGACCGGGCCGAGGCTCGTGACCGACGTGCGGCCGCTTTTCTGGCACCAGTACTCGATCTTCGGCTCGACCATGGGGAATGCGGCAGAATATCGGGAGGTGGTGCGGCGCCTCGGGGAGGGTCAACTGCGTCCCATCATGGACGCGACCTTCCCGCAGGAGCAGACCCGGGAAGCGTTCGAGCGTATGGCCCGGGGGGAGCAGCTGGGGAAGATCGCGGTGACGATCGCGGACTGAGGAGAGATGAGGAGCTCGGAGTTCGGCACGGGCACTTACCCTCAAGGGGGCCTCGGTCACCGCTTCGCTGACTGCAGTTGCTGAACGGCGCCCGTGCCGAGCCCCGGTCATCGAGAACGCAATTTGTGGAGCGACTCTCAATTGACAATCAACCGCGGGATCTACTCCGACAGGACGAGGGACCGCGGGGATGAAGCGGTGTTGCGTTCGCTGCTCTAAGTGGTTACCTTGCAGCTACTTAGAGCGTTTTTGCAGCTCACCAGGGACCGTCGCAGCCTGACGGCTGAACGCTGAAAGCCAACCGCGCGCCATGACCGCACCAAACGCGAGAGAACGCATCCTACCGCGCCTCATCGAGGACGAGCTGAAGGAGTCGTTCCTCGATTACTCGATGAGCGTCATCGTGCAGCGCGCGTTGCCCGATGTGCGCGACGGTCTGAAACCGGTGCACCGCCGCATCCTGTATGCCATGAACGAGCTCGGCCTGCTCCCGGGCCGTCCCTACAAGAAGTGCGCGACGGTGGTCGGCGATGTGCTGGGCAAGTACCACCCGCACGGCGACATGGCGGTGTACGACTCGCTGGTTCGGATGGTCCAGGACTTCTCGCTGCGCTATCCGCTGATCGACGGCCAGGGGAATTTCGGCTCGGTAGACGGTGACGCCGCCGCGGCATACCGCTACACCGAAGCCCGCCTCACGCGTATCGCGATGACGATGCTCGAGGACATCGACAAGAACACCGTCGAGTTCATTCCCAACTTCGATGACCGGCTGCAGGAGCCGACGGTGCTGCCGGCCCGCCTCCCCAACCTGATCGTGAACGGCTCGGCCGGGATCGCGGTGGGCATGGCGACCAACATCCCGCCGCACAACCTGGGCGAAGTGGTGGCCGCGGTGATCCACTTGGCGGACCACCCCGACGCGACCGTGAAGGACCTGCGGAAGTTCATCAAGGGTCCCGATTTCCCGACCGCCGGCATCATCTACGGGCGCGAGGGGATCAAGGAGTGCTACGAAAAGGGCCGGGGGCGGATGATCGTGCGCGCCCGCGCGGTGATCGAGGAGCGGGAATCCACGGGCAAGCAGCAAATCGTGATCGCGGAGCTCCCCTACCAGGTCAACAAGGCGAACCTGATCGCGAACATCGCCCAGCTCGTCAACGCCAAGAAGATCGAAGGGATTTCGGACATCCGCGACGAGTCGGATCGCGAAGGCATGCGCGTCGTGATCGAGCTGAAGCGGGAAGCCATGCCCGCGGTGATCCTGAATCAGCTCTACAAGCACACGGCGATGCAGACCACCTTCGGCGCGATCATGCTGGCGCTCGTGGACGGCGTCCCGAAGGAAATGGACCTGCGGGAGCTGCTGCACCACTTCATCGAGCACCGGCACACGGTCATCGTGCGCCGCACCGAGTTCGACTTGAAGCGCGCGCAGGAGCGCGAGCACATCCTCGAAGGCCTGAAGATCGCGGTCGACCACATCGACGAGGTCGTCCGTATCATCCGCAAAGCGAAGGACGTGCCGTCGGCCGATGCGTCCCTGCGCAAGCGCTTCAAGCTCTCCGAGCGCCAGTCGGCGGAAATCCTCAACATGCGGCTCGCGCGCCTCACCGCGCTCGAGATCACCAAGCTCGAAGACGAGCTGCGCGAAGTCCGCAAGTTCATCAAGGAGTGCAAGGAGCTGCTCGCTTCCAAGCCGCGCCGCATGAAGATCCTGAAGGAAGAGCTCCTCGAGTTGTCCCACGGCTTCGGGGACGAACGGCGCACCGAGATCGTCGCCGACCAGGGCGAGTTCTCGATCGAAGACCTGATCGCCGAGGAGGACATGGTGATCACGGTCTCGCACGGGGGCTACATCAAGCGGCTCCCCACGTCGTCCTACCGGCGGCAGCGGCGCGGCGGGCGGGGCGTCACCGCGGCCCACACCAAGGACGACGACTGGCTGGAGCACCTGTTCATCGCGTCGACGCACGACTACGTGATGTTCTTCACGCAGAACGGACAGTGCTACTGGCTGAAGGTGCACGAGATCCCGCAGGCGGCCCGCGCCGCCCGCGGCAAGCCGATCTTGAACTGCGTCGCGATCAAGCCCGACGAACGCGTGGCGGCACTGGTGCCGGTGCGGGAATTCACGGAGGATCAGTTCCTGTTCTTCGCCACCCGGGAAGGGCTGGTCAAGAAGACCCGGCTGTCGGAGTTCGGCAACCCGCGCTCGTCGGGGATCCGGGCGATCAACATCGAGAAGGGCGACGAGCTGATCGACGTCCAGGTCACCGACGGCAAGAACGACATCGTGCTGGCGACGAGGCACGGCATGAGCATCCGGTTCCACGAGCAGGACGTACGCGACATGGGGCGCACGGCGACCGGCGTGTGGGGAATGGCCCTCGACAAGCGGGACAAGGTGATCGATGTCGTGATCATACGCCGCTCCTCGACCCTGCTCGTCGTCACCGAGAAGGGCATGGGGAAGCGCTCCGAGCTCGACGAGTACCGCGTCCAGCGCCGCGGCGGCCGGGGCATCATCACCTTGAAGCGCAGCGACAAGACCGGCGACATCATCGCCCTCAAGGAAGTGCTCCCCGACGACGAGCTGATGATGATCACCAAGAAGGGCATCGTGATCCGCGTGCCGGTCGAGGGCATCCGCATCACGGGCCGCAACACGCAGGGCGTGAAGGTGATGAACCTGACCGCCGGCGACCTGGTCGTGGATGTCGCGCGCATCGTCAAGGAAGAGGACGAGGAGGACGGCGACGGGGCAGAGGAAGGCACCGCGGCGCCGGCCGCCAAGAAGGGGCAGCCGGGTCGGTCCGGCGCCAAGAACCAGAACAAGAAAAAGAAGAAATAGCGTGATCGCCGACATCGCAGACCGGGAGGTCGCCGAGGCGGCCCGGGCGCTGGAGGGCGTCGCCGTGCGCACCCCGCTGCAGTGGGTGGCGCCGCTCGACGCCTGGCTCAAACTCGAGAGCCGGCAGCCGATGGGCGCGTTCAAGATCCGCGGCGCCTACAACGCGATCCGCAAGCTGAGCGAAGCCGCCCGCGCCCCCGGCGTGATCACGTTTTCTTCGGGCAACCACGGCCAGGCGGTCGCGTTCGCCGCGCGGCGCTTCGGGGTGCGCGCCGTCATCGTCATGCCCGAGACGGCGCCGGCGGTGAAAATAGAAGGCGTGAAGCGGTGGGGCGGCGAGGTCGTGTTCGCCGGGCGGACCTCCGAGGACCGCCGGGTGGCCGCGCTGGAGATCGCCGAGCGCGACGGGCTCGCCGTGATCCCCCCGTTCGACCATCCCGACATCATTGCCGGGCAGGCCACGGTCGGCGTCGAGATTGCCGAGGGGCTGCCCGACGTCGCCACGGTCGTCGTCCCGGTCGGCGGTGGCGGGCTCATCTCCGGCGTGGCACGCGGTCTCGCGGCCGCCAACAGCCGGGCCCGCGTCGTCGGGGTGGAGCCCGCCGGCGCCCCCAAGCTGACCCGCTCCCTCGCGGCCGGTCACCCCGTGACGCTCGAGCGCACCGCGAGCATCGCCGACGGGCTCATCACGCTCTCGGTCGGCGACATCCCCTTCGAGACCTTGCAGCGGCACAAGGAACGGCTGGCGGGCGTCGTGACGGTGACCGACGACGCCATCCGGGAAGCGGTGTTCTTTCTGCACCAGGAGTGCGGTCTCACGGTGGAGCCCTCGGGCGCCGCCACAACGGCGGCGTTACGGGCCGGCCTGCTCGAGCAATACCGCCGTCCGCCCGTGGTCCTCGTGGTGAGCGGGGGCAACGTGGATCCGGCCCTGCTCGAAGACCGGCGCCGCTCATGAGCGACGCGCCGGTGGCAGCCCCGGGCCGGTCGTCCGGGTCCTCGGCGGTCCCCAAGATCCTCATTGCCGACGACGACGAGTCGCTGGTCCGCACACTCAGCTACATCCTCAAGGAGCGCGGCTACGAGATCGTGGTGAGCCCCGGCGGCAAAGACCTGCTGGCGCTCGTCGCCGAAGAAAAGCCCCAGCTGCTGCTGCTCGACATTATGATGCCCAAGGTGGACGGGCTGGCGCTGCTGGAACAGCTGAAAGAGGATCAGCGGTTCCGCGACCTCCCCGTGCTGATGATCTCGTCCATGGCGCCGGAGGAAGCCGCGGTCAAGTCGCTGGGGCTGGGCGCGGCGGACTTCATTCCCAAGCCGTTCAAGGTCAAAGAGCTGTTCGCCCGCATCGAAGTCCAGCTGCGGCTCGGCCGGGCCCTGGCACAGGCCCGCGATGAGGCCCGCAGCCGGCTCGCGATGGTCGAGATCCTCCACGAGATCACCGATTCGCTCAAGCCGGACGAGATCTACCACATCCTGGTGCGGCGCGTCGCGCGCGCGCTCAACATCTCGAAGTGCTCCATCGTGCTGGCCGCCTCCGGCGACCGCACGGGAATGGTCGTGGCCTCCTTCGAAAACCCGATGCTGCGCAACCTCGAGATCACGATGGGGCGCTACCCGGAGATCGAGCGCGCGTTGGTCAGCGGGAAGCCGGTGCTGGTGGCCGACGTGGCGACCGATCCGCTGTACGAGGCGGAGCGCCTCCGGTGGCGCACCGAGGGGATCGTCGTGCCCACCCGCTCGGCGGTCGCGGCGCCGTTCAGCATGCGGGACCGGCAGGTGGGCGTGTTCTTCCTGCGCACCACCGAAGCGGATGCTCCGCTCACGCCGGCCGACGCCCAGTTCGCCGAGTCGGTCATCGACGCCGCGGTGGCCGCGATCGAGAAAGCGTACGATTTCGAGACGGCGGTCCTCGACAGGCGGCGCTTCGAGCAGCTCGCGTCGACCGACGCGCTGACCGGGACGCTGAACCGCCGGGCCCTGGCCGAAGCGCTCGCGACCGAGTTGGACCGGGCGCGCCGCTACAATCTCTACCTCAGCGTCATGCTGGCGGACCTGGACCGGTTCAAGCAGGTCAACGACCAGCGCGGCCATCTGGCGGGCGACGCGGTGTTGCGGCAAGTTGGAGAGTTGCTGCGCCACGAAGCTCGCTCGGTGGACATCGTCGCGCGCTATGGGGGCGAAGAGTTCGTCGTCGTGATGCCCGAGACCATGCTGCGCGGCGCCTTGGTATTCGCGGAGCGGGTGCGCAGCAAGATTGCGGGGCACGACTTCGCCCCGGTCGGCGAAGATCCGCTGCAGCTGACGGTCAGCATCGGGCTCGCGGGCTTCCCCAATGAGCGCGTCACCAGCGCCGACAGCTTCATCGCGCTGGCGGACCAGGCCCTCTACCGAGCGAAAGACGAAGGCCGCAACCGGGTACGCGAATGAGCCAGCGACGCTGTCCGAAGTGCAAGACCGTCTATTCCGATGCCGCCCGATTCTGTCCCAAGGACGGGTCGATGCTGGTGGACGTCCAGGGCGCTCCGCCCGCGACACCGAGGACGCCGGTCGGCAGCGCCACGGCCGTCCGGACTCCGCCGCTCAAGCCCCCGCCCAGCCTGGACCGCGCGTCGACGCTCTCCAACCAAATGCTCGACGCCCGCTATCAGGTGATGAAAAAGCTCGGCGAGGGCGGTATGTCCTACGTCTACCTCGCCAAGGAGATTTCCAGCGACCAGGAAGTGGCGATCAAGGTCCTCTCGCCCAAGCTGGCGAGCGACAAGAGCTCCGTGGAGCGGCTGCGGCGGGAAGCCGGTCTCGCGATGCGACTCGACCACCCCAACGTCTGCCGCATTCTCCGCCTCGGGGAATCGGAGGACGGCCTGATCTACCTGGTGATGCCGTTCCTCCACGGCGAGCTGCTGTCGGACCGCGAGGTCCGGGGCGGCCCGATGGACCTCGCCGCCGGGCTGTCGATTCTGCGCCAGGTCTGCGCGGGCCTGCATCACGCCCACGACCTGCAGATCGTGCACCGCGACTTGAAGCCCGAAAACATCATGCTGGTCCCCAATGAGGACGGCTCGGACCGCGCGGTGGTCATGGATTTCGGCCTCGCCAAGGAGCGGCGCGCCGATCCCTCGATCGCCAAGCTCACGGCGACCGGCATCATCCTCGGCACGCCGGAGTTCATGAGTCCGGAGCAGATCCGCGGGAAGGTCCTCGACGCCCGCTCCGACGTCTACGCCCTCGGCATCGTGGCGTTCGAGATGTTCACCGGCAAGCTGCCGTTCCAGGGCCGCAACGCCCAGGAGATGATGATCGCCCGGCTGCGTGGCACCCCGACGCCGATCCGGACCGTCCGCCCCGATCTCCCCGCGGGCCTCGAGAAGGCGATCAGCAAGGCGCTGGAGACCAATCCCGAGAACCGGTTTCCCACGACCGTCGCGTTCGCCGAGGCCCTGTCCGAGGGGGAGGGTGCCGGCGGCGCTGGAGGGCTGTTCGGCAAGCTCAAGGAGCGACTGAGATGATCACCGCGCTGCTCGCTTGGTCGGCACTGGCCGCGCAGGCGCCCGCTCCCGCCCCGGACAGCCAACCCGTTACGGCCATCCGGGCCGGGACGCTGATCGACGGCACCGGAGCGGCCCCCGTCAAGAACGCGGTGATCCTGATCCGGGGCGATCGCATCACCGCGGTCGGTCCTGACGTGGCGATTCCGCGCGGTGCGACCGTGATCGACCTCTCGGGCGCAACGGTGCTGCCCGGATTCATCGACGCCCACGTTCACCTCGCCGGCCATACCATCGGCGACGGTGACTGGCAGCACGCCGGGCTCACCGATTTGCCCGGCCAGCTCGCGCTGCTCGGCGCCGCGCACGCCCAGGAGACGCTCGAAGCGGGGTTCACCACCGTGCGCGTGGTCAGCACGGCCTATTTCAACGACCTCGCCTTACGCAACGCCATCAACGCCGACTGGATTCCGGGACCGCGGATTCTCGGGGCAGGCATCTCGTTCGGGATCACGGGCGGACACTGCGACGACGAGGACGGGCTGCGTCCCGACGCCACCGGGCACGAATCGGGGATCGCCGACGGTGTGGCGAACGGAGTGGATGAGGTGCGCGCCGCCGTGCGCTACATGGTGAAGTACGGCGCCGACGTCATCAAGATCTGCGCGACCGGCGGGGTCCTGTCAGCCACCGATTCGGTCGGCGCGCAGCAGTATACGGAAGAGGAGATGCGGGCTATCGTCGAGACGGCGCGGATGCTGTCGCGGCGGGTGGCGGCGCACGCCCACGGCACCGCGGGGATCAAGGCCGCCGTCCGGGCCGGCGTCACCTCGATCGAGCACGGCTCGATACTGGACAGCGAGGCGGTCGCCTTGATGGTGCAGCACGGGACGTGGCTTGTGCCCACCCTCATGGCGGGCGAGCAGGTGTCGCTGCTCGCCCAGGCGGGCCGCCTCCCGCCGGCGATCGCCGCCAAAGCGCTCGCCATCGCCCCGCGCATGCAGGCGTCGTTCCGCCTCGCGCTCCAGGCCGGCGTGAAGATCGCCCTGGGGACCGATGCCGGGGTCTTCCGGCACGGACGCAACGGCCACGAGTTCACCCTCATGGTGCGCTACGGCATGACGCCGATGCAGGCGATCCAGGCCGGCACGCTGTCGGGCGCGACGCTGCTGGGCCGCGAGGCGGACGTGGGGAGTCTCGTCCCCGGAAAGCTCGCCGATGTGGTCGCCGTGCAGGGCGACCCGATCCAGGACGTGAGCGTGCTCGAGCACGCGGCGTTCGTGATGAAGGGCGGAGTCGTCTTCAAGCGGGACGGCCAGGTGGTGGGACGGAGCGCGGCCGGCGTGCCGTGACCGCGGGATGAAGCGCTTCCTCGCCTTCGATCCACCCGAATACGTCTCCTGGCAGCCCACCCCGGCGCTGGTCCGCGCCTTCCGTCAGACGATCGAGCAGCACCCCGAGCGGGCGGCCCTGGTCGCCGGCCTCTCCCGCGACGGCAGGCGCGACTTGTACGCCGGCCTGCTGCGGACGCGGCTCCACGACGTCACGCTGAAACGCTGGGTCCGCACTGGCGTCATCTCCAAGGCCTGGCTGGGCACGGGCGAAGAGGCGGTGACCGTCGGCCCGGTGCACGCACTGGAGCGCGACCGCGACGTCGTCGCCCCGATGATCCGGAATGCCGGAGCGGTCGTCGAGATGGGGATCCCGATCGCCCAGGCGTTGCGCGCCTACCTGGCCACGGCCGACTCGCCGTCGGCGGGCCGCGACCTGCACGTCGGCGACCTGCGCTCGGGGGTCCTGCAGCCGATTTCCCACGTCGGCGATGTGGTCCCGGTGATCGCCGGGATCGCCCTCACCTTCAAGATGCGCAACGAACCCCGCGTAGCCCTCACCTGGGTAGGCGATGGCTCCACCAAGACCGCTACTGCGCACGAAGGGACGAACTTCGCCGCCGTGCAGCGGCTGCCGGCGATCTTCATCGTACAGAACAATCAGGTCGCCCTGGGGACGAAGCTCGAGCAGCACCATCTTCCCGGAACCTTCAAGGATTGGGCGGCATCCTACGGAGTGTGGGGGCTGGAGTTCGACGGCAACAACGTGCTCGACGCGTGGGCGGCGACGCGCCTGGCGGCGGAGCGCTGTCGCGCCGGCCAGGGTCCGGCCCTACTCGTGGCCGAGACCTTTCGGATGGGCGGCCACGCGACCCACGATGAGCGCGAGGCGCGGGAGATGTTCCCGGCCAGTCTGTTCGGCGAGTGGGGGAAGCGCGACCCGATCGGGCAGTACGAGGAATACCTCAAAGAAGACGGCTGGACCGCGCAGCAGCTCGGCGAGGTCGAGGCCGTGGTGACGGCGGAGGTCGAGCGCGCGGAGCAGGAAGCGGTGGGGAGCCGGGAACGGATGCCGCCGGGGGAGAGCGCGATCCCGGGGGTCTATGCGAACGGACGGTAGCGTGGTGCGGTACGAAACGGCGCACCAAGGGTTCGCCCAGGAAGGCGACTCGGCGTTTTTCCGCGGGATCCACGAGTATTATCGGGTGTACCGGGACTCCACCAGCAGTTTGACGCCTTGAGGAGGTCGGGATGCAGCCACGAATGACGCTGGCGGTGCTGCTCGTGTTCGCGTGCACGAGCGGCGAATCGGTTTCGGGTCAGACCCCGGGCATGGTCCCCCAGGAGATCGCGGGACACACCCTGTACCTGCGGTCCGGATTCACGATCGGCCTGTTCGCGGACAACCTGAGCGGCGTGCGCAACATCGTGCTCGGCCCCGGGGGCGCGGTGTACGCTGCGCTGCAGGGGGGCGGCCGCGTGGTGCGGCTGGTGGACGCGAACGGCGACGGCACCGCCGACTCGGTCCAGGACGTCGCGACCGGACTCGACGGCCCATTCGGCATCGCATTCCGCGGTGACACGATGTACGTCGGAGAGATGACCCAAGTTACCCGGCTCGCACCGGGGGGCGCGCGCCAGGCTATCGTGACCGGGCTGCCGTCGGGCGGGCACAGCACCCGCACAGTCGTGTTCGGCCCCGACGGGTACATGTACGTCGCGGTCGGCTCTTCGTGCAACGTCTGTGATGAATCCGATCCGCGCCGGGCGGCGGTGACGCGATTCAACGCCGACGGCACGGGTGAGCATCGCTTCGCCACCGGGCTGCGCAACTCGGTGGGGCTCGCGTTCAACCCGTCCACCAGCGAGCTGTGGGCCACGAACAACGACCGCGACAATCTGGGCGACGACCTGCCGCCCGAGCATCTGAACATCCTGAAGGACGGGAAGTACTATGGCTGGCCGCAGTGCTACCTGCCGGGGCAGAAGAACCCCGAATACCCGGCGGCGACCTGCACGACAGTCGAGCCGCCGGCCATCACCTTCCAGGCTCACTCGGCGCCGTTGGGAATCACGTTCTACACGGGCACCAAGTTTCCGAGCTACCAGGGCGACGCGTTCCTCACGTATCACGGTTCCTGGAATCGCAGCGTGCCCACCGGCGCGAAGGTGGTGCATGTGAAGGTGCAGAGCGGGAAGCCGGTCTCGATCGAGGACTTCGTGACCGGGTGGCAGGTCGGCAACGGCTCCCGCTGGGGTCGGCCGGTGGCCGTGCTGGCCCTGCCGGACGGGTCGATTCTCATCTCCGACGATGCCGGTGGGCGGATCTGGCGGGTGGCGTATGGGCAGTAGGGTGGACGGGCGGACGGGCGGGTGGTGGGCGGCTGGCTCGATCGCGGTGTTGGTCGTAGTGGCGGGGGGACTGTCCGCCCGACCGCCCGACCGCCCGTCCGCCGACATCCACAGCGAGTACGTCAAGTTCGTCTCCGGCCACGACACCATCACGGCGTATCTCGCCTACCCGGAGCGGCGCGATCCGGCTCCCGCCGTCATCGTGATCCACGACATCTACGGGATGTCGGACCGGCTGCGTCCCTCGGTCGAGCTGCTTGCGCAACGCGGGTTCGTGGCGATCGGCCCGGACCTGCTGTCGCGACGCGGGGGCACCCCGTCGAGTCCCGACAGTGCGCGGCGGCTCATTTCCACGCTCGACGCCGACACTCTGACACGGGACCTCGACGCCACCTACGCGTTTCTCACGAGGCTCAAGGCGGTGCGGGCGGACCACATCGGAGTGATCGGATTCTGCTGGGGTGGCGGACAGAGTTTCCGGTATGCAACGAACAACCCGAAGCTCGGCGCGTTCGTCGTGTGCTACGGGACCGGCCCCGACACGACCGCGCTGAGTCGCATCAAGGCCCCGGGGCTGGGCGTGTACGCCGAGAACGATGCGCGCATCGATGCGGGTCTGCCCGATCTCACGGCCGCGCTCAAACGAGCGCAAGTGGATTACCAGTACCGGGTCTTTCCCGGCGTGGGTCACGCGTTCCTGCAGACGCGGGAAAAGCCGGAGGTCGCCGACACGGCCTGGACGGCGATCGAGCGGTTCCTGCGCGAGCGGCTCGGTCGCTGAACGGCCGAGGTCGGGCCGGCGTTACGGGTGGGGCACCATTCGGCTCGTGATGTAGTCCCGTGCCCAATCGAGTGTCGCGTCCCGCCCCGCCAGAAAGTCGGCCACCTTTTCCGTCACCGGGACTTCCGGTGCCACACCCGCCCCCTGGATTTCCGCTCCATCCGGAAACGCGTCACGCGTCACGGTGAGCCGCAGGCGCCAGTCCTTGTAGAGACGAAACTCCCCGACCTGACCCAGGCTGCCCGCCGAGGTAAGTCCCACGATCGGTCCGCGTCCCGCCTCACGGAACGCGACGAGCACGTCCTCGGCGGTGCCGCCGGTCCGAGGCGACGCGAGGATCGCCACCGGTCCCGTGAAAACGGGAAGGTCGGTGCGGGCCGGGACGGTGTCGGGCGGCGCGGCGAACCACGCCCCTGAGGAATCGGGCATGTCCTGCCCGCGGTAGGCGGGACGGTATTGCGGCGTACGCCATCGCGAGGTGACCAGCGCCCTCGAAACGAGACGCCCGAGGATGCGGTAGCCCGTTTCCCGGCCGCCGCCCGTGCCCTCGTGGTCGCGGAGATCGAGAATCAGGCCGCGGACGCGAGTGAAGTCGGGGAGCGCCTGATCGAACCGGCGCGCGACGTCGGGGTTGGCGAACGATGTCACCCGCACCCAGACCACCCCATCGGGCAGGGTGTCGATCTCGAGCGGCGGTGGCTCGAGCGGCCAGCGCTCGGCGAGCGACAGGCTGCGGGTGAAGCTCGCGCCTCGCTCCGCACCGCCCGGCAGTCGCAGTTGGAGATGCAAGGCGGTGCCCTTCTCTCCATCGAGCATGCGGGACACGGCAAGCTCCCATCGGGCGGGACCGGTGGCGGCCGAGATCTCCGGCAGCACCGAGTCGCGGATCCATTGGTCCGCCGGGATCCCTTGCACAGCGAGGATCTCGGCGTTGCGCTCTGGGCGGGCCACCCGGAGCTCGTCGTTCTCGATGTACTCCACGAGGAACGGCCGGCGTTCGACGCCGCGCAGCACCAGCGGAGGCCGCCCCCATCGGGCGGCGACCGCGGCCGGTGGGACGATGACCGCGCGGCCGTCGTGCAGCAGAGCCACGAAACGCCGGAGCCGGCGGAAGTACGTCAGGTCGCTCTGGCGATCGGGCGCGGCACCGAGCACGGCGCCGAGCGCGGAGTCCCAATCGACCCGGATCCGCTCCCAGACGGGCGCGTTGTAGCGCGCTTCCGACCACACGGCGGCCGCGAGGCGGGCCCGCTCGACCGGCCCCAGTTGCTGGGCGCCCAGGGGCGCCGCGGCCAGCGTGGCGGAGAGGATCCCGGCGAGACGTGACGGCATGGCTCCAATCTATCGCTACTCGGCCGACGCCTTCCGGGCCGCGATCGCGTCCCATGCCGCGGCCTGGCACAGCTGCACGCCGGCGCTCGTCACGCCCCAGTCCCGGACCAGAATCCGCTCCAGCGCGACGCGCAGCACCCCGAGCCAGGCGGACGCGAGCACGTCGACGCCGCCCGCGCGGACCGTCCCATCGGCCTTGCCCTGGGCCATGACGCTTTCCAGCGCGCCGCGAAACTCACGCGCCGTCGTCCGCGACGGCTCGTCGAGCAGCGGCGTGTGGTCCTGGAAGAGGAACAACCGCACCACCGCGGGCTCGCGCACCGCGCCGCCCATGAGCAACGCGCTCAACCGGGCGAGCTTCTCGCGGGGCGGCGCCGGGGCACCGTCAGCTTCACGCACCAGCTTCGTCGCCCAGCGCGCCGCGCCGCGGTACAGCTCGTTGAGAAGCTGCTGCTTCCCGGTGAAGTGGCGGTAGATGGTGCCTTCGGCGATGCCGGCCCTGCGGGCGATCGCGGGCGTAGTGGTCGAGTGGTAGCCCTGTGCGGTGAACAACTCGAGGGCGGCGCGCACGAGGCGTTGCCGGGTGAGGTCGGCCTGCTTCACAGGCGGGCGAATCTAATGGAACGCTTGGACTTCCGCGCGCTTCCCGCGTCTGTACGGCCCGGCTACCTTTCGGCCGCTTTCCGGTGCCGCTCACATCCGTCGGGAGATCTTCACACTCATGCGCATGCTGGTACTCGGCGCGGGCCTCCAGGGGTCCGCCTGCGCCTTCGATCTGCTGCAGCAGGACGCCGTCCGACAGGTCACCCTGGCCGACATTCAGCCCGACCGCGCCGCCGCCTTCGTCAAGCCGTTCGCCGGAAAGAAGCTCGCGCTCGCGAAGCTGGACGTGCAGGATCCCGCAGCCCTCCGCGCCACGCTGGGCGGGCACTCCGCGGTGATGAACGCGCTGCCGTATTACTTCAACCTCGACGTCACGCGGGCCGCGGTGGAGGTCGGGCTGCACTACGCCGACCTGGGCGGGAACACCGAAATCGTCTTCAACCAGAAGAAGCTCGATGCGGACGCCAAAGCCCGGGACGTCTCGGTGATCCCGGACTGCGGGCTCGCTCCCGGCATGGTGAACATCATCGCGGCTGAAGGGATCCGGCGGGTGGGGCAGGCGGAGTCGGTGAAGATCTACGTCGGCGGGCTGCCGCAACACCCCGAGCCGCCGCTCAATTATCAGATCGTTTACTCGCTCGAAGGCGCGCTCGACTACTACACCACCCCCTCCTGGGTGCTGCGCGACGGCAAGCCGGCGCGGGTGGACGCGCTCTCTGAGCTCGAGTCGTTGGGATTTCCGCCGCCGCTCGGGACGCTCGAGGCGTTCCACACCGGTGGCGGCATCTCCATCCTTCCCTGGGTTTACGAGGGGCGGGTGCGCACGATGGAATACAAGACACTGCGCTACCCGGGTCACATGGCCATCATGCGCCCGATCCGCGAGCTCGGCCTGCTCGACCTCACCCCGATGAAGGTGAAAGGGAAGGAGATCGTGCCGCGCGACGCGTTCATCGCGGCCGTGTCCCCCAAGCTCAACAAACCGCAGGGCCGTGATCTCGTCGCCTTGCGCGTGGACGTCCACGGCGCCGGCGGCAAGCGGGCTTCCTGGGAGCTCATCGACTACTACGACGAAGCCCGGGGCATCAGCGCCATGATGCGCACCACCGGGTACTCGCTCTCGATCACCGGCCTGATGCAGGCGGACGGGCGCATCGCCGGGCGGGGGGTGCAGACCCCCGATGAAGCGGTGCCGTTCGCCGGCTATGTCGCCGAATTAGGCAAGCGGGGCGTGGAGATTCGGGAGGTATAAGGTCTCTTCACGTTCGCTTCCGCCGGTCTTGTGCCACGGCGTGCTTTCGTTCTTCATGACCTTCCTGGACTTCCGCGCCCTGTGGGACCGCGCGCTGCCCTATCACCAGTTCGTTCAGGAAGCGGTCAATAACCGCGATCTCTGGACCGGGATGTACCGCATTGCCCGCATCCCGGAATGGGCCACGAGCGAGGCCCGCTCGACGGGAACGAAACACCACTTGCTGGTGATCGCCGAGGACTGGTGCGGCGACGGTACGAACACCATCCCGTATCTGGCGAAGCTCGCGGATCTGTCGCGCGCGCAGGAGTTGCGGGTGTTACGGCGCGACGAGCATCCGGAAGTCATGGATCGGTATCTCACCGACGGAGCCAGGGCGATTCCGATCGTCATCTTGCTCGACCGGCACTTCGCGGAGTTGGGACACTGGGGCCCCCGGCCGGAAGCGCTGCAGGCCTGGGTGAAGGTCGCCAGCAAGACGGCCGACAAGACCGGGCTGTACCCGCGGATCCGCCGCTGGTACGCGACCGACAAAGGGGCGTCGACGCTGCGAGAGGTGTTGGCGTTGTTGAAAAAAGAGACGTCAGACGTCAGACAGCAGGTGGTATCGACGGCAGCCTTTGCCTGATGTCTGAGGTCTGACGTCTCTCAGTAGCTCCACGAGCTACCGAAGAAGAACAGCCCGCCATCCTCGCCGAATCCCGCGCCGGCGACCAGCACTCCGTTGCGGCCCAGGCGCAGCATCAGCTCGCCGCCGCCGCTCTTGTGCAGGTCCCGGGTTGTGAAACGGAGCGCGCTGCCGGAGTCGTACACGCGGCCCACGTCGTAGAACCCGACCACCTTCAACTCGAGGATCGTCGGCGCGTACAGCAGGGCGTAGCGCACCTCGACACCGCCCAGCAGTTTCCCGGGCCCGATGAAGCGCGAATCGTAGTATCCCCGCAGCGAGCGATACCCGCCGACGCCCACGTACGGCCGCCCCGACGACTCGATCACCTGCATCGCCGAAATGCTCGGCGCGCCGCTCATCCGCTCCCCCACAAGACGGCCCGCCAGGATGAGTTTCTCGAGCGGATGGACGTATCCCTGCACGGCCACCGTCGTCCGGCTGTAATGCCGTGCCCCGGCGACCAGGGCCTCAGCCAGCACGCCGGTGTGCGGATCGACCTCGTTGTCGCGGGTATCGGCGACGAGGCCTGCACGGACCGCCGCGTCGTCGAACGGGGCGCTGTCGGCCACGCCCGCCGCGCGGTCGCGCGGAAAGAGGCCGTCACCGGGCAGGGTGCGGAAGGTGGTGTGCTCGAGCGTGCCGCCCACGAGGACGCGCAGCGGCCCCGCGACCCGGCGCTGCAGCGTAAAGCGCGCGAGCTGCGAGGTGCGGCTCACCTGATAGAAATACGGGCTCGTCGGGGTGATACTGTCGGTGTCGTACCGTGACGCGTTGCCGATGCCGAAATACCCCAGACGGTTGGCGCGCAGGGCATCGAGCGTCAACCCCACGCGCCAGCCCGCCCACAGCGCCGGTGCCTGGGCGTCCAGCTCCACGAGATAGCTGCCCTGCGTACTGGCGCCAGCCGTCAGCGTGAGGGCGGCGCGGTTGGGCTCGGGGCGCTCGCGAAATCCGATGGGACTGTACACCCGCGCGTAGCCCGCCAGCCACCAGCCGTCGATACTGCTGTAGTAGCCGTAGGGCGTGTACGTGAAGTCCCAGAACGGCCGCGGTTCCGGCGGGGCCTGCGCCGGGAGGCGGGACGCGCTCGTCGCGGCCAGCAGCAGCGCCCACACCGCACGCCGCACGATCAACCCGGCGTCGGCCCATCGTACAGATGGGCCGAGTCCACGAATCGCGCCTGCGTGCCGTCGTGCACCGCGAAGCGGCTCGGGTACAGCGCCGCCGAGCCGAACTCGCCGCGTTTGTTCACGGCATAGAAGGTGAGCTGGTAGCGGGGCTTGCCGTCCGGCGTCAGGAGGCGGGGCTCGGTCAGCCGGACCACGCGCCGCAGAGTTTCGAGGCAGGCGTCGGTGGGCTTCATGCCGCGCCGCATCTGATCGACGGTGAGAAACCCCCCGCACACCATGATGTTCAGCTCGCCGAGGCCGGTGGAGCCGGCGGCGCCGACGTCGTTGTCGCAGTACTGGCCCGCGCCGACGACCGCGCTGTCGCCCACCCGGCCGGGGATCTTCCAGGCGAGCCCGGCGGTCGTGGTCACCGACGCGACGTCGCCCGACGGCGTCACCGCGTCGCAGTTGATCGTGCCGGTCGGCGGATGCACCACCATCGGCGTCTTTCCCTCGCCGGGCACGTCACGCCAGTTGTCGGTGGGGTTCAGGTTGGCGCGCCACTCGAGCCACGCCTGGCGCGAGGCGTCGGTGAGCAGATCCTCCTCCTTGAAGCCGTAGGACAGCGCGAACCGTTTGGCCCCTTCACCCACGAGGAAGATGTGGTTCGTGTACTTGAGGACGAGCTTCGCCACCTCGGACGCCGTCTTGATGTTTTCCAACGCGCCCACCGCCCCCGCCCGTTTGGTGGGACCGTGCATGCAGGACGCGTCGAGCTGGACGACGCCGTCGGCGTTGGGCAGGCCGCCGTAGCCCACCGACTGGTCGGTGGGATCCAGCTCCTGGATCTTCACGCCCTCGACCGCCGCATCCAGCGGATCGGCGCCTTGTGCGATCAGCTCGAACGCTCGCTGGACCGGCCGCAGGCTGTTGGCCGAGGAGATCACGACGGGTTGCGCAGCCCAATCGTGGCGCGGCGGCAGCGGCCGGGGCGGCCGCAGCGGATGGGGAATCCCCAGGGCGCCGGCGGCGGTGAGCCCCCCCGCGGCGGACGCGAGGAACTCACGGCGCGAAACGTCGTGGATCACGGGCAACTCCGGTCTGATGGCGATTCGATGCTTGGTGTTTTAGCCCCGGGTCATCGTACTGTCAACTTGTGGAAGGTCCGGGCGCGTTCTACGTTCAGGCCGTGTTCGACGATGATTCCCCGAGCCCCCGAGCCGTCGTCGGCCGCATCCTCGGCCTGGCTACCGCCGGCGCGGTGCTCCTCCTGCTGATCCTATTCTTCTCCACCGGCCAGGTCGACTGGCGCCTCGTCGCCTTCATCGGCGTGCTCTGGGCCGCCTGGGGCTTCATCGGCGGGCTGTTCGGCGACCTGTTTGAGCCCGCCGGCCGGTTCCTGATGGACCAGCTCACCGGCAACGTAGCGCTGCCGGGCCCGGCGGAGACCCTGGCCGAGCAGGCGGCCCGGTTCGAGCGCATGCTCGCCGAGGGAGTCGAGCCGCACCACGAGATCATCATGGGCATCCGCCTCGCGGAGATTTACCGGATCAATCAGCACGACCCCGCGAAGGCCGCCGCGCTGGTCGCACGACTCCGCGCCAAGTACCCCGACGCCCCCGAGCTCAAGCTTGCCGGCTCCGATTGATGTTTCGCTCGTCATTCCCGTGTACGACGAGCGCGACAACCTCGAGCCGCTGGTGCGGGAGATCGCGGCTGCGCTCGCCGGCCGGCACTACGAGATCGTGGCGGTGGACGACGGCTCGACCGACGGGTCGCTCGAGACGCTCAAGGACTTGAAGCGGACCCACTCCGAGCTGCACATCGTGTCGTTCGAAGCGAACGCGGGCCAGACCGCCGCCTTCGCTGCCGGGTTCCGCGCGGCGCGCGGCGCGGTGATCGTCACCATGGACGCCGACGGCCAGAACGACCCCGCCGATGTGCCCGCCTTGCTCGACGCGCTCCAGCGCAGCGCCGCCACGGCCGTCGTGGGATACCGGATACGGCGGCACGATTCGGGGTGGAAACGGCTGCAGAGTCGCATCGCGAACGCGGTGCGCAACCGGCTGAACCACGAGACGATCCGCGATACCGGCTGCTCCCTGAAGGCGTTCCGCGCCGACGCGGTACGGGATCTACCGTGGTTCAGCGGGATGCACCGGTTCCTGCCGACGCTCGTGAAGCTGTACGGGGGCACGGTCACCGAGGTCGCCGTCCGCCACCGGCCCCGGCGCAGCGGTCGCACCAAGTACGGGATGTGGAACCGGGTGTTCCGCTCCCTCGTCGACGCGCTCGCGGTGCGCTGGATGCAGCGTCGCCGGCTTCGCTACCGCGTCTCCGAAGAGCTCCCCTAGCCAGGATTCCCGCCGCCATGCCGCCCCCACCCGCTCGCAGACCCCGTCTCGATCCGGCGATCTTCAACCTCCCCGTCGCCCGGATGCGCGAGGGGTATTACTCGGACAAGTACTTCGTCCGGGCGCGCGAGGTCCTCATCGCCGACCGGCACCGGCGGCGCGTCACGATGCAGGTGTTCGGCAAGACGCACGCCTACCTGGGCGGCGCCGACGAGGCCATCGCCATCCTGAAGCTGTGCGCCCAATCGTGGGAGGAGCTCGAGGTTTCGGCGCTCTATGACGGGGACGAGGTCACCCCGTGGGAAACGGTCCTGCTCATCGAGGGGCCGTACGACGCGTTCGCGAATCTCGAGACGCTCTACCTCGGGGTCCTCGCCCGGCGTACCAGAGTCGGCACGAACACGCGGCGGGTGGTCGAGGCCGCGCGCCCCAAGCAGGTGATGTTCTTCCCCGCGCGGCACGACCACTGGCTGGTGCAGACCGGCGACGGGTACGCGGCGCACATCGCCGGCGCCATCGGCGTGTCCACCGACGCCCAGGCGTCGTGGTGGGGCTCGGAAGGCGTGGGCACGGTGCCCCATGCGTTGATCGCGGCCTATGGCGGTGACACCGTGAAGGCGTCCCTAAAGTTCGCCGAGCACATGGATGGGGAAACCCGGCTCATTACCCTCGTGGACTTCGAGAACGACTGTGTGGGCACGTCGCTGCTCGTGGCCCGCGCGCTGGGCGAGCGCTTGTACGGCGTGCGGCTCGATACCTCCGAGACGCTGGTCGACAAATCGATCGTGCCCGAGATGGGAACATTCCGGCCCACCGGGGTGAACCCGCAGCTCGTGTGGAAGGTGCGCCGGGCGCTGGACGACGAAGGGTTCTCGCGCGTGAAGATCGTCGTGTCCGGCGGGTTCACCGTGGAAAAGATCCGCGCGTTCGAGGAGGAAGGGGTCCCGGTCGACATGTACGGAGTCGGCTCGAGTCTCTTTCAGGGGCGCTACGACTTCACCGCCGACATCGTGCAGGTGGAAGGACAGCCGTGCGCCAAAGTGGGGCGGGGGTACCGGCCCAATCCGCGGCTGGAACGAGTCACCTGAGGCAGGGCGACGATGCAGCCGGCCACCCACAAGAAGATCGTGTTTGCGGCACTCGGATGCGGGGGGCTTCTGGTCGTATTGATCGTCGTGTCGTTCCTCTTTGTGGGGAAGGCGGGCTTCGATGCCCCGGAAACTCAGATGCCCGTCGCTCCCCTCCAGGCGGCGGTCGCGCTCGACTCGCTGTCCGACTACGACCTGGCGGCCCTGCTCGCGCCGCGCGGACCGGACAACCTGCTGCCGGCGGCGTCGTCGGTCGCCGCGCCGGTTGCGCGCTGGAGCGGCGAGCGTCACGTGATCCTGGCGTTCGGAGACACCTTCCCCCCCGATTCCTGGCAGGGCGAGTCGTGGCGCGACGATGGCGCGGCGGTGGTGATCGACTCGTTGCGCGCCGGAGCCACGCGGCCGCCGACGGATTCGCAGCCCACCGGCCACGCCCTCCTCGCGGCGGCTCGCGTGGCGCTGGACTCGGCCGACCTGGTCCGCGCCCGGGAGGAGGTCGGACTCGCCCTCCGCCGCGCGCGCGAGCTGCAAGCTCGGAGCGATCTCCTGGCGGTGATCGCGGGCCTGCGGCTCGAGCGCGACGCGGCCCGGATGATCGGCGCAGATTCCCTGCTCGCCGGGACCGCGGGCGCTCGCGGGCGGGCGGAGGCGACCGTGGTGGCACTGGACCGGCGGCTGCGCGAGTTGCGGCAAGTGCGCGCCTTGATCGCCGCGGCGGGCGCCTCGCCGGCCGCGATTCCAGGACTCGCCGAGTTGGTGCGGGATTCGACGCAGCCGCTCGCGGCGCGGGACGAGATGATCCACTCGATCGCCTACGGGTGGCTGCTCGATCCGCCGGAGATGAGCTTCGGACTCGATTCCGCCCGCGTCGCCGCCATGCAGCGACTGGCCGGGGCCGATCTGCCGCCGGACCTGCAGCGTACCGTACGGGCGCTGACGCTGGGGCGGCCCGGCATGGTGCAACGGTTCAGTCTCTCGCTCTCCTATCGTACCCGGCGTGTCGAATCGCTGGATTTCTGAGGCCTCGGGGGGCGTTCCGGTTGACACACCACGCGTTCCCCCCAGAGATTCCCCTCGCCGCCTTTTTCTCTCCGAGGAGCTGCATGGCGCGGGTCATCTTCTGGGACGTGGACACCCAATACGACTTCATGCGGGCAGACGGCAAGCTGTACGTGCCCGACGCCGAGCACATCATCCCGAACCTCAAGCGTCTCACCGATTACGCCCACGGACACGGCATCCGCATCGTGGCGAGCGCCGACGACCACGTCGGGGGACACCGGGAGCTGTCGGATCAGCCGAACTTCAAGGACACCTTCCCGCTGCACTGCATGCGTGGCACGCCCGGGCAAAGGAAGATCCCGGAGACCGCGTTGCGCGATGCGCTGGTGGTCGAGCCGGATGCGCAGGACCCGAAGGCCGTGGCCGACCGCGTCCGCGGTCACGCGGGCGACATCCTGTTTCACAAGCACTGGTTCGACGTGTTCACCAATCCGAACGTGCTGCCGGCCGTCGACGCGCTGGCCCCCGAGGACATCGTGCTCTACGGGGTGGCGTTGGACGTGTGCGACCGGTACGCCATCGAAGGGTTTCTCGAGCACCGTCCCAATATCCGGCTGTTCGCGGTGACCGACGCGATGAAGCCGATCGACCGCGACGTGGGGGAGCAGATGCTGAAAGAATGGGGTGACGAGGGCGTGCGGCTCGTGAAGACCAGCGAGGTGGTGTTCGGCGGCTTGGTCGACCAGCTCGCGCAGGCCGACGCATGAGCGCGCCGTTCGGGAAATTCTTCCTCCCCGGTCCCACCGACGTTCATCCCGATGTGCTCGCCGCCCAGCTGCGGCCCATGATCGGCCACCGCTCGGGCGCGATGGAGCAGCTGCTGCAGAAGATGGCTCCCCAGCTCCAGGCGCTCGCTCGCACCACTCGCACGGTGTTGATCGGCTCCAATTCGGCGACCGGGTTCATGGAGATGGCGGTGCGCAACGGCGTGCGCCGGCGCGCGCTCTCCATCGTGAACGGGGCGTTCAGTGAGCGCTTCGCGCACCTCGTCACGGCGGTGGGGAAGGAGTGCGTCCGCCTCGAGGTCCCGTTGGGTGAGGCGGTCGAGCCCGATCAGCTGCGCGCGGCGCTGAAGCGCACGCCGGTGGACGCCGTCACGGTGGTGCACTCGGAGACGTCCACGGGGGTGCTCCAGGACGTGGCGGCGCTCGCCCAAGTGGCCGGCGAGTTCGACGACGTGCTGTTCCTGGTGGACGCGGTCACGTCGATGGCCGGCAGCCCGGTCGAACCAGATGGCTGGGGCTTCGACTTCACCTTCACCGGGTCGCAGAAAGCGCTCGCCCTGCCGCCCGGTCTGGCGCTGGGCGTCGCCTCGCCCCGCATGCTCGAGCGCTCCAAGACCCTGCCGGACCGCGGGCTCTATTTCGACCTGCCGAGCTTCGATCAGGCGATGTCCAAGTTCCAGCCGACCAACACGCCCGCGATATCGCTGCTTTTCGCCCTCGACCGCCAGCTCGACCGCATCGCCGCCGATGGCGGGATCGAGGGGCGCTGGCGGCGACATGAGGCGATGCGCCAGACGGTGGAGCGCTGGGCACAGGCCGAAGGCATCGCCTACCTGCCGCGGGAAGGTCGCCGCAGCTGGACGGTGAGCTGCCTCAAGCTCCCCGCCGGCAAGAGCGCCAAGGACGTCGTCGGCAAGCTCAAGGTGGAGGGATGGACGATCGGGTCGGGCTACGGCGCGGTCAAGGACTCGACGATCCGCATCGGGCACATGGGTGACCACTCGGTTGCGGCGGTCGAGGAATTGTTGCCGCTCGTGCGGAAGGCGCTGGCGTGACGCTGCGGATCGTGGTGGCCGACAAGATGGCGCCCGTGGGACTGGAGCTTCTCGCCCGAACCCCGGGGCTCGAGGTCGCGAACTGCGCGGGAAAGCCACGCGAGGAGCTGGAGCGCGCCCTGGAAGGCGGCCACGCGCTCATCGTCCGCAGCGAAACGCGCGTCACGGCCGACCTCATGAACCGCGCCCCGCAGCTGCGCGTCATCGCCCGCGCCGGTATCGGCGTCGACACGATCGACGTCACGGCGGCCACGCGGCGGGGCATCGCGGTGATGAACGCGCCCGGGGCGAACACCGTGAGCGCGGCCGAGCACGCCATGGCACTGCTCCTCGCCCTTGTGCGCCACATCCCCGGAGCCGCGGACTCGATGCGCCGGGGCGAGTGGGATCGCAAGAAGTACGAGGGGACCGAGCTGCGCGGCAAGACGATCGGGATCGTGGGGCTCGGCCGGATCGGCGGGCTCGTCGCACAGATCGCCCGGGCGTTCGGCATGACCGTGGTGGGGCACGATCCGTTCCTGCCTCCCGAGCGGGCGGTGGAGCTCCAGGTGAAGATCCTGCCCCTGGACCAGCTGCTCGGCACCGCCGACGTCGTCACGCTGCACGTCGCGTTGAGCGATCAGACGCGTCACCTGATCAACGCCGAGCGGTTCGCGCAGATGAAGAAGACCGCGGTGCTGGTCAATACCGCCCGGGGGGAGCTGGTGGACGAGGGGGCACTCGTCGCCGCGGTCACCGCCAAGCAGATCCGCGGCGCAGCGGTGGATGTGTTCGCCGAGGAGCCGCTCCCCGCCGATTCCCCGCTACGCAAGCTGGATCGCGTGATTCTCACTCCCCACCTCGCCGCCTCCACCGCGGAAGCCCAGGATCGCGTGTCGCAGGAGATCTGCGTCGCGGTGCGCGACGCGCTGCTGGCGGGCGATCTCTCGACCGCGGTCAACGTCCCGGGCATCGGCGGGGACGTGCTGCGCCGCGCCGCGCCGCTCCTCGTGCTCGCCCGACGCCTCGGCCGGCTGGCGGCGGGGCTCGCCCAGGGCGACGTCACCGGCGTCGAAGTGACCTACGGGGGCCGCGACGAGGAGGCCGCCCGGCCGGTTCTCGTCGCCGCGCTCGAGGGCCTGCTCGCCGGACTTGGACTGGGGCCTGTCAGCCTTGTCAACGCTCCGGTGCTCGCCGAGGAACGGGGGATCCGATTGATCCGCCGCAGCGGCGCGCCCGAGCCGGGGTTCGAAACGTCAATCGGCGTCGCGGTGGAATCGAGCCACGGTCGCACCCGGGTCGCCGGCGCCCTGGTGGGGAACAGCCACGGCCGCGTGATCCGCATCGACGACTACCACGTGGATGTGGCGCCGGAAGGATGGCTGCTCGTGGTGAAGAACCGCGACGTGCCCGGGGTGATCGGGCGGGTCGGCACGATTCTGGGAGACTCCGGCGTGAACGTGGCGAGCTGGCACCAAGCCCGAGACGCGCGCGAAGGTGAAGCGCTCGCCGCGATCACCGTGGACCAATCACCCACCGACGGCGTGCGCCAGCGCCTCACCCAGCTCCCCGACATCCTCGAGGTCCGCGTCGCGCACTTTGGCGACTGACGGAGGTTGGCCCGCTAGTTCAAACGGTGCAGCTCCACGCGCCGGTTGCGTCCTTGCCCGTTCGTGGTGGCGTTCGTGTCGATCGCGTTGGTCTCCCCGAAGCCCCTGGCGCTGAGCCGTTCCGGCGCGACCCCTCTCTGCATCAGATACTGGCGGACCGCTTCCGCCCGGGACTGCGACAGTCGCTGGTTGTACTGGTCGCTGCCGCGGCTGTCCGTGTAGCCCGCGACTTCCACCTGCAGCTCGGTATGCGCCGCCAGGCTCGCCGCGACGCGATTGAGGGTCACGTAAGACTGGTCCGTGAGGTTGGCGCTCGCCGTTTCGAAGTTGACGCCCTCCAGCACGATCCTCCGCTGGCGTTCGGGGAAGAGCCACATGCAGCCGATGGCATCCACCCGCTCTCCCACCGGCGTCCCGGGACACTTGTCCGCGGGGTCCATCACGCCGTCCCCATCGGAGTCTCGGAGCAGCGAGCACCCCTTGGCGTCCACCATCGTCCCGGCAGGTGTATTGGCGCACTGGTCGATCGCGTCGACCACGCCATCGCCGTCGGAATCCAACGCGCAACCGGCCGCATCCACCCGTTCGCCGAGCGGCGAGTTGGGGCATCGATCCATCGCATCAATGACGCCGTCGCCGTCCCGGTCCTTGGGGAGCGAACAGCCGCTCACGTCGACCCTGTCGTCCAAGGGGGTGTTGGGGCACCGGTCCGCCGCATCGACCACCCCGTCGCGGTCGGCGTCCTTCGGCATGGTGCAACCGCGCCCGTCCACAAGGTCTCCTGCTGGGGTGTCGCGACAGTCATCGAACCCGTCGAGCACGCCGTCATGGTCGCCGTCTTTGGGACCATTCCGGCCGAACAACACGCTCAGGCCGGCCTGGACAGTGGCGTTCCAGTTGTTGGACGTTGCCGGGCCCTGATTGAAGGGCGACGAGAAGAAGTCCTCGATCGCCTCGAGGCGGAGCGCCACCCGGTTGGCGACACCGAAGCGCAGTCCCAGCAACCCGCTCGCTCCATCTTCCCAGGAGCCGGTCGTGTTGGTGTAGTTGTTCCTCACGTAACCCGCCCCGAGCAGCAACGCGAACTGGTTGGCCAGCGGCACGGCATAGAGCAGTCGCGCGTTGATCGGGACCAGGTGGATCTGGCGGTTCAAGGGGCCGTTCACCGTCAGGTAAGCGGCCGAGGCCTCCAACGCCAGGCCGGGAGCGATGAACACGCCGAGGCGCCCGCCACCACCGAAAGCGTTCTCCCAACCGAGCGAACGGTCGAACTTGGTGTAGCGACCGTATGCGCCAAGCTCCACCGTCCCGGGACGCTGTCCGGGGGCAGGCGCGGCGCTGAGCGCCGCGAGCGCGGTAACCATCACTGGAGTGCTGAACCTCATTGTGACCTTCTCTCGGAACGGATAGGAACCAGCCCGCGGACGCGCCGAATCCGGCCCCCCGCGGCCATCCGGGAATGATGCCTGGCAGAGGGCTCGGAGCTATGGGTCGGAGGTGTTAGCACCTTTGGTACGACCGGTGCACCTCGGGAACTAGAGAAGGATGGTGGAGGGTGCACCTGTGCACCCTCCACCATCCTTCTGAACCCCACTACCCTTCACCACTTCCTCTAGTTCAGCCGGTGCAGCTCCACCCTCCGGTTCCGCGAGCGCCCCACGGCGGTCGCATTCGAGTCCACGGGATCTTCCGCTCCATAACCCCGTGACACGACTTGTTCCGGCGGTACGCCGCGCTCGATCAGGTAGCCGCGGACCGCGTCGGCCCGGGCCTGCGACAGCCGCAGGTTCGCACCGGCCGTGCCGCGATTGTCGGTGTACCCGGCCACCTCCACACGCTCGCCGGGACGCGCCTTCAGGCCGACCACCAGGCGGTCCAACGCTCCCCGTGCTTGCGCGGTGAGCGCGGTGCGGCCGGTTTCGAAGCTCACGCCTTCGAGGACCAGCGTCCGCGCCGTACCGGCGAACAGCACCGGGCAACCGATGGAATCGACGCGCTCACCCCCGGCGGTTCCGGGGCACCTGTCGGTGGGATCCAGCACGCCGTCCGCGTCCGAGTCCTTGGCAGGTGTGCAGCCGGTGGCATCCACGATCGTGCCCGGCCCGGTGCTGGGGCACTTGTCCACGGAATCGATGATGCCGTCGCCGTCCGAATCCCGTGGGCATCCGGCCGCATCGACGGCCTCGCCGGGCGTGGTGTTGGGACAACGATCGAGGGAGTCGAACACGTGATCACCATCCGCGTCCTTGGGCAGCGAGCACCCGCGCGGGTTCACGGCATCGCCCGCCGGGGTCGCCGAACATGCATCGAGCCGGTCGACCACGCCGTCCCCGTCCGAGTCCTTCGGGAGCGCGCAGCCGCGGTCGTCCACCGTCTCGCGGGGCGGCGTAGCCGGACAGGTGTCCAACCGGTCCACGATGCCGTCCCCATCCGAATCTTTCGGCCGCGAGCGCCCGAGCACGGCGGCGAGCCCGGCCTGCAAGGTGAAGTTCCAGTTGTTGGGAACTCCGGCGCTTTGATTGCGGGGCGAGGGGATGAAATCCTCGACCGCCTCGATCCGTAATCCGAGCGACGGCCCCATGCCGAAGCGCAGGCCGAACAGTCCACTGACACCGTCGTCCGACACGTTGGCGGTCCTGCCGTAAACGTTGTGCACGTAGCCGCCGCCCAGCAGCACGGCGACCGGTCCGGCGATCGGCCGGGCGTACACGAGGCGGGCGTGTAACGGAATCAGCGTCCCGTTCGGAGCCAGGGGGCCCGTCGTGGGCAGATACCCACCGGTGCCCTCGAGCGCGAGCCCCGGCGCGACGAATACGCCGAGCCACCCGCCGCCTCCGAACGCGTTGTCGAGACCGAGCGAGCGGTCAAACCGCGTGAAGCGGCCGAATCCGCCGATCTCGAGCGTACCGGCATCTTGGGCCGCGAGTCCCGCGGATGCGAGCGCGGTCGCCAAGATGACTGCCGCCTGGATGCGAGAGCGCATGGCGGCCTCCTTTCTGTTATGGAGTGAACCGACTGGCGGGATACCCAGAATGAGCTCGGAGGAGTCGCGCCCGACAGGCGGGCGCCCGGCGCGTGATACCGGTCACCTCGAGCAGGGCCGTGAAGGACTAAACACGCGGGCCCCGCTACGCTACGGGGCCCGAGTTCTCATCGATGGTTGAGGCGAGAGCTCAGTTCAGCCGGTGCAGCTCGACGCGCCGGTTCCGCGCGCGGCCGGTCGCGGTGGCGTTCGAGGCGACCGGGTTCGCGGCTCCGAAGCCGCGTGAAGTGAGTTGGACCGGATCGACCCCCTGCCGGATCAGGTAGGCCCGCACCGCGGCGGGGGGTGCCTGCGACAGTCGCTGGTTGGCGGCCAAGCCGCCGCGGCTGTCGGTGTAGCCGGCGATCTCCACGCGCAGGCCGGGGGTGCCGTGCAGGCTCGTGGCGACCCGATCGAGCGTGTTGTTGGACTGGTCGGTGAGGTTCGCGCTGCCCGTTTCGAAATTCACTCCTTCGAGCACCACGGTGCGCTGGACGCCGCTGAACAGCACCGGGCAGCCGGAAGCGTCCACTCGTTGCCCCACCGGCGTCCCGGGGCACCGGTCGGCTCGATCCTGCACACCGTCCCCGTCCACGTCCTTCGGCAGTGAGCACCCCACCGCATCGACCGGATCGCCGGGCGGCGTGTTGAGACACTTGTCGGACGCATCGAGCACGCCGTCCTTGTCCCCGTCGAGCGCGCAGCCGGTCAGGTCCACGCGAACACCGGCCGGCGTATCGGCGCAGCGATCGTTCGCATCCACGACGCCGTCCGCATCGGCGTCTTTGGGGAGGCTACACCCGGTGGGATCCACCTGGTCGCCGGCCGGTGTATCGGGGCAGCGGTCGCTCGCGTCCACGACCCCATCCCCATCCGCGTCTTTGGGGAGGGGACAGCCCCGGCTGTCCACGGCTTCGCCCCGTGGGGTGTCGGGGCAGGCGTCGGCGCCATTCACGACGCCGTCCTTGTCGCTGTCGCGCGGGGCGCTCGCACCGTCCCCGAGCCGGAACCCCAGGCCGGCCTGAAGCGAGAAGTCCCAATTGTCCTGCACGCCGGCGCGACTGTTGAGCGGAGAGGGGAAATAGTACGCCACGGCCTCGACGCGGCCGCCGAGGTGTGCGCCGAGCGAGAAGCGCACGCCGAGCAGACCGCTCGCACCGTCCTCCCATCCGTTGAGGCTCTTGCGGTACTGTTGGTGCACGTAGCCCGCGCCCAACAGGACCGCGGACCGCGCGGCGATGGGCGTCGAGTACAGCAGCCGGACGTCGATCGGAGTCAGCGAAACGTCGTTGGTCGCGCCGGCCGTCGTGGACAGCACCACGACAGACCCTTCGAGGGCCAGACCTCGGGCGAAGAACACGTCGAGCTGGCCGCCGACCCCCAAGGCGTCGTCGAAGATGAGCGACGGATCGAAGTGGGTGAACCGTGCGAACGCGCCGAGCTCGATGGTCCCGGGGCGCTGTGGGACCGCACGAGCTGGGGCGAGCACCGAGAGGGCGGCGACGAGCCCGACAACCGCCGGTCGCAGGCGGACGGTCTCGGACATCAGGTAGCAGCCTCCGGTGCGAGCGTGGGACCGGTGAACCGCTCGCCGTCGGTGGGTGGCGTCGGGGAGAGTGGGGGCTCGGGCGGTTGATCGGCGACGATCCGGAACGTCTTCACCGCTCCCTGCAGCCGGTCGGCGGCCTCGGCCAGCTGATTGGCCGACGAGGCGATCTCCTGGGTGGACGCGGACTGCTGCTCGCTCGAGGCGGCGATTTCCTGCGCCGACGCGAGCAAGCCGTCCGTCCCCATCGCCACCGCCGTGAGCCGGGCGGCGATCTCGTCCACCAGGCGGCGCACCTCGACGGCCGAGGTGGCGATTTCCTGGCTCCAGGCGTCGTTCGCCTCGGCTTCGCCGGCGACGGTCGCCAGTCCCTGGCCGGCGGTTTGCGCGGCCTCTCGCGCTACGGCCCCGGTCTGCGCGAGCCGCTTCAACCGGTCGCGGGTCTCCTGCGCGCGGGTGAGCACGCTGCGTACGGTGTCGGCGGTCTCCGTCGCCGCAGCGGCGGCGAGCGACGCGAGCTTGCGGACCTCGTCGGCCACGACCGCGAATCCGCGCCCCTGCGGCCCGGCCCGCGCCGCTTCGATCGCGGCGTTGAGCGCCAACATGTTGGTCTGGGTCGCGACCGCCTTGGCCTGGCCCACGAACTTCTGAATCTGGGCCGTGGCGACCGCGAGGGCGTCGGCCTCCTCCGCCCCGCGCTCTACGTCCTCGGCGAGTCGGTTGAGCTGGGTGATGCTCTGGTCGAGCAGCTCGCGGTGATGTCGGGCCAGCGCGGCGAGCTCGGCGTTGCGGCGCACGGAATCCTCGGAACCCGCCGCGAGGGCGGTGGCGATCTGGAGAATCCGCCCGGCGTCGTCCGCGGCGGCCCGCACCAGCTGGGCCTGCTCGGCCGCCCGCTTGGTGAGGTCCTGCGTGGTCGACGTCATCTCCTCGGTGGAGGCGCTCATCTGCTGCGTCGCCGCGGAGATCTCCGCGGCCATGGCGGCGGATTCGTCCGACGCCGAGCGGATCGCACCGACCAGCCGGCGCAACGCCGCGACCATCGCGTGCACCGCGGCGAGCAGGCTGCGCGCCTCGATCGACCCGCCCCCGTCCGACACAAGATCGACGGTCAGGTCGCCGGCCGCGATCCGGCCGGTGAGCGCGGCGGCGGCGCGCACCGGCTCGGTGATCTGGCGGTCCATCCACCGACCCAGCACGAACATCAATCCGATCGTGAGGGCGAGGAGTCCCGCGGCACCCGCCCAGATCGACTGCTCGGTGTGCCGCGCCGCGGCGTATGCCACCGCGGTCGGACGCCGGTACAAGGCGTGCCAGCGTCCCCCGTTGGCCGGGACGGAGACCACGATCTCGTCCCCGCGGGTGCCGTGGACCACCTTCGCGGCGACGCTGTCGCCGGTGGGGATCTGATCGTCGGGCAGGCGCTCGAGTGTGGGAGAGGCCAGCAGGAGCCCCTGGTCGTCCACCAGCTGCAGCGTCAGGCTGTCACCCGAGCCGGCCGTCGCCAGGAGCCCGCGCAGCGTATCGAGCCCGAACGCGGCCTTCAGGACGCCGATCGAGCGGGCGCTCCCGCCGGAGCGGATCGCGATGTCGAACTCCATCGCCGCCGCCCGGGCGGACGAGTCGTAATGCACCGCGCTCTCATAGGCGCCCTCGCGCATCGCCGCCTGCCACCACTCCTCGTCTTGCTGTGCCAGGTCCGACGGCCGGTCCGAACCGAGCACGACGTAGCCGTGCGCTTCGGTGAAGAACACCTCGACTAGCTCGGACCGGTCCGGGAATCCCCGCAGAAACGCCTGCAGCTCGGGGTCGCCGCCCAGCTGGCGCGGCCCGGCGTACTGCCGCTCGGCGTCGGCGATCGAGAGCCGGTCCAGCCGGTGGGCGACGACCTGCTGTGACGCGGTGCGGGCGGCGTTGATGATCGGGGGCAGACTGGCGAGCAGCTCCGCCTGGTGGCGCAGCTCGTGGAGATAGCCGTCGGTGAGAACGGCAGCGGTCCGGGCCGTCTCCACGCCGTGCTGATTCGCGAGGTCTTCGAGTGCTTGTCGAGCGTTCCGCCCGAGCACCAGCCCAAGGACGACGGTCAGGGCCCCGGCGATGACCACGCCGGTGAGGAGGTAGCTTCGGCTGAGGTGGTTCGAACGCGTCGCCATGGCGGGTCGAATCGCTAAGCTATGACGCGTGACACGTGCGGGCAAGCCTGTGTAGCTTCCCGCGATATGCAGGACATGCCGAAGTACGATCCGGCAGCGGTGGAAGCCGCCTGGCAGGCCCGTTGGGTCGAGCGGCACACCAACGAGCCCGATCTCGACCGGCCGACGCGGCCCTTCTACAACCTGATGATGTTCCCCTACCCGTCGGCAGAGGGCCTGCATGTGGGGAACATGTTCGCGTTCACCGGTGCCGACATCTTCGGGCGCTTCCAGCGGCTGCAGGGCCACGACGTATTCGAGCCGATGGGATTCGACGCGTTCGGCATCCACTCGGAGAACTACGCGCTCGCGGTCGGGACGCACCCCGGGATGCTGATCCCGCGCAACATCGACACATTCCGACGACAGCTGCGCCGCTTTGGCGGGATGTTCGACTGGCGGCACGAGCTCTCCACCACCGATCCCGCGTACTACAAGTGGACGCAGTGGCTCTTCCTGCAGCTCTTCAACGCGAAGCTCGCGTACAAGAAGCGCGCGGCGGTCAATTGGTGCCCCAAGGACAAGACCGTGCTCGCCAACGAGCAGGTGATCAACGGCCGCTGCGAGCGCTGCGACACGCCGGTGGAGCAGCGCTCCCTCGACCAGTGGTTCTTCAAGATCACGGATTACGCCGAGCGGCTGCTCCGGAACCTCGACACCCTCGACTGGTCCGATTCCACGCTCGCGCTGCAGCGCAACTGGATCGGCAAGAGCGAAGGAGCGGAGCTCGTGTTCCAGACCCCCGCCGGCCAGGCCATCACGGTGTTCACCACCCGGCCCGACACGGTGTTTGGGGCGACCTACCTCGTGCTCGCGCCTGAGCATCCGCTGGTCGAGGCCCTCACCGCCGCGGAGCAGCGCCCCGACGTACGCGCGTACCTCCGTGCGGTGCAATCGAAGGATGTCGTGGCGCGCCGGATCGGCGACCGGGCGAAGACCGGTGTGTTCCTCGGCTCTTACGCCCGCAACCCCGCCACCGGTGAAGCGGTGCCGATCTGGATCGGCGACTATGTGCTGATGGAATACGGCACCGGCGCGATCATGGCGGTGCCGGCGCACGACGACCGCGACCACGAGTTCGCCACGCAATTCAAGTTGCCGATCCGCCAGGTCGTGCAGGTCGAAGGGGAATCGCTCCCGTTTGTGTCCGAGGACGGGGTCCTCATGAACTCGGGGACCTTCGACGGACGGCCCTGTCGGGAGGGTGGGAAAGAGATCGTGGCGTGGCTGGCCGCACAGCAGGTTGCGATTCCGCGAGTACAGTACCGGCTGCACGACTGGTGCATCTCGCGGCAGCGCTACTGGGGGCCCCCGATTCCGATCATTTATTGCGACCGCTGCGGGCCGGTCGGCGTGCCGGAGAGCGATCTCCCCGTCCTGCTCCCGCCGATCGAAGATTTCCGCCCCGACGACAGCGGCGTGTCCCCGCTCGCGCGTCACACCGAGTGGTACAACGTCCCGTGCCCGCAGTGCGGCGCCGCCGGGCGGCGCGAGACCGACGTGTCCGACACGTTCCTCGACTCATCCTGGTATTTCCTGCGCTACCCGTCCACCGAGTTCTCCGACCGGCCGTTCGACTCCGCGCGCACCAAAACGTGGCTTCCGGTAACCACCTACATCGGTGGCAACGAGCACGCGGTGCTGCATCTGCTCTATTCACGCTTCATCACCATGGTGCTGCGGGACCAGGGCCGGATCGCCTTCGAGGAGCCGTTCCCGAAGCTTCGGGCCCACGGCCTGATCGTGAAGGACGGCGCGAAGATGTCGAAGTCGCGCGGCAACGTCGTCGTGCCCGACGCCTACATCGGTCAGTGGGGCGCCGACACATTCCGCATGTATCTCATGTTTCTCGGCCCCTTCCAGGAAGGCGGGGACTTCCGGGATGAGGGCATCACGGGCATCCGACGCTTTCTCGAAAAGGTCTGGATCCTGGCGCACGAAGCGGTGCGGGCGCCCGAAGCGGAGGCGGCGCCCGAGGTGTTGACCAAGCTGCATCAGACGATCCGCAAGGTCACGACCGATACGGAGACGTTGAGCTACAACACCGCCATTGCGGCGATGATGGCGTACGTGAACCTGGTCCGAGAGAAACACGCGGCGAGCCCGACGACGATGCGCCGTCTCGTTCTGCTGCTGGCGCCCTACGCACCACATTTCGCGGAAGAGCTGTGGGTGTTACTCGGCGGAACCGAGCGCTCGATCTTCGACGCGCGGTGGCCGACGTACGACGAGGCCTTTCTGTCCGGCGGGAGCGTGGAGATCGCCGTTCAGGTGAACGGCAAGCTGCGCGGCCGCCTGACGCTCGGTCCCGGGGCCTCGGAGGAGCAGGTGGTGGCGCACGCGCTGTCGATGGACGGGGTCAAGAAGTTCGTCGACGGCAATCCGGTCAAGAAAGTCGTCTACGTGCAGGATCGGCTGGTGAACCTGGTCGTTTAGAGTACCTTCGCGATCACGTCTCCGACCAGATAGCCCACGCCTGCGACCCCCAGCCCCACCACGAACATGTCGATCCCGCTGCGGAACACGCCGCGGCCGGTGAAAAAGCTGCGGGCGCCGCCCACCGCGAAGTGTGACGCCATCGCCACGCCGAACGCCGTCCACGCCGCCGCGGGCCCGGAGAGCACGAGGAACGGGGACACGGGGATGAATGCGCCCACCGCCGTCGCGAGGCCGGTCACCCAGCCTTCCCGCAGCGGCGTGCTCCGTGCCTCGGCGATCTTGAGCTCCTCGCGCACGCTTTCTTCCAGCGCCCGCACCGGGTCGCGCATCACCTGGGCCGCCATCTGCCGGGCGCGATCCTCCTCGATCCCCTTGGCCTCGTAGACCAGCGCCAGCTCCTCCGCCTCGACCTCGGGCATCAGCCGGATCTCTTCCCGCTCCATGGCGATCTCGTGGGCGTACACCTCCTGCTCGCTCTTCGCCGCGAGGTACCCGGACGCCCCCATGGACAGCGCGTCGGCGAACATCCCCGCGACGCCCGAGATGAGCACCACGTGCGGCGCGACGCTCGCGCCGATCACCCCCGCCACCAAGCCGAAGTTCGCGGTGAGCCCGTCGTTGAACCCGTACACTACGTTGCGCAGGAAGCCGCCCGACGCGGTCTGATGCCACGGTTCGGCGCTGCTGCCTCCCGCGACGAGCCCGGCCAGCGTCCCCGCGTGCTCCGCCGACTCCTTGGCGAGCGTCAACGACACGGCCCGCGCGGCCTCACCCGAGGAATCGCGGTGCAGGTCGATGTATCCTTTCACCTCGCGTCCCTCTTCCCGCAGCAGCAGCGGTAGCAGGTAGCCGGGACCGAAGCGCCGCCCGAGCCAGGCCATCACACGGGCGCTCAACGACGGCGCCGAGCCACCGGGGGGAACGGGATGACCCTGGTCGGCGAGCAGTTTGGCCCAGAGCTCCGTGTGCCGGTGCTCGACGGTGGCCAGTTTTTCGTAGGTGGACTGCTTCTTGGGATCGGGTTCGACGCTCGCCAGGACGCTATAAAGGAAGGCGGCGTCGGATTCGTCGCGGTAATGGTGCAGCCAGGTCTTGAGCTCGGCATCCGACATTCTCCAAGATACGGTGATGGCGGGCAAGCTCCAAGAAGGCAACGACTTAAAGGCGTGGGGATGTGGGGGAGTGATACGTGACGGTGGAACCCGGAACTCCAGTTCGCGCCGTCACGTACCACGTCCCCACGTCCCCACGTCCCCGTCGTTCCTGCGACCTTCCCCTAGGAAGCCGCATCATAGTAAGCGACCGATGACGCTCTCTCTGACCGTCCCCGATATCCTGGTAGCGCGCGCCAAGGCCGGAGACCTGGAGGCCCTCGAAGGGCTGTATCGCGCCTTCGAGACCCCCGTCTACAACCTCGCCCGCCGCATTTGCCGCGCGCCCGAGGACGCCGAGGACGTGGTGCAGGAGACGTTTCTCGAAGTGGTGAAGAGTATTCGGCACTACCGGGGCGAAGGGCATCTGTGGGGGTGGATCCGCCAGATCGCGTCGTCGAAGGCGTTGATGCGGCTGCGTCGGGAGAAGCTGAGGGCCACCGACGAGTTCGTCGAGGAGACGGCCGGGTCGCCCCCCGCCAGCCTCGGAGCGCGGATCGATCTCGAGCGCGCCTTTGCGCACCTCACCGAGACGTCGCGCGCCGTGGTGTGGTTGCATGACGTCGAAGGGTTTACGCACGAGGAAATCGCGGAGCAGATGGGCAGAACGGTGAGTTTTTCGAAATCCCAGCTGGCCCGAGCGCACGCACGCTTGCGGCGCTTGTTGGTGCCGGAGCCGGAGGCACGATGACGATGCATTGCACGATGGACGATCTGGTGGCGGTGCGCGACGGGGAAGGCTCCGTCTCGGCGCGCCGGCACGTGGAGGAATGCGGCGAGTGCCGCGGCGAGATGGAGGCGCTGTACCAGCGGGTGGCGCAGCTGAAGGCGCTGCCGGCGCTGCGGCCGGCGCGGGATCGCTGGCACGTGGTGCGCGACGCAATCACTGCCGAGCGCGCGCGGCGGCGGCGTTGGACGCGCGCCGGATTGGCCCTCGCGGCGGCGCTCGTCGGGCTGATGGTGGTGCGACCGCTGCTGCAGAGCCCATTGTTAGCCGACGAGCTGGCCCAGGCCAAGCTGGAGTCGGCCCAGCTGGAGAACACTCTGCAGGACGCCGACCCGGAAGGTCGCGTGGTGAGCGGCCGCGAAGCGGAGCTGACCGCACGGCTGGAGGATCAGATCGCCCTCCTGGACGGTCGGCTGGGGCAGTTGAGTGAGCGGGCCCTGGAAGAGGGCCAGGTGGTGGACTTGTGGCGGCAACGGGTGGACCTGATGCAGCAGCTCGTGCAGGTACGGGTCACCCGGGCCAATTACGTGGGCCTCTAGCAGGGCCCCTGCTGAGAGAGGAATCATGACTCGCACGTGGATCATCGCCGCCGTCTTGGCCGCCGGGATCGCCCCGCTGGCACTCGGCGCTCAGACGCCGCGCCCCCGGGCCTCGACGCGGCCGGGGAGCCGGGCCTATACGTTCAGCTTCAACGGCAATCGCGCGCGCATCGGCGTGCTCCTGAACCGGGTTGCGAACACCGAGACGGACAAGGTCGGCGCCAAGATCGACGCCGTCACCCCGGGAGGGCCGGCGGACAAGGCGGGCCTCAAAGCCGGCGATATCATCACCCGATTCAACGGCAAGGCCTTGGCCGGCGAGAGCGCCGACGATGCGGACGAATCAGGTCCGGGGAGCCGGCTCGTGGAGCTAGTGGGCGATCTGGATCCCGGCGACACCGTGCAGGTAGAATACCGCCGCGGCACCGACACCAAGACAACGACGCTCGTGACCGATGAGCAGGAATTCGCCTTCAGCGGGCGGGCCCCGTCGTTCCGCGAATTCGAGTTGCCCAAGGCCCCCATGCCGTTCATGTTCTCACCCGGAGAGGGCGGCTTCTCGATGTGCTTCGGCGACGCTTGGTGTGACCTGGATCTGGTGACGCTGAACGCGGACCTGGGCGATTACTTCGGAGCCAAGGAGGGCGTGCTGGTGGTCAAGGCGCCCGCCGATTCCGGGCTCCCCTTGAAGAGCGGTGACGTGATCCTGTCGATCGGCGGGCGGAGACCCACCACGCCGGCACACGCCATGCGGATCCTGCGCTCATATGACGCCGGGGAGACGGTCGCGATCGAGATCATGCGACACCAGCGGCGGCAGACGCTGTCCTGGACCGTGCCGCAGCCGTCGGACGGTTGGCGCCGGATGCGCGCCCCGCGCAGCGAGCGCGGCGAGCAGAGCTTCTGGCGTGTTCCGGAGGGAGCCCGGAGCGGGCTGCTTGCGCTGCGGCAGCGGTTGAGCGAGCGGTTGCGGCAAGTCGAGATCTGAACAGGTACCAGCACCAGGGGGCACGGAGCGGTCTGCTCCGTGCCCCCTGGTTTCTTCCCGTCAACGTCTCCGCGGCCCGATCAGGATCGCGTTCGTCACCAGCCGGGCCGTCCCCCGCCAGAACCCGCGGAACAGCGGATCCCCGAGGAACAGGACGACCCGGCCGTCACCCTGGTTCTCGACGACCGCCCAGGCGGTCCCCTTCAGCAACCGCTCGGTGTTGTCGGGCCAGGTGAATCCCGACAGCGTCAGGGAATCCGCCGTGAACACGACCGCGTTCGCCCCCTTGCGCGACAGTTTCCAGAACGTCGAGCCGTCGAGGTAGACGGGCAGCTGGTCCTGCTCGTAACCCATCGTGAGCCATTGGGTGCGGTCCAGGGTGGCTTTGAAGATCGACCCCGGAAGCCACTCGGGGCGCTCGCGGGGCGGGGCGGTGGGGGACAGGAGCGGCGGCGCGGCGGCTTGGATGGTACTGTCCGCCTTGCCGGTGTCGGCGCCCACCGTGGCGATGCTCGACAGCCCCACGTCCTTGTCCGCGGCGAAGTCGCCCGCTCCCCCGATGCCGATCAGCACCCCGCCCGACTGCACCCAGGCCTTCAGTTTGGCCACGCCTCCGTCACCCAGCTGCCGCTTCATCCGGCCTCCCGAGCCGTCCGGGAGGAGCATGACGTTGAAATCGTTCAGATCGTCCATGGCGCCGATGGCGCTCAGGGCGACCGGCGTAAACGATGTGCCCAGGTCCCGCACCAGGAAGTGCCACAGCCAGCCGTAGCTCGTTTCCGAGATGCCGTCGCCCGCAGCCACCAAGATGCGGGGCGGCGCGAGACTGATAACCGCGTCGGAGCCGGTCCCGGTGTTTCCCGTGTCGGCGAAGGCGCTCTGGACCGCAGTCACCGCGACCCCGAGCGGCGGGGCGAGCGCGCCGATGCGCTCGGCGAGTGCGGCGGGGTTGCGCTGCAAGCGCGCGACGAACGTCCCGCGCGGGAAGGTTCGGCCGTCGGCCACGAGCGGCTGCTGCGCTACGGCGACGTTGAACCCCTCGTGTTCCAGGGCGAGGGCGAGACGCGCCGCGCCGAGGTTGTCGTTGGGGAACACGTAGGCGGACCGGGCGGCGGCCGGCGCCGGCGGCGGGGTGAGCAGCGTGTCGGTCACCGCCTGCCCGCCCAGCGCGCCGGCGTCTTCGGTCCAATACGCCTCGAGGTTGTAGGTATAGGGCAGGGACCAGGCGGTCACGTCGTAGAACCCGTAGTCGTCCTTGTCGGCGTCTTCCCCGCGGCGGCGGTTGCGGCGGAAGCGGTCCACTTGGTCCTGGACGAACGGCCGCTCCAGCACGGCAGTGGGCTCGAGCAGTGCCTTGGCGAGCCGGCGCTGCGGCTGCGCCAAGTCCACCACGTAACTCCCCGCCGGGAACGTGCGTCGTCCAGCCGCGCCGCCCATGTAGGAATGCGCGACCGCGACGGCGGCCGGCTGGGTCAGGCGGGTCACCTCGATCCCGTGGTGCAGCAGCAGGCCGGCGACGTGGGCCGCCATGCGGGCGTCGCTCCCGGGGACCATCACTACGCGCTTCATCCGGTCCGTCGCCGCCTCGTCCATCGCGGACTTCCGGAATGCGTAGTAGTCCTGGAGCCGCTCCCGCCGGTTGTGCGCCGCGGTCTCGAGGGTGGCGAGCGAGGCAATGAAATGGTGGGCGATTCCGTCGCGGAACGTCGTGATCGTGCCGTCGTCACGGCGCTTGTTGAATTCGGGCCCGCCGTCGGTCTCGTAGGTCATCCCGGTCGCGCCCTGGAAGGTGGTCCACTCGTCCCAATAGCCGACGTAAAAGAAATCGAACACGCCGCGCACGAAATACTGCCAGCCGTAGCGGTCGAACGCGGCCGCATTGCCGCGGCCGAAGACCTCAAACCAGTGGGGGGCCTGGGCCGGGAGGTTTTGGTTCACCGCCGGGGCGACCGGCGGGAAGAAAAACGTCTGGGTGGTGGAGTGGTGGTCCACGAACACCTGCGGGTGCCACCGCAGGATGCCGTCCATCATGATGCGCACCTCGGGCTGGCTCTGCGCCACGAGGTCGCGGTTCATATCGAAGCGGAAGTGGTTGTAGCGTCCGGTGATGCTCCACGGCTCGTTCTGCTCGAACGCCCACGGATTGTCGGCGCCCACCGCCACCGAGTTGTACCAGGCGGCGAAGCGCTCGTGGCCGTCGGGGTTGGCGGACGGGTTGAGCACGAACACGACGTGCTTCAGGATGTCGTGGGTCACCGAGTCTTCGCCCGCCAGCATCTGGTAGGCGACCTGGAGTGCGGCCTCGAATCCGGCCGGCTCGTCGCCATGCACCGAGTACTGAAACAGCACGACGACCGGCTCGGCGGCCGCGATCGCGGTCGCCCGTGCGAGCGTCGTCTTCCGCGGATCGGTGAGCTCGGTGACCGCCGCGCGGATCTGGTCGAGGCGCGCCAGGTTCACGGAATCGGAGATGACGAGCACGCGATACGGACGGTGCTCCACCGTGTACCCCCACGTCTCCGCTCGGGCGCGGTCGGGGGCCGTCGCGAGCAGCGTGTCGAGGTAGCGCTGCATCACGGCGTACATCGTCTGTTGCTCGCCGGCGCGATATCCCGTCACGGATTCGGGGCGTGGGACCGCCGGGCGGTAGGGCCCGCGCGTGTAGAAGTCGAAACCTTGGGCCCCGAGGGCGGGAGCGCAGAGCAGGATTCCGCAGAGCAGGTGAATCGGTCGCATGTTGGCCCACGGGTCAAGGAATGGTGGTTTGCCGACGATAAGGGGGCTGAATGTACGCCGCGGTGCCGGTCCCGCAACCGTAAGATCTTGAGTGAGTTGGCCCGTCGGCGCTTGACGGTTGATATTCCGCGATATAACGTGACAGTGTATCCCGCGTAACAACGTACGTAGTATCTCAAGACCTATCGCAGATCGGCAAGGAGGACGACATGAGACACGGATTCGATTGGAACGGCTTCGCCTTCGGGTTTGGGCCCCGGGGGTTCGCCATGGGCATGGGGCCACGGCATCGCCGCCGGCGCCAGTGGTTCGAGTCGGGCGATATGAAGTACGTGATCCTCAAGCTGCTGCGCGACAAGCCGCGCCACGGCTACGAGGTGATGAAGGAGCTGGAAGAACAGATGCACGGCTGCTATTCACCCTCGCCCGGCACCGTGTACCCGACGCTGCAGTGGCTCGAGGACGAGAGCCTGGTGCGCTCGCGCGACGCCGACGGCAAGAAGGTCTACGAAATCACCGACGCCGGGATCAAGTTCCTGGAGGAGCACAAGGACGTGGTGACCGACATTTTCGATCGCGTGGCTGAGACCGTCGAGGAAGCGCTCGGCGGCTCGATGGCCGAGATCAACCAGGGAGTGGCCCGGCTGATGAAGTCGGTGTACCGTCACGGCTGGCGCGGAGGGGACGAGGCCCGCCATCGCATCGCCGAGATCCTCACCAAGGCCGCGAAGGAGATCGAGGAGGCGCTCGCATGACTACCGCGACGATACGTGCGTCGGACGCCGAGCGGGATCAGGTGACCCGCATGCTGCAGCAGGCCGTGGCCGAGGGTCGGTTCGTGGCGTTCGGCCTCGCGGCGCGCGCCGGCCGGCGCCGCGCCGCGTGGTGGCACGCCCGCCGCTGGCCGCCGGAGCCCCGATGGCTGGGGCCGTCGGCGCACCCGTGGTGACCGACTCGCTCGCCATCGAAACGCGGGCGCTGCGCAAGGTGTACCGGTCGCCGCCGCCGGGGATGACGCCGCGCGGCAAAAGCGGGCCCGTCGAGATCGTCGCCCTCGACGGGCTCGACTTGCAGGTCCGCGCCGGGGACTTCTTCGGGCTGCTCGGACCGAACGGCGCCGGCAAGACGACGACCCTCGGGATCCTGACGACGCGCGTGAAGGCGAGCTCCGGCGCGGCATTCGTCGCGGGCGTCGACGTCGTGACCGATGGGGTGGCGGTGAAGCAGCGCATCGGGGTCGTGCCGCAGCGGCCCAACCCCGACCGCAGTCTCATCGTGATCGAGAATCTCGTGTTCCACGCCGCCTACTTCGGGATGCCGAAAGCCGAAGCCATCCGGAAGGCGCAGGGCCTGCTGGACATGATGGGCATCGGGGACCGAGGCGCCGCGAAGGTCGACCAGCTCTCCGGCGGCCAGCAGCAGCGCCTCATGATCGCCCGGGCGCTGATCCACGACCCGGAGATCCTGTTTCTCGACGAGCCCACGGTCGGTCTCGACCCCCAGGCGCGACTGGACCTCTGGGATCTGCTGCTCCGGATGCACGGCGAAGGGCGCACCATCGTGATGACCACACACTACATGGAAGAGGCCGACCGGCTGTGCCAGCGCGTCGCGATCATCGACCGCGGGCGCCTGCTCGCGTGCGACTCTCCCCGATCGCTCAAGGCGCAGGCGCCCGGGGGTACGCGCATCGAGCTGACGCTCGACGGGGATGCCGCCGCCGTCGCCCAGCAGGCGCGCACCCATTCCGGGGTGCTGCGGGTGGACGCCCAGGGCGCCGTGTTGTCGGCGTACGCCGAGCGTCCCGGTGAAGTCCTCGCACAGCTGATCCGCACCGCCGAGGCGGCGGGCCGCGCCGTGCGTGACATCCATCTCGCCCCGCCGAGCCTCGAAACGTTGTTCATTTCCCTCACCGGGAGGAAGCTCGCATGAGACCCTCGCGACCCCCGGTGTCGGCCTCCCGCGTGTTCTTGGCGCTCTTGTCGCGCGACCTGCGCGTGGCGCGGCGGGAAATCGTGTCGTTCCTGGTGCGCAGCACGTTGCAACCGCTGCTGTTCGTGGTGGTATTCGGGTACCTCCTGCCCAAGATGGGGCTGGTCCAGCGCGGCTACGGCGCCGCGCTCCTCCCCGGTATCCTCGGCATTTCGCTCGCGCTCTCGAGCCTCCAGTCGGTGGCCCTTCCCATGATGGCCGATTTCGGCTGGACGAGGGAGATCGAGGATCGCCTGCTGGCGCCGGTGCCGATCCGGCTCGTCGCGGCGGAGAAGGTCGTGTCGGGTGTGCTCCAGGGCGTCGTGGCCGCCCTGTTCGTGCTCCCGGTGGCGCGGCTCATCATGGGGCCGATCGATGCGCTCAGTTTCGCCCACGCCGGGACGCTGCTCGGCATCACGCTGCTGGGCGCCCTCGCCTTCTCGACCCTGGGCCTGTGGATGGGGACCGGGATCCCGCCCCAACAGATCGGGTTGATGTTCAGCGTGATCGTCGCCCCGATGATCTTCTTTGGCTGCGCCTACTACCCATGGCAGGGCCTCACGCCGGTGCCGGTGATCAAGTACGCCGTCCTCGTCAATCCGCTGGTGTACGTGGCCGAGGGGATGCGCGGCGCGCTCACGCCGGCGCTGCCCCACATGCCGTGGGAGCTGGTGGTCGTCGCCCTGGTCGTCATGTCCGCGGTGCTCTGGAGCGCCGGGATCCGCACCTTCGAGCGGCGGGCGGTGAGCTGACGTGATCCTCGAAGCGTGCGTCGACTCCGTGGAATCGGCGCTCGCCGCCCAGGCGGGAGGCGCGCACCGCATCGAGTTGTGCGAGGACCTGCTGGAGGGCGGCACGACCCCCAGCGCCGGCATGATCGAGGTCTGCCGGGAGCGGTTGCGGATCCCGATGCACGTGCTGATCCGCCCGCGCGGCGGCGACTTCGTCTACTCCGACGTCGAAATCGAGGTCATGCAGCGGGACATCGCCCTGGCGCGCCGGCTCCACGTCCAGGGCGTCGTGTTTGGCGCGCTGCGCGCCGACGGGAGCGTGGACGTCGAGCGTACGAAGGCCCTGCTGGGTGTGTCGCGGCCGCTGTCGGTCACGTTTCACCGGGCGTTCGACTTCACCCCGGACGCCGACGCCGCCCTCGACACGCTCATGCAGCTCGGCATCGATCGCGTCCTCACGTCCGGACAAGCACCCACGGCCGTCGAGGGAACCCAGACTCTCGCACGGCTCGTGACGCGGGCGTCGGGCCGAATCGCCATCCTCGCCGGCGGCGGCTTGAGCGAGGAGAACATCGGCCGCGTGGCGGAGCTGTCGCGCGTGCGGGAAGTGCACGTGCGGGCCACCGCCTTGCTCGAGAGTCCCGCCTCCTACCGTCCGCGCCATCTGTCGCTGCAGAAGCAGCCGCTCCCCAACGAATTCGACCGCGCCGTGACCGACCCCGAGCGCATCCGGCGGATTTCCGGCATCCTGGAAAAGATCGACCCCCCCGTCGCATGAACCGGGGGGGTCGAGAAATGCGCGTCCGCCCTCGTTACGGGTACGACTTGAGGCAGCCGCCCGAGCCGGCGTTGACCCAGTTGCGCTGGATGAGGTAGTCCTTGCCGGCGATATTCATGTTGGCCACGGCGCCGTTCCCGGTCGTATAAGTCGTGCCGAACGTCCAGGCACACTTGTCCGCGTTCTCCTGTCCCCGCCGGTCGTACCAGGCGTTCAGGTCGGGGTCGGTGGCCGCTTCCTCGATCTCGTGGGCGAGTGTGTTGACCTCGGCGTCCGCCGCGAAGTCACTGTTGGGAGAGCCGTTGAGCGCCGTACAGCCGCTCACGAAGTCGGCGTTGTACGGCTGCGCGGCATACTTTATGTCCCGGCCGTTCGAGGTGAAGTGACCGTGGTAGGCGCAATACTGCGAGCCGAAACCGCCGCCCAGGTTCACTCCGGGTCCCGTGAACACGAGGTAGACAGTGGATGCGTCGAACGTCAGCGCCCCGCTCGTGAACCCGCCCACGATCATGCTCTGGATCGCCGCGTCGGAGGGGCTGCTACCGGGGTTCGTGCCGGTCACCCAGAATCTCGAGTATGCGATACTGTTGTTGACGTGAACGCCGTTGCCGTCGAAGTACGTCGTGTTGATGTTGAAGTAGGGGGAGCCGCCGAGGGTGCGCAGGAACGCGCCGACGAGCGAACCGTCCTGCGTACCGGTCCCGGTGCCGCTCGCGGGTCCACCTGAGTAGATAGCGTTCTGACTCCAGTAGATCGCGACGACCTTGGTGAATTGAAGAATCGGGCCGCCGTGATAAAAGATGCCGGTGTTGCCGCCCTTGCCTCCCGGCTTGGCCCGGTTGTCCAAACCCGCGGCGACGGCCCGGGTCGGCATGACGTGGATCCGCTGCTGGGAGCCGGCGACGTCCAGGAATGACGGTGCGGCCGGTTGGGTAACGGTGGACGAGTCGCTGCACGCGACGGCGAGCATCGCACCACCCACGAGTACAACGGGAAGGCGAAGTCTCATGCGGACGATCTCCTGGGTATCGAGGTACATCGGAACGATAATGTCCGGTCTCGAATTGCACGACTCATGCCAACCCGCCGCGACGCGCTGAAACGATTGGCCGCCATCGGCGGTACGTTGCCCGGCCTGCGCCTGCCCGGCCTGTGGTCCGCGGACGTCACTCCTCCCCCCCCGCTCGCCGTCCCCACGGCGGCGCAGCTGGCCTGGCAGGACCTGGAGTTGGGCATGTTCGTCCATTTCGCCCCCAATACCTGGCAGGAGAAGGAATACGACGACCTGTCCACCCCGCCTGCGGACCTCATGCCGCAGGTCGACACGGCGCAATGGGCCGAAACCGCGCTGGCCCTGGGAGCCCGCTACATCGTGCTGGTCGCGAAGCACGCCGGGGGGTTCTGCCTGTGGCAGACCGATACAACCGACTATGGCATCCGCGCGACGCCGTGGCGCGGCGGACGCGGGGACGTCATGGCCGATCTCGCGACTGCCTGCGCTCAGCGCGGCCTCCGGCTCGGCGTGTACCTCTCGCCGCGCGACGACAAACACGGTGCCGGGCTCTCGGGCCGCTGCGCCACTCCCGAGGCACAGGCCGCCTATGACGAGGTGTATCGCCGCCAGCTCACCGAGCTGCTCACGCGCTACGGTCCGATCGCCGAGTTGTGGCTCGACGGCTCGAGCGTGGTGCCGACGGGCGACATCGTCTCGGCCCACGCTCCGGATGCGATGGTCTTTCAGGGACCGCAGGCCACGATCCGCTGGGTGGGGAACGAGAACGGGTTCGCGCCCTACCCCTGCTGGAACGCGCTCGCCGCGCCCGACGCGCGCACCGGCATCGCCACGGCGCTGCACGGCGATCCCGCAGGCGACGTCTGGATGCCGGTCGAGGTGGACGTCTCGATCCGCCGCCCCAACTGGTTCTGGAGCACGACGAATCAGAGCAACCTGATGTCGCTCGACGACCTCGTCGAGATCTACTACCGCTCGGTCGGACGCGGCACGCAGCTGCTGCTGAACCTCCCGCCCGATCGCTCCGGCCGGATCCCCGAGGCGGACGCCCTCCGGGCCGCGCAGTTCGGCGAGGAGATCCGGCGCCGTTTCGGACGTAGCGTCATGGAGACCGCCGGGACCGGAATGAGCCTGATTCTCAGTTTGGAGGACCCGACGCGCGTCGATCACGTGATCCTGCAGGAGGAGCTGAGCCACGGAGAGCGGGTGCGCGCCTGGAAGCTCGACGGCTTCGCGTGGGGCCACTGGCACCGGCTGGCGGAGGGCTCGGCGATCGGACACAAGCGGATCGTTCCGGTACCGCCCGACGGGTACACGATGCTCCGCGTGACGGTGACCCAGAGCGCAGGGGGATTCCCCACCTTCCGCCGATTCGCGGCCTGCAACACCGGCGCGGCGCCGCCGCGGACCTGGCAGGATGCGGCCCCGCTGTGGGCCGACGACACGGTCGGCCGCTGGAGCGGCGACAGCCTGAGTCTCGACCTGACGGAGAAGGCCGCCGCTACCGGCCGCTACCGGTTGCGGCTCGTTGCCGACGGCGGAGACGCGGTTGAGGTTCGAGACCCCGCGCTCCATATCGGGGAGACCGCCGCCCCCACGCTCGCGAATCCGGTGCCCGGCCGCCGCGACGCCCTGTTCCTGACGATCCCGCTGCCGGACAGCCGCGTCACGCTGCAGGCGCGCGTGCGGGGCGCCGCGAGCGGCACCATCCTCCTGCAACGCTGGTAAGGCTCGTCCATGAAGACATCGTTCGCCGTTCTCATGCTGGTCACGGCCGCCTGCCGGCCCGCGACTCCGGATCGCCAGATCGCCGGTCAGGATCCGCGCCGCCTGCCGACCGGAGGTCAGCTCGATCCCGCCGGCGCATCGTCCCCCGTGGGACAGATGCCGCTCGGCATGCTCGCCTCGCCCGGCGGCCGCCGCCTGGTGCTGCTGCTCGGCGGATGGCGCGAGCACGGACTCCAGGTGGTCGACCGGGAAGGGCGTGTGACGCAGACGCTGCCGCAAGCGGCGGCGTTCGTCGGCCTCGCATTCTCGACGGACGGGAGCGCGCTGTACGCCTCAGGCGGCAACACCGATGTGGTCTATCGCTACCGCTGGGCGGACGACCGTGCGTCTCTCGCGGACTCGATCGTCCTGGCACCGCGGGCCGCGCGCGCCGACGGCACGCGTTATCCGGCGGGGCTCGCCCTGTCGGCGGACGGGCGGTCGCTGTACGTCGCCGAGAACCTCGCCGACTCCCTGGCGGTGGTGGACGTAGCCACGGGGACTGTCGTGCAGCGGGTGGCGACGGGGCGCTATCCATACGGCGTCGCCGTCGGGGCCGAAGGGGCGGTGTTCGTCTCCAATTGGGGAGGGAACACCCTCTCGGTCTTCGTCCTCGGGCCGGACGGGCTCAGGCCCGCGCCGGCGGTCGCTGCCGGGCGACACCCATCCGCGCTCGTCGTGAACGGCAAAGGAACGCGACTGTTCGTCGCGTCGGGGAGCACCGACCGCGTGGTGGTCGTGGATACGCGGGCGCGGCGCGTGGTGGCGACGCTGCTCGATCCGCCCCCGGCGGGACCGGACGAGGGAACCACCCCGAACGCGCTGGCGCTCTCGGCCGACGGCACGCGCCTGTTCGCCGCCGAGGCGGACGCGAACGCGGTCGCCGTCTTCGACCTCAGCGCCGCGACGGCGGATGAACCTGCGGCCCGCGGCGCCGATGGACTCGCGGGACGCATCCCCGTGGGTTGGTATCCGACGTCCCTCGCGGTGCTGGGCGACACGCTGCTCGTCGCGAACGGGAAAGGGTCGGGAACGGGCCCGAATCCCGACGGACCGCAGCCGGGTCGGGCGCACCCCGACACGAGCTATACGCTCGGCCAGATCAAGGGGAGCCTCAGCATCATCCCACTCCCCCCTGCCGGCGGGATGGCGCTCGCGGCGCTCAGCGCGCGCGTCGAACGGGCCAACGGCTGGGACAGCGTCCACGCGGGTGGGCGCGCGTATCCGCCGTTCACTCACGTCATCTACATCCTGAAGGAGAATCGCACCTACGACCAAGTGTTGGGCGACCTCCCCCAGGCCGACGGCGATACGTCCCTGGTCCTGTTTGGGCGGTCGGTAACGCCGAACCATCACGCGCTGGCGGAGCGCTTCGGGATCTTTGACCGGTTCTTCGTCAACGCCGAGGTGAGCGCGGACGGGCACAACTGGTCGATGGCCGCCTACGCCACCGACTACACCCAGAAGACCACACCCGCCAACTACGACGGCGGGGGCCGCACGTACGACTACCAGTGGGAGAATCGGGACCAGATCCCTGACGACGACGTGGCCGAGCCCGCCATGGGGTACCTGTGGGACCTCGTGCAGCGCGCGAATATCGGCTTCGCCAACTTCGGAGAATTCGCCGTCACCCGCAGCGGCCCCGGCGGGACGAAGATCTACCGCGCGGTCAAGCCGTTCCTCGCGGCCTACACCGACAGCACCTATCCCGGTTGGGACCTGTCGATCCCGGACCAGCATCGCGTCGACATCTGGGTGACGGCGTTCCGGCGCTGGGTGGAGGCGGGCCAGATGCCGTCGTTCCAGATCATTTACCTGCCGCAAGATCATACATCGGGAGCCCAGGCGGGCGCTCCGACCCCGCGGGCCATGGTGGCGGACAACGACCTGGCACTCGGCCGCATCGTGCAGGCGCTCTCCACCAGCCCCTACTGGAAGAGCACAGTGCTGTTCGTCATGGAGGACGACGCCCAGAACGGGCCCGATCACGTGGACTCGCACCGCTCGCCGCTCCTCGTCGTCTCGGCGTACAACCGGGGCGGCGTGTTCCACCGGTTCACCAACACCACCGACGTGCTACGGACGATGGAGCAGATCCTGAAACTCGATGCGCTGTCGCAATTCGATCATTACGGCCACCCGCTGCGCGACATCTGGCAGGATACGCCGGACACGACGCCGTACACGGTGCTGGCGCCCGCCGTGCCGCTCGACGAGCGCAATCCGGCGCAAGGCCCGGCGGCGCGGGACTCGCGGCGGCTGGACCTCGCGACGGTCGATGCCGCCGACATGGACCTGTTCAACCGGGTGTTGTGGATGGCCGTAAAAGGGGAACGGACACCCTACCCTGGGACGCACCGCATGTCGACGCTCGAGGCGCGGCGCTCCCGCTGAGCGGCGGGCCGCGCTCTACTGGGTTCTTGCTGCGTTAACCGTCCCGCTCCAGGAACGCCACCGCCTCTGCGAGGGAGCGGAACACACCGACCTGCTTCGTGCTGCGTCCCTCCAGCCGCCGGTAGCTCTCGTACATCCGCCCCAGCCCGAAGGCGTAGTCCCCGGGAGCCACGATCGCGAACTTCGACTGGGACTTGGTGGTGTCCATAGAGGCGGCCAGCTCGGCCAGCTGCTTGATGCGGTCCACCGAGCGCAGGTCGATCTTCTCGATGTCCGTCATGTCCATCAGCTCGTCGTACCCGCTGACTTCGGGCCGGGACCACACATCTTTCTGGTAGCTGAAGATGTCATCGCCGGTCAACGTGCCCCGGCCCGCGGCCCGCACCAGCCGTTTGGCATGGTCGATCGTGTATTCGATGGGCATGACCCGTTCAACTTGTGGTGCCCGGCTGGTCCGGACAAGCGCGTCCCCGGTCACCATATTCCATCATGGACCTACAGCTCGTCATCCTCGCGGCGGGTCTCGGCAGCCGCTACGGCGGCGGCGGGCTGAAGCAGCTCGAGGCCGTGGGGCCCGGTGGCGCCACCCTGATGGAATACTCCCTCTACGACGCCCGCCGAGCCGGGTTTGGCGAGGCGGTGTTCGTGATCCGGGCCGAGATGGCGGAAGGGTTCGGGGACTTTGCGGCGGCGCGCTTCGGGTCCGGCGTCCCCTGGCGCACCGCGATTCAGCGGCTCGACGACGTGCCGCCGGGAATCGTCGTGCCGTCCGATCGTATCAAGCCGTGGGGCACGGCGCAGGCGGTGCTCTCGGCGGCGGAGATGGTGACCGGGCCTTGCGCAGTGCTCAACGCCGACGATTTCTACGGTGCCGAGGCGTTTGCCGCGCTCGCGACGTTCTTCGGTGAGCACGCGACGGATCGGCCGCCGAGCCACGCGGTCGTCGGGTATCGGCTGCGCGACTCCGTCCCCGAAGGGGGGGCGGTGAACCGGGGAGCGTGCGGCGCCGATGCGGCCGGCTGGCTCGTGACGATCGACGAGGTGACCGGGCTCGTGCGCGCGGGCGACGGGAGCTTTACGGGACGGGGGGAGAGTGGGAAGGTCCGGCTCTCCGGCGACGCGCTCGTCTCGATGAATCTCTGGGGATTCACTCCCGACATTTTCGATACATTGCGCCGTGGGTGGCGGGAGTTCTTCCATCAGGGCGCGCCGGGGGGAGGCGAGTACCTCCTGCCGACGGTGGTGCGCGAGGCGGTAGGGCGGGGGGAATGCCGCGTGAAGCTGCTCGAAGCTGGGAGCCGGTGGTTCGGCATCACCCACCCGGCCGATCGGGCGGTGGTGTCGGACGCGCTGCGCCGTCTCGTGGCAGATGGGCGGTACCCGGAGCGGTTGTGGGACTGAGCGGCAGGGTCGCGGAGGTCGCCCGCACGTTCCGGGTGGGTGGAGAGATCACCGGCATCGCCGCCGTGCCCGGCGGCCACATCAACGATACCTATCGGGTGGACGTGCGCCCTGAGGGTGGGGCGGGCCGGAGCTTCGTTCTACAACGGCTCAACCCCGCAGTCTTCCGGCGGCCCGATCTCGTGATGGAGAACGTGGCGCGGGTCACGCGGCATGTCACCCTCGCGGCGGGGGCGGCCGGGCGGACGTCTCCCCTGGCTCCGCTCGTCCTCACCGATCACGGCGCCGACTGGCTCGCCGATCCCACGGGTGGCGTATGGCGGATGTTCGTCTTCGTGGCAGGTTCGGTCGTGCGCGATCGACCCCAATCGCCCGCCGATTGTGAGGCGGCGGGGCGTGCGTTCGGAGGGCTCCTGGTGCTCCTGGCACACTGGGAGGAAGCGCCGCTGCACGAGACGATTCCCGGATTCCACGACACCCGCGCCCGATTGGCTCAGCTCGCGGGAGCGGTCCGCGCCGACGTCGCCGGCCGGGCTGCGGGCGTCCGCGCCGAAATCGCGGCCATCGAGCACGCACGCGGTCTCGCCGACGTCCTGCCCCCGCTGCTCGCCTCGGGTGAAGTGCCGGTGCGGGTCACTCACAACGACGCCAAGCTCTCCAACGTGCTGCTCGACGCGCGCATCGGGGCCCCGGTGTGCGTCGTCGATCTGGATACCGTGATGCCCGGCTCCGCCCTGTACGATTTCGGCGACTTGGTGCGCTCGACCGTAAGCCCCTCGGCGGAGGACGAGGAGGACCTGAGCCGGGTCGGCGTGCAGGTGGAGTACTTCGCGGCGCTGGCGCGGGGGTACCTGTCGGCAGCCGGGGCGGTGTTGACGACCCGGGAGCGCGACCTGCTGGCGTTCGCGGGGCAGTTGATCACCCTCGAGCAGGCGGCGCGGTTTCTGACCGATCACCTGGCGGGGGATGTCTATTATCGCGTCGAGCGGCCGGGCCAGAACCTCAGTCGCGCCCGCAGCCAGCTCGCGCTGCTCCGGTCGCTCACCGCTCAGGCGCGCGCCCTGCAGGAAATGGTCAACCGCCTTGCATCCGCGGCGGCTGGGTCCTAGCGTACTGCCCGAACCTCTCGCGAGCCTTCCCGATGGCTTCCAGCCGCACCGCCGCATTGAACCGGATGCACGTCGCCGTCAAGGAGCTGATGGACCAGCTCGAGCTGATCGGCAACGAGGCGCCCGAGGGTCTCGTGGAATTGAAGAGCGCGGTCGACGAGGTGCGGCTGCGGCTCTGGGGGGTACTGATGGCCGCGCAATCCCCGGGCGACAAGGGATTCGGCGACCGGTTCCGGCTGCGCCGGGCCGGAGAGATCCTGCGGGGCATCATCAGCGACGTGGACGGCGGGAGGCTGGATCTCTCGAACGCGGAGGGCGGTGAGCTGGGGATCGTGGCGCGCGAGCTGGGAAGACGGGCGACCGAAGCGCAGATGGGGTAGCTATCGCAGTCGGACCTTGAAGCCCCCTCCGTCCTCATCCTGCGACCAGTCGGCGACTACCGTGGGAAGTTGCTGCAACAGGGCGGCTACCTTGCGCTTCAGCACGGGAGGACCCGCCGAGCCTTTTCCCCTGCCTGTGATCACGTGAACGACAAGACCTGAGCCTCGCCGCTGCCAGCGCTCGAGGAAACTCCGCGCCGCCCCTACCGCCTCCGCTGCCCCGAAGCCGTGCAGATCGAGCCGCTCGGCGACCGGCGCGTCGAGCAGGGGGTCGGAAGCATCGAATCGGGGAGTCCCCCCACGGCGTTTCACGAAGGCGCCAGTCGCCGACGACCGCGCCGAGCAATCAGTGGCTGATCGCGAAGAACCACGCCGCGATGACTGGACCCCGCGGTGGACGAGCTCCCGGCTGGGGCGGCGGAGCGTCCGGGGCCGGCGCCGGCGCCGGCGCCGGCCCATACTCGGGCTGGAAGAGATACGCCACGTGCTTCACCGGGTCCACCGTGATCGTCTTGGCGCCGCGCATCGTGGCGATGGTGGCCACCACCGTGTACGTGTCCGGCGAGTCTTCGTGCACGACCGTGACGTTGCTGTCGCGCCCCGCGGGGATGTAGATGAGCTGCTCCACCGGGTCCCACCCCAGGGCGTCCACCCCATCGCCGTTGGTGACGGTGGCCACGACTTTGCCGGACGCGGGATCCACTACCACGGAGGTCTTGCCGCACCCGATGAAGATCCGGTTCGTGGTGCGATCGTAGGCGATGCCCGTCGGGCCCTCGCACGGGGTGAGCGGCCACGAGGCCTGCACCTTCATGGTCGTCACGTCGATCACCTGCATGGTGCTCGTGCCTTCGTTGTTGACGAAAATCCTGCCCTTGCCGTCGCTCGCCGCGCCTTCCGGCGAGTTGTCCTCGAGCGGGGCCGTGCCGACGATGTCGCCGGTGTTGGCGTCGAGCGCCACGGCGCTCCCGATCGGGCGGCTGTGATTCGTGAGGATGATCCGGTTGGAGAAATCCTCGTACATGATGCCGTCGAGGCCGCCGGTGGAGATCGGGATCTTCTTGATCACCGCCAGGCTCCGGAGGTCGAACATGGTGACCGTCGAATCGCCGCCGTTGGTGGTGAAACCGTGGTTCGACTTGGGCACGAGCGCGATCCCGTGGATCCGAGGCGTGTCGGGAATGTCGCCCAAGATCTTGCCCGTCGCCCCATCGATCACCAGGACGTGTGTCGCGCGGGACACGAAGACGCGGCCCGTGCCGGGCTCCGCGGTCAGGTAATCGGTGCCGCCGTCGCCGCCGATGCTGAATTTCGCAACCGTGAACGTCTGGGCTCGGCCCATGCCTGGCCACGCCAGGGCGAAGGCGATGGCGAACGCAGGAACGAAGGTAGAGTGTCTGGTCATTGGAGCCTCAGAAGTGGATTCGGGTGCCGGATTCGAATCTAGACGATTGGAACTAGCCCCGCAGCCGCCGGATCTCCTCCAGCACCTCGATGTCCGCCGCGTCCTGGAGCCGGCCAGTGCGCTTCGACGCGATCAGGTGCTCGATCGACGCCCCCGGCACCTTCACCCCCTCGACCGTAAACACCGTGGCGTCGCGGGCTGCCTCGGGGTAATGCACGCTCCACGCCACGGTGAGCACATCCACCCGAGGCGAGTCCCCGATGATCGTCACCGGTTTGGCCACCACCTCTTCGGCGAGCCACTTGCGTGCGAAACCGAAGCCCACCTCGCCGAGCGCGGCGAGCACCCGGCGCGCGTTCGCGACCGTCGCCTCGATCAGCACGTCGATATCGCGTGTGGCGCGGGTCGTGCCCCAGAGCTGCATGGCCGTTGCCCCGACGACCACGTACTTCGCGCCGTGGGCATTCAGCCTCTCGCAGACCTCGGCGACCCGTGTGTCGTAATGTTTCACGCCACGATGTCGTTCGTTCGCTTCCATTCCACGTAGTCCTCGTACCTTTCGAACGAGATCAGTCGGTTCGCGCGACCACGGGTGCCGCGCACCCGCTCCCCCAGCCGCGCCGTCTCCTCGGCCGCACGGATCCGCTCCTCGGGCGTCAGGCGAAGGTCGGACTCGAGCTGCGCCAACCGCTGGGGACCCAGGCCGGGGGAGGCCGCACCGTACGGCGCTGGGGTAGACTCGTGAACGAGCGAGCGAGGCGCGGCGAGGTACGCCCGTAACGCCTCGACGATCACCCAGCTGCGCGAGCGGTCGAGCTCCCGCGCCCGCCGGTCGGCACTCTGGAGGACGTCCCGGGGCAGCGTGATGGAAATTCGCTCGAATGACATTAGTATTACTCGATAATATCGGATACGATCAACCTACAGCCGGAGGGCGCTCGCCGCAACCGGGTCACCGCACGGGCGCCACCGTGAGCTTTTTCAGCTCTTTCAAGAGGCGCCGCTGCGCCGTCGCGTCCTTCGCGGCGATGAAGATGGTGTCGTCCCCCGCGATGGTGCCGACCACGTCCCCCCACGCCATCCGATCGAGCGCCAGGCCCACCGCGCTCGCCTCGCCGGGCGGGGTGTGCAGCACGACGAGGGAGTCGCCCGCGGTCTCGATCCCGATGACGTCCTCGGCGACGCGGCGCAGGTCGGGGTCAGGGGAGTGCGCCGCCACCGACGGCTGCCGCTGGTAGGCGCCCCCCGACTTCACGAGGCGCAGCGCCTTGATGTCGCGGCTCACCGACGACTGCGTGACGTCCCACCCCTCGGCCGCGAGCGCCTCGGCCAGCTCCTCCTGGGTGCGGATCGCTCGCGTGCTGATCAGCTCGAGGATCTTGAGGAGTCGCTTGCGACGCTCGGCGCTCACGGGGCGATGACCTCGGGATCGAAGCCCGCCAACCGCTTGAGCGCGGCCGCATAACGGCGACGCGTCTGGGCACCCCAACGTCGCCGGGCGGCGAGTCGCACCCGCACGGGACCGAGGTCGAGGTTGCCGAGGCTGCCGGGACTCGTGCGACGCGCCAGCAGATCGGGCGTGGGGAACCGCTCGCCGCGTGTGACGGCAGCCGCCACGGCCCGATACGCGGCGCGGAACGGCTCACCCGCCTCCGTCCGGCGCAGCACCTCGTCGGTCGCGAGAGGGCCACCGGCGAGCAGCGCGGCTCCGCGCGCGCGATCGACGTCGAGCTGCGGCACGACGGCGGCCAGCATCGCGAGCATCTCGCGGGTGCGATCGAGACCGCGCAGCAACGGCTCTTTCAAGAGCTGGAAGTCGCGGTGATAGCCGCTGCCGAGCTTCGATTTGAGCGACAGGACCGCGACGAGGTCGGTGTCGAGCGCCGCGGCGCGGCCCCGGGTCAGCTCGAAGACGTCGGGATTGCGCTTGTGGGGCATCAGGCTCGACCCGGTGGCGAGCGCGCGCGGCAGGACCAGCAACCCATACTCCTCGCCGCTGTACAGCACGGCGTCGGTCGCGAGCTTGCCCGCCTCGTGGCCCAGCTCGGCGCACCAGGCGAGCACCGCGGCCTCGAGCTTGCCGCGGCCGTTCTGCACCGTCGCGACGTTGTGCTCCGGCGCGGCGAAGCCCAGGGCGCGCGAGGCGGCGGCGCGCTTCAACGGCAGCGGCACGCCGTACCCCGCGGCGCTGCCCAGCGGGCAGCGATCGATTCGCGCCCAGAGCGCGGGCAACGATTCGAGTGTGTCGAGAATGCCCTCGGCGAACGCCGCCGCCCAGAGCCCCGCGGACGACGGCATCGCGCGGCGCTGATGGGTGTAACCGGGCCACAGGGCAGCGCGATGACGCGCGGCGAATTGCGTGAGCGCTTGCGCCAGTGTCGCTGCCGAATCGTGGATCTCGAGCAGCGCGGCCTTGAGGTAGAGCCGGAGATCGCAGGCGATCTGGTCGTTGCGCGAGCGGCCGGTGTGGAGCCGTTGCCCGGCCGCGCCCAGGCGACGCGTCAGCCACTCCTCGACGGCGGTGTGGGCGTCCTCCTGACGAGCGCCGATGCGCAGCTTTCCGTTCTGGGCGGCCCGGAGCCCCGCCCGCAGACCGGCGCGCAGTGAGCGATGGTCCGAAGGCGAGAGGAGCCCTGACGCGCGCAACCCCTCGACGTGGCCCAGACTGCCGATCACGTCCCAGGGGAGCAGCCGCGCATCCCAGTAGCGGTCGTCGCCCACAGTATAGGCGAGCATCTGCGCGTCGGCGCCGTCGCCGGTCTGCGACCAGAGCGTCCCGGAGCGGCGCTTCACGTCAGATACTCCGCGGCGAGCCGCGCGTAGAACGCCCGCGCGGCGGTCACCTCCGACACGGTCACCCACTCGTCGGGCGCGTGGCTGTTGCGGCTCGTGCCGGGCCCGCACTTGATGGCGTCGCGGTCCTTCAGGAACACCCAGTCGGAGCAGGTGGGGCTGCCGAAGCAGCGCGCCTCAGGCCGCACCCGCAGGGCCGCAGCAAGAAGGCGGGAGTTCGCCGGCGTCTCGCACGGAACGAGGCGGTCGGAGGTGACCACGACCTCGCTCTCGAGCGACTGCCGCAGCGCGTCGGCGATCTCGACGTGCGACCAGGCCGGCGTGGTGCGCACATCGAGCACGGCGCGCGCCACGGGCGGCGTGACGTTGCGGCCCACCCCAGCCTCGAGCATCGTCGGCGTGATCGTCGGGTGACCGAGCACCGGGTGGACGCGCTCACGCGCCACCCCCTCCAGCGCGATCAGGTCGCGCGCCAGTCGCTGCGTCGCGTTGACGAACCCGCCGCCATTGCCCGCTGCGGCGTCCGCGTACCCGGCGTGCCGCTGGTCGCCGCGCGCGACGAGATCGACCATCATCAGGCCGCGCTGGGCGACCGCGATATCGAGGTTGGTCGGCTCGCCCACGACGGC
>Ga0184629_10000011_pt1 | contig 62085 bp, 45 predicted proteins | sample PLM4_32_b1_FD_133158 | JGI IMG/M metagenome (GOLD analysis project Ga0184629, IMG submission 133158) | Groundwater sediment microbial communities from an aquifer in East River, Colorado, USA - PLM4_32_b1 | ecosystem: Environmental > Terrestrial > Soil > Riparian zone | place: USA: East River...
AAACAGAAAACAGAAAACAGAAAACAGAAAACAGAAAACAGAAAACAGAAAACAGAAAACAGAAAACAGAAAACAGAAAACAGAAAACAGAAAACAGAAAACAGAAAACAGAAAGCAGAAAACAGAAAACAGAAAGCAGAAAACAGAAAACAGAAAACAGAAAACAGAAAACAGAAAACAGAAAACAGAAAACAGAAAACAGAAAACAGAAAACAGAAAGCAGAAAGCAGAAAACAGAAAACAGAAAACAGAAAACAGAAAGCAGAAAACAGAAAACAGAAAAACTATGGAAACACCAGAAAACCAAAACCCAGCTCCTACTCCTTTTTTTCAATCCAATACTGCCAAAATGATTATGGTAGGATTGCTAACCCTCATATTGCTTATTCCGCTGGAATTTGTCAAAAGCTTGATCTCCGAACGTTCGAATCGTCAAGAAGAAGTCATCTCCGAAATCAATGATAAATGGGGAGAAAGTGTCTATTTTTATGGACCAATCCTAAAAGTTCCCTACACCATTTTTGACGAAACGCTTTCGATCAACCAAAAAACCAATGAAACGGTAAAACAACGAAAAGCGATTACCAAATATGCTTATTTCTTTCCGGAAGACTTGAAAGCCAAAGCCAAGGTGATGACCAAAGTGCTCAATCGAAATAATTATGAGTCGGTGGTATACAGTTCCAAAATGAATTTTAGGGGGCATTACATTCAACCTAATTTTAGTAGTAAAAACATCCCTAATGAAAACATTCAATGGAACAAAGCCACCATTTTGATAAAAACCACCAATCTTAAAAGTATCAAAGACGAAGTCAAAATCAATCTTGGCGGCAACAAATTCACCTTTGAGCCCGTCTACAGCACCAACTTAAACGACACGACACAAGCCTTGGAAACCGGTTTTATCGATTTGAAGAATATTTTAAAAACAGCCAAAACCAACTTTGATTTTGACATCACCTACAACGGAAGCAAACAAATAAAAATGGTTCCTATTGGCAAAACTACACAACTGAATATGCAATCCAACTGGAGTGCGCCGAGTTTCACGGGTAATTTTCTTCCTGATGACAAAACCAAAAAAATCAACGCCGACGGCTTTGTGGCCAATTGGAAAATTCTCCACATCAACAGAGCTTTTTCACAACAATTCTTTGAAAATTTACCAGATCTAGGCATCTATGCTTTTGGAGTCGATTTTGTGATTCCCGTAAACCAATACCAACAAAATGAAAGAGCCGCAAAATACGGCTTTCTGGTTATAGGTTTGACATTTTTAATTTTCTTCCTTATCCAATCGATTAGCAAAATCAGGATTCATATTTTTCAGTATTCGATGATTGGGCTGGCGCTCATTTTATTTTACACTCTGCTTATTTCCATCACCGAGCACAGTAGTTTCATGAAAGCCTATTTAATTGCAGCTCTGGCCGTCATTATTTTGATATCGTTGTATTCCGTTTCAATCCTAAAAAGCCGCAAATTCCCCCTGTTTATCGCCGCATCGCTCACAGGATTGTACACCTTTATCTATGTCATCATTCAACTGGAAAACTATGCATTACTGGTAGGAAGCATTGGATTATTTGGCATACTTGCAGCCGTAATGTACTTCTCCAGAAAAATTGATTGGAATAAATAAAGCCGAATAAATGAATTGCCATCCTGAGCGTAGTCAAAGGGAGGAGCTTTTTCCTGCTATCCGCTTGTATCTTTTTGTCTCGTAAAAAACGATACAAAAAGGATACCGCTTCAAACGAAGTTCACTGAACTCCAATTAAAATAAAAGTTAAGTGAAGTAATCAGGGCTAAGGCATTCCGTTTCATAAGAACATTAAGGAATGGCGTATGGTTTAATTAATAGAACAAATGTTCTCCCAAGGCGCTTTCTGCGTAAGGGATTGCGGCGATATCCTTTATTTTTTCCTTTAAAAAAATAAAGATAAAGCCAAAAGCCCGACCCTATGGCTGAAAATAAGGGAGGAACGACCGCAATTTTCAGCCATAGGGTTACGCCCTTATTATGATTTTAGATTGCAGATTTTAGATTGCAGATTTTAGAATTTTAGCTCGTTTATATCATAACACTATGCATTTTCGTCTCAATAACTCGAAAAGTTTAGTATTTTTGAAGACTGAAAATGTGGATATGAAAAAAATTATGATTCCGCTAATGGTTATTGCTATTGGTGTTGCTTTGTATGAGCAGGTAAGTGACGAGAAAAATGTCTATGTAATGGTGATTGCGATAGTCGTTTTTATGATGGGAATGATGCGATTGAGTAGTAAAACTCCGAGTAAAAATCAAGATAAAGAAGAAGACGATGTTTAATAAAGGAGATAAAGTTTCGGTGCTGGATGAAGCGGTTGATGGCGTGGTTGTGTCCGTAAAAGACAAGGTGGTAACAATTGAAACTGCCGATGGATTCGTGATGAATTTTGCCGCCAATGAACTCATTAAAATTGGCGATTCCGGTAATTTGATGGATGATATAAAAGGCATCAACATCAGCGAAATATCGAAAGAAAAGGAGATTCCGAAACCGCGGAGTTTTGTAAAAGAGAAGAAAGACAAACACGAATTGCCAGTTCCCGAGTTTGATTTACATATTGAAAAACTGGTACCCAATAAACGTGGGATGTCCAATTACGACATCTTGACTTTGCAGTCGGAAACGGCCAAAAGGCATATTGAATTTGCGATTCGCAATCGGATTCCGAAGATTGTTTTCATTCATGGTGTGGGTGAAGGGATACTAAAATCGGAGTTGGATTTCCTGTTGGGACGCTATGATAACGTAATTTTTCAGGATGGTAATTACCAAAAATATGGCGCGGGTGCTACCGAGGTTTATTTCAAACAAAATAAGGGAGGATTGTAGATTTTAGAACTGCCGTAAATACTGCACAAGTTTTAAATTCAAAAAAAAGACAATTTCCATGATTTTGGGAATTGTCTTTTTTTGGGGGAGTAGAACTAATTGTATTAATTAACTGTAGTTTGCAACTCTCCGTATTTATAACTCGTTCCGAGCTGAAAATTACTGTTCCCTTTTACAAGTGTTACGTTTTTAAGCACAATAGTATGTTTGAAAACATTTGGTCCATTAGACGTCGTGGTTACTTCGATAGTACCACCAATTTTCCCAATCCATTCCTGGTTTACCGTTGGAGTTATCGGAACTGTGGCATTACAAAAATAGCTTTGGGTTACCACTCCATTTGTAAACAAGCGATACACAAGTTTATTGATAGTAGCTCCTATTAGTCCTGTTCTTGGGGTATTGGCAGGGGTTACTTCATTGGCAATCAACAACGGATTAATATCTAACGTAAATGACTCGCTGGGACTAAAATCATAAACTTGGCCATCAGCACATCTATTCAAAAGTCCACTAAAAGTAAATGGCAAAGGAACTGCCGATAATAAATGATCGCCGAAAGCAAAGGTTTCATAAAACTGTTCGGTTCCGTTTCCTTTGTCGAAAGTGATGTTTTTGAATACTATGTTGTTATTATACCCTGTGATTCTGGTACTGTTATTGGTCTCATCTAATTTCTTAATATCGGTAGTCACAATTTGGATTACACCCGATGTCGCTTTCCATTGGTTATTCACATTTGGAGTTGCGGGAGGTATCAGGTCACATACGTTGGCTGTTGCCGCTTTGCCGTCATAAAAACGGTACACCACCTGATTTGTTGCATTTATATCAAGACTAATCGGGTCAGTGGGATCCGTTGGATTGTTCGTAAAAGTGGTCGATGGAATATTTAGAATTAAAGATTCTTTGTCATTCAGTTTAAAAAGCAGATTATTTGCAGGGCAACTTTGTGTGGACACATCAGAAAAATCAATATTTTCTACTATTAAATCACCATCATCACAGCTATTAAAAGCAATTGCACAGACCAATATTCCCAGAAATCGTTTCATTATATACTATTTTAAACAAAAATAGAATTTTTAATTTGTTTCCTAAACTTTACGAGTCAAAAACATACAATTTAACAACATATTGGGTTTTAGAAAATAAAAAAATGATCGCATTCTAAAAATTCTATGGGAACAGAATTCCTTATATTTGCAGCTATTTATAAAAACAAATGAAACTCTACAAGTATTATTTTGCTGCCTTTTCGGCCTTTTTTATCTGGGGCTTTTTTAGTCTGGCCTTAAAACCGATATCGAATTACCCATCCTTGGATATTTTATTCTATCGTGTATTCTTTAGTGTACTCTTGATGACGATTATTAATGTTGTTTTTAGAAGAGACCCTATCCGTAAAAACTGGAATGATTTCAAGGCAATGCCCCAAAAAAGGAAAAAAAATATCGTTTTATTGACCTTGGTGGGGAGCATAATATTGGCTTCCAATTGGTTTATTTTCATTTATGTCGTGAATCACATCAGCGTAAAGGCAGGTTCTCTTGCCTACTTGATTTGCCCTATTCTGACCACCGTTTTTGCTTTTTTTTTACTGCATGAAAAGTTAAGCAAGTGGCAATGGACGGCCGTTGCCATAAGCGTTTTTAGTTGTGTTTTATTGTCTTTAAATAATTTTCACGACATCTTTTACAGTCTTGTGGTTGCCTCAACCTATGCCCTGTATTTGGTAAGCCAACGCAAGAATAGTGAAGTCGATAAATTCCTGGTGTTAAACATCCAGTTGCTATTTGTTGCGGCTTTGATTCTTCCGTTTTATCCAAAATACAGTGGAGTAATCCCAACGGAGCCTTTGTTTTACGGCTGTTTGTTTTGCATCGTGGTGTTTTTTACCATCATTCCTTTGTTTTTAAATTTGTACGCACTAAAAGGAATCAACTCCTCGACCGTAGGAATCCTGATGTACATTAACCCGATAATCAATTTTGGCCTGGCTATTTTTCACTTTAAAGAACAGGTTACTTTGCTACAAATGGTTTCTTATTCCTTAATTTTGGTCTCCATTATTGTTTTTAATAAGAAAATAATTTTTGGCAAAAAACACAAGCCCCACACAATTGTTAAGGATTCAAAATCTATATAATTTATGAAATGAGCATTCCTCTAAATTGGTAGTAAACGCCAATGACGATATGTGGCTCGAGCGATAGCGAACAGGTGAAGCAATTCCATATTCCATTAAAAAATAAAATACACATGAAAAAAGTATATCTCGATAATGCCTCGACGACCCCAATTCATCCTGAAGTGATTCTAGAAATGACTAAAGTGATGACCGAAGATTATGGCAATCCCTCCTCAACACATAGTTTGGGCCGCAATGCCAAAAGCATTCTTGAACTTTCCAGAAAATCAATCGCCAAACAAATAAATGCAACGGCACAGGAAATTATATTTACCTCTTGCGGCACCGAAGCCAATAATTGGATTCTGCGCTCGGCGGTAAAGGATTTGAAAGTAGAACGAATCATTACCAGCAAAATAGAACATCATGCGGTTTTATACACAGCTTGGGCTTTGCAAAAAGAATATAATATCCAAATAGATTACGTAAAAATAAAACCCAGTGGCGATCTGGATATGACTCATTTGGTCGAATTACTGTCGGAAGAAAAAAAGACTTTGGTTTCGTTGATGCATGTCAATAATGAAACTGGGACCGTTTTAAATCTTGAAAGAGTGAGTCTAATTTGTCAAGAACACAAAGCCTTGTTTCACTCTGATACCGTGCAATCCATTGGGAAAATTAAAATCGATTTGCAAACCATTCCGATTGACTTTATAGTTGCCAGTGCCCATAAATTTCATGGTCCAAAAGGAATAGGGTTTGCTTTTGTTCGAAAAAATTCTGGATTACAACCTTTGTTTTTTGGTGGTGAACAAGAAAAAGGACAACGTCCCGGGACAGAGCCCGTACATCAAATTGCGGGAATGGCAAAGGCTTTGGAACTTTCTTATACCAATTTGGAAGAAGAAAGAAACCATATTACGGATTTGAAAAATTATACCATAGAAAAATTAAAAGCGGACTTTCCCGATTATAAAATCAATGGCGAAAATGCATTATACACTATTCTAAACGTGCAATTGCCTTTTTCTGAAAGTAAAACTTCCTTATTACTGTTTAGTTTGGATATGAAAGGTATTGCTGTTTCCAGAGGAAGCGCTTGTCAATCCGGAAGCATAAAGCCCTCCCATGTTTTGGCTGAAATGCTATCGGAAGAAGATTTAAAAAAACCGAGTTTGCGTATTTCTTTTAGCCATTATAATACCAAAGAAGATGTTGATTTGTTGATGGAGGGATTGAAAAGTATCTAAAAACCACCAATTTGACGTTCTTTATTCCATGCATGACGTTCTTTATATCATGCATGGAATAAACAACCCCAAATTTGACACTACACCACGTCAAATTTGGGCTTCGATACGTCAAATTTGACGTACGTAATAGGAAATGTGGAATTGTCTATGTCAAATTTGACGTTTTGGGGCTTTCACAAACAAAAATCCCTTCCAGAATTTGATTTCCAAAAGGGATAACTTAAAACCTTAAGCCATAAAAAACCTCAGTCTATTCAATATATTTCTCCATTAATAATCGAACCTTAAAGAAACACAAAGTGGATTCGGCTCCTTGGTTGATATTGATGCATTTGTCTTCAAGACCATCGTAGGATGCCCCATTTTCTGGGTTATACATGATTTGTTTCAGATGATTATTTCCCAAAAACCAATTGAATGCCAGTTTGAGTTGGTCTTTGTATTTAATGTTTTTGGTTACTTCATAAAATAAATCCAAAGCAATAATAGTTGTTGCCACTTCTATAGGCTGTTCCCCATAGAATACTCTTTCGTTTTCTTTTTTGAACCATCCCCTATTTGAAATTACTTTTAGTTGTCCTTTCATAAAGTAATGGGACAATAAAAAATCAAAGGTAACTGTGGCAATTTTTTTGTACTCCATTTTTTTTGTAACTAAGTAACTATACATCATGGCTTCCGGCAAAACGGTATTGGCATACGTCATGTAATCTTCATACCAACACCAATTTTCATCAGAATTGATGTGATAATGCTGCAATAGTTTTTCGGCCATTCGCTCTATATTTTTTTTTATTTCATCATCTTTATAGGCCAAATAATAATTGTAAAGCCCCTTTATACTATAGGCCATTGCCCTTGGAGAGACAATATCATTTAATCTTACGATGGCTTTGTTCCAACATTTTTCAGCCTTCTCCACAAATGCTTCGGGGAGGAATTCTTTATGTTCAATCACTGTTCCTAAACTCCATAATGCCCTTCCATTTGCATCTTCCAGATTTCCTTCTTCATTTTGATGGGTTAATTGCTTATCAAAATTTTTATAGTTATCAAACCATCCGTTACTTCTTTGGATGCCCTCAATAAAAGATAAGTAAGTATTGGCCAATTGCAAGGCGACAGCATCTTGGGTCATTTTATAATACAACACCATGTCGATTAATGCCCTCGCATTATCATCTAATGTATACCCAGAATTGGGATCCGGTTGGCTAAATTTTGAAAATTGCAGTATGCCGAACTCCGTGGTAAGATCTTTGATATGGTCTAATTTTATATCTGGAAAATTGAATTTTAAATCCTCTTCCCTATTGGTTAATTTATCAAAAAGCAGTCGGTATTGAATGGCAATATTTTCCCAAGTAGTGGAATATGCAGCTGAAAACGCATTTTGACCCATTGCAATTCGTTCCTCTTTATTTTCAACAAGAAACAGTATTGCTTTTTTAAACTCTTCCGAATCTCCAAATCCGTTCAACAATATTCCATTTTCGTCATTAATGGATTCCACTGCGTGAGGTATCGGATTCGAAATAACGGCACAACCACAACTCATTGCATAGGCAAAAGTACCGCTCACGGCTTGATTGGGGTCTTTGGAAGAGAATAAATAAATCTCTGTCAACGTTAGGTATTCGAGCAATTTTTTCAGCTCAAGGTATTCATCAACAAATACTACATTCTGCTCCAAATGGAGATCTTTCACACTATTTATAAGTTTGTTTCGATACACTTCCCCTTCACTTTTGATCACTTCTGGATGCGTTTTTCCAATTATCAAATAAATGACTTCTGGATGTTTTTCGACAATTTCGGGCAAAGCATTCAAAATGGTTTCTATACTTTTATTTTCACTAATTAATCCAAAAGTAGATAGCACAATTCTATCGGTGTAATTGTATTTAATTTTCAATTTCTCTTTTTGTTCCCAAAGAATGCTATGGGTGCCATGTGGTATAACGCTTATTTTTGATTTGTCACAATCATAATAATTGGTCAAAAGGAATTGGGAGTTTTTGGTCAAAACGATTATTCGATCCGAAAGATCAAAAATAGCATGAACCACTTTTTTCCTTTTTGGATCCGGTTGGGGCAATACCGTATGAAAAATCGTGACTATAGGTTTATTTAAAGCCAAAATAAAGGAAAGAATATAATCCCCGTATTCTCCTCCATAAAGTCCAAATTCATGTTGAATGCAGACCAATCCTATGTCATTTCGGGTATTTATTTTTTCGGCAACCAGCCGATAATCATCAATGGAAAATGAAGGTAAGATATACTTTACCTCATCACCGTATTTTTGGACAGTACTGCTGTTTTGCAAAACACAAATTTCAATTGGAAGTGTCCTCCCAAAAACAGCCTTCACCGCATTTACAATGTCGTTTGAAAAAGTGGCCAATCCACACTCTCGAGGTGGATATGAACTTACAATTAACATTTTTATTCCTTTTTCAAATTTCATGACCGTAATTATTTCAAGGTTGTGTTCTCAATTCAAGTAACAATTCATTAATATCTAATTTTGCCACCGCAATATGTTTATCACCAACACCGTAATAGATGTAAAGATCATTTCCAAATAATGCATGCCCTGTTGGGAATACAATATTTTTAACTTCGCCATCTATTTCCCAATCTTTCGTTGGAGAGAATAATGGGTATGGTAATCTCGAAATTTCATTTTCAGGGTTGTCTAGTTGTAATAAAGCCGCTTTGGCATGATATACTTTTCCGGTCACGGTTTCTTGAACGCCATGATAAATCAATAACCATCCAAATTCCGTTTCAATTGGCGGTCCCCCAGCTCCTATATATTTCACCTCAAATAAATCTCTTGGATCAAGAATAATATAGTCGGTTAATTTTTTTATGTATTCCTCCCAAAAAGACTTTGTTAATTCACTCCAATCATCAATCCTCACAATTTGTATTCCGGGCCAAAGGCGATGCAAAAAGACGAATTTTCCATTAATTTTCCTTGGAAACAATACAACATCCTTGTCGCGGAGCAAGCGAAATTTATCTTCCACCAGTCCTATTTGCGCAAAAAGATTATAGTAATGATGGTACTTTGGATTTAGTTTATCTCTTTCACAACAAGTTACAAAATTCTCATATTCCTGGTAATTTATGGGGGGGGTTATTATTCCGTGTTTTTTAAAATGAATTAAATCCGTAGAAGTCGCAAGTGCTCCCATTGCATTTACACCATCGTAAGCCGTGTAGGTTATGTAGAATGTATCTTCGATTTTTACAATTCTTGGATCTTCTACTCCATGATTTTCATATAAAAATTCACGGTTAATTAAGGGGCTTTCATTTCTTTCAATTATTTTAAGGGGACCATCTGTTTTTGCATAACCAATGGTGGAGTAATTCCCTTTCTGTACTGCTCTATACAATATATGAATGGTATTGCCTTCCTGATAAATTCCGGGATTAAATACTCCACTATTTTCAAATTCTATATCGGTAGGACTTAGAATTATACCCAGTTTTTCTATGGTAACCATAATTTGATTTTTTTTTATGATTCATAATTTAGTATTGAATTTTAATGTCCCTGTTTTTTTTGCGCTTTCTTTTTTGTTTTTTCTTGTTCTTTAAAGTACCCCCTGAAAAGGAAATTACTTTTTAATGCTTCCAGATCTTCGTTTAATTTGATACTGGCTTGATTAATATTAGTCATCGTTGAATCTATTTTCTTTACTAAATTAGGGTCGTTTGACAAATAATTTATAGCTCCTTTTCCATTTTTAATATTCAAAATCGTTCCATTAAGGTTGGCAACAACTTTATTAATTTCGTTGCTCGATTGGTCTAAATTGTTCACTATGGATTTTAATTTATTGGCTACGGTCGGATCATTTAAGACTCCTATAACATTGTTTTTATCTCCTAATGAAGCAACCATTTTATTTAAACTTCCTACCGTTAGAGCTGCTTCTTTAGTCGTGATTTTAAGATAATTCATAGTTTGTTTTAAATCGGATGCCATTACGGTATCGTTTACCAAGGTACCAACTGTCCCTTTTCCTTGCGTAATTTCTTTGGTGATTTTAAGCAAATCGACTGTTAGTAAAGCTGCATTTTTATTGGTCACACTCAAGGTATTCAGAAGATCATCGGTGCGAACACGCCTTGAGGATTTTATTTCATCCCCAGGCTGTATATGGGGTTGATTCCCATTTCCCGGAATGATGTTTATAATCATGCTTCCTACCAAACCATCAGAACCAATGGTCGCTATTGCATCTTTCTTGATGTGCGGAAAAATAGAGACATCAATAATCATATCCACATTTATTGTGGTATCATTAATCATCTCAATTCCGCGAACGGTTCCTACATTTATACCTGAATACCGAACGTTGTTCCCCAATTGCAAACCATTTACGTTATCAAAAATGGCGGTCAAATGTTCCGTTTTTCCAAACATTTTTTGTTTTGTACCAATGAAATAAATGGTAATTATAAAAATAACAGCCCCAACAATCACAAAAAGGGCAAGTCTAATTTTTTCTGATGCAGTTTTTTCCATAGCTATGCTTATTTAAAGAATGCCTGTACTTTTGGGTCTTTGGAAGTAGATAAGGTTTCAAAAGTACCTTCGGCATAATTGATACCATCGACCAACAAAATCATTCGGTTCGAAATCATTCTAGCACAATCTACATCGTGTGTAATAATAAGCGATGATGTATTGTATTTTTTTTGAATAGACATCATAAGCAGCAAAATTTCTTTTGACGTTATGGGATCTAGCCCCGTTGTGGGCTCATCATAAAGAATAATTTTAGGCAACAAAATTAAGGTTCTTGCCAGCGCAATCCTGCGTTTCATTCCCCCCGACAGTTCACTTGGCATGAGATTTATGGTATGCCCCAATCCCACATTTTCAAGAGCTTCCATTACTAATGGGAGAGTGTCTTTTATTATTCCAAATTTTTTGGTGTGGCGTCGCAATGGAAATTCCAAATTTTCCCTAACCGACATTGAATCATAAAGCGCACTTCCCTGAAAAAGAAAACCTACCTCGGTGCGCAGTTCATCTAATTCTTCATGTGTTAATGTGCTAATGTTTTTACCCATAACTTCTATAGTTCCATCATCTGGATCTTCCAGACCGATCAAGCACTTAATCATCACCGATTTTCCAGAACCTGATTTTCCCATGATAACCAAATTTTCACCTTCATTCAATTCCATATTAAAACCATCCAAAACATGGTTGTCTCCATAACTTTTTTTCAAGCCTTTGATTATAATTATTGGTTTATTTATAGTGCTGGAATCCATATTGATTTATATATCATAAAAAATATTAGCAATAAAAACAGCTATGAAATCTATAATAAAAAGCAGCATCGAAGAGAAAACAACCGCAGAATTTGCAGCCAATCCAACTCCTGCCGTCCCTTTTGTGCAATTGTACCCTTTGTAACAGCCCACTAAACCAATTGCAAATCCAAAAAAGAAAGTTTTAGTCGTAGATGGAATTACATCCATAAATTCCAGATGATTAAAAACCTGGGTGAAATACAACAAAATAGAAACATTCCCTTTTAAGTTTTCGACAATAAAAGAACCTAAAATAGCCACGGCGTCTCCAAAAATAACCAAAACGGGCAGCATTAAAGTGGTGGCTAATATCCGGGTGACGACCAAGTATTTGAAGGGATTTGTACCAGAAACTTCCATCGCATCGATTTGTTCGGTAACACGCATCGAACCCAATTCGGCGCCAATCCCAGAACCAATACGACCCGCACATATCAGGGCCGTGATAATAGGACCTATTTCTCTAATAATAGAAACACTTACCATAGCCGGTATCCAAGAAACTGCCCCAAATTGTTGTAATGTTGGTCGGGATTGCAACGTAAAAACCAAACCTATGATAAATCCCGTAACACCAACAAGGAGCAAGGAACGGTTTCCCATATTATAACATTGTCGAAGGAATTCCCTAAATTCTAAAGGGCGCTTGAAAACTTCTTTGAAAAAACGACCTGCAAAAAACGACAGTTCGCCAATTTCCAGAAGAAAAATTTTGACTAATTCTATAACTCTATAAACACTATTCATTCGATTTAATGAATTAATTTTTAACACGAATCTTAATCAAATATACGATTATCCTGTTGATTTTATTTGAATTAATCTCCTCAAAATGAATTAGTTCGCCTTTTAATTCTCATACAATTTAAGCCTGTTTTGGGTTGAAATCAATTCTTTTTGTAGACCTTCAATTCTTTGCAAAAGATTAAAAACCACATCAATTCCTTCTACATTCATTTCTAATTCATGATGCATTCGTATCATTCTCTCAATATCATACATTTTATCTTCACGAATATATTGAGATTGCTCAATTATTTGTATTTCGATTAATCCCAATTCATTTAGATTCGAAAAAAAAGAAGGTTCAACTTTATAAAGAGCGCATACTGTTTTCAAAAGAATCAAATTTTCGGTATTCATATATTGATAATATTTAAGTTTTGGAAATATGGTATCGCCATGATTATCTTTTTAGTGTATATACTTGGAAATCATAGCGATTTCATATATGTAAATTTTATTTTTTAGTGGTCATAGTTATCGCTTTTTATTTATTGGTAATTGCTTGCGTAAACTTTTTATTACTGGCGATTTCATATCGTTCTAAGCTTAGATAGTTCAGTAAATAATTCTTTTTCTTTTGGGGTAACTTCTGTGGGAATTAGAATTTGATACGTAATGTATAAATCTCCAAACTCCCCTTCCTTTTTATAAACAGGAAAGCCTTTTCCTTTTAGTTTTACTTTTGTGCCATTTTGTGTTCCTGGTTTCACGGTAAGTTTTGCTTTTCCGTCAAATGTATTTGCTGTTATTTCCCCTCCCAAAATGGCAGTATATAAATCTAAATCTACCGTTGCATATAAATTGTGTTTGTCCAGTTTGAAGTTAGTGTGGTTTTCTACAGTAAATGTAAGGTACAAATCTCCTTTTGGGCCTCCATTAGCTCCCTCTCCTCCTTGCCCAGGAATCTTTATTACTTGGCCATTTTCGACACCGGCAGGAATCGTTAATCGAATGTTTCTACCGTTGATGGTTAAGGTTCGCTTGTGTGTGGTGTAAACGTCTTTTAAGTCAAGATGCAATTCGGCATTAAAATCTTGACCTTTAAAAGCGGCACTTCGGCGGCTTCCTCTTTGCGCACCACCACCAAACATTGACTCAAAAAAATCCGAATAGTCTCCACCAGCACCAAAACCTCCTCCAAAATCGCCTCTACCTCCAAACCCACCTTGTTGACTGCTTCTTTGGTATTGTTGTTGTTGCCTTGCTTTTTCATATTCCTCTCCATGTTCCCAGTTTTCGCCATACTGGTCGTATTTTTTCCGATTCTCTGGATTACTCAAAACCTCATTGGCTTCATTGAGTTCTTTGAATTTTCTTTCGGCATCTTTGTCGTTTGGATTTAAATCAGGATGGTATTTACGTGCCAATTTTCGGAAGGCTTTTTTTATATCAGCTTCCGTTGCGGTTTTATCAATTTCCAATACTTTATAATAGTCTATAAATGCCATTTTAATTTGTTTATCTAATTTGGATTACGGTGTGAACATCAATTTCATACAATATCAAAAAAGTACGAATACCACTAAAAATGAGAGATTTACACATTCAAATTTAATCATTTTTCAGATAATAAAAGTAGAATGGGGTGTTTAAATATCAGATGTTATTTAGAATAAAAACTAGATCTGAGATTACGTTTTAGGGCATTAAACGCTTTATTTTGACAAAAAAAATAACCCTGAATCTGGATTTAGTTTTTTAAAACCATTAAGGAATTAAGCATCATTAAGGTTTAATACTTAATGAAGCTTAATTCCTTAATGGTTCTTTTGTTTAAAAATTGTATTCTTTAAATTAATAAGTCTGCTGAATTTCAGATTCTTATATAAAAACATATGAATTTTTAATTGTGTTTTTATACAAGGAACTTGATTATTTTTTTTAGAACTTCATTCCTTTTTCTATCATTTTTTGCATCAGTTTTTTGGGTATCGGACGGCAATTGCAATTACTTTGGTGTGCCAAATGCCATTTGATCCGCTCCTCAAAAGTGGCATTTTTTGGCATTACATTTTTTGAATGCCATTCTTTGTTGATTACCATTATAAACTGCTTTTATTGTGGTGATGGAATAGTCCAATTTGCGTCTAAATCATTTCTTTTTTTTAAATCGATCAGGAATGTTTTGTAATTCTGAAATTCAGTGTCCTTAGGATTTATTTGAAGAACAAAATTTATTTTACCCATCAAATGTTCCAGATAGTTTTTTTGTATTATGTCTTCATATTCCTGATGTTCCTTAAGTCCATATTTTTTAATATAGTAAAGCGCTTGTCGTAGTGCATTGCGCTTGTGAAACACAACTTGCGGTTTTTTATTCACCACGATACCCGTTACGGTTTGTCGGGTATTGGGTGTCATCAGTTTTGTTTTGCTTTTGTTAATATGGAGCCCCAAATCGATTATAACTCCTCTGACTTTTTTAATCAACTCTTTTTCATCAAAATCGCCCGAAAAACTCAAATCATCCGCATATCGGGTATATCTAATCTTTCTTTGTCTACAAAAATCAAAAATCAATACATCTGCATTTTTAAAAATCAAATTAGAAAGATATGGACTCGTTGGTGCTCCTTGTGGTAACATACCGTCTTTGGTGCATAATTTAGACAATAATCTGGCCACTAATTTTGAATAACCCAAATCCAGAAAAATATTTTGAATTGCTTTAAATTTTATCGAAGGGAAAAAATTCTCTAAATCGACTGTCAAAACTTTGGGTTGATTTTTATGAAACTTTAAATTTTCGATAATCTTCACATTGGGCTTATAGGCTTTGGCAACCTGGCTAACGGGAATTTTATAAAGAATATTTTTGAGAATCCAAAGTTGGATTTCTTTCAAACTAGGAAGAGGTTCCGAAATGAGTCTTTTGCTACCATTTTTTTTTAAGATTTCAAAATCCCGATAAAAATAGTTGGTGTAAAACGCTACTTTTTTGAGGTATTCTATTTTGTAACCCACTAGCTGGGATAAGTGAGATGTATTATAAATAACAGGCACATTATGAGAAAACAAAACTGCTGAATAATCTAAGCAGCATTTTATATTCTGCTCTGAATAGCCAAATTTTATGGCTTCTTTTGAAAATTCATCACTGTATTGAGCAAAATCCATAATTTAAAATCATTAATGGAGTGTGGGTTCTTAACATCCCACACTCCAATTAAGAAACAGGTTTAAAAGGTCGTAGCTCTGCGGAGATCTTTTAAAGCCTGTGCTTGAAAAAGCATTCAATTACAGAGCAGTGACTCACGGCTCCGTTGTTAGTCTTAACTAACAGTTCTATCGGAATGACTAAAAAATAATTCTTTCAGGCTTGGCACAAAAACTGTTTTCTTACCTGACTTTGAAATTTTATTTTTCAAATCCTTTTGAATCCATTCCTCACTTTTTTTATGTTTTAGAGTAAAAAAATTCATTTTTAAATAAGTATAACGTTGCTACATCTTAAAAACAAAAATAATCAGCAACATATTTATAATCAACATTTTAAACATTTCATTAACTCCAATAAATTTACAAAAAAATAGTATAATATTATAAATAAATGATTATTTTTTTATGGACTATTAAATCTATGATAAGGCAAATAAGTAACCATAATTTCTATTGCTCTTGTACTATTATAAGAAAACCAATTTATCAATTTTGAAAATACACTGTTTTTCAATTTAAGAGATTCGGGAGTTATTCTTTGAGATTGCATGATGATTTCGTTGAGTTGCAATTGAAATGCTTTAGAGAATAGTTCCGAATAAATTTGAACGTTCATCTCGACACTGCCATAGGAACTTAAGTTATTTAGATTAAAAGAACCAATAGTAGTCCATTTGTGATCTATTATCGCTGCTTTTCCGTGCAAAACAGATTGATCCCATTCGTATAATTCGATATTGTATCGAAAAAGTTTAGCATATAAATAACAAGTTGCTCTCCGAGTCATAGGAATATCTGATATTCCTGATAAAATTAATTTAATTTGCACCTTATTTTGGGATGCTTTTTTTAAGGCTTTAATTATTTTTCTGCCCGGCAAAAAATAACTTCCCACTATAATTATTTCCTCTTGGGCATTTCGTATTGATTTGATATAGGCGTGAGCGATTTCATTTTTTCGCTTTAACCAGTCGTTTTGAAGAATGCTCACAAACCCTTCTTTTTGATCAAAATTTACCGGTATTGATTTTCTTTTTTCCTTATAATAAATGGCCCTGCACAACTCTTGCAATGGTTCTGCTACTTCCCCATTCAGCTCAACTGCAAAGTCCAACCAAGGCAATTCTGTTTCGGTTCCTCGGTATTTATCAGCAATATTAATGCCTCCAATCAATGCCGTTTTAGCATCCGAAACAACTACTTTATTATGCAATCTTCTGCCTAGATAAAATGAGTTTCGAGACCATAAAGGGGAGAAAAAACGAAAATGGATACCGCTTTTTTTTAGTTGACTTATTATTTCTGAAGGAAACGAAAAAGAACCAACCCCATCCAATAAAATATAAATTTTGACATTGCGCCATGCGGCTTTTTCCAATACCTTTATAATTCTACTTCCAGTTTCATCATTTTCAAAAATATACATCTGAATATGGATTTCTACCTTAGACTCAGAAATAATGCGCTCCAAACGCGAAAAATAATCTGCTCCACTATGAACAAGGGTCAGATTTTCTGGAATATTACTTAATTCATTATTCATTTGCGTTGTTGCGTTTTGCTTTTATTGAATTAATCAAAATAAACTCGGAAAGATTATCTGCATCTAAAATACCTATTAGTTGATCGTTTTCCTTAACAAGTAGAATGGTAGATTTTTTTTCATACACGCGTTCAACTATTTTTTCTAATTCCGTATTTATATCAACATAGGTTAAATTTTTATCCATTACATTATAAATATACTCTTCTTCCCCCTTCGAAGAAAGTGCTTTTATAATTTGATCATTGTTTAATGTTCCCACAAGAACATTATTTTGCATTACTAGAAACTTCTTGTGTTCACTTTCCAGAATCATTTCTATGGCTTTTTTTAATTTTTCATCTATATCAATTGTTTGGTAGTATTTCATTACCACATCTCTTACTTTATATCCCTTAAAAAGGTTTTTGTATGTTACTGATTCTGTTTCCATTTGTGCCGCAATAATGACAAACAAACCAATTAAAATCAAAATAGGATTAGTAGTGACCCCTATAAAAATAAAACATAAAGCAATAAACTGACCAATTCGGGCCGCTATTCTAGTAGCTATGTGTCTTTCTAATTTAAAAGTCAATAATGCCCTTAAAATTCTTCCGCCATCCATTGGAAAAGCCGGGATTAAATTAAAAACTGCCAATAGAAGATTGACAATATAAAAATTCAGAAAAAAGTTATTGGCATTTACGCCGCTTGATAATTGAGCCAACAATTCCTCCGGGTCTTGTGGTATTGAAATAAAAAAATGGGTAATAAATGCCAAGGCAAAATTTACCGCTGGCCCTGCGATGGCAACAATTAATTCCTCCATGGGTTTTTCCGGCATTCGTTCCAAACGTGCCAGTCCACCAATAGGCAAAAGCGTAATGTCTTTGGTTTTTATATTATAGTTTTTTGCCGTCAAGGCATGCCCAAGTTCATGCAAGACAACCGTAACAAAAACAGATAAAATAAACAATACTGACCATGCTATTTGTATTGCATTTTGTCCATTTTTATAATTTACAAAAACAATAAAAGCAATGAGCATAGCAAATGTCCAGTGTATAAATATATTAATGCCCGCAATAGTTCCAAGTTTAAACAGTCCTTTCATTTTATTTTATTTTTGATATAGGAAACTAAATTATTCAACGTATTTGTTTTACCATAATCTTTTTCGGGAATCTCAATTCCCAATTTTTCACTCAATCCAATAATAAATTGCAATGCATCAAATGAATCAATCCCCAGTATTTCCCGAATATTTTCATCGGGTTTCAATGCAGACGGCTCCGTATCCGGAGCAATTTTTTTCAACAATTGAAAAATATTATTTTTAATCTCGTCGTCGTTCATAATGATTCCGGTTTTTGTAAATTTTTATCTAATGAATTTAAAAATCGGCTTCCCATAAGGCCATCAGTGGCGCGATGGTCCCCAGCCAAAGTGGCGTTAACCACAGACCGAATGCCTAACATTCCGTTTTCTGCAAATGGGCGTCCAGAAATACTTCCAAAACCTATGATCCCAACTTGTGGCGGATAAATCACCCCAAAAACAGAATCAGCACCACCATCTCCCATACTGGTTAATGTAATAGTGGAATCACTCAACTCCGAACTTCGTAATTTCATTTCCCTTGCTCTGGGTATAATATCATTTAGTGCCTCCATGATTTCATCGACACTTTTTAGATTGACCTGATGAATTGCAGGAACCATAATTCCTCCGTTACGCAGTGCGACCACAAAACCAATATTGATATCCTTTTTGTGCTGCAAGCCATTGTCCCAAATTGCATTCAAATCCGGAAATTCTTCCAGTGCTTTTGCAGTTGCCTTTAGAAACAAAATAACAGGCAACAATCTGGATTGTACTTTTCGCTGAGTGTTTATTTCTTGTAACCACGCCAAAGATTTGGTCAAATCTATTTCTTTTTCCAAATAATAATGCGGAATTTCCCTATTGGATTTACTCATCGCAGCAGCTATTGCAGAACGAATAGCATCAGCAGGAGCGCCTTTTTTTTCAATTTCTATCGAAACATTTTTGGAATTGCCTTTTCCAATACTATCCCGCTGAGCAATAACACGTTCCACATCTTCCTTAGTAATTGCTCCATCAGGCCCACTTCCTTTTATTTCCAAAAGACCAATACGATTGTCTTCTGCTATTTTTTTGGCCAATGGGGACGCTTTTATATGGACATCCGACGCCTTATATACTTCAATTGGTTCTGTTATCTTTTCTTCTATCGGCTGTAATTCTATTGGTTTTTCTTCTTTTGTTTCTAATGGAACTCCAATCGGGTTAATCAATGCCATTATAGTTCCAACAGGCACTTTGGTTCCTTCTTTAATCAATAATTCGGCTATAATGCCTTCTACGAAAACTTCAATTTCGATGAGCCCTTTTTGCGTCTCCACTTCGGCAATAATATCGCCTCGTTTCACGGTATCGCCTATTTTTTTTTTCCATTCGATCAATGTGCCGTCTTCCATGTCTGCGCCCATGCTAGGCATTAAAAATTCAATCATGGTGTATCATTTTTTTTACAGCATTTACAATATCCTTTTTTTGAGGAATGGCCGCCTCCTCCAAATGAGCAGAATACGGAATGGGAACTTCTAGTCCACACAATCTTTCTACCGGAGCATCCAAATCATAGAATTTTTTTTCCATAATGCGAGCGCTTACTTCCGATGAAATACTGACCGAACGCCAAGCATCTTCCACGATAAGAGCTCTATGTGTTTTGCCTACCGAAGCCAGAAAAGTGAATTCGTCCAATGGTCTCAAAACCCTCAAATCAATAACTTCAGCATCAATTCCAACTGTGGCTAATTCCGCAGCGGCCTCGAGACATTTATAAACGCCTGTTCCATAGGTAATAATCGAAATGTCTTTTCCTTTCCGATGCACCTTTGCTTTGCTAATATCTACTATTGCTGTATTGGTCTCTATTTCTTTTTCCATATTGAGCATCACCGTATATTCAAATAACAATACAGGATCTGGGCTTTGCAAAGCCAAACGTAACATTCCTCGAGCATCTTCATGCGTACCTACAGACAAAACGATCAATCCAGGAATGTGTGCATAAAAGGGCTCCCAACTGTGCGAATGCTGTGCCCCCAACTGACGGCCAATACCACAACCCATTCGGATCACAAGAGGAACATGCAATTGCCCTCCCGACATGTGTTGCAAAGTGGCTGCATTATTCACAATTTGATCCATGGCCAGCAAACTGAAATTGACGGTCATTACCTCAACGATAGGTTTCATACCAGCCATTGCGGCACCAATTCCAGCGCCTACAAAACCCGCTTCAGAAAGAGGGACATCCATAATACGTTCCTCTCCGAATTCCTGTAATAGTCCTTTGCTTACCGCAAAAGCGCCTCCGTAACGTCCAACATCTTCACCCATCAAAAAAACACGTTCATCATTTTGCAGCGCTTCGCGAAGGCCTTGTTTTAAAGCCTCACGATACGTCAGGTTTGTACTCATAACAGGATTTTCCATGGATAAATTTATTTTATTTAATGCTTCAACTTTTTTCCCAACGGTTTAACCCTGGCAGCATGTTTATGGCTTTTTGAATGGCAAATTCATGATGTTCCATCTTTTTCATTTGGTTTTTCGCATTATTTTTCATTTCCTTTTACTTCTTCGGAATCCAGTGGCATACCGCAACTTTGACAGATTGCTTTATTTTTCATGATTTTATTATCCTAAATTCCTGTTTCGCTATAAACAAACTTTGTTAATTGATTTATTGGTTCCCAAGTTCCCGCTTCCGCAAAATCGACTGCTATCTGAATTTTATGTTCTATTTTATGTTTCATCAACTCAATTTCATTCTCTGTAATCCATTGCTGTTGTAGCAGAAACTGTTGAAATTGTGGTATCGGATCTCTTTTTTTCCATTCATCAACTTCCTTTTTATCCCGATATAATTCGGCATCAAACATGGAATGTGCTCTAAAACGATAGGTATTGCAAACCAATAAGTAGGGCTTCCCAGTACTTCTTACTTTTTGAACGGCATTGTTGGCGGCATCCATAATAGCCAACAAATCCATTCCATTCACCGCTGTAGATTCCATTCCATAGGCAATACCTTTTTTTTCGATATCAGTCATGGCATGAGAATATTTTATGGCAGTTCCCATGGCATACAAATTGTTTTCGCAAACAAATAAAACGGGAACTTTCCAAAGAGCAGCGAGATTCATGGCTTCATGAAATTCACCTTCGGCAGCGGCACCTTCGCCAAAAAAACAGCACGTAATATTTGTTTTCTTTTGTTTCTTGGATGCCAATGCCATTCCAACAGCTATGGGAAGATGCCCCGATACAATGGCATTACCTCCAAAAAAGTTTTTTGTGATATCAAACAAATGCATCGAACCACCACGTCCGCGACTACAGCCTTCCAATTTACCATACATTTCTGCCATGATAACGTCGGGATCAATTCCTCTCGCCAGAGCATGACCATGTTCGCGATAGGTGCTTAACACATTATCATCATCATTCAAAGCCTGTATTACTCCAACAGCTACGGCCTCTTCGCCAATGTACAAGTGAAGAAACCCTCTTATTTTGACTTTGGTATATTGCTCGGCAGCTTTTTCTTCAAACCGTCTTATGAGCAGTATTTGATATAAGAGCAAGAGCCCTTTCTTCTCATCTATCGGAACAGTTGTTATATCAGATTGTAGCATGTTATTTTATTTTTATAGTCCAAATGCATAATAATAGTAAGTGGAATCACCAGCATATTTTCCTTCAATCATAATACCTCGACTTTTTGATTCAACGGCATCCACAAAGGATTTAATGGTAGAAACAGGCCTGTTATTGACTGCGGTAATCACAAATCCCTCACGGATATCGGTATATTGTTTTAATTTTCCATCGTAAATTCTCGTGATTTTCAGTCCTGCTTTCAAATTATATTTTTTTTGGTCATCCTTATTGATTTCAACAAGTTCAACACCCAAATTTTTAAATAAATCTGTCTTTTTGTATTTTATGGTCATCGCACTTGCTTCCGGTTTTTTGAGCGTGGCAATAAACTCTTTTTGTTCTTTACCGCCCCGAATTAAAGTAATTTTCACTTGTTCACCCGGTCGTTTTCGCATGACGATTTCCTGCAACTTGGACGAAGTACCCGTTTCAATACCGTCAATTCGGATTATTATATCTTTGGCTCTTACGCCCGCCTCTTTTGCTGCTCCACTTGCCAATACACTATCTACATAAATGCCATTCGCACGATTACTATTTATCTCTTTTGCTATAGTACTGTTCATATCACGGATCACAATTCCTAAAACACCTCTTTGAACAGATCCAAATTTCATGAGATCATTGGTCACTTTTTTTACAATATCAACCGGAATTGCAAATGAATAACCAGCATACACCCCAGTAGGTGTTGCTATTGCGGTATTAATTCCAATAAGTTTTCCTTCTAAAGTTACCAATGCCCCACCACTATTTCCCGGATTCACGGCAGCATCTGTTTGTATGAACGACTCGATAGCGCCCTGATCGCTTAGTATATTTATATTTCTGGCTTTGGCACTTACAATTCCAGCAGTAACGGTTGATGCCAGATTAAAAGGATTCCCCACAGCCACTACCCATTCTCCAACCTCGATATCATCGCTGTCTCCAAACATAATAAAGGAAAGATTCTTTTCATCAATCTTAAGGAGTGCCAAATCCGTTTGTGGATCAGTTCCTATTATTTTGGCTGGATAGCTACGTCCGTCAAACAAAGTGATATCAATTTTATCGGTGTCTTTTACCACGTGATTATTGGTAACGATATACCCATCTGGAGTTAATATTACTCCGGATGCGCTGCCAATTATTGGCTCCGAATTATAATTTGGTTGGCCTTTAAATTGTCTAAAAAGAGGATCTCCTTTAAAAAATTCTCTGAATGGTTCCGGTAAATCATAAAAATCATTTCTGCCTCCATTTTCAAATTGCTGTCTTTCTTGTTTCAAAGTACATTTTATGTTCACTACTCCAGGTGTGGCAACTTTGGCAGCCATTCTGAAATCTACATTTCCTGTATAAGAAACTTTCGGAAGGTTAATGCCTGCACTATTCTGAATATCTTCAATATTTTTTCCACTATTATTATCCTGCCCATGGCATCCTTGAAACAAAAGAAGCAAGATAAACAAATAAAGACTTTGGCTATTCAAACCCATATTTTCTGCTGTTTTCATGGTTGAAATTGATTTTAATAAAAATTAATTTTTCGTGTCATTTTATATAATTATAAAAAAAGTGTTTCAAGATTGCTCCAAAGTTGAGATATCGCCTTCGGGGAGTCCGAGTTCTCGGGCTTTCAGTAATCGCCTTAATACTTTTCCGCTTCGGGTTTTGGGAATACTTTCTACAAACTCTATTTCTTTCGGAGCCACGGCTGGCCCCATTAGTTTTCGGGCAAAACCCATAATCTCCATTTTGGTTTCCTCTGTAGGTATTATTCCTGTTTTCAAAACTATAAATGCCTTCACCAACTCCCCAATAATGGAATCTGGTTTTCCAATAACTGCCGCTTCGGCAACTGCTGCATGTCGCATCAAAGTACTTTCTACTTCAAGTGGCCCTACCATGTGTCCCGAAGTTTTGATAATGTCATCGGCGCGACCGATAAACCAGAAATAGCCATCGACATCTTTTTTTGCCAAATCCCCGCTGAGATACCATTCGCCAATAAAACATTTATTGTATCGTTCTTCTTCATGCAAATACCCCCGAAAAAGGGATGGAAATCCTTTTTTTAAAACCAAATGCCCTTGAATATTGGGTTCTGTAATCAGTTTTATTTCTTTGTCATTTATTTCGGCAATGGCAATTTCAACCCCAGGAAGCGGTTTTCCCATCGAACCCGGTTTGACTTCCATCGAAGGGTAATTGGCAATCATAATCCCTCCGGTCTCGGTTTGCCACCAATTGTCCAGAATGGGAATTCCGAAATTCTGCTGACCCCAAATCACGGCTTCGGCATGAAGCGGTTCGCCCACACTCAGAATCAATCGAAGAACGTCAAGTTTGTATTCTTTGCATGGTTTTATATCCAATCTCATCAATCGTCTAATGGCTGTCGGAGCCGTATACCAAATCGTTATTTTATGTTCTTCCAAAATTGAATACCATCTTGTGGCGTCAAATTCTTCTTCATCAATAATACTGGTAACCCCATGAAGCAAAGGAGTAATTATACCGTAGGAGGTTCCTGTTACCCAACCTGGATCTGCGGTACACCAAAACCGATCTCCTTCATGAAAATCAAGTACATATTTACCCGTGATATAATGGGTAAGTACAGCTTGATGCACATGTAAAACCCCTTTTGGCAGACCGGTGGTTCCACTGGTAAAGTGAAGTAAAGCCAAATCTTCCCGATTGGTTTCCGGAATAATAAACTCCGTTTTAGCCTGTTCCATGAGTTTAGAAAAGGACATTATTTTCTCCGAAAAATGTTCTGTTGCATCCGTAAGAATGATGTAACGTAGCAAGGGAAGTCTTTCGAGTAATGGTTTTATTTTTTTTTCAAATAAAATCGAAGTGGTCACTAAAACTGCCGCATCGCCTCTATTGAGTCTTTGAAAAACAGGCTCAGGGCCAAAAACCGAAAACAGAGGACAAAAAACTGCTGTGTATTTTAATGTCCCCAATGCCAAAATGTATAATTCCGGAATTCTTCCCGCAAAGGAAAAAATGCGTTCTCCTTTTTGAATACCTAAGTTTTGAAGTACATTGGCAAATTTTGAGGTCTGTTTTTGCAATTCGCCATAACTGAGGTCGAGGAAGCTTCTGTCTTTTCGAATAAAACGAAGAGCAATTGTATCTTTCAAATGAGTTTTAGCATGGCGATCTACAGCTTCATGGGCTATGTTCAATCCTTTCCCCTCTGGAAGCCCATTTAATTCTTTGGCAATATCTTTCCATGAAAAAGAAGTTTTTACTTTTTCATAATCCAAAAGATGGTGTTCTATTTTATTTCTGATGGAAATCATATTTCATTTATTAAAAAATGTAACCAAATTAGAAATATAAAAAGCTGATTATTTACAATACAAACAATTGATTTTATTCACATTACTATTCAAAATAAATCGCCCAACTGGATTAAACTATGCTCAACGATTATTTCGGGTTCAAATCGAATGGGAGTTTTGATAGCACTTAAAATAAAACAAGCTTTCTCACTCATTTCTAAAATATGTTTTGCTCTTTCCGGTTTTTTTGAAAAGTGAACCACCACTTTGGGTTTTAGTATGATTTCGGTCATTATGTATTTATTATCATCAAGATCTACATGGCAAACAGAATTGCATTCAAAGCTTGCAAATTCAAGTTTTGAATTCTCGGCGATGTTCAAAAAAGTACTCATCAAGCAACTGTTTATCGAGGCGACAAATAAATGTTCGGGTGACCATATTCCTTCCATTCCTTTTGGAAAATCAGGAGGTGTAGCCACTTCTATATTATATGGCAAAGAGGGAGAACTTAGAACTCCTTTTCTTTTACCAGTCCATTTTAAGTTTACTTCGTAAGTTTGCATTTTTTCAAGAATTTAAATGTTGTTTTATCTTTTCAATTCGTACTGAAGTTATTTTATATTCCGGTGTTTGCACATATTTATCTTTGTAGGGTCCTGTTATTTTATTTATAAATATTTCAGGATTGTTAAACGTGGCGAAACATTCTCCTTTTCGAATATTGCCGTCTATTTTTACTTGAATGACGGCGGTTCCATATTTACTGTGAACTTTAGCGTAATCTCCATTTTTAAGTTTAATCAGGGTTGCATCATCAGGGTACATGTGAAGATAATCCGTAGGGCTAATTTTTATATTTGCGGTTCTGTAAGTCATCGTGCCAGAATTAAAATGATACAATTCTCTTCCAGTAACCAGAATAAAAGGAAACAATTCTGAGGTCTGTTCCAGTGTGGGTACATAATCCATCTGAGAAAGACTGGCTTTATCCCCAATGGGAAAACTTTTTTCGTGAAGGATTTCGGTTCCAGAATGGTTGAGGTCTGGACATGGCCATTGGATTCCATTTTGCTCTAGACGTTGGTACGTAATTCCAAAAACGGATTTCCATGCTTGTCTGATTTCATTCCATATTTCTTCGGTTGATGTAAAATTGAAAAACTGTTTCTTATCCATTTTTTCAGCTATGGCACATATAATTTCCCAATCATTTTTTACCTCATCTGGAGGCGAAATCGCTTTCCTAATTCTTTGAATTCTTCTCTCGGAGTTCATGAAAGTTCCGTCTTTTTCGAATGAAGAAGCAACAGGAAGAAAAACATTTGCAAATCTTTTTGCCGTTTCGGTTAGGAACATATCCTGCACAACCAGTAAATCAAGATTTCGGAATGCTTCTTCGGTATGGTTTGAGTCCGGCATGGTAAAATAAACATCATAACCAACAATCCACATTGATTTGAGATTCCCTAATGCAGCGGCGTCAATCATTTCAGGAAGATTGAGCCCTTTTTTGTCCGGTAAACTGGTTTTCCATAGTTTTTCAAATCGAGCTCTGTCTTTTTTTACCGAAGCAAGTCCGGTATAGGATCCCGGTTCGCAGCCCATCACTGCGGCTCCCTGCACATTATTCTGTCCACGTAAAGGGTTAATTCCGCTTCCGGGTTTACCCATGTTTCCTGTAATCAACGCGAGGTTCACGAGAGCCATCACAGACTCGGTTCCCTGGATATGTTCCGTTAATCCAAGCCCATGAAAGCACATGGACGGAGAGGCTGTAGCATACAATCTGGCAGCTTCACGAATAAGGTTTGAATCAATCTGACAAATCTTGGCGGCTCGCTCAGGGGTCCATTCGCTTATAAATTTTTTAAATTCCGCCCAACCTTCAACTCGATTTTCTATAAATTTTTCATCAAACAATTCTTCTTCCACAATAACATTTGCTATAGCATTAAAGAGCGGAATATTGGTACCTGCCTTTAACTGTAAATGATATTTTGCATATTTTGCAAGTTCTATTTTTCTGGGGTCAATCACAATCAGGTTTGCCCCTTTCAAGACTGCTTGTTTGATTCTTGCTCCCACTATCGGATGATTTTCGGAGGCGTTACTGCCGCAAATAAAAATTGTTTTTGCTTTTTCAATGTCATCAAAAGAGTTGGTTGCAGCTCCTGTCCCCAGCATTATACTCATCGCTTTGGCAGTGGGTTGATGGCAAACCCTTGCGCAATTTTCTACATTATTTGTTCCGATAACTGCTCTTGCAAATTTTTGTGTCAGATAATTTTCTTCGTTTGTTGCCCGTGCCGAACCGATAATACCGATGCTATCGGGTCCATATTGGGTGGCAATTGCTTTTAATTTTTCAGCACAAAAATCGAGAGCTTCGTCCCAAGAAATCTTTTCCCATTCTCCGTTTCTGCGAATCATGGGATGTTTTATACGATCTTCGGCATAATTATAATTCCATGCATAGCGTCCTTTCACACAAAGATGCCCTTTACTTACTGGAGATTCCAAGACAGGATGGATCCCGATTATTTTTTCATTTTTGGTTCCAACATTTATTTCACATCCCACACCACAATAGGCACATACGGAACGGGTTGTTTTTTCGGCAACTCCAAATTGAATGACGTTTTTATCCACAATGGCTCCTGTTGGACAGGTGTCTGCACAGGCTCCACAACTAACGCAGGAACTTTTACCAAACAAACCGTTTGAATCCGGAACAATTTGCTCCTCATCTCCTCGTTTTGACATATGCCACACAAACTGTCCCTGTACTTCATCGCATATTCTTATGCATCTCTCACACTTTATACATTGCGACATATCGACCTGAATATACGGATGGGAAATGTCTTTTTTGGTTTTGATGTCTTCTGGCAATTCAACTGTTAGATTATAATGATCCAGCCAATAGTGAAATTGTTTTTCAGGAAATTGTTTTACGGCAGACTGTGAGTAGTTTTTTGCCAACATACGGAGAATATCTTTTCTGTAGTCCTCTATTTCTTTTGAAGTGGTTTCAATTTCCATTCCATCCAAAAGTAACGTTCTACAGGATGGTTGCCAATGTGTTTCTCCATTTATTTTCACAAGGCAACTACGGCAAACAGCGGAAGGAGAAAGCCGCTCATCATGACAAAGCGCAGGAATTTTAATAGCATTGTTTTCCAACAATTCTAAAATGGTCATCCCTGCATTGAAGGAAAAAAATCGGTTATCTATTTTTACTGACGACATCAATTTCATTATAAGTTACTCATTTTTCATTTTTCTTAAAAAAACAAACCAATACACCAAGCCCACCAATACTGCTCCACCGATGATGTTGCCAAGGGTAACCGGCAATAAATTATTCAATATATAATTGCTCCATGAAACGGATTCATAATTTTTTCCCGACGTATTTGCCACCGCTAAAAATTTGGCATCACCATGATTCAATATTAAAATGGCTTCCGGAATAAAATACATATTTGCAATACTATGCTCAAAACCAGAAGCGACAAAAGCAGTTATTGGAAATACAATTGAAGCAATTTTTCCTGCAATAGACCGAGAACTAAAACACAGCCAAACTGCCAGACATACCAAAATATTACATAAAATTCCTAACATTATTGCCTGTAAAAAACCCAATTCACATTTGGCTTTTGCAATATTGAGCACGTTTATTCCCACTGCTCCCGAAGCAAATGAATATTGGCGGGAGAAAAACATTAAAAAAGCAATGAATAATGCCCCCGTCATGTTTCCTAGATATACCAAAACCCAATTCTTGATAACTTGCGAGGTGCTTATTTTTTTATTTGCCCAAGCCATAATAATCAAATTATTCCCTGTAAATAATTCTGCGCCGCCCACAATTACAAGTACTAGTCCAAGGCTAAAAGAAAGTCCGCCGATAAATCTTACCATTCCGTAAGACATTGTTGAAGCTGTGGTAACCGTTGCGAAAAAAATAGAGCCAAAAGCTATAAAAGCACCAGCAAGCATAGCAAGCACCAGCGTTTTTGATATGGGCATATTCGCTTTTGAAACGCCAACCAATTCTGCTTGAAGAGCCATTTCTGGAGGAAGCAAAGAATCTACATTTTTAACATTCATTTTATCATATTTAAATCTTAAAAACAATGCCTTAAAATAACTCATCCAATTTGAGGATATTCATTTTTGCTTTTTTTTGAAATGTTTTTTCTGCTTCCAAAATATTTTCTATTCCTTTTATCAGCGCATCAGGATTAAAAGAAATACTGTCGATTCCTTCTTCTACCAAAAACTTGGCAAATTCAGGAATATCGCTGGGAGCCTGACCGCACAATCCTACTTTTATCCCAAACTTTTTTGCTATCCTAATGGTTTCTTTTATTAAATATTTGACAGCGGGATTTTCTTCACTAAACAAATAACTCACTAAAGAAGAGTCCCGATCCAAACCTAATGTGAGTTGTGTCAAATCATTGGAACCAATAGAAAATCCATCAAAGAGTTTTGCAAATTGATCGGCCAGTAAAACATTGCTTGGAATTTCGATCATGACATAGACTTCTAAACCATCAATGCCTTGCACTAATCCGTTTTTTGCCATTTCGGCCAACACATTTTTACCTTCTTCAATTGTTCTGCAAAAAGGTATCATCAGTTTTACATTGGTAAGTCCCATTTCATTACGTACTTTTTTCATGGCTTCACATTCTAATGCAAAACCTTTTCGATAAAAATCACTGTAATAACGGGAAGCTCCACGAAAGCCAATCATTGGATTTTCCTCATCTGGTTCAAAGTATTTTCCTCCGATGAGGTTACCATATTCATTGCTTTTAAAATCGCTCATTCGCACTATGACATCCTTTGGATAAAAAGCGGCCGCCACAATAGACACAGCTTCAGCCAACTTATCCACAAAATATTGTTTACCATCTGGATAGCCTTTGGTGAGTTCAAATATTTCTGCACTAACATTTTTGTCGGTTATCTTTTCAGGCTCGCATACCGAAAGCGGATGAATTTTAATGGTGTTCGAAATAGCAAACTCCATTCGCATCAAACCCACCCCTTGGTTGGGATAATGGCTCAATTCAAAAGCTCTTTCGGGATCGGCAAGAATAAACATAGGCTCTGTTTTCGGCATTGCCAGCTGGCTAAAATCTTGTTCTTTTACTTCCCATTTCAATAATCCGTCATAAATATTTCCCTCTTTTCCTTCTGCACAGGAAACCGTAATTTCCTGACCATTTTTTATGGTTGAAGTGGCATTACCGCAGCCAACTACTGCAACAGTTCCCAATTCTCGTGCAACAATGGCGGCGTGACTGGTACGACCGCCTTTATTGGTAATTATTGCCGAGGCCCTTTGCATTATAGGATCCCAATCTGGATTGGTCAAATCTGTAACTATTATTTCTCCATTTTGCAGCAAATTCCCTTCTTGAGGACTGTTTAAAATTCGTGCCCTACCCGAAGCAATTTTGTCCCCCAATGCTATTCCTTGCGTCAAAAGAGTGCCTTTCTCTTTGAGTTTAAAAATTTCCCGAACTTTCTTGTTCGCTTTTCCGTGAATGGTTTCTGGACGAGCTTGGACAATATAGAGTTGATTATTCAACCCATCTTTTGCCCATTCTATATCCATAGCTTTTTTATAATGTTTTTCGATTTTATGGCACCATTGGGAAAGTTGGATCACTTCTTTATCGCTTAGCGAAAACTGATTTTGTTTTTCTAATGAAGTTTCGGTATTAACAATCGTGTTTTCAGCGGATAAACTTTCTGATCTATCGGAGTAAATCATCGTAAATTCTTTTCTTCCTCTCTGCCTTTTTAAAATGGGATTCAAATCGGTATTTTCTAAAGTGGGCTTAAAAACCATCCATTCATCCGGTGTAATACTGCCTTGCACAATGTTTTCCCCCAATCCCCATGAGCCGTTAATGATAATGGTATTTTCGAAGCCAGAATCGGGGTCAATGGTAAACGCCACGCCGGATGAAGCTTTATCAGAGCGCACCATTTGCTGAACACCAACTGAAATGGCGATATCCAATTTAGCAAAACCCATATCATTGCGGTATTTTATGGCACGATCCGTATATAAAGATACAAAACAGCGATGCACGGCATCCACTAATTGTTCGGATCCCCTGATATTCAAAAAGGATTGCATCTGTCCAGCAAAACTTGCGGTAGGCAAATCTTCCGAAGTGGCACTGCTTCGTACAGCCACATCAAGATTGTCTTTGGCACATTGTTCGCAAAGAGATCGGTAGGCTTTGTTTATTTCATCCCGAATTTCATCAGGAATGGATGCCGATAAAATCAGAGCTCTCGCTTTCTCTCCAATTACCGAAAGATTAGAATAACTTTCGGTGTCTAATTGAACCAAAAGTTCTTCAAGCGGTTTAACTAAATGATTATTTTTTGTAAACAAGCGGTATCCATTTGCCGTGAGCGCAAAACCATTGGGAATTGCGATACCAATGGGATTCAGCTGGGTGTACATTTCGCCAAGTGAGGCATTTTTTCCGCCAACTTTACCAATTGCGGTAATGCCAATTTGGTTAAAGAAAAGTATATGGCTGTAGTTTGACATATCATACTCTTTTGAATGTTAGAACGTAATTATAAAAAGAGACTTCAAATTTTAAATGCATTTTTTTTGCTTTTTAATCGAATGAGTAAATCTTTTATTTAAGTTTTCTAAACACTATAAATTGAGGATGTCCATAATGACTTTTAGTGTGTTATTAACTATTTGTACACCATAACGGGAAGAAATAAGTAGGAATCCTTCCTTTATGAAACCTATTATATTGTAAAAAAATATTTTGATATTGATACTAAAAACAAAAAGACAATAAAAAATGCGTTAACCCTGCTTTAATTCAAAGAATAAATCGCTTTCAAATTATGCTGTACACCACACACTAACTGCTTGTAAATTTAATGAAATATTATGGCTTTTAAAATAAAAAAATAGCTATTTCATTGTTTTAAAACAACACAAACAACTGTTTAACAGTAGTTTAATACGAAAATAGTTTAAATAAATTTTAAGCGGGGATAACATGCCAATTATCAAATCAATTTGATATCATTAAACAAAAAATCTCAATTTTCTTCGATGATTTTAATTGTGCTTTTTTGTCTCATGCCAATTTCAGGAAGAGTTTCTTTTAGCTCAAAGCAAATTCCACAGCGGCATTCGAATGAATTATTGCCGTATCAAAAATAGGCACACTTACATCTTCTTGCTTTATTAATAAAGGAATTTCTGTACAGCCCAGAATAATTCCTTCGGCGCCATTTTCTATTAGTTTTTTAATGATCGAAAGGTATCTTTCTTTGGTACTTTCCACAATTAAACCTTTGCCTAGTTCATTAAATATTGTTCCATGTATAAATTCCCTGTCCTCAAGAAGTTCGGGAATAATGGCCTCTATATTTTGAGCAGATAATTTGTCTTTAAAAAAATCCAATTCCATGGTGAATTGAGTTCCCAGAAGTCCCACTTTGGTAATATTGTATTTTTTAATCTCAGTAGCTGTGGCTGTAGCAATATGAATAAGAGGTAAATTAACACTTTCTTCAATTCGATCAGCAATAAGATGCATGGTATTGGCACAAAGAACAATTGCTTCAGCACCGCTATTTTTCAAACTTTCACCAGCTTTAGAAAGCATATTGAATGTAGATTCCCAGTCGTTGCTGTCATTATTCTTCTTTATATCATTATAATTAAAAGAGTAAATAATACATTCTGCAAAGTTCAATTCGCCTAATTTTGCGTTAATTCCTTCATTGATTAATTTATAATACTCGGCTGTTGACACCCAGCTAATACCACCTATGAGACCTAATTTTTTCATTTGTGTGTTTATAAATATTGTTTATTGCGTTATGTCCTGCAAATTAATAAAAATCGTAACACTTTAAGAAAAATTGTTTTCTATAATTATTTTCTATTTTGTCCCTCCCCCAAGGATAAATGAGTTTACACAATCTAATGACTACTCCAATTAATTATTCCTTGAGTTTACACAAAATTTTGTCCAGTCTCTGCATTTAAATATATGCTTCCTGCGTTTATATAATTATTTATAACTTTTATCTTATAAAAATGTATTTATTCAAAATAAAATGTACTTTTACAATATTAACTTACAAAACTAATTAAATGAAAAAATTGATTCTAGCTATGTCATTCGTTATCATATCGATAACGAATTCCTATTCGCAAGAAGCTACCTTTGTTACTTCGGTGGAAGGAATAAAAGAATATAGCTTATCCAACGGAATGAAAATTTTATTAATTCCGGATGCTGCACAATCGAATGTTATTGTAAATATCGTTTATGGCGTAGGTTCTCGTCACGAAGGATATGGTGAATCTGGAATGGCTCATTTATTGGAACACATGTTGTTTAAGCGTTCTTCAAAATTCACGGACATCAAAAAAACCATTGCCGATAAAGGCGCTCAAGCCAACGGTACAACCTACTATGACCGCACGAACTATTACGAGATTTTGTCGGCGACGGAAGAAAATCTAAAATGGGCGCTGGAAATGGAATCGGATCGAATGGTGACTTCGGCTATTCTTCAATCTGATTTGGATACCGAATTTAGTGTGGTAAGAAATGAATTTGAAATTGGAGAAAACGACCCTTCGGGCGTATTACAGGAACGCATTCTTTCTACCGCTTTTTTATGGCACAATTATGGAAAATCAACTATTGGTAGTAAAGAAGATATTGAACTCGTTCCCGCCAGCCGACTCAAGAAATTTTACCAAAAATACTATCAACCCAACAATGCAACCCTTATTATAGGAGGAAAATTTGATGAAAAGAAAACACTTTCTTGGGTTTCACAATATTTTGCCCCAATACCAAAATCCAAAACCGAAATTGAACAAACCTATACTGTAGAGCCTGCCCAGGATGGAGAACGTTTTGTGGAACTCAAAAGAAATGGCGATATTCAATACGTAGGCATGGCCTATCATACTCCTTGCTTTTCGGATAAAGAATATGCTGCCAATAATGCATTAATCTCTATTTTGACAAATAATCCTTCTGGAATTTTATATAAATCATTGGTAGAAACAAAATTGGCAACCAATGTGTATGGTTATACTCCCACTTTTAAAGATCCCGCCTTTAGTTATTTTGCCTGCGAAATCCCTAAAGACAAAGACATCAATGTAACCCAAAAAACATTTTTGGAAACCATGAATGCAGTTCCGCAAATGACTTTTACAGATGCGGACGTTACACGAGCCAAAAATGAATTACTGAAGCATTTTGAAAACACGTATAACAAAACTATCAATTTAACGGTTGCAATGACAGAATATGTTGGCGCTGGTGATTGGCGTTTGTTCTTTATAAACAGAGACAATATAGAAGCCTTGACAGTTACAGACATTCAAAACGCAGCCAAAAAATACTATTTGCAAAGCAACAGAACTTGGGGTAGATTTATTCCTGAAACGACAAGCGAAAGAACAAAAGTAAGTCCCCAAAAAGATATTACGGCTCTTGTAAAAGGGTATAAAGGCAAAGCGATGCAAGCAAATACCAATACTTTTGAAACTTCGGTTGCCAACATTATAAAATCTACCGAAGAAGGAAAACTAACTTCAGGAGGGAAATATGCCTTACTGGAGAAACCATCAAAAGGCGACAAAATTGAAGGTCGAATTCTATTGAGAATGGGAGATGAGAAAACATTGAGTCAAAAATCAATGATCGCCAACCTTACGGCAAAAATGCTCAAAATGGGTACTAAAACCAGAACCAAAAAAGACATTAACGATCAACTGGATCAGTATAAAATAAACCTGTCTGTTGCCGGAATGGTAGACGGTGTATATGTAAGAATTAGTACCGACAAAGCCAATTTAAACAATGCTTTAAACTTGGTTCAGGATATTTTAAGAAACCCATCGTTTGACATTACTGAATTTGAAAAAGTAAAATTGGAAACCAAAAGCGAAATAGAAGCCAATAGAAACGAGCCTCAGTATGTTGCCAGTCAAGAAGTGACAAAATTAACGGCATTATATCCTAAAACGCATCCCTTTTATACTCAATCTATTGATGAAAATTTGGATAGCTTAAACAAAATCACGATTGATGATCTAAAAAATTTCTATTCCGATTTTTATGGCGGATCCAATAGTATTGCTTCTTTTGTGGGCGGTATTGACAAAACGACAATCAAAAATTTTCTAAACACTACTTTCGATAATTGGGCTCCGAAAAATGCATACAAAAGAATTCCTACTCAATATTTTGACACCAAATCTGAGGATCAAACCATTCAGATCAATGACAAAACAAATGCTGTTTTGTTAGCGAAAATTAATTTGAATATTGGAGAAACCAACCTCGATTATCCTGCGGTAGATATGGCAAATGAGCTACTTGGTGGAGGATCTTTTTTGTCGTCAAGAATCCCACAACGTTTACGTGAAACTGAAGGTTTAAGTTATGGTGCAGGTTCATATTTGAACGGAAACGCAATTGATCAAACTGCTGATTGGGGTGTTTATGCTTTTTACAATCCTACAATGAAAGATAAATTAAATATTGCCCTTACCGAAGAAATTCAGAAAGCGCTGGCCAAAGGTTTTACAAAAGAAGAGTTTGACAGTTCCTTAAAATCATGGTTCCAAAATAGACAAACCATGCTTGGAACCGATGAGTTTTTGGTTCGTGAACTTAGAGAAAATCTAGATCGAGGAAAAAGTTTTAAAGACTATGAAGCCTACGAAACCAAAGTTAAGGCATTGAATGTTGAAAAAGTAAATGCTGCTCTTCTAAAATATTTTGATCCAAAGAAATTGATCATGGTTAATGCTGGAGACTTTGCCAAAAAATAATTCACTCTGAAATTTACAAAAAAATGTATTGAGCAATCAATACATTTTTTTTGCTTTTTATAAAAAATTCCATGTTTTTTTAAAAATTATAACAACCAATTTGCTTATAATTCGAACTCAAATCATTTATCATTATTTTTCTTAATAAACTGACAATCTTTATTTTAATACAAAAACAAACCAAAATTAACAATTCAAATTGAATACAATTTTGTAATTTTATGGACTCCAATTCCTTTAACAAAAAAAGAAAATAATTCATATTCATATCATTTTTTTCATTTATAAAAAACAAGACTAATTAAGTTACTTTCTTCAATAAAAAGAACAACAAATTTATTCTAACCTAAAAATAAAGTCATGAAAAGAAAAACTGGCATCTGGATTGATTCGTCAAAAGCTATTATTGTAACTCTTGATGGTGGAAAACAAAGAATATCTAAAATAGAATCTGATTTAGAAAATAAAATATACCATGAAAAAGAAGGAAATAAAGGATCCTTTAATGGTAGTCATCATGGCAGTGACGAAAATAAATTTGAAGAACGACGAAAAAATGAAACCAATCATTTCCTCAAAAATATTCTATCTCATATCAAGTTAGCCGATGAACTTTATATTTTTGGGCCTGCTGAAACTAAAATAAAATTAGAGCAAAAAATAAATACCGATAAATCATTTGATGCCAGTAAGCTAAAAATGGTTGAAACGGCAGAAAGTAGTATGACTACCAATCAAATTGTAGCCAAGGTGAAGAAATTTTATCATTAGAAAAAAGGAACTAAGAGACTTAGATTAAAAAAGAAAATGATTATCCCAAAGATTACCAAAGATTACCTAAAAAACAAAAACACATAGAAACATAGAAAAAATAGGATTGAAAAAAATATAGATTTATTTGGAAATCAACACAGAATCTATGTGTTTAAAAATAATAGGAGGCATTACGGATAAGCATAAAAAAGAATAATGATAATAGGTTTAATAAAAACCAAAATAATTATTCTAAAGCCTAATCAAATTCAAAACATGAAATTTAGAATCGAAAAAGACACTATGGGAGAAGTTCCCGTTCCCTCAGATAAATACTGGGGAGCACAAACGGAACGTTCTCGCAACAATTTTAAAATTGGCCCTTCGGCCTCCATGCCTACAGCTATTATTGAAGGTTTTGCCTACCTAAAAAAAGCAGCTGCTTATACCAATTGTGATTTAGGTGTTTTATCGATTGAAAAACGAGATGCCATCGCTCAGGTATGTGATGAGATTCTGACCGGAAAACTTGCAGAGGAATTTCCACTTGTCATTTGGCAAACCGGTTCAGGAACCCAGAGTAATATGAATGTCAATGAGGTTATTGCCAATCGCGCCCAGGTTTTAAAAGGACTCGTTATTGGTGAAGGAGAATCCTTTATTAAAGCCAATGACGATGTCAATAAATCACAATCGTCTAATGATACTTTCCCAACGGCCATGCATATTGCCGCTTATAAAGCAGTGGTCGAAAATACCATTCCTAGCGTGGAGAAACTAAGGGACACCCTTCACGCAAAAGCAACCGAATTTAAAAACATCGTAAAAATTGGCCGTACCCATTTGATGGATGCCACTCCCCTAACTTTGGGACAGGAAATTTCGGGTTATGTGGCACAACTCAATCATGGATTGAAGGCCGTCAGAAATACGCTGGAACATTTATCTGAAATCGCTTTGGGAGGAACTGCTGTGGGTACTGGTTTAAACGCTCCTAAGGGCTATGACGTAAAAGTGGCTGAATATATAGCCCAATTCACAGGACATCCGTTTAAAACTGCTCAAAACAAGTTTGAAGCTTTGGCAGCACATGATGCTATTGTAGAAACCCATGGCACCTTGAAACAATTGGCCGTTTCCTTGAATAAAATTGCCCATGACATCAGAATGTTGGCTTCGGGTCCACGTTCTGGAATTGGAGAACTCTTGATTCCTGAGAATGAACCAGGGTCCTCTATTATGCCTGGAAAAGTAAACCCTACACAATGTGAGGCACTCACCATGGTTTGCGCCCAAGTTATGGGAAATGATGTGGCGATAACCATTGGCGGAATGCAAGGACATTATGAACTGAATGTTTTCAAACCCCTGATGGCGGCCAACTTTCTCCAATCGGCGGAGTTGTTGGGAGATGCTTGTCGATCTTTTGGTGTACATTGTGCACAGGGAATAGAACCCGACCACAAACGCATTCAAGAATTGGTCAACAACTCTTTGATGCTGGTTACTGCTTTGAATACCAAAATTGGGTATTATAAATCGGCTGAAATTGCCCAAACCGCACACAAAAATGGAACCACACTCAAAGAAGAAGCCGTTCGGTTGGGGTATGTAACTCCAGAAGATTTTGATGCTTGGGTAAAACCAGAGGATATGGTTTAGATTGCAGAATTTAGATTTTATATTTCAGTCTCGAAGGTTCGGAATCAGATTGCGACTTTTAGTTTGGCTATTTTTTGCTTTTTTTGTTTTTTGCTTTTTGCTTATAAATAACAAATCATCTCGTTTCCCTTAAAGTTCTGGTATGCGCGTGAGTGATAGGAGTAAGCTACCGGAGTAGCGCGGATAGCACGACAGCATTGGGGAAAGGGGGCAAATAACCAGCGCTATGAATAGCCCCCGTTCCCTAATGGTGGTACGCCCAACTATTTATTATTATTAAAAAACCTGCAACTTATTCAATTGCAGGTTTTTTATTTTATAATCTTATCTTGGATTTTTTATTTGCCTTATTTCCCATCGACATAATCTTGCAAATAGCTAAAACGCTCGGTGAGTTTTCCGTTTTCGGTCATTTTGGCTCTTTTGAGGATTCCGTCTTTGTCTCCGTTGAAAAAAGCGGGAATAACATGTTCAGAAAACATTTCACCAAAACCTTCACTGGCATCTTTAGGCAATTCACAAGGCAAATTATCGACCGCCATAACTACAATTGCGGCAGGATGAAAGACATCTACTTCTTTGTGTTCGCTTGGCAAATAGCCATACAAAGGTTCTGCAATGGTTGAAGAACGCAAGGTACAGGCGATTGGTCCATTGACATCACAGGAGATATCAGCAACGACTTTTATCTTGCAATCCTTGGCTTGAAGCATTTCTCGAGTTAAAATCACAGGCGACTCATTGGCATGAAAATGACCTGTTATTAAAATATCCGAAACTTTCGTGAATCGTTCAAAATCAGAAACATATTCGGATGGATTTTTATAGAAATCTGTAAAGTCCAGCACTTGCCCATCTATCCTTTTGTTATAATCCAAAACATCGATTTGGGTATAAACGGGTTGTGTGTAGGTTTTTGTCAAATAATTTTCAACTGAAACTTCCTTGATTTTCATGGCGTCCAGAATTTCCTTGGCTCCATTTCCAACTTTTCCTGCACCTGTTACCACAATTTTTAAAGGAGGCAAAATCAATCTTCTTAAATGATTGATTACTGTATCTTTGCCCGAAAGTGTTTCGGCTTTTGGCATTTTAAACAACTCGAATTTTATTCCGAAAGCGCGAAAAGCATTATAAGTCCCTACAATTCCCGCATATCGGCCAAAACCAATTAACCTTCGATTGTGAGAATCGATGATGGTTTCATGATCGTACAAGTCAATATTTTTTTCCAAAATAGCTTGCAATAACTTTCTGTTATACGGTTGCTTTTTGATGGTATGCGAAAAAAAGAAATAGGCTTTGTTGGCAATCAAATTTTCGATAGGAACCTCTTTTACTCCAAAAAGAACATCGCAATCGCTTATATCATTGGTCACTTCAATTCCCATACTTTGGTATTGAATATCGGTAAAGATACGAATATCAGAACTCTCTACTTTTACAACTGCATCATGATACTGCTGCTTTATTTTAGCCAATTCATTGGGAGAGAAAACAACTCTTCTGTCTGGTGGATTTTTTCTTTCTTTTATAATTCCGAACTTCATTTTGAATATTTTAATTTATACAAATATAACTTTATTTGTATTATTTGTTACAAACATAACAATTTATTTCGAAACATCGCCTATTTACATGAATAATTCCAAAAGTGAACAAAATTAGTCTAAACAAACCGCTTGAGCAAAATTGGGAACTAAATATGTTTTTTTATTGTAACCCCTTTGGTATTTTATTCGATAAATTAATCGTTTCATTATGGATATTATTCAATTTAAATCAATACCATTCCTACTTTCTAAACTATTCACACCACCCTATAATTAACCCCTTTTGAGGTACAAATAACCTGCACGTTTCCTATAGGACTCCGTTGTATTTTTTCGATATTTCATTACATAGAAATAGGTGTCTTGATTCACCCTGGCTCCATTTCCATATCTTGTGTTTCCAGAAACCTCTCCGCTAAATACATTCCCGTTTTGATTGTAACCATTGGTTTCATAGACTTTGTTTCCCCAACGATCAAAAATCATAACTGAATTATCCGGATATTTTTCGATGTTTTCTATCGTTAAAACAGCATTCAAAGAGTTACCGCCATCTGGAGCCACAGCATTGTAGATTATTAAATCATCATTTGATGTTGAATTGGGTTGTAGATAATCAGGAATGCCATTTTTATCGCTATCGAGGGCATCATCCGGGTTTCTATCACCGTTCGGATCGGCGTTTTCATTTTTGGTAGGTATTCCGTCACCATCATCATCCGAGTCCAAATAGTTGGGTATGCCATCATTGTCCGTATCGTTTGTCAAACCTTCAGCACTATCGAGCAAACCATCATCGTCACTATCCATATTAGCCGTAACACTGGAAACAACCCCAATACCTATTGCCTGTATTCCAGCCTTCATGGTTCCACTGAGCGTACTGTTTTCGGTAATACCGGAAGCGCCGGCAGTTCCAAGACTTTCCCAAGCCGTTCCGTTCCAGCCAACGAGTCGCAATAACGAAGCATCGGCAAATTCAGTCCCTAATAATAGTGGAATGGAAACCGTTATTGTCAAGCCTTCCCCTGTTCCTCTAACTACCTGCCAGTCCCATTGCCCAACCGTACTCACCGTAGTAATAGTTTCCAAAATAGCACTTACTGGATGGAATACATTATCGTTTGTCGGGTCGACAGTTGCAGTTGGATTTCCCAGTATCCATGCTACGGCATAAACATCGGTAGGATTTGGAGGCGCAGAAATTGACAAGGTACGCAAATCGGTTCCGGAACCAACGGGAAACACAAAGGCTTCCGGTCCATATTTTTTGACATAACCGTTTACATGGTGACCGTCATCAGCTCCCATATAATTCCCACTCCCAATTGTCCAAGAGTAATAACCAGGTGTGGCTGTTCTTGCCGTAGCCCAAGAAGTACTGGTTTCAAATGAAAATGGTCCGAAAATCCCCATTTCAACATCACTGCCCAGATAGTTCTGTGCATGAAGCAAAGATGAGAAGAGCAGTAAAGTCCCGATGATTATATGGGGAAAATATTTTTTTTTCATCATTTATACATTTGATGATTTCTTAATTCGTTTATTTTTTGATTCGGGATGTATTATACATTCTTATTAAACAACAAACCCATCAACTCACAACCAACACCCAACAACTATTTTTTCTCCATCAGTTGTTTCACCATCACTTTCAGCTCATCAATCTCTTTTTGTTGTTTATCATTTTTGGCTTTTTCTTCTTCAATTATTTTTTGTTGTTCCTGAATGGCATTGGTTAAAACTGGAATCAATTCGGTATAATTTACTGACAGTAATTTGTCTTTATCCTTTCCTTCGTTCACCACTCCTTTTGGAAATAAAGGCTGTAAATCCTGAGCAATAAAACCAATTTCAGAGATATTGTAGTCTTTGGATTCCAGTGAAGTTTTCTTATCATAAGCCACGGGTTTCATTTGCATTACTTTGCTAAGTCCATTCTCAACTGGCTGTATATTTATTTTCAAACGTTTATCAGATGAAACTGCCCATGTCTGTGACCCTCCGGCCAGACCATTTGTATAAAATTGGTACCCCGAGACAACATTACTATTTACAAAAACTCCTCCTGTTCCAGCAACAAGGAGTCTTTGTGTGTTGTTAGTTTTAATCACTAGATTATTAAGGTCAGTTGTTCCTAGAAAATCAGTAGTGGATATTAAATTCCCGTTAAGAGACCAAGACGTAGCAGCGGAACCTGTAGACGTACTACCATCAGCCATAAGGTATTGACCGGAAGTTCCCGTTGGAATTTTAAAACCAGTTGCCCTAACCTTTCCATTAACTTCCAACTTTTCGCTCAAACCCGTAAAATCAAAATAGCCGAGATTAAGTATGCCACCTTCCGACATTAAGGCAAGATTTGCCGGGACAGAAGGGTCACCTATGTAGGTACTTAGATCAAAATATTTGAAACTCCCCGATAAGTTAGTTTTTAAAAGCATAACAAGTGGATTAACAAAATCAGCAGTTTGTATCGTTAAAGGAATACTAGCAGTAGTACCTCCATTTGTTACTATTTGCAATGAACCCGCACTATTGGGATCAATAACGTCACCTATATAAAATCGGCCACTATTGGATCCCATACGCCAACGCTCTCTATTATTGGCCTTAAATATTATATCCTGATTATTGGTAGATCCAATAAAATTGCTATTCGTTATTTCATTTCCATTAAGTGACCATTCGTATGAAACTGGACCCGTAGATGTACTGCCGTCAGCCATGAGGAATTGACTGGAAGTTCCACTTGGGATTTTAAAACCAGCTGCCCTTACATTTCCGTTTACTTCCAACCTTTCGCTTAAACCCGTAAAATCATCTTTACCAACACTAAGAATACCTCCTTCAGACAGCATGGAAATATTTGCTGGAACGGTCACAAAATTAGTATTATCATAAAGATAGGAACTTATATCAAAATAATGAGTCCCTGTCCCTGACCCAAAAGCTTGGAAGGTCATATAAAGAGGATTAGGATCATTTGTAATCATTGTTAAAGCTTCATTTTTAAATAACTCACTACTTGTATTTATCCTTAATTTAGTTGGACTTGAGGTAGTTCCAATACTGACCTCGGCAAGTGAATAATCCAAACGCATTCGCTCAATATTGTAGGCTTTAAATACTAAATTCTTATTGTTGATAGTCCCAATAAAATCGGTGTCGTTTATATTATTTCCGGTTTTTGACCAAAGACCAAATGCATTCTTATTAACAAAAGATGTTGTGGCGATTGAGGCGTCATTATCAGTTATAGAAGGTTCTACTGCCTGGGCATCACCCGTAAACACAGGCGAAGCCAACGGTGCATATGCTGTATTATCATAACTAGGAATAGTACCAGCCATTCTTACCAATCCTGTACCGTTCAATTGGGTTTGTCCTCCCACTTTGGTATTTATTCCGGCATTTATACTAGCCTGTGTAGCACCTGCCAGAGTCCCAATATTTCCATAAGCATTACTGTCTGTTATTTGGGCCGCACCGTTAGCCTTGTCTGCTTTTAAATCCAGAGCGATTTGTTGTGGACCTGAGACTGGCTTGTTAATATCGCTGGTATCATCTACATTTCCTAAACCAACTTGAGCTTTGGTAACGCTATGCGGATTATTTGTATTGGCTATATGCGATTGATTGGCGTCGGATACCGACTTTAATAAATTGGAAGTTGGCACCAAAGAAGTGGAAACCGAAATGACAGCATCCAGTAGTACCGTACCTTCTTGAGTAGTAGTTGCCGTTACAGTAGGTCTGTCGATTACCACCCAACAGATTCCGTCAAACTTAACTACATCGCCTTTCAAAATATCGACCGAAGAGCACATATTGGAATGACTTACTGCTCCCCCACTCGCAACCGTTACATCACGGGTCCACCCTTTTTGAGCTGTTCCCACCCCTTCGAGTGGTGGATTATTTATAGAAGCATCCCAAGCTCCCTGATACAACTGCATAGAAGCAACAGTCTGGTCAACATATTTTTTATTTGTTAAATAAGTGTCATCTAGGGGTTCCAAACTGGAAACAACGCGACCTGTAAAAACCGTTTCATCAACAGCACCGTTAATTCGTTCGTATTGATTTCTAAAAAAATCAGCGACGGGATAAACGGTAAACAGAATAGCCCCATTTGTTACACTTACGCTAAAAACTTTTCCAACATTGACCCCAAAAGGTAAACTGGAAGGATCATTAGTAAAACTTCCTCCTGTACTTAAAAAAAGGAATGCATTTTGTGCAAAGGTCGAAGTATTGCTATTGACCGAAACGTATCGTAAATATACTTTACAAGGAGATCCAGTAGGGACATTGTCTATTACTACCCCGTCAAATCGTGCTGTATCCGTTGTACTTGCATCCGAAATCGCAATATTCTTGTTATTGGAACCATCAACACCCTTAATATGTACTGCAACAGGAATAGCGGCATTTCCAGAAATCGTCACACCCGAAGTATTGATTGCGTCGAAATAATCCTGCTTTATTTCGTCTTCAAGCAACATTCTCCTCCAACCTGTACTCGTTTTCAAGTATTGTCCTTCTTGGGAACTACCGGAAACATCGGTTTGATATACCTGCAACCCTGTGGCCGGTGTGGTAATTAAATCACGTTGTACTTTTGTTTGCCGTGGCATTAGTACCCCTTTAGTTGTGCTTTTCACATTTAGTATGGCAGTGTTTTCATCTCCAGTGCCGCCTACCAATACATTTCCTTTGTCGGTAATTCGAATGACTTCGGAATCGACACCCGTGGCGGTTTTTACTTTGAAAGAAAGTTGGCCTTTTCCTTTATCATCACCCGTTTGTGCTGTAATACTTGCTGCGGCATAACCTGGGCCATTTTCATCGTTTGTAAATTGAAGCCTGTTTATGAGAGTATTCGTTCCTCCCACTTTATTGTTTATATTTACATTCCCGCCTATTGTCATATTTCCGTCGGCACCCAAACGGGTAGGATTGGCTACTGTACTGCCAATAAAATCAATATTTTTTCCGTCTAAAGTAACTTTACGATTATCCGTTAACGTGCCATCTTTGGTGTAAATATTTCCAGCTACAGTAATCTGCGAATCGACATACCCTTTATTGGGAATGGCCAATGGATCTGTGATAGTATTGGTTGTAATATCCGGAACTTTGGCAATTCCGGTAAAAACAGGTGAGTTTAGTGGAGCTTTCAAATCCAGTCCTTTCCGTACTGCATCTTCTGATGGAGTGGTTGTTGTATTATTCAGCAGGATCGTTTGTGAAACTACATCAGTCTTTACTTGCGTAACTGCAGCGTCAACATATTCTTTTGTGGTTATTGTTTTATTATCACTCGATGCTGATGGAGTTACTGCCCTGACAATCCCCGTAAATGTTGGTGATTCGATAGAGGCTTTTTTGTCCAATTCATTTTGCAGTCCTTGAACATCTGGGATAGTGGCATCCTCCCCTTTGGTCACCAGCCCTTTCCCATCATAGGTGATTTTTGTTTTGGTTGCTGCCGTAACGGGTGGATTGCCATCCACTTTCCCGTTTATAACCGAAGCAGGAATGGTCTTTAACTCCCCTGTAATCTTGTCAATAATCATAAAATCTCCATCGGCGGAGTTACCGGCAACTAATCCTTTGATGGCAAGTGTATTGATCGATGTTGTAGTCAATATTGTGGGCTGTACCAAACTGCCTCCCAACTTGATCACTCCATTAACGTTGGTCAGACCGTTATCAACCGAAAGCAATCCAGTGGCTGTTGATGCACTTATGGCAATCCATTTTGTTCCATCGTCATAATAAAATCCTGGCGATAGCCCGGTTCCTGTAGCGGTGTTATAAACAATCATACCTGCTATGTGTTGTGAAAGAGGTGTGGCTAATGAAGTATTGGTCAGCTGCAGGCGAGGCAAAAGAAAACCTTTATTTGCCGATTCTATTTCCAGAATCGCCGAAGAATTGATAACTGTTGGATTATCCCCTATCTTTATTTGTGCTTTTACGGTCGTGTGAAAAACTAAAAATGCAAAGATACTCCACTGTAAGGTTCTTGTAATGACTTTCATTTATTTCAGGTTTATTATATTAAATATGTAAACTTCTTTTTAAAATAAAATCCTTCCAAATTTTTTTATTAAAATTACGTTTTTTTTTAACAAAAAAACAACTTAACAGACTACATAATAAACAAATACAACCTTATTCTTTTTAATCAATTCTATTCTTTATTATTAATCTTAAAATCAACATAATCAACCATTTTACCGACTAAAAGCAAAATATTATTTTTTAATACAATTTTTACGATAAAATTTCAATCCAAAATTTAGATTAGGTTTACCCAATATAATAAGATATTTAAACGGATTTATTCGAAGTGGGTTTCCAAAAATAGACTATGCTGGCTTTTTAGCCCTGATGGAAGCGGCATCCCGTGCATTTTTTTTGCGCGGAATATAGCGAACAGCAGGCACGATGTTTACCGATAATGCCCGTTCTTTCGCTCCTAATTTTCTTTCAAAAGGCTAATGCGATAGCTTTTAAGCATTACCAATGTGGGATAAAATCATCAAGAAAAATTCAAGCTATTTACTTATCAAGAATAATGCTATTAAATTTGCATAATAATCGAAGATAAACTGTTTTTTCATTCTGAACATCAGCCAGATAAAAATTGCTTTCAAAAAAAAGTTAAATTTTAAAAAAAACTATAAACCAAAAGTATTTGTTTCTATATATTTGCTTTTTTAGTACCACGAAAATGAATTATACAAAAAAGGCAATTATACTACATTTACTGCTCCTAAACGTAATAGTGAGTTCATGTAAAAACGACACTAAACACGTAGAGAAAGCGGAATTAAAAGATGCTGATCTTCCCAAAAGCGTATTGCCAAAAATGAAACCTTTGGTTAATGAAACGCCAAAACTTACCGCTGATTACATCGCAGAAAAACAACGACAAATAGATTCTTTTTACAATAAAAACTGGCCCAACAACAGTATGAACGGGGCATTTCTTGTTGCTAAAAACGGTCAAATTATCTATGAAAAATACGAAGGTTATGCCAACATTAGAGATAAAACACCTATAACGAGCACCACTCCTATTCATATAGCATCGGTTACTAAAGTACTTACCGCTACTGCTGTTTTAAAATTGGTCAATGCCAAAAGAATTGACTTAGACCAAAAAGTGACCGACTTTTTAAAAGAGTTTCCTTATCCAGATGTTACCGTTCGAATGCTACTGAGCCACAGAAGCGGAATGCGCAGTTATGCTTATTTTACGGATCGTGACAAAAATGTTTGGGACAGACATAATACGCTGACCAATCAAGATATATTGACTATAATGGGAACCAAACATATTGCTTTGGAACAAAAAACGGGAACACGTTTTGCGTATTGCAATACAAATTATGCGATGTTGGCTTTGATCATCGAAAAAGTAACCAAACTTTCCTATAGAGAAGCGATGGCCCAAATCATTTTCAAACCACTAAGAATGAAAAACACTTTTGTCTTAGATTTTGACAAGGACAAAAAGAATGTGGCTCCATCCTACAAAGCGAATAGGGTAGAAATAGGTATTGATTATTTGGATAAGATTTATGGCGATAAAAACATTTATTCGACTCCAAGGGATTTATTGAAATTTGACAGAGCTAGAAATTCACCATCGTTTTTGGAACCAGAATTATTGGCTCAAGTGTACACAGGATATAGTAACGAACGAAAAGGAACTAAAAATTATGGCCTCGGCATTCGAATGATCAATTGGGAAAATGGCAAAAACTTCTATTTCCATAACGGCTGGTGGCATGGTTTCACGTCTTCCTATATACCTTTAAAAGACGAAAATGTCACTATAATTGCCTTGTCCAATAAATTTAGCCGAAATACTTACGCTGTTCGAAAACTCTCCGTTATATTTGGAGATTATCCGTTTAAAGTGGCGGATGAATAGCAGACGATTTTAGATTGCAGAATTTAGAATTTCTATTGTAATTGATTTTGATTTTTGTCATTGCCTTTGCTATTGCAAATGCATCAAAATTATTGTACCTTTGTAGAATAAAGTAGACAGTGTTTCGATAATTCAGTTTATTAACTGAACACTTAAAATCCGAACACTGAACACTAAATAAAAATGGGGTCGACTGGTTTTGACAGCAAGTCGAATTGAAAAGTAAGCACGTCGAGAACTGGGACAATTCTCGTAAATAAAAGGTCTCAAACATTTTACACGGCGAAGGAAACTACGCTCTTGCTGCATAATCTGAATTATAGTAAGATTAGCCTCGTCCTACCAGGTAGGAAAGCAGGATTCATCTCGAAAGCTTTGGTTTATAGCGGTCGATAAAGATGAATCGTAAATTTAAACCTAGGTATTCATACGCTTCGGGTGGATATTGAAACTAAAGAAGATAAGCAAAGAGAGGTTGTTTCTGACCTAACTCCAAGACGAAAATCCATTCAGAGAATAAGCGTGTAGAAAGCTCTTTAGTTGCTTGTTTGGACCCGGGTTCGATTCCCGGCGATTCCACAAAAAGCCTTGCAATCAACTGATTTCAAGGCTTTTATTTTTACAGTTGCCGTTTTCGTTGCCGTTTTGTATTTGTTGATAAGTTTTTTTTCCTTAAAATAATTCCTGTAAAACATAACAAACCCGATACGTTTCTGTATCGGGTTTTACTTTTTGATATTATTTTCTTTTAGTCGGGAACTTGCTCCGTAGCTCCTAACATGATTCTTTTATAATAAAAGGTTCCAAACAAGGAATTAATTTAAAAATGAGACTGTTATGATATTATCAAAATAAAGCACAGATACTTTGAAGCTATAAAAATCCAATACAGGAGAAAAACCAGTATTGGTTTTTTGCTTTTTCAATATCAGTTACAACCGTTACACCTATTTTGTTGGTTTGCTGATATTCTCAAGGTTTTCTGTTCGTAAAAATGCGTTTTATAAGCATTTATAGCTATGGGTTTTCCTGAAAAGGTTTCTGCGGGTGTGTTTCCTTGCAATGAGAATTGTGGGCGTATCGTGTTATAAGTTAACACATCTGCCACTAAAGCAGTTTCAAGTTGTTTCCTGTTGGTTAGATTTTGTGGCAACAAAAACTGATGCTTGATAATTTTATTGAACGCCTCAATTTTAGAATTGGAAAAAGGAATGTCTTTTTGGGCAATCAAGTGTTTGATGTCTTGATTTGTTGTATCTAAAAAATCATGAACTGTGGTGTTTACATTCTCCACACCGGCATCGGTCACAAAAGTGATGGATTCTTTGTTTTTGTGATTTAGATAGGCTTCTTCCAACAAATCTCTAATGGCTTTTGGGCTGGAACTGTTTTCAATTCTGTATCCTAAAATCATTTTAGAATAGTGATCCATCAAAAAATGGATATAGTGTTTTTTGTCATCTAAAGTTTTCAGTATCGTTACATCGGCACACCAAATTTCATTGGGTCTACAACTCATCAACGAGCCATATAATTTTTTCGGATGCAGGTGTCTTGTTGTACTATATCCCAATAATTTGCTGTACTTGTACCAAGTAGTCAAACCAAAAGAGATTTCTTTGTTCCGTAATGCCAACAAGTAAACAGAGGATTTAGACCAATGCAGATAGTCTGCATTTTCCATATATTTTTTGATTTGAAAAATTTCCTTTTTTAATAGTTGGTGCGGATATTGTTTGACACACCACAAAAAATAAGAGGACTCGCATTTATTGATAATCAATGTTTTATAATTGTGATAGGTAGCTCTGGAAATATTGAAGACTTTTAATGCACTTTCAACGGGAACTATGTCTTTTACCATTAAGATGGCATTTACCAATTTTTCTTTTTGTAGCGCCATTTGCCGTTTGGTTCCTTTTACTGCGCTAATAATCTCATGATAGGTATCGGAAAGTTTGAAATAAGCTTCCATGACTTTTTTGGCATTTTTAGATTCTCCAGTCCGTTTTATGAGTTCTAATTCTTCTTTTATAAAATTGGCTACTTCGCAACCGAGGTACTTGTCGGCTGTTTCACGTTCCCAACGATGCTTGTTTGATTTTGGAATTTTGGCTTTTATGGAATTAGGTAAGTTATCGTATAATCCGTTTCGGATGTAATGTTTGACATTGGTATCCCATGAAATACGAGAGGGTGAATAGATCATGAAAATTTAAATTATGATTAGTATAAAATTAAAAATAACAGGAACGTTTTTCATTTCCTTTTCTAGATGCTTTGTAAAAGAGCAGATTTGATGTGAATTAGATTAAAGTACCCACAAAAGTAAAAAAACAGCATTTTTTTTCTTTTGTCTTCAGAAGAAACTTCTCGTTGAAAGGAAAATAAATAAAAAATAAAAGAAAGTAAAGGTAAGTTCCGATTTCTAAAAAGTAAAGTTCGAGCCTACGGTTTTTTATAAAATCTCCACCCACCCATTTTCAAAACATTATTTGATTTTGCTTACACAATTCAAATTCAAATTAACAGTAGGGTAGTATTTTATTAAAAAAAAACTTGACTTTTTAGAAACCTTCATTTGATGGATGACTTTCTTTTTTTTTCCTTCTGAAAATAATTTTAATTTAACAGGTACTTTGACATAAATAATACTAGAGTGCAAACTATATAATTACATAGAATTACTCTCGCTCACAGATAATACTTGTTCACGTTTTCGCAAATAAGTATTATTTGTAAACAATGCACTTGTCAAAAAGTTATTTTTAAACAATATACTATAATTGTAAAACATTATATTTCAATAAAATACAACTTTAAAACCTAACTTTATCAAAAGTCATTTGGTACTTTTAGCACTATAAATTCTTTAAATTATTATGGATGCGTTCCAGTAATAAATCAAAATCAGGTTGCCCTCTATAATATAAAGCCGCAGTATCCTCATATCTCTTTCTGAAACTTGACCGCAAATCTGCATCATCAAGTAAAAATGCCATATTCTCAGCAATTGGGATAGCTAAATCTTTACTGGGAAAACGATCTATTTTATGCGCCTCATATTCAGGAGTACCTATAAAACTTTTTACCATTTCATTCTCCAATAAGCAGTATACATCATAGTATTGGCGCATCAAATTTGGTCGAGGCACCCCGTCAGCTTGTTCTTGCCGAAATTTAGTAGCAATCGTTTGTAGTTTTTCAACAAAGGTAAATCCTGGGTGATAACAGGCAATATCGATTGCACGGTTATCAAGAATCTTAATGAATTTATTATCCTTCGCTTTTTCATAAGCCCACGAACTTATTGTACAATTAAAATTAGGTGTAACAGTATCAAATCCGGCCTCGAGTAAAATACCTTCTTTAAGACCAATAATAACATCCGTCTGTGTTTGATAAGACAACCTCACCCCTCCGCTACGATAATAAACTTGGTCATCAAATGTATGATCTCTTGCTACCGAAACAATGCCATCAATCTTTATCGCTTTCACTAGCCAATCATAGAATTCACTTCTTGCTTTAACATTTTTAGGATTAATGTTTTTAGGATTTTCATTGATATTAAGCTCTGGTGGTGGTTTAAAATGAATGTCAATATCCTCAGAAAACCGATCAATAATGTGATACCCCTTCGACAAAGAGGTTCCTCCTTTTAATTCGAATTGAAATCCTAACTTTTGCAGTCCATACAAAGAATGCATAATCCAATAATCTTTTTCAATTAATGCAGGTTCAATTTCATTCTCATCCCCTACTATACGCAGTAAGGCTAAAAATTCTTTATGCTGATGTAAGTAATCTAATGTCATATATTTAGAGCTATGCCGATACTAGAGGAGTTAATATTTTTTTCGTTTTAGCATTCCCGTAATCTCTAACAGAGCGCTCCAATTTTTTCGCATTCATTACCCGAACCTTACAAACAACATTCTTTAAAACCTCATTATGATCCTCGGCAAGCTGCTCAAGGTTATTTACTAAATCCACTAATAAAAACTCAGGTGTCACTTTATTAGGGAAATGTGGTTTTAGTCGAAAAGTAAATTTTTTATTCCCTAATTTAAACTCACCATGTCTTTTATGATTATAAACCATTCTTTGATTATAAAGTTGTGTAGTACCCACCCCTAAACTATTATAAGCATTGGCAGAGGTGAGAAGAAAACGATCGTCTTTAAGAAAACTTCTAACCAATGTTTCTTCTTCAGGTGGGGTTTTACCAAAAACACTTTCCTTAGGGAAATAATATAATCCTTGTGAGAGTTTTTGCAACGTGCCCTCTTTAACAAGTGCTTCCAAATGTCGATCCACCGAATTAGACCATTTGGTCAAATCCGAACGGCGATATACCATACCTGGCTTTAAATGTTTTTTAAGCTCTTCTACTTTCTTCATGATGCTTTTTATTACGATGCAAAGATACTAAACAAAATAACAATGAAAGATTTATAATTTAAAATTCATGCATAAATTAAAAATTAAACACTAAAAAACAATTACTTACACAAAAAAAAAATTATTACTATTTGAGATGAAACACACTATTTTTATCTTTACTTCTAACTCGAAAATATTTATATTCAGTTTTGCATTGAATTATTAACTAATATCGTCATTTAGAATACAAAAAAAATAGCATAATTAAAACTAACGTGAAACTATAGAAAAAGTTAAACCCTATTATTAAACAATTAAAATCATGTCAACATCGGTCCTGATAAATAATATCCAACTATTCAAATCTGTTTTTATGGGTAGAGAAGATGTATTTGCAGTTCGCTGGGAAAAAGGAAATAAAAGTGGCTATATGCCAGCATACTTCTACGATCCATATAGATATCGGGCACATAAAATGAATGGTGGCACTTTTCAAAATTACACAGATAAAGAATATTTACCTTTTACTGACAAAGAAATTGAAAAACATCTTAATGGGGAACAACTAATCGGAATTTATCCTTTACTAAAAGATAATACTTCATGGTTTATTGTTGCAGATTTTGACAAAGTTGATTGGGTGGATGATTGTAAAAAGTTTATAACTGCTTGTACAGAAAAGGGGATCCCAACCTACTTAGAACGTTCGCGTTCCGGTAAAGGCGGACACGTTTGGATATTTTTTGAACAACCATATCCGGCAATTAAAAGCAGAAAAATTTTCATTTCAATTTTGGAACAAGCCGGGATTTTTTCTTTGTTTGACAAGAGTTCCAGTTTTGACAGGTTGTTTCCCAATCAAGATTTTCTTTCCGGAAAAGGATTTGGAAACTTAATCGCACTTCCGTTTTATAAAAAAACATTGGAACAAGGAAATAGCTGTTTCATCGAAATTGAAAATTTAGAACCATTTCCAAATCAATGGGATTTCATTAATAACATTCAAAGAATTTCAACAACAGAACTTGACAAACTCTATCAAATTTATAATGCATTACAAAACCTTCCTGTTCCTGCTTTACCACAATCTAACAATGGGAAGCTGACTATAACATTAAACAATGTTGTACAAATTAATCGTAACGCAATATCTACCCCATTAATTAATTTTCTAAAAGAAGAATTAAATTTTCTGAATTCGGAATTTTTAATAAAAAAGAAAATGGGTAAAAATACTTTTGGAACCGAACGTTATTTCAAGTTTGTTGAAGAATCTGAAAATGCTATAATCATTCCAAGAGGTTTTATTGGAAAAATAATTCGCTTTTGTAGAGAAAATAAAATCGAATATGATTTTAGTGATGAAAGAAAAAAACGAAATGAAGTTTCTTTTTTATTTAATGCACAACTCCTAGATCACCAGCAAATAGTGATTGACGCTATCGGTAAGAAAGATTTAGGTGTAATTGTGGCTCCTCCTGGCTCTGGAAAAACGGTTGTAGGACTAAAAATTATTGCAGAGAAAAGACAACCTGCATTAATCATCACTCATCGCAAACAAATTGCGGAACAATGGATAGAAAGAATTGAAACCTTTTTAGGAATACCAAAAAATGATATTGGAAAAATCGGGCAAGGCAAAACAAAAATAGGAAAGCAAATAACCGTTGCTATGATTCAGAGTTTGTCAAAGGAACTTGAAAAACCGGATGCGAAAAAACTTTTAAATGCCTTTGGGACTATCATTGTAGATGAGTGCTACCATATTCCTGCAGAAACATTCAGAAATACAATTACAAAATTGCAAATCTATTATTTGTATGGATTGACCGCAACGCCATTAAGAAAACACAATGATAGCAAACTTATTTTCATAGATTTAGGCGAAGTTATTGCTGAAATCAAATGAAATAAGTACATCTAAAAGTCCAAAAATTATTATTAGAAACACTGAACTTGATGTGCCATTCAATTCAAAGACAGATAAATTTGAAACCTTATCAAAAATTCTAGTTCACGATTCTACTCGAAACAAAACAATTCTTCAAGATATAATCAATGAATTGAAGTCGGACAAGAAAATAGTTATTATAACCGAACGTAAAGAGCACATTGACTCTCTTTATCAATATTTAAAACAGTCTTACGAAGCAATCACTTTAAGCGGAGAAGATTCTGAAAGTGATAAAAACTCAAAATGGAAATTACTACAGGAAGGAAATTATCAAGTATTAATCACCACTGGACAATTCTTTGGTGAAGGAACTGATCTGCAAAACGCCAATTGTCTGTTTCTTGTTTATCCATTTTCTTTTGAAGGCAAATTGATTCAATACATCGGTAGAGTCCAACGATCGGAAATAGCCCCAACTATTTACGATTATCGAGACATCAAGATTGATTACTTAAACAAAATGTTTCTGAAGAGAAATACCTATTACAGAAAAATAGATAAACTAGCAACCCTATTTGATGAACCCGAAGAGGAAATTGCTGTTTCAAAAAACACTTTCATTATTGATCAAAAAATAAAGATTGCATTTGAAAAACTTGAATTTCGATACGGAAGCATTGCATTTAAATACAATGTACCAGAAATGAAAACAGAACTTGAATTTGATATTGAGAATCTCGAAATCAGACCGGAGTTTGAAGTTTTGAAACCCTATTTTTCAAAGTCGCTTAAAATTAAAAATATAGTTGTTGCTATTTCTGCTGAATTTGATAACGGCAAACTAATTTCTCAATTGGCACTATCCAACGATGTAAAAAAGATAAGTGGTGAATTGATTGAAGGAGTCAAGTTTAAATTTATAACGAAGACTTTCTTAGGCAAAGTAAATGCAGTTAGTCAAGAAAATTTACTTGATATTAATCAATTACAAAATGAAACTAATTGCAAACTATATGATTCTGGGGATGAATTATTAAATGATTTTTTACAGAATAAAAACTACAAACACCAAAAGCACTTGCAATATTTAGCCGACCGTCACGAAAGGACTATTCTTAAAATTCGATTTGTCCTTAATCCTTTTTCGTTTGTTTTTCTTTTAGCCGGAAAAGAAGGGTTTCACATTATTTTAGAAACGCTGAACACAGAAGAAGCCACATATATTTGGCATTTTGACAATAACAAGCGAACACTTCCTGGCAAATTAAAACAGCTTGACCATTACCTTAACATCATTAGAAACAATGGGAGACAAACATTTATAGAAAACCTACCAGAGAATTTCAGTCGCATACTTCACGATTATTCAGACGAAAGAAAAGGATTTAAAATTTGGAAAGATTTGATCGAAGAAAGACTTACTTGAAAACTGGTACAAAAGTGGAATCGCAAGTGCCAGCATTTACTTTTGTAAGTGCCGCACCGCCCGCTGAAAACTGAACACTTTTCTTCTGGTATCCACAAAAGCAAAAAAAGCCAGCAAGAGTATAGATTTTAATGGTCTAATAGAGTTTTAAATCTATAAAATAAACACACACACTTGATTATGCCAACGTCAAAACTTCCAAAACTGCAAGTGATAAAAAACAAAGCAATTAACTCATAATTTTAGATTCTCAAAAAACATCAATATCGGTATTAAGTGTTCGATTGTAGCCCCACCCAGTCCACAAAAAAATAAGTCTTCTCTTTAATAAAAACTATTTTCTTTCTAATTCTCTAATATAATTTACCAATTTCCAGCGTTGATTATCCGTTAAAAGTTCAAAATAGGTAGCCATAGGAGCTTTCCCATTGGTTATTTTCCAAAAAATGGCTCCATCCGTTTGACTTTTTACATTCAGAGCTAAAAAATTAGCGGGATGTGGCTGTAAGGTAAGACCTGCCTCACCATTCCCTTGTCCTTTCACACCGTGACACAACACACACATCTGACTGAATATTTCCTTACCATCATCAGTTGCCTTCTGATTGCCTACAAATGGATTTTTCAAGCTATTAGAATATTCTGGTGCAACCCAGCTTATTTCTTGTGCAATACCTTTTGTTCCAGTTACAATTAGCAAAGCCAATACTATCAAAAACTTAAAATCTGCTTTCATGATTTAGTGTTATTAAATTATACATCAAATTTAAGAAAACGTTATAGTAATAAAACTGATATTTATCATAGAATCGCTATTTTTTACATAAAAACTAAAATAACAGCCAAAAATTAATAAATATAAAATATAACATTAATTTACTACTTATTCCATATATAATTTAACAGAGTTGCATCCATAAAGATACCATTATAAAGAGATAACAATTTTATTATTTTAAATGATAAAACTCATCGATTAAAAAATGAATTAGCCGATATACCAAAGTCGCAATTAAAGCAAAGGCTATAAAAAAACTAATTAAATTAATAACGATATTGGGAATAAATTTCAATTTCGGATGTACATAATAAGGCTCACGATGAAGTCTTTCGTGAATATTTTGGGTCACTATTTTTATTTTCTTTTTGATAGCAAGTGATTTTTGTTTAAACTATAATATCACAACCAAATCTATTAAAAATATTTACTACTCAAAATTAGTTCTTATTTTTAGATAACAGCTTTAAAAATAAAAAAATAGTAGAATAATCCTTTAGATCAAAAACAAAAAAGCCGCCTCATTCTTGAAAATGAGACGGCTTTAATTACTATAAAAAAAAATTACAATATATAATCGGTATTAATGAAATTAGACTCTTTGCTATTCAACAATTCCTGTAAAATTTCATTGTTATAGACATTGTCTTTGGAGGCCACAAAAGTTCTGATAGAAAACGAACGCAAGGCATCGTGAATACTCAATGTCCCGAAAGCAGAGTCTTTTCTTCCTGTAAAAGGAAAAACGTCCGGCCCTCTTTGGCAAGAACTATTTAGGTTTACTCTACAAACCAAATTAACCAAGGTATCAATCAGTGGCGCAATGGTTTTGATATCTTTACCAAACAAACTCACTTGTTGTCCATAATTCGATTCGGCCATATCATTCAATGGTTCTTGAATGTCTTTGAAAGTCAAAATTGGCACTACTGGTCCAAATTGCTCTTCGTGATACACACGCATCTCTTTATTTATAGGAAACAAAACTGCAGGAAATATGAAATTATCGGACTGTTCTCCACCTTTTGCGTTAATAACTTTTGCTCCTTTGCTGGTTGCATCATCAATTAATTCTTGAATATAAGCCGGTTTTTCTTTTTCTGGCAGTGGCGTTAATGAAACCGCTTTATCCCATGGATTTCCGAACAATAAGGCATCTACTTTGGCTGAAAAGCGTTTGTTAAATTCTTCCGCAATCGATTCGTGAACGTATAGAATTTTCAAGGCAGTGCAACGTTGTCCATTAAAGGATAAAGAGCCTGCAATACATTCCTGAATCGCCAAGTCTAAATCGGCATCCGGAAGAACTATCGCTGGATTTTTAGCTTCCAATCCTAACACTAAACGCAATCTGTTTTTATTTGGGTGTTGGTCTTGCAAAGCGACCGCCGATTTACTATTTCCTATCAGAGCCAAAATATCCACTTTTCCAGATCTCATTATTGGCGAAGCAATTTCTCTTCCTCTTCCATAAACAATGCTAATAACTCCTTTTGGAAAACTACATCTAAAGGCTTCCAATAAAGGGGAGATTAATAGAACTCCATGTTTTGCAGGTTTAAAAATCACAGGATTCCCCATAATTAATGCAGGAATCAGCAATGTAAAAGTTTCGTTCAATGGATAATTGTAAGGCCCAAGACACAAAACAACTCCAATAGGCCCCCTACGCACCATGGCATTTATACCTTGTACTTTAGAAAAATGAGCACTTTGGCTGTTTAATTCTTTATAGCTTTCTATAGTATCATTAATATACTCTACAGTTCTATCAAATTCTTTTTCGGAATCACCCAGTGTTTTTCCTATTTCCCACATCAAAAGTTTAACCACTTCGGTACGGGTCGTTTTCATTTGAGCAACAAAATTTTCCATACATTTAATACGATCCGCCACTTTCATGGTTGGCCATAAACCTTGTCCGTTATTAAATGCATTTTGTGCAGATTCTGCAACTTCTAAAGCTTCTGCTTCACCCATAAACGGAATAGAACCCAATAGTGTTGGTTCATACTTCTCGGTTGAAGAAATCGTCGAATAAACTTCTGTTGTTTTTCCAGTCCATTTTTTTAATTCACCATTTACTAAGTAAGTATCTTGAATAAGGGGAGCCGTAATTTGAAATTCCTGAGGTATTGTATTCATTCTTTGGTTATTTTTTGATTAATCTCATTTTAGGCTGTTGCCTCTTTACGTCTTCGCGTTAAACTATATCACCGTTCCACTCTATAATTCCACCGAGTAAATTATAGGTGTTTTCAAAGCCTAACTCATTCATAATCTCGCATGCCTTTGCGCTTCTAACTCCAGAACGGCAATAGATATAATAATTTTTGTTTTTATCTAATGCTTCAATGGCATCAATAAAATCTTGTCCTTTGTGAATATCAATATTGATAGAATTTTCTATAATGCCCTGATTGCATTCGTCTTCAGTTCTCACATCAAGTATTACTGCATTTTCATCGGCTTCAAATTGTGAAACCCAATCTTCTTGTGTTAAATTCATAATATATATTTTTTGTAAAAATACGAGGTTTTCCTCAAACAATCCACCCCTTTTTTGTGAATTACCCAATAAATCAAAGAAAACGATTTCGTAAAGTGGTAATATACAGTGGATAGTATTTTTATCTAATCAAACCATAAAATAGAGCTGTTTTTAACATCGTAAATTCTATTTTTGATAATTTCATTTTTTTGGATATTTCAGGATTGACACTTATTTTCCTTTACAAAAAACAATTTCTTTTTTACTACTTTTACACTATTAGACCCCATCCTAATTACAAAATAAACAAAAATGCCAGACCAATTAAAAAAAACATTCCCATCTTTTTCAAACGAATTGATTCAAGATATAAAGGCAAACGAAGTCATCAAAAACTTTAGCGCTGGCGAAGTTATCATGCGCACTGGACAGTACATCAAAAATACGGTTCTATTAACTAAAGGGACGATCAAAGTTTATCGTGAAGGTGACGACGGTGGTGAATTTTTTATGTATTATTTGCAACCTGGGCAAGCCTGTGCACTCTCGATGGTTTGCGCCACCAAGAATGAAAAAAGCCAAATTATGGCCAAAGTTGTCGATGATGCCGAAGTGGTCATGGTTCCATTGGCATTGATGGATAAGTGGATGATGGAGCATCGAAGTTGGTATGAGTTTGTCATTGGAACCTACCGAAGCCGGTTTGAAGAAGTACTTGAAGTTATTGACAGCATCGCCTTTAGAGCCATGGATGAGCGTCTGGAATTCTATCTAAAGCGCCAAGTTGAAGCTTGTGGATGCAAAGAACTAAAACTTTCCCATCAAGAAATTGGTTCTGATTTAAATACTTCAAGAGAAGTAATTTCTCGACTACTCAAAAAAATGGAACAACGCGGTTTAGTCATTCTGCATCGCAATCAAATAGAGATATTAATGTAAATGATCACTAATAACAAAGTGTGACAAAAGTTACTGTACACTAACAATTATCTCACCATCTTTGCCATAAAATAAAAAATACATGGAATATTTAGGTTATTTAGCATCCATCATTATAGGACTCTCATTAGGATTAATAGGTGGTGGCGGATCAATATTAACCATTCCAATTTTGGTTTATTTATTCAAAATAGACCCAAAGATGGCTACGAGTTATTCACTATTTATTGTTGGCCTTACTGCTTTATCTGGATGTTTCAGCCATTATAAAATGGGAAATCTAAAAATTAAATCGGCCTTGTATTTTGCTGTTCCCTCTGTATTTTCAATACTAATCATACGGGAAGTTATCTTTTTAAAAATTCCCAATGTGCTTTTTACGGTAAATGATTTTCAAGTCACCAAGAATTTTCTGATCATGATTATTTTTGCAATCTTGATGATGGCGGCTTCTTTCTCCATGATTATAAAATCAAAAAAACACCTACCCCATACAGCTACAGCTACCAACTATTTACAATTGGCATTAATAGGCTCTGTTGTTGGAATTATAACAGGTTTTTTGGGAGCTGGCGGCGGGTTTTTAATCATTCCGGCCTTACTATTTTTTGCCAATTTACCCATGAAACAAGCCGTTGGGACTTCTTTATTAATCATCTTTATAAATTCCTCCATTGGTTTTGTTGGCGATTTATACATTGGCACACCAATCAATTATATTTTTTTATTAAGCATTTCAAGTATTGCTTTTATAGGAATGATTATTGGCACACAATTGTCTAAAAGAATAGATGGAAATAAACTCAAACCCATATTTGGATGGTTCATTCTAGTAATGGGAATCTATATCATCATTAAAGAAATTTTCTTAAACTAAAACTTTCGTTAAAGTAACAATTATCACACTTTATATCAAAAAACGAGATTAACTTTGTATCACATTAAAATCAAAAAGAACATGCAAATAGAACAAATATATACGGGATGCTTAGCCCAAGGCGCCTATTATATCACCTCCAATGGAGAGGCGGCTATAATTGACCCGCTAAGGGAAACACAACCTTATTTGGATCGAATAGAACGTGACGGAGTCAAACTAAAATATATTTTTGAAACTCATTTTCATGCCGATTTTGTTTCGGGTCATCTCGATTTAAGAAAAGAAACTGACGCAACAATTGTTTATGGACCAACTGCGCAGCCCGAATTTGAAGCGCTCGTTGCGACAGATAATCAACTATTTGAAATTGGAAACATCAAAATAAAAGTACTGCATACCCCTGGTCACACCATGGAAAGTTCCTCGTATTTATTAATTGACGAAAACGGAAAAGATCATGCTATTTTCTCTGGAGACACCTTGTTTATTGGCGATGTAGGAAGACCCGATTTGGCTCAAAAAGCAGCATCGATGACACAAGAACAATTGGCAGGATTGTTATTCCATTCTTTAAGAGACAAAGTAATGCCTCTGGCCGACGATGTTATTGTATATCCAGCCCATGGTGCCGGTAGCGCTTGTGGAAAAAACATGAGCAAAGAAACTGTCTCTACCATTGGAAACCAAAAAGCGACCAATTATGCTTTAAGAGCCAATATGACCGAAGGCGAATTCATTTCTGAGGTGACGGAAGGATTACTCCCTCCCCCAGCCTATTTTGGGATGAATGTGGCTATGAATAAAAAAGGATATGCCAGTTTTGAAAACGTATTGGATTTAGGCATGAAAGGTTTATCCGTTAACGAATTTGAAACAATAGCAGAAGAAACGGGTGCCTTAATTTTGGACACCCGAAATAGTGGAGATTTCAGCAAAGGCTTTATTCCGCAATCCATAAACATAGGAATCAATGGTGATTTTGCTCCTTGGGTAGGCGCTTTGATTGGCAATGTAAACCAACCAATTGTCTTAGTTACAGAACTTGGACGAGAAAAAGAAACAGTAACACGTTTGAGTCGCGTAGGTTTTGACAATTTAGTGGGACATTTAGAAGGTGGTTTTGAGGCTTGGAAAGAAGCTGGCAAAGAAATAGATCATGTCAATAGAATTAACGCTGAGCAATTCAAAACGCAAGTAAAAATTGGCGAAAGCAAAATTATTGACATTCGTAAAGAGAGCGAATACTGCGCAGAACATGTAGAAGAAGCTTTCAGTAAACCGTTGGCGAACATAAATGATTGGATAAAAGACATCGACCCAAAAGAACATTTCTTTATGCATTGTG
>Ga0184629_10000012_pt1 | contig 61520 bp, 57 predicted proteins | sample PLM4_32_b1_FD_133158 | JGI IMG/M metagenome (GOLD analysis project Ga0184629, IMG submission 133158) | Groundwater sediment microbial communities from an aquifer in East River, Colorado, USA - PLM4_32_b1 | ecosystem: Environmental > Terrestrial > Soil > Riparian zone | place: USA: East River...
AGTGTTCAGTGTTTTAGTGGTCAGTATTCAGTCTCGGCTTCAGTGAGAAGAGTTTAGTATTCATTATGGACTCCTGCTATCTGATCACTAAAAAACTGAACACTGAAAACTTTCTTATTTCGGGTTAAAAACCAAGAATGGAATAATCATTTCTTCCAATGAAATCCCTCCATGTTGATACGTGTTTTTATAATAACTTACATAATGATTGTAATTGTTTACATAGGCCAAAAACAAATCATTTTTTGCAAAAATATAGGAACTACTCATATTTATCGTAGGTAAACCAATATTCTTAGGCTCTTTTACGGCATAAACATCTTTTTGTTCATAGGTTAAACTACGCCCTGTTTTATATCGCAAATTAAGGCTAGTGTTTTTATCACCAACAACTTTTGATGGGTTTTTTACATTTATTGTTCCATGATCTGTAGTCAAAATTAACTTGAAACCCAATTTTTGGGCTTGTTGGATAATTTCCAATAAAGGTGAATTCTTAAACCAACTCAATGTTAATGAACGATAGGCTTTATCATCTGAAGCCAGCTCTTTTACCACGTCCATTTCGGTTTTGGCGTGGGAAAGCATATCAACAAAATTGTAGACTATGGTAACTAAATCATTGTCTTTTAATGACTTAAAGTTTTCGGCGAGCTTTTTGCCTCCAGCTAAATTGGTAATTTTAAAATAATCTTCTTTCAGGTCTAAACGTAATCTTTTTATTTGGGCAGATAAAAATTCTGCTTCAAATAGGTTTTTTCCACCTTCTTCGGGGTCATTTTTCCAATATTGAGGAAACTGTTTTTCCATTTCAAGTGGTGTCAATCCAGAGAAAATGGCATTTCTCGCATATTGTGTTGCTGTTGGCAAAATAGCATAATACGGTACCTCTTTTTCTAGTTTATAATGATTGGCTACCACGCTTTCGAATGTTTTCCATTGATCATAACGCAAATTATCAATCACCACAAAAAGTACAGGCCTGTCTTTTTTTAGAATTTCAGGCACTACCAATTCTTTGAATAAAGTATGAGATTGAATGGGTTTATCTGCTTTTGGTGCAAACCAATCTTCGTAATTGCGTTCTATAAATTTTCCGAACTGTGAATTGGCTTCTGCTTTCTGTGATTCAAGAATTTCAATCATACCATGATCATTAATATTCTCGAGTTCAAGCTCCCAAAAAATCAATTTTTTGTATAGCTCAATCCAGTCCTCGTATGAATTAACCATCGCCATTTCCATGGTGATTTTTCTAAATTCTTTTTGATAATCTAAAGTTGTTTTTTGAGAAATTAATCGTGAATGGTCTAAGTTTTTCTTTAAACTCAACAAAATCTGATTTGGATTAACCGGTTTAATTAAATAATCGGCAATTTTTGAACCAATTGCTTCTTCCATGATGTATTCTTCCTCATTTTTGGTAATCATAATCATAGGAACTGAAGATTTTTTCTCTTTCATTTCAGATAATGTTTCCAAACCACTCATTCCTGGCATATTTTCATCAAGAAAAACAATATCAAAATTGTTTTCTTCAAAAATATCTATTGCATCACGACCGTTGTTGCAGGTGGTAACACTGTAGTTTTTTTTCTCAAGAAATAATATATGTGGTTTAAGTAAATCGATTTCATCATCAACCCAAAGTATTTTTATAGTATCCATAGTTTAATAATAAGTATTCATATGTAGATTATATTTGTTTTTTATTGGAATATGGTATCGCCATTCGTCATTTTTGTTTGTGATTTTAGAATCATAGCGATTTCATAATGTAATAAAACAATAGGCCAAATTACTCTTTTTTGTAACGGGTAATTACTAATATTATGATAATTTTTGAGATTTTATTTACTTAAAATAGATTACTAACTTCAAATAAACCAAAATTCCTCAAAATCTAAGAAAGTGTTAGGATTTAATAAATCAATAACAGCAATTCCTCTGCTTAGGCCATCCTTTTGATTTTAATAAAACCAGTATCAATAACGTTACTTATTTGAATTCGGTATTAGAATTTTATTTAAAATCAAAATTACTTATATTTGTTCACCTAAACATATAAAATGGTGTCCCAAATCAATAAATTAAAAATATTCAACGACCCAATTTACGGGTTTATCACCATTCCCAATCCCTTAATTTACGATTTAATTCAGCATCCTTATTTTCAACGTCTGCGAAGAATATCTCAAATGGGATTATCCTATTTAGTATATCCAGGAGCCAATCACACCCGTTTTCACCATGCTCTGGGCTGTATGCATTTGATGCAAAAAGCGGTTGAAGTATTGCGTTTTAAAGAAGTTTCCATATCTCAGGAAGAAGAAAATGCTTTATATATCGCTATATTGTTACATGATATAGGACACGGGCCATTTTCGCATGCCATGGAGAGCAGTATCGTTGAAGATGTACATCATGAAGCGATATCGTTATTGTTTATGGAACAATTAAATCTTGAATTTCAGGGACAATTAAGTCTTGCAATTCAAGTTTTCAAAGGTGAGTATAACCGTAAATTCATGTTGCAATTGATATCCAGCCAGCTCGATATGGATCGAATGGATTATTTGAAACGAGATAGTTTTTATTCAGGAGTGTCTGAGGGAAATGTTAATTCCGAAAGATTGATACAAATGATGAATGTCGTGGATGATGTATTGGTTATTGAAGAAAAAGGAATTTATTCCGTGGAAAAATTCTTAATGTCGAGAAGATTAATGTATTGGCAAGTGTATTTACACAAAACCAGTTTGGTAGCCGAATTAATTTTGACCAAAGCTTTAAAAAGAGCAAAGGAACTGACAGAGAGAGGTATTTGTTTGCCTTGTAGTGAACCTTTACTTTTTTTCATGCAAAACAAAGTAAATTTAGAAACGTTTGATGCAAAAACTCTTGGTTTATTTTCGCAGTTGGACGATTTCGATATTATCAGTGCTTTAAAGTCTTGGCAAAATCAAGACGACTTTATATTGTCGTCGTTGAGTAAAATGATTATCAACCGAGATCTATTGAAAATTAAGTTGACCAATGAAAAAGTGCAAATGGAAGAATTGTATTTTCAGAAAGAGCGTTTTTCAATTCAAAATAATATTTCACTTACCGAATCTAATTATTTTATATTTAAAGGTAAAATAAAGAGTCAAGCCTACAGCAAAGTAGCGGAACCGATACGTATTTTAAATAAAGATTTGACAATTGAAGATGTAGTTGAGGCCTCTGACCAACTGAATTTGAAATCATTATCTAAATTAGTTACTAAATATTATATTTGTTTTCCAAAACAACTGCTTTAAAATTAACATTTAAAACCTATTTTTTATATTTTTGTCGGAATGAATCGAGCCAAACTATTTTTATTTTATATTGAGAGAACTGCTAATAGTGGGTTTCATTTTATACCTTCAAAAATATAATACAATAAGATGAAATTTACAGCAGAACAAATAGCCGGAATATTAGAAGGAGAAGTTGTTGGTGATCCCAATATTGAAGTTTCTCGTTTATCTAAAATAGAAGAAGGGTCTCAAGGATCACTTACTTTTTTATCAAATCCAAAATATATTAATTATATTTATACCACACAGGCCTCTGTAACAATAGTTAACGATACTTTTGTGCCTGAATCTCCAATTACTACAACCCTTATAAAAGTAGCAGATGCTTACAAAGCATTTTCTAAATTATTGGAGTTTTACAATCAAGTAAAATTAAATAAAAGTGGTATTGAAGAACCTTCAGTACTACCTAAAAGCACTAAATATGGAGAAAATCTTTATTTAGGGAGTTTCAGTTATGTTGGTGATAATGTGGTTTTGGGAGATAATGTTAAGATCTATCCTAATAGTTTTATCGGAGATAATGTTATAATAGGAAATAATGTTATTATTTTTGCTGGTGCAAAAATTTATTCGGAAACAATAATTGGGAGCAATTGTACGATACATTCAGGAACAATTATAGGTGCCGATGGATTTGGATATGCACCAAATGAAGACGGAACCTACAATAAAATTCCACAAATTGGGAATGTAATAATTGAAGACAATGTTGATGTAGGGGCGAATTCTACTATAGATAGAGCAACCCTTGGGTCCACTGTAATTAGAAAAGGTGTAAAATTGGATAATCAAATTCAGATTGCACATAATGTAGAAATTGGAAAAAATACCGTTATTGCTGCTCAAACAGGAATTGCAGGTTCAACAAAAGTCGGTGAAAACTGTATGATTGGTGGACAAGTGGGTATTGCAGGTCATTTAACTATAGGAAATAATGTTCGAATTCAAGCCCAATCTGGAGTTGGAAGGAACATTAAAGATAATGAAATATTACAAGGAAGTCCTACATTTGGATATTCAGATTATAGTAAATCGTATGTTCATTTTAAGAATTTACCAAAACTTGTAAAGGAATTAGAAGAATTAAAAAAACAAATATTAAACCAAAAAAATGGAAACAATGGTTAAACAGAAGACCATCAAAACAGAAATTTCACTAACTGGAGTTGGACTACACACAGGAAAAGAAGTTAAAATGACTTTTAAACCTGCGCCAGTCAATAACGGTTTTACATTTGTTCGTGTAGACCTTGAAGGTCAGCCAGTTATTGAAGCAGATGCAAATTATGTGGTAAATACACAAAGAGGAACTAATTTAGAAAAATTAGGTGTCAAAATTCAAACTCCAGAGCATGTTTTAGCGGCATTAATGGGTTGTGATTTGGATAACATCATAATTGAATTGGATGCTTCTGAACTTCCAATTATGGATGGTTCTTCAAAATATTTCATTGAAGCAATAGATCAAGCTGGAATTCAAGAACAAGAATTAAACAGAAATGTATATGTAGTAAAAGAAGTAATTTCTTTTGTAGACGAGGCTACAGGAAGTGAAATCATGGTTATGCCAAGCGATCACTACAGTGTGACTACTATGGTAGATTTTGGAACTAAAATTTTAGGTACCCAAAATGCAACTATGAAAAGCATTTCTGATTTCAAGACAGAAATTTCTGACGCCAGAACCTTTAGTTTTTTGCATGAATTAGAATCACTTTTAGAAAATGGATTGATAAAAGGTGGTGATTTAAATAATGCTATTGTTTATGTAGATAAAGATATTTCGGAATCTACAATGGAAAATTTGAAAAAAGCATTCGGTAAAGACGAAATAACAGTTAAGCCAAATGGAATTTTAGATAATCTTACTTTGCATTATCCAAATGAAGCTGCAAGACATAAACTTCTGGATGTAATTGGAGATTTAGCCTTAATTGGAACCAAAATTCAAGGGAAAATTATTGCCAATAAACCTGGGCATTTTGTAAATACTCAATTTGCAAAAAAAATGGCTAAAATTATAAAAAACGAACAAAGAAATTATGTTCCTACTTATGATTTGAATGCAGAGCCCTTGATGGATATTCATAAAATTATGGCTGTGCTGCCTCATAGACCTCCATTTTTGTTGATTGACCGAATCATAGAAATGTCCGACAGTCACGTGGTGGGTATGAAAAATGTAACGATGAATGAGAATTTCTTCGTAGGGCATTTTCCAAACGCTCCAGTTATGCCTGGGGTTTTAATCGTTGAAGCAATGGCGCAAACTGGAGGGATTCTTGTTTTAAGTACTGTACCTGATCCAGAAAATTATTTGACATTTTTTATGAAAATAGACAATGTGAAATTCAAACAAAAAGTATTACCTGGTGATACTCTAATATTTAAATGTGATTTAATTACGCCTATAAGAAGAGGAATTTGTCACATGCAAGCCAATGCTTATGCAAATGGTAGATTAGTTGCTCAAGCCGAATTAATGGCACAAATTGCCAGAAAACAATAGATTTAGATTTAAAATAGCCTTAATAATTTCGGCTTTTATTCTAAATTAATATTAATATAAAAAAAAGCAGATGAATCAACCGTTAGCATACGTTCATCCAGGTGCGAAAATCGCCAAAAATGTTGTTATTGAGCCTTTTACAACAATTCACAATAATGTTATTATTGGTGATGGTACATGGATTGGTTCCAATGTAACCATAATGGAAGGAGCGCGAATTGGAAAGAATTGCAATATATTTCCTGGAGCAGTAATTTCTGCAGTCCCTCAGGATTTGAAGTTTGGAGGGGAAGATTCTTTGGCTATAATTGGAGATAATTGCACCATCAGAGAATGTGTTACCATAAATAGAGGTACAATAGCTTCAGGTCAAACTACGCTTGGAAATAATTGCCTTGTTATGGCTACTGCACATATTGCACATGATTGCCATATTGGGGATAATGCCATTATTGTAAATGGAGTTGCTCTTGCAGGGCACGTAATAGTTGGTAATTATGCCGTTATTGGTGGTTTGGCTGCGGTTCATCAGTTCATACATATTGGAGACCATGCAATGGTTTCTGGTGGTTCCTTAGTTCGAAAAGATGTTCCCCCTTTTACAAAAGCGGCAAAGGAACCATTATCTTATGTTGGAATTAATTCTGTTGGATTAAGAAGAAGAGGATTTACAACCGAAAAAATCAGAGAAATTCAAGAAATTTACAGAATTCTATATCAAAAGAATTACAATACGTCTCAAGCGATGGACATTATTGAAGCCGAAATGGAAGCTACTCCAGAACGAGACGAGATTTTGGATTTTATCCGAAATTCATCTAGGGGAGTCATGAAAGGATATTCAGGAAATTATTAGAGTGTATTTGACTATTCACCTAAAAATAAAAAATAGTAAGTAAATAATCGCTAAAAGCTGATGGCTAATAGCAAAAAACAAATAACAATGGCATCTACATCGGATATTAAAAACGGATTGTGCATTAAATACAATAATGATATATACAAAATCATTGAATTTCTTCATGTGAAACCAGGAAAAGGACCTGCTTTTGTAAGAACAAAATTAAGAAGTTTGAGTAATGGTAAAGTGTTAGACAATACTTTTTCTGCTGGTCATAAAATTGAAGAAGTGAGAGTAGAAAACCATAAGTTTCAATTTTTATATCCTGAAGGTGACTTGTTCCATTTTATGAATGTTGAAACATTCGAACAAATTTCTTTGAATAAGAACATTCTTGACTCTCCAGATTTATTAAAAGAAGGAGAAAATGTAATGGTAAGTATCAATACAGAGACTGATTTACCGTTATCTGTAGATATGCCAGCTTCTGTAATACTTGAAGTAACTTACGCAGAGCCAGGTATTAAAGGAAATACTGCTACAAATGCTACAAAATCGGCAACTGTTGAAACTGGAGCTACTGTAAATGTACCTTTGTTTATCAATGAAGGTGACAAAATTAAAATTGATACTGCATCAGGTTCTTACATGGAACGTGTAAAAGCATAGTTTTCAAAAAATCCGTATTCGGTTGTTCAAACTAAATACGGATTTTTTATATACAGAATATTAAATTTATGAAATTCCCAAAGGTTTTTACTTTACAAGAGATTGCAAATTTGCTTCAATGCGAATTTGTAGGTGATGCTGCTTTCCCCGTTTATGGCATGAATGAAATTCATGTTGTAGAATCGGGTGACATTGTTTTTGTGGATCATCCAAAATATTACGATAAAGCTCTAAACTCAGCCGCTACAATTGTTTTAATTAACAAAAAGGTAGATTGTCCAGAAGGAAAAGCATTGTTGATTTCGGATGACCCTTTTAGGGATTTCAATACATTAACTCGTCATTTTAGACCTTTTCAATACGCTAATGTTTCTATTTCGGCTTCCGCCAAAGTAGGGCAGGGTACTATAATTCAACCGAATGCTTTTATTGGAAATCACGTTGTGATTGGTGATAATTGCTTGATTCATTCAAATGTTTCAATTTATGATTATACCGTAATAGGAAACAATGTAATTATCCATGCCGGAACAATTCTTGGTGCTGATGCTTTTTATTATAAAAAACGTCCTGAAGGTTATGATCAGTTACTTTCTGGTGGTAGGGTTGTCATCAAAGACAATGTTGGCATTGGAGCATTATGTACCATTGACAAAGGAGTAACGGGAGATACCACTATTGGTGAAGGAACAAAAATTGATAACCAAGTGCATGTTGGGCATGACACCGTAATTGGAAAAAAATGCTTAATTGCATCACAAACCGGTATTGCAGGCTGCGTAATTATTGAAGATGAAGTAACTATTTGGGGGCAAGTTGGTACAACTAGCGGAATAACAATAGGTGAGAAGGCTGTAATTCTTGGTCAAACCGGAGTTACCAAATCGGTTGAAGGCGGAAAAAGTTATTTTGGTACTCCAATAGAAGAATCAAGAGAAAAATTAAAGCAACTCGCTAATATTAAAAAAATTCCTGAAATTTTAAATAAATTGAAATAATATGTCTGCTAAAGAGATTGTTAAAAGTTTTTATAAATCGGATGCCTTTATTAACAGCGATGTGATGAAGGAATATTTGCATCCAGATTTTATTTTAGAATGGAACAGTAGCACAGGGTTTATTCAGATGAATTATGATGAAGTTATCAATCTGACAAATGAAATAAGTAGGTCATATGTTCGATCTAAAGTAAGAATAAGCCATATAATAGAAGAAAATAATTTAGTTTCTGTACGTTTTTCTCATTTTGTAAAAACAATTGAGAACCCTAGAGAAGAGATGTTGTTAGCTCATATTATGATTATTTGGGAAATAAAAGACAATAAATTATTTCGAGGGTATCAAATGAGTCAGATATTATAATTTATTTTGATAAAAAAAGAACAAAATAATTACAAAAACCTTACTTTTGCAGCATAATTATAAAAACTACATAAAAAATATATCATGAGTGTTTTAGTTAATAAAGATTCCAAAATAATAGTTCAAGGATTTACAGGTAGCGAAGGAACATTCCATGCTTCTCAAATGATTGAATACGGTACAAACGTAGTTGGAGGAGTTACTCCAGGAAAAGGTGGAACTACTCATTTGGACCTTCCTGTTTTTAATACTGTAAAAGATGCAGTTGAAGAAGCTGGTGCTGATACTACTATCATCTTTGTACCACCTGCTTTTGCAGCTGATGCAATTATGGAAGCGGCTGATGCAGGAATAAAAGTAATCATCGCTATTACTGAAGGAATTCCTGTTGCTGATATGATTAAAGCAAACAGTTATGTTAAAGAAAGAAACGCAAGATTAATTGGCCCAAACTGCCCAGGTGTAATTACTCCAGGAGAAGCTAAAGTTGGAATTATGCCAGGTTTTGTTTTCAAAAAAGGAACAGTAGGAATCGTTTCAAAATCTGGAACTTTAACGTATGAAGCGGCTGATCAAGTTGTAAAACAAGGTTTAGGAATCACTACTGCAATTGGTATTGGTGGGGATCCAATTATTGGAACCACTACAAAAGAAGCAGTAGAATTATTGATGAACGATCCAGAAACAGAATGTATTGTAATGATTGGTGAAATTGGAGGTCAATTAGAAGCTGATGCTGCTAAATGGATCAAAGCTGATGGTAACCGTAAACCAGTTGTTGGATTTATTGCAGGAGTTACCGCTCCAGCTGGTCGTACAATGGGACATGCAGGTGCAATTGTTGGAGGTTCTGATGATACGGCTGAAGCTAAAAAGCAAATTATGAGAGAATGTGGTATCCACGTTGTAGATTCTCCAGCTGAAATTGGTAAAAAAGTAAAAGAAGTATTGGGTTAATTTCCAATATGTTAAAATAAAATTCCAAAATGCCTCACGATTTTGTGAGGCATTTTTTTAATTATAAAAAATATGTATAAAGAATTAGAGAAGTTTACAGTAAAAGGAAATTTTACGTTTACGCAAGATGATAGTTTAGAAGAAGTATGTAATGCATCAGAATCAGGAAGCGGTATTTTCCTTGTTTATGCTGTAGGTGTAGATTCTAAAGAACTAATAATGGTGAGTTCTACAGGAACTGTTCAAAACGACGGAACTCTAAAAAGTAAAAATGGCGGTTTAAAAGACAAAATTGTAAACGGACACCAATTTGCAAAAACAGGAAGAAAATATTCTTGGCCTGCACAAATGAAAATCGAAAATATTGACAGACTTGAAGTGTTTTGGTTCGAAACATTCAATGGTGATGTAAAATCAATTCCAACAAGTGTAGAAGGTCAAGTTTTACAAAATTTCTTGGATGAAAATGGTAAATTGCCTAGATGGAATGTTGCATTCTAATTCATTCTTGTTCTTAATATAGAAAAGCTTTACTTAGGGGTAAAGCTTTTTTTATGCCCTTAAGTTTAGAATAAAAAAATTTTTAAATTTCTTTAAAATCTATCGATAAAGAATTGACACAATACCGTTGACCTGTTTTGGTGGGACCATCATTAAAAATATGACCTAAATGCCCCCCACAATTAGCACAAACAATTTCGGTACGCTTCATGCCATGGGTTATGTCAGAAATATACTTTATTTTTACAGGTATTGATTCATCAAACGATGGCCAACCGCAATGTGCATCAAACTTAGAACTACTTTCAAATAAAGGTTCTCCACATCCACCACAGCAGTAAGTGCCTTTTTCGTAATGCAGATTATATTTTCCCGAATGAGGATATTCAGTCCCTTTTTGACGAAGAATTTTATATCGTTCTGATCCTAACTCTTCTTCCCATTCTTTTTCAGATTTTTCAAAAGGATATTTCATATATAGATATTATTTAAATTTTGGAAATATGGTATCGCCATGATTATCGTTATTAGTATTTGTGCTTGGAAATCATGGCGATTTCATATTTTTATTTTTTAATAAAATTAATAATTTTCTCAATTACCTGATGATCAGCAATAATTTTTCTGTGGCCGAGCCCTTTTGTCAACATTAATTCTCCATTTTTTAGATGTTCATAAATATGAATTCCTGCTTTTACAGGGACTTCCGGATCATTTTCGTCATGAATTACCAAAGTTGGAATTGTGCTGTTAGACGCTGCTTTATAAGCACTATAGTCATCCATTTTTCCTCCATATTTTTTTTCGAAAAACAAACATAATGATTTACTGATTTCTGGTTTTAATTCTAATTTGGCTATAAAATCATCCAGTATATCATATACAATATCGCCGCTTCCAATAACAACAGCACGGTTGACTATTAATCCTTCTTTTATGGCATTTAATACTGACATGCCTCCTAATGAATGTCCAATGGCAACCTCAAAAGGGCCAAATTGCCTATCGATCTCAATGATGGAAGCTATAAAATCGACCATAATGGTTGAATTTCCTGGGGATTTTCCGTGGGCAGGAGCGTCAAAACTAATAGTTGAATATCCCTCTTTTAATAATTCATCGGCAATTTTACATAATTGGGTTCCTCTTCCTGACCAGCCATGGACCAATAAAATTCTCTTATTGCCGGTTCCATAGTGATATACATTTACGTTTTTATTAATAGCAGGAATTTTAAGCAGTTTTTGGACACTTTTACGATTCATTTCTAATTCTCTTTTTGGAATCTTATGTTTTATAGGTCTTGTAAACAATTTTGACGCAAATATAGTAACCCATTTGGCAGAAAAAAAAGAGATAAATTTACTAGAAAGCACTATAATTCTAGGAATTTTCAATGGTTTTGTATGATTTGAAGATTTTTTTGTCATATCACTAAATTTGTTAATTTATCTTAAATTTTACTTTTTTTTAACTAAATTTAAAAAACATAAAAGTACTGCAAATATAAAGTTTTTACGTTTTTATTTATTTGTACGTAATATATTAAAGTCTAAAACATTACTATAATTCCTGCTTATTTTGGTTTGTACTAATGATTAAAATTAAAATAGAATTCATAAATGGAAATATTTCATATTAGTGCAGAATGTTACCCTGTAGCAAAAGTTGGAGGTTTAGCAGATGTTGTTGGAGCCTTGCCAAAATATCAAAAGGAGGCAGGGCATCAAGTACGTGTCGTGATACCTTGTTACGATGTAAAATTCAGAAACGAAAATGTATTTGAATGTGTTCATTGGGGAACATTAAAACTAGGTAAATTCAATTTTCCTTTCAGCGTTCTTAAGGAATCAACAGATAAATTGGGATTTGAATTGTACTTAATTGAAATTCCTGAGCTTTTTGACAGACCAAATGTATATGGTTATGAAGATGATATTGAGCGTTTTTTGTCTTTTCAAATCGCAGCTTTAGATTGGATTATTGGTAGAGAAACGGTTCCTGACGTAATTAATTGTCATGATCATCATACAGGACTAATCCCCTTTATGATGTTGTATAGTTTTAAATATGAAAGACTAAAACAGGTCCCATCAATGATTACCATTCATAATGGTTTATATCAAGGTCAGTTTGGTTTTGATAAATTGCATTATGTGCCTGAATTTGATTTGGAACACGTCAATATCTTAGAATGGGATAAATGCATCAATTCATTGGCTGTTGCGGTCAAATGTGCTGATGCCGTTACAACGGTTTCTCCAAGTTATCTCAATGAAATTAATTATTCTGCAAATGGTTTAGAGTCATTATTTCAAATGGTGAGATATAAATCGAAAGGGATATTAAACGGTATTGATGTTCAAGTTTGGGATCCTTCCAAAGATCAAATGTTGGAAAAAAATTATAGTATAAAAACCCAAGAAAAAGGGAAACTGGAAAACAAAGAGCAATTATGTGCGCATTTTAATTTGGATCCAACAAAACCTCTTTTTTGCTTTATAGGAAGATTATTTGACGAAAAAGGAGGGGATTTATTACCACACGCGGCAGCATTGGCTTTATCCGAAAATCATAAAAAGATTGATATTCTTATTTTAGGCTCTGGAAATACAGAGATTGAAAATCAATTAAAACAATTAACAGAAGCTCATAAAGGAAATTTTAATGTTTTTATTGGTTATAATGAAGAACTGGCACATAAAATCTATGCTGGAGCCGATTTTATTTTAATGCCGTCCAGAGTAGAACCTTGCGGATTAAACCAAATGTATTCTTTGCGATACGGTACCATACCAATAGTAAGAAGAACGGGAGGATTGAAAGATACAATTATTGATTTTGGGGATGATGGAAATGGCATTTGTCATGATCAGGCTTCGGTCGGAGATATTTGTTATTCCATCCAGAGAGCGGTGACTTTATATCAAGATAAAACCAGCTTTAATAAAATAAGGGTTAAAGGAATGAATATTGACCATTCTTGGGAAAGAGTGTGTCAGGAATATATAGAATTATATAATTTAATTATTGATAAAAGAAATGAAAGCTAAAAAGAAAAATGTTATTGCAATTATTTTAGGTGGAGGTCAAGGATCAAGATTGTTTCCATTGACAGCAAGTAGATCTAAACCCGCTGTTCCGATAGGAGGGAAATACAGATTGGTTGATATTCCAATCTCAAATTGTATGAATTCGGATATTTATAGAATGTTTGTTTTGACGCAATTTAATTCGGCTTCCTTGAATGCGCATATTAAAAATACTTACAATTTTAGTATTTTTAGTCAATCCTTTGTCGATATTTTGGCAGCAGAGCAAACTCCTGACAATCCTACTTGGTTTCAAGGAACTGCCGATGCGGTAAGACAGTGTATGCCTCACTTTTTAAATCATGAATTTGATTATGCTTTGATTCTTTCCGGAGATCAACTATATCAAATGGATTTTAACGAGATGCTTGAGGCCCATATCGAAGCTGAAGCTGATATTACTATTGCAACTTTGCCCGTAAATGATAAAGATGCACCTGAGTTTGGTATTTTAAAAACAAATTCTGAAAGTTGTATTGAGTCTTTTATAGAAAAACCGGCAAAAGAGCTATTACCTGATTGGAAATCGGAGGTAAGCGAGGAAATGAAGAGTCAAGGAAAGCATTATTTGGCTTCCATGGGTATTTATATTTTCAATAAAAAATTATTGGTTGAATTAATGTCAAATCCAAACACTAAAGATTTTGGAAAAGAAATCATTCCACAAGCTGTTGGAAATAAAAAATTATTGAGTTACCAATACGAAGGATATTGGACTGACATTGGTAATATTGATTCCTTTTTTGAAGCTAATATTGGTCTAACTGATGATGTGCCTCAATTTAATTTATTTGATAACGATAATAAAATCTACACCAGACCTCGTTTATTATCTCCATCCAAATTTCATAAAACAATGGTGGAGAGATCATTGATTTCTGAGGGTTGTATTATTCATTCCAAAGAAATCACTAAATCTGTTATTGGGAATAGAACGCGGATTGGAGAGAATACTGTTATTCAACATTCGTATGTTATGGGTAATGATTTTTATCAACATATCGACGATATCAATGAGGATATTAAAAACAATAAACCATTAATCGGTATAGGAGAAAGATGCTTTATACACAATGCTATCGTTGATAAAAATTGCAGAATTGGAAATGATGTTTATATAAAAGGTGGAAAACATTTGGCAGACACTTCAAATGAATTATATTGTATCAAAGAAGGTATCATTGTTATCCGAAAAGGAGCAATAATTCCTGATAATTATATCATTAAATAATTCAAAGTAACCTTTTTACATAATATTCTAATTGTTTAAAACAGTAGAATTATACCATAAAATATGAGTAAAGTTATCTCGCATTCCCTTTTTACCGATTTTGATATTGATTTATTTAAAGCGGGGAAACATTTTCGACTCTATGAGAAACTAGGAGCACATCTTATAGAAGTAGATGGTGTAAAAGGGGTTTATTTTGCTGTTTGGGCTCCCACAGCACATTCAGTTTCCGTAGTTGGCGATTTTAATTTTTGGACTCAAGGAGAACATTTATTGGAAGTTCGATGGGATTCCTCTGGAATTTGGGAAGGTTTCATTCCTAATATTGCGAAAGGTTCAACCTATAAATATAAAATACAATCCAATAATGGCGGAATCATTACAGAAAAAGCGGATCCATTTGCTTTTTATTGTGAAAAACCACCTCATACAGCCTCTGTTATTTGGGATCTTGATTACAATTGGAAAGATACCAATTGGATGAAATTTCGTAAAGACCATAATGGTTTAGACAAACCATATTCAGTCTATGAAGTCCATTTGGGTTCTTGGAAACGTCATGCATCGGACAATAGATTTCTAACTTATTTAGAATTTGCTGACGATCTTGTAAACTATGTAAAAGAAACTGGATTTACTCACGTAGAATTTATGCCCATAATGGAATATCCCTACGATCCTTCCTGGGGATATCAATTGGTGGGTTATTTTGCGCCAACTTCGCGTTTTGGAAATCCACAAGACTTTATGGCTCTTGTCGATAAATTACACGAAGCTGGAATTGGGGTAATTCTAGATTGGGTACCGTCACATTTTCCGGATGATGCACACGGTCTTGGCTTTTTTGATGGGTCTAATCTTTTTGAACATCCAGATCGAAGAAAAGGATATCATCCCGATTGGAAAAGTTTAGTTTTTAATTATGGAAGAAATGAAGTTCGTTCCTTCTTAATCAGTAACGCACTGTTTTGGTTGCACCATTATCATGCTGACGCGCTTCGGGTAGATGCTGTTGCTTCCATGTTGTATTTGGATTATTCCAGAAACGAAGGGGAGTGGGAACCTAATATTTATGGCGGAAGAGAAAACCTGGATACAATTAGTTTTCTAAAGGAATTTAATGAAGCCGTTTATGCAAATTACGAAGGAGTGCAAACCATTGCCGAAGAAAGCACCTCTTTTCCTATGGTTTCCAGACCAACATCTATTGGAGGTTTAGGTTTTGGAATGAAATGGATGATGGGCTGGATGCACGATACGCTTGACTATTTTCAAAAAGATGCCATTTATAGAAAATACCATCAAAACGATTTGACTTTTTCGATGACCTATACGTTTACCGAAAATTTTATGTTGCCTCTTTCTCATGACGAAGTGGTTTATGGCAAAAAATCAATTCTTGGAAGAATGCCAGGTGACGAATGGCAAAGATTCGGGAATTTACGTTTGTTATATGGTTATATGTTTTCTCACCCCGGAACCAAATTATTGTTTATGGGAGCTGAATTTGGACAAAGTAGCGAATGGAATTTTGAAGGCAGTTTAGATTGGCATTTATTACAATATCCTTTTCACGAAGGGATTAAATTATTGATAACCAATTTGAATAAATTATATAAAACAGAACCCGCTTTACATGAAAAACAGTTTAGTCCAGAAGGTTTTGAATGGATTAATTATTCGGATCATCAAAATGCAGTTATGTCATTCATCCGCAAAGGGAAAGACTCTAAAGATGATGTAGTAGTAGTTTGCAATTTCACTCCAGTTGTGCGTTCGAACTATCGCATAGGAATCCCAAGAAAAGGAAAACTGATAGAAATCTTTAATAGTGATGCTGAAATCTACGGTGGAAGTGGAGTTAAAAATCCAAATGAATTAACTGTAGAATCCGTTCCTTATGACGGAAAAGACTATTCGATAGCTTTGCTTTTACCTCCATTGGCAGTTACGGTTTATAAATTTTCTTAAATAATAAAAAACACGAATAATTAAAATTATTCGTGTTTTTTTTAGCGAACAACTAAATGGGTTATTAGTATTTAAAATAAAAAAGGTTCTAATCGAAAAAAAAACATCATTGGGAAAGAGACCATTGCGGACGATAAATTTTTGATTTACACTTTCTAATTCACTGATATTCATTTTATTAAAAAATAATTTCCCCAAAAAAAAATGATATATTTATACTTAATTTTGTAAAAGTATAAGAATCTAATTGTTTTAATTTGGTGAAATTAATAAAATTGAAATTATGAAAAATTATAGAATATTGATAGTAATTTGTACAGTCGGATTGTTTATTTCATGCGCTGTTAATCCCATTACCGGCGAAAAAAGTTTAAATTTTGTCTCAAATAGCCAATTATTTCCATCTTCATTTCAACAATATGATGCTTTTCTAAAAGAAAACAAAGTGATTTCAGGAACTGCCGATGCAAATCGAGTCGCTACTGTGGGGATGAATATTGCTGCGGCCGCCGAAAAATATGTAAAATCTATTGGCCAACCCGAGTACTTAAAAGACTATCGTTGGGAATATAAATTGGTTGAAGGCAAAGAGGTTAACGCCTGGTGTATGCCTGGCGGAAAAATTGCAGTTTATTCTGGTATTTTACCAATAACAAAAGATAATGCAGGTTTGGCGACAGTTATAGGACATGAAGTATCCCACGCACTTGCCAATCATGGTGCACAACGTATGAGTGCCGCTCAATTACAGAGCCTTGGAGCTGTGGGCGTTGCTGTTGCTACTGGAAATCAAAGTCCGGAAAATCAACAAATGTGGCAACAATATTACGGAATTGGTTCAGAAGTAGGAGTAATGCTGCCATTTAGTCGAAGTCAGGAAAGTGAAGCGGACAAAATTGGACTAACGCTCATGGCAATTGCAGGATACAACCCTGACGATGCCATTATTTTTTGGGAAAGAATGTCGGCACAATCAGCTGGACAATCACCACCAGAATTCTTGAGTACGCATCCCTCTGATGCCACCAGAATTGCAAATTTAAAAACTTTAGTCCCTGAAGCAAAAGCAACAGCAGCTAAATTTGGTGTTATATTTAAATAATGATGTTGCTACTTAAAAAAGTATAACCGAAAAAAAAACATTTCTATAGGAGTGTTTTTTTTTCGGTTATACTTTTATATTCAGACTACAACAGATTTATACGACTTTTAAAATCGCCAAAAATAACACGTACGACCCATTAAATTATCTCATATTAGCAAAAAATTACTGCAATTGATTTCAAAAATAGATATATTAGTGGTCTACAAAAACAGATAAACATGGAACAATTACCAAAAGGAAGTAAAAAATTATTAAACGCATGGGCTTTTTATGATTGGGCAAATTCGGTTTATCCATTGGTGATTTCCTCCGCCATATTTCCAATATTCTATGAAGCTTTATTTTCGGATAGAGACCATTATATCGCTGTATTTGGAATGAGTTTAAAAAACTCTGCCTTAATTAGTTTTGTGACTGCTTCGGCATTTTTGGTTGTAGCCATTATTTCTCCCTTATTATCAGGTATTGCTGATTACGTAGGAAACAAAAAAGCATTCATGAAATTCTTTTGCTATCTAGGAGCACTTTCTTGCATCGGGTTATTTTGGTTTAGGTTGGAAAATATTTACAGCAGCTTACTCTTTTACTTTTTTGGTTTAATCGGTTTTTGGGGCAGTTTGGTATTTTACAATTCCTATTTACCCGATATTGCTTTTACAGAACAACAAGATGACGTAAGTGCCAAAGGCTATTCATTGGGTTATATTGGCAGCGTTATATTATTGATTGCGAATCTGGTCATGGTTATGGGTGCTGAAGAATCAGAAAGAATGAACGCGATGCGTTATTCCTTCGTGATGGTTGGTATCTGGTGGATTCTTTTCAGTCAATATACTTACTATTATTTGCCAAAAGGGAACAAAAATGAGGATCGAAAAGTTACCAAATCCGTTGTTTTTAATGGATTCAAAGAAATAAAAAAAGTTTGGGGATTATTGGAAGCAAACATTCCTTTAAAAAGATATTTACTTAGCTTTTTTGTTTACAGCATGGCAGTACAAACCGTAATGCTTATTGCTACTTATTTTGGTGCCCAAGAAATTGCTTGGAAATCGCAAAGCGAAAGTACAATGGGTTTAATTGTTTGTATTTTAGTAATTCAAATCGTTGCTGTTATCGGAGCTATTTTAACTTCTAGGGCTTCAGATAAATTTGGAAATATCCCAACATTAATAGTCATCAATTGCGTATGGGTAGTCCTTTGTTCAGCCGCCTATTTTATTGTTACACCCATGCAATTTTATATAATGGCTGGATCAGTTGGACTTGTAATGGGGGGAATTCAAGCATTATCACGTTCCACTTATTCTAAACTTTTACCCGAAACAGAAGATACTGCTTCATTTTTTAGTTTTTTTGATGTTACAGAAAAAATAGGAATTGTTATCGGAATGTGCGTCTATGGGATTATCGATCAAATTACGGGAAGCCCTAGACTTGCTATTGTTTTTTTAGCGATATTTTTCATAATCGGCGTTATTTTACTGAGAAGAGTACCCAAAAAAGAATAATTTGGGCGTAACCACTACTAGAAAAAAGGGCTAGTTACTTTGTCATCATTGCCCTTTTTCCTAGTAGCGGTCAGGCTATCCGCGCTACTTCGGTAGCCAGCTTCTATCCTTTACGCGTGACCATCAAACACAAAAAAAGAGGTTTTAAATAAATAAAACCTCTTAAATGAATATCCGTTAAATAATTATGCTTTCGAAATTTCACCGGAACCACTTACTTTGGTATCTTTTGTTTTAGGATTTCCTTTGTACTTTATATCCCCAGAACCTGAAACTCTTGCTTTTAAGCTTTCGCTACAAAAAACTTTCATATCTCCAGATCCAGAAATAGTAGCATCAGTTTCTTTGGTAATTAAATCATCGGCGTCAATATCTCCGGAACCTGATAAAGTCGATTTAAAACTATCTGAACTACCCGAATAAATAATATCACCAGAACCACTCAAGTTCGATTCGAATGTGGTTGCTTTGACAGCCAAAGACAAATCACCAGAACCCGATAATTTAGCTGAGAATTTATCCGCAACAATTGTATTTTGCGTCTTTACATCACCAGATCCAGACAATGAAATAGCACTTATTGTCTCAAAAGGTACCGTTATCACAATATCTTTACCATTACTAGTTCTTAAGTTCTTGTTGTTTTCGATATGAATTTTTAAAACAGTGCCATCTACTTCAATCTTGATGTAAGGCAATAAATTTTCTTCTCCCTCAATGGTAATTGCCCCTTCTTTTCCAGAAACTAAATTGACATCAAAAAAGCCGGACACTTTTATTTCATCATATTCGGGAGTAGTCCTCTTCTCGGTAATTACTTTCCCGTTTCCTTTTATACCATTATTTGCGGATCCTTGTGCATGGCTAATAGCCGTGATAAACAAAGTACTTAAAACGATTGATTGAATTGAATTTTTCATATTTTTTAAATTAAAATTAGAAGTTAAATATTGCTTTTATGTTGAAATTGCTATTGTTATTGCTTTTTTGACAAATTCACATTCCCATAATCAGAAATGATGGTGACTTTGTTAACTCCTTTTTTCTTGTAAAAGCCGCTGAATTTCTTGGAGTAATTAGTCTCTTCTTTTGAATTTACCTCCAAATCATTGTTGTATTTAAAGTCGGCATATTTAACGGTTACATCAAAATCAAAAGCATAATTGGTCTGAAAACCAATGTCCAGTCCCGTGTATCCAGCAATTATTGTTACGTTATTGGCTTTTGCGTTTATCGAATCAATGGAAACATTGCTGTATTTTGTGTTTAATTTTAATTGATTTAAAATCGAACCAATTTCTATAGTTAAATAATTGCCACTTGCATCTAATGAATTTACTTTATTAATTTTGACGCTGCCGTATTTGCTATTGTATCTTACATCATTGCTATCATTGATTTCAATTTCAGAATAGTCTGAAACTAATTCCAGTTTGGTAACTTCATCCAGTTTTAATTTGGAATATCTGGATGCTATGGCCCCATTTTTTATAAAAGAAACAGTCGAATTTGAGCAATATGCCATTTGAATGGTATTGCTATTTCCGTTTAACCTGCCCAGGTTGATTTTACCATATTTACAATTAATATCGGTTGTAGAATATAGATCGGTAGTACTGATATTACCATATTTATTGGTCAATTTTACAGTACCGTTTTTAGGTATTTTTATGGTATAATTTATTTCAAAACTATTGCTTCTTCCATTGCTCTTATTATTGACATTTTCAAATACCGTTTTGGCGGTAATCATACTTTTTAAGGCAATAAAATTAACATCTATCCCCTCCAATTTTTGATTGACCCATTTTTCGTTGTCACCGCTCACTTTTATTAGAACATCAATTCCAATTTTATCTTCATCCCAAGTAGTCACAAAAATTGCTCCATAGGAATTATCGATATTTATTCCTGCATCGCTATTTACAATGTAAGTCTTATTGATGTTTTTTTGTTTTGAATAGGTGAAATCATCACCGTTTGCAAATCCAAAAAAAGGAATTAGCAGTACTAAAAGCAGTATATTATATTGTTTTTTCATCATTAAAATTTTTGAGTTTTTCAGATTCATCTAGGTGTTGCAGTACATTTTGTAAAAAAGAAATTCGGGTTTGAAGATTACTAATCATCGCATAAATAATTTGTTTGCTTTCCCCATTTACTTCCAATTCGTGTTTTATTTTTTCATAATCGCTATCCAATGCTTTCATTTGTTTGAGCGCATCACCAATCATTTTTTCATTTCCGGGTGATTTTCGGGCTTTAATTTTCTCCAACTGATTTTCTATTAAAACCGTAAAAATCGAATCGGTTTGCTTGGTCTCTTTAGACGCAAATTTGAGGTCTTTTGCCTTTTCATTATTAGAAAAATAAAGAGAAACGCCAAGCATCACAACTAAAGATGCGGCAATTGCATAAATAAAACTGTAATTTTTTTTCGTCTTTCCAATCTTCAATTTTTTTGAAAATTCTTCAGAATGGTTGCTGTCAATTTCTTGTATATCCCATTGATTTTCAAATTTTTCAAATAATTGATCCAATTTCTTATTTTCATTTTTCATTAGCATATCACATTTAATTGTCTTCTTAAACTTTCTTTGGCTCTGCTCAATGTTGTTCTACAATTGGCATAACTAATTTTAAGGATTTCGCTTATTTCTTCTTGATCGTAACCTTCGATATAAAATAAGGTCAAAACCATAGAGTAATTGTATTTTAATGATCGAATGGTGTCCAGAATTTGTTTGACCTTTAGATCATTAAAATCAAAATTTTCATCCGAATCATTTTCACAGCTTTCGAGTTTATAAACTGTTTTTTCGAAATCTTCCTGTTTAAATTGATTGTTTTTCTTATAAAAATCAATACTGTAATTCACTATAATTCGTTTCAACCAAGCACCAAAGGCGACTTCTTGTTTAAAGTCATTTATTTTGCTAAATGCTTTCAAAAAACCTTCTTGCATCACGTCTTCGGCAAAATGTTCGTCTTTCACAATTCGATAGGCCACATTATACATCGCCTTGCAATAGCAATTATAAATCTCAAATTGTGCTTTTTGATTGTTTTGTTTACAAAGCGTAATTAATTCTTCGATATTTTGATTGGTTAGATTCAAATAGTGGTTTGGTTTATACTAAAGACAGATCCTTTTTGGGTTTGTTACAGTTTTAGAAAAAAATATTTTTTAATGTGTAAAAAAAATAAATAACTTAAAAGTATACAAATCCATTAATTAATAGGGAAATATTTCTAATTAATTTGAATTTTGGCACAATGATTGTTTTGTTTTATGCTTAATAGCTATACTGGGTTTATACATTAATATTATCTAAAAATAATGTTGTGATTCCCTATATTTGCGTTCCGAACTAAAAAATTAATGACAAAAAGACTTAAATTATACTATGTCAAATCATAAAATACTTACTATTGACAATCTGTCACTTCAAGAATTTGATTCTGAGGCCGAATTAATTCCATTATTGACTCCAGAAGATGAGGAGGAAATGAACAACGAGGAATTGCCAGATTCTTTGCCTATTTTACCTTTACGAAACACCGTTTTATTTCCGGGAGTTGTTATTCCAATTTCGGCAGGAAGAGACAAATCCATAAAATTGATAAATGACGCCAATGCCGCCGGAAAAGTGATTGGAGTTGTTTCTCAAATCAATGAAGAAGATGAGGATCCTACAAAAGATGATATCAATAAAATAGGAACTGTTGCCAGAATTTTGAGGGTTCTAAAAATGCCTGACGGAAACGTTACCGTGATTTTACAAGGAAAAAAACGTTTTGAAATTACCGAAGTAGTTGCGGAAGAGCCTTATATTACTGCCAAAATTAAAGATGTTCCCGAAAAAAGGCCAACTAAAAAGGACAGTGAATTTAATGCGATAATAGATTCGGTAAAAGAATTGGCGGTTCAAATTATTAATGAAAGCCCCAACATTCCTTCGGAGGCAACATTTGCCATAAAAAACATCGAAAGTCCTTCGTTTTTAATCAGTTTTGTTTCGTCTAACATGAATTTGTCAGTAAAAGAGAAACAAGATTTATTGTCTATAAATGGATTGAAAGAACGTGCGTTGGAAGCGCTTCGTTTTATGAATGTGGAGTTGCAAAAACTTGAACTAAAGAATGATATTCAATCTAAAGTTCGTTTTGATTTAGACCAACAACAAAGAGAATATTTCTTGCACCAACAAATGAAAACCATCCAAGAAGAATTGGGAGGCGTTTCACAGGAGGAAGAAATGGACGAAATGAGCCTGAAAGCAAAATCCAAAAAATGGGACGATACGACCAAAAAACATTTCGAAAAGGAATTGTCAAAAATGCGTCGAATGAATCCACAAGCACCGGATTTTGGTATTCAGAGAAATTATTTAGAATTGTTCCTTGAATTGCCTTGGGGCGAATATTCCAAAGACAATTTTGATTTGAAACATGCACAAAAAGTATTGGATAAAGATCATTTTGGATTGGAAGATGTTAAGAAAAGAATGATTGAACATCTTGCAGTGCTTAAATTAAGAAATGACATGAAGTCTCCAATTATTTGTTTAACAGGACCTCCTGGAGTTGGTAAAACATCTATTGGAAAATCGGTTGCAGAAGCATTGGGAAGAGAATATGTTCGTATTTCATTGGGTGGATTGCGTGATGAGGCGGAAATTCGTGGACATAGAAAAACCTATATCGGTGCAATGCCAGGTAGAATAATCCAGAGTTTAAAAAAGGCCGGAACTTCAAATCCTGTATTTGTTTTGGATGAGATTGACAAGCTTTCATCAAGTCACAGCGGTGATCCTTCATCTGCATTATTGGAGGTTTTAGATCCAGAACAAAACAATTCTTTTTATGATAATTTCCTAGAAATGGGATACGATTTATCTAAAGTAATGTTTATTGCGACCTCAAATAATATGGCTGCCATCCAACCTGCATTGATAGACCGAATGGAAATTATTAAAATGGCCGGCTATACCATTGAAGAGAAAGTTGAAATTGCCCGCAAGCATTTATTTTCTAAACAATTGGCGGCACACGGATTGAAAGCCAAAGATTTGAGTATTGGAAAAAAACAATTGGAAAAAATTGTTGAGGGTTATACCCGCGAATCTGGTGTTCGTGGATTGGAAAACAAGATTGCCCAAATCATCCGAAATGCTGCAAAATCGGTAGCTATGGAAGAACCATACAATAAAAAAGTTACTGACGAAGATATTGTAAACGTGCTTGGAGTACCAAGATTAGAGAGAGATAAATACGAAAGTAACGATGTTGCAGGTGTGGTTACTGGATTGGCTTGGACCAGCGTTGGAGGTGATATTCTTTTTATAGAATCATTGATTTCCCCAGGAAAAGGCACCATGACCATTACCGGAAATTTAGGGACTGTAATGAAAGAATCGGCTACTATTGCTTTAGAATATATCAAAGCCAATGCCGACTTATTAGGATTGAATTCTGAAATATTGTCTAAATACAACATTCATTTACACGTTCCGGAAGGAGCTACACCAAAAGATGGACCTAGTGCAGGAATTGCCATGTTGACTTCATTGGTTTCATTATTTACTCAAAAGCGAGTAAAGAAAAACTTGGCCATGACAGGAGAAATTACCTTGAGAGGAAAAGTATTGCCAGTTGGAGGGATAAAAGAGAAGATTTTGGCAGCCAAAAGGGCCAATATCAAAGAAATTATCTTGTGTCATGAAAACAAAAGCGATATCGATGAAATTAAACCGGAATACCTAGAAGGTCTTACTTTTCATTATGTAAAAGAAATGAGTGAAGTTTTGGATTTGGCTATAACAAAAGAAAAAGTCAAAAACGCAAAGGACTTAAAATAGCAGAAATGAAATATAAAATTTACAATTCCAAATTCCAATGCTAAAAATTGGGATTTGGAATTTATTTTTTTGGAATTTATTAAGGCATTTTGTTATTTAATAATTTTACCTTCGCATATGGTTATTTAAATTCTCGAGATCGCGTTTTAAGCATGTTTAAAAAATATTTATTCTTCTTTTTTTGTGTTATTTGTTCTGTATCGTACGGTCAAATAGGAGGGAAGTATACTTATGAGTTTTTAAATTTGGTCACTTCACCAAGGCAAGCAGCGCTTGGAGGAAAAGTAATTACCATTTATGATGAAGATGTCAACCAGGCTCTATTTAATCCTGCCACAATCAATGATGAAATGGACGGTCATTTAGCCTTAAATTACGGGAACTACTACAAAGAAATTACGTATGGAACCGCTTCCTATGCCTATACTTACGATCAGCATTTGCAAACATTTCAAGCAGGAATAAATTATATAAATTACGGTAAATTTGAAGGGTATGATGAAAATGGTTTACCAACGGCTGAATTTACAGGAAGCGAAATAGCTGTTTCATTGGGTTATGCTTACAACATTCCATATACAGACATTCATTTGGGAGCCAATGTCAAACTGATTGAATCTACCTTAGAGAGTTACAATTCCTTTGGAGCTGCTGTAGATTTGGGGATGCTATATATAGACTCTAAAAATGACGTGAATTGGGCGTTGACCTTAATGAACATGGGAACCCAATTTACTACTTATGACGGAACCCGAGAAAAACTACCATTTGAGATCATTGCTGGTGTTTCTCAAGAATTGGAACATGTTCCGATACGTTGGCATTTTACACTAGAGAATTTACAACAATGGAATTTGGCGTTTTCAAATCCTGTTCGATCAGAAATATCATTTGATGGTGTTGCAACCGAAGAAAACATATCCGTGTTTAACAATGCATTACGGCATATGATTTTTGGATTGGAGCTTTTTCCTAAAAGAGCCTTTAATCTTAGATTTGGCTATAATTTCCGAAGGTCCACCGAATTACAAATCCAAGAGCAAAGGAATTTTTCGGGACTTTCTATGGGTTTTGGATTAAAACTAAATAAATTAAAATTCAATTATTCGTATTCGAAATATACGCTGGCGGGAAATACGAGTTTGTTTGGGTTGACAATTAATTTTAGGGAGTGATTTTAAACAAATGGCATAGACATTGCTGTGAATGGTTATAATGAAAAAACACTAATTTATAAAAATGTTAAAGTGATGAGAAAAATATTTTTTGTTTTAATTTTTATTCAACTATTTCTTTCGAGCTTTAGTATGAATTCTGATTATAATTCAACTGAAGAAAAACTCAATAATCAAGTAGAAGAAGTAAAAAAAATTATCAGTGATAATCCAAAATACAATAAAGAAATTGCTTTTTTTATTGATATGGAAATTCAGTCAGGTAAAAATCGTTTTTTTATTTATGATTTAAAAAATAATAAAATTATTGATGAAGGCTTAGTTGCCCACGGCTCAGGGTCGGAAACCGGAATTCCGGGAAAACTAAAATTTAGCAATGTAGCTAATTCTCTTAGCACATCATTGGGGAAGTATTCCATAGGAAATCATTATAATGGACAATTTGGCAAAGCATATAAATTATATGGATTAGACAAAACAAATAACAATGCTTTTGGCAGAAGCATAGTTTTGCACAAATTTTGGGCTGTTCCTTATGAGGAACAAGACAAAAATATATGTACTAGTTATGGCTGTCCAATGGTTAATGAAACATATTTTAGTAGAATAGAAAAAATTATAGACAATTCTAAAACTAACATTATTCTTAGTATTTACTATTAAAAGAGTAAATACTAAGAATAATGTTAGTTTTATAAAATGAAATGAGACAAGGCAAATAATTAATTTCATAAAATTAAATTAAAGACATCAAATTGAGAAAAATTACCATAGCGATAGACGGATTTTCATCCACCGGAAAAAGTACTTTGGCCAAACAACTCGCCAAGCAGTTGGGATATGTATATGTAGACACTGGAGCGATGTATCGTGCGGTGACTTTATTTGCCATGCAAAATAATCTTATTGGAGTAGATTTTTTGGACAAAGAGAAACTGGTGAATAGCCTGTCTTCCATTCGATTGAGTTTTAAATTTAATGCAGATTTGGGTTTTGCCGAAATGTATTTGAATGATGTAAATGTGGAAACCGAAATCAGAACAATAGAAGTTTCCAATTTTGTAAGCCGAATTGCCGAAATTTCTGAAGTACGTGCCAAATTGGTAGAACAACAACAAGAGATGGGCAAAGAAAAAGGAATCGTTATGGATGGAAGAGACATAGGAACAGTTGTGTTTCCTGATGCCGAACTCAAAATATTCATGACAGCAGGAGCAGATACCCGTGCGCAAAGACGTTTTGACGAATTACAAGAAAAAGGCGACTCGGTTACTTATGAGGAAGTTTTGAAAAATGTTGTTGAACGGGATTATGTAGATACCCACAGAGAAGATTCTCCTTTGGTTATGGCCGATGATGCCATTGAAATTGACAATTCGTACTTAAATCGTAAAGAACAATTTGATGTTGTTTTGGAGTTAGTAAATGATGTAATAGAAAAGTAATAAATAGTTGCAAGTTTCATTTTAAATAGTAGTTTTACAACCTGATACTTTTTTATAAAAAACACAATTCATGGGAATTAAAAATAGATTAACTTTAATGAGTTTTCTTCAATTTTTTGTTTGGGGAGCTTGGTTGATTACAATTGCAAATTACTGGTTTGGAACTAAAAATTGGGAAGGAACGCAATTTGGTTTGGTTTTTGGGACAATGGGAATTGCATCTCTTTTTATGCCAACCATAGCGGGAATCATTGCAGATAGATGGATCAATGCCGAGAAGCTGTACGGAGTTCTTCATATTTTGTATGGTACTGTTTTATTTTATATTCCGGAAGTTACCACTCCAACAACCTTTATTTATATAATGCTTTTGGCAATGTGTTTCTATATGCCAACCATTGCATTGAGTAATTCAATTTCTTATAATGCATTGAAAAACAACGGATTTGACGTAGTTAAGAATTTTCCACCCATTCGTGTTTATGGAACCATTGGTTTTATAGCGGCGATGTGGATCACCAATTTAACTGGAAACAAAGCAACGGCTTATCAATTTTATATTGCCGGAATTTCGGCTGTTTTATTGGGGGTTTACTCTTTTAGTTTGCCCAAATGCAAGCCACAAAGATTGATAAAAGAGAATGCTTCATTGATGGAGACTTTAGGATTAGGATCTTTTAAATTATTTGCCAATTACAAAATGGCTTTGTTCTTTATTTTTTCGATGTTTTTGGGTGGAGCTTTGCAATTAACGAATGCTTATGGTGATGTGTTTCTAGATGAGTTTAAACATTTTCCAAAATATGCGGATTCATTTGTGATACAATATTCGACTATCATTATGTCGATATCTCAAGTTTCTGAAACGTTATTTATTCTGGCCATTCCGTTTTTCTTGAAACGTTTTGGGATCAAACAAGTCATGCTGATTAGTATGTTGGCTTGGGTATTGCGTTTTGGATTATTTGCTTTTGGAAATCCGGTAGAGGGATTATGGATGGTTATTTTGTCTTGTATAGTTTACGGAATGGCATTTGATTTCTTTAATATTTCGGGTTCCTTATTTGTTGAAACGAATACGGATTCAACAAATCGTTCCTCGGCGCAAGGGTTGTTTATGATGATGACCAATGGAGTAGGAGCAATTTTGGGAAGTTTTACTTCGGGATGGGCGATTGATCGTTTTTTTACAAAGTCGTTTCATAATACTACTGATTTAGCCAGTTTTTTACAGACAGACATTAGCAATTCCAAAATGCTGGAGTTTGTAAAAGGTCAGGGAAATCCAATTTCGACTAATGGTTTATTTGATAAAGTGATTATGATGAAAGATTGGCATATGATTTGGCTATCTTTTGCCATTTATGCATTAATTATTGCAATTGCTTTTGCTTTTTTATTCAAACATGAACACAACTCTACGGAAGTTGAAACGGTAAGCCATTAAATCACGTTGATCTTTTAAACCAAGCCCGACATGTTTTAAAAACCTGTCGGGTTTGTTATTACCGATAAATCACAATAAAACCTAGCTAGCCCCGATGGAAGGGAAAATCCTTTTTAGTTGCTTTTTTTTTTCGGCGACTAAAAAGATTGGAATGACAGCGGGAACGGTGCCTTCTTAAAAGCCTCAATCATCCGCTCCTGAGTGTCAATCAATTATATTTTTTGATTCATGCTATTATCACTGTATAAATATTTTGCCATTACAAATAAAAGAATTACTTTTGCAGACCTTTTGGCGAATAAGAGTTTCCTTTAGGTATCAATTAATTATACAAACAACTTCTGTTGTTTTCTATTGCTCTAAGAAACTCGAGAAAATACAGAATACAAATTTTTATCAGGCATGTCTGAACAAATTCAATCACAAGAAGAGTTTTTAGCAAATTTTAACTGGCACAACTTTGAAGAAGGTATTGATGCAGTGGATCAAAAAAACTTACAAGAATTCGAAGAACTAGTTTCAAAAACATTTATTGCTACAGATCAAGAAGAAGTAGTAGATGGTACAGTTGTTAGAATTACAGATAGAGACGTTATCGTTGATATCAACGCAAAATCGGAAGGTGTTATTTCATTGAACGAATTCCGTTACAACCCAAACTTAAAAGTAGGTGATACTGTAGAAGTATTAATTGACATCCGTGAGGACAAAACAGGTCAATTGGTATTATCTCACAGAAAAGCACGTACTATCAAATCATGGGATAGAGTTATTTCGGCTAACGAAACAGGAGAAATCGTTAATGGTTTTGTAAAATGCAGAACTAAAGGTGGTATGATTGTTGACGTTTTCGGAATTGAAGCTTTCTTACCAGGATCTCAAATTGATGTTAAACCAATTAGAGACTACGATGTATATGTAAACAAAATGATGGAATTCAAAGTGGTAAAAATTAACCACGAATTCAAAAATGTTGTTGTTTCTCATAAAGCGCTTATTGAAGCGGATATTGAAGTACAGAAAAAAGAAATCATCGGTCAATTACAAAAAGGACAAGTATTAGAAGGTGTTGTTAAAAACATTACTTCTTATGGTGTGTTCATTGACTTAGGTGGTGTTGATGGATTAATTCACATTACTGACCTTTCTTGGAGTCGTATTAACCACCCAAGTGAAGTTCTTGAATTAGACCAAAAATTAAATGTTGTAATCCTTGATTTCGATGATGAGAAAACAAGAATTCAATTAGGATTGAAACAATTAAACGCTCACCCTTGGGATGCTCTAGATGCTAAATTGGCAATTGGAGACAAAGTAAAAGGTAAAGTAGTTGTGATCGCTGATTACGGTGCTTTCATCGAAGTTGCTGAAGGTGTTGAAGGTTTGATCCACGTTTCTGAAATGTCATGGTCAACTCATTTACGTTCTGCTCAAGATTTCGTAAAAGTTGGAGATATTGTTGAAGCTGTTATCTTAACATTAGATAGAGATGACCGTAAAATGTCATTAGGTATCAAACAATTGACTCAAGATCCTTGGACTGACATCACTTCTAAATACCCAGTAGGTTCTAAACATACAGGTATCGTTAGAAACTTTACAAACTTCGGAATTTTCGTAGAATTGGAAGAAGGAATTGACGGATTGATTTATATCTCAGACCTTTCTTGGACTAAGAAAATCAAACACCCATCAGAATTTGTAAATGTTGGTGAAAAACTTGATGTTGTAGTATTAGAATTAGATGTTGAAGGACGTAAATTATCTTTAGGTCACAAACAAACTACTGCTAATCCTTGGGATCAGTATGAAGATTCTTTCGCAGTTGGAACTATCCACACAGGTGAAATTTCTGAAATCGTTGACAAAGGAGCTACTGTAGAATTTGGAGAGGATATCGTTGCTTTCATTCCTACTCGTCACCTTGAAAAAGAAGACGGTAAGAAATTGAAAAAAGGAGATTCTGCTGATTTCAAAGTAATTGAATTCAACAAAGAATTCAAAAGAGTAGTTGCTTCTCACACTGCTATCTTCCGTGAAGAAGAAGAGAAAAACGTGAAAGCTGTAACTGAAAATACTTCATCTGCTTCATCTACAAACGCACCAGCTGCAACTTTAGGAGATAACAATGATGTATTGGCTGCATTGAAAGCTAAAATGGAAAAATCAGAGAAAAAATAATTTCTTAATTTTTTGAATATAAAAAGCCCCGCAAATTGCGGGGCTTTTTTTGCGTTACTGCTACTATTTCTTTATGCAAATCTGTTCAAAATCAAAAATATACAAGCCATAAAACAAATTATTGGTAACCAAAGAAAATTATACGGAGAATTCGAAAACACCCAAGATTTTCCGCTAACGAAATAAATTCATTGATGCTTCTATGGAAATTCGATCTATAGAAATTATCAAAAAGGAAGAGCAAATGGCTTTAGAACAAAAAAATGCGGCAGATTTAATTTTCGCGCAGCAATTGAAAGGTACTGAATTACTCGCTTTTGAAGTCAAAAGATTGGCAGATTTGAGAGCAATTCAAAAATTAAAAAAAGATAAGCTGGCTGCAGACAAATTCTGATAATCGTGGTGATTTAAAATTCAACATGAATCTTTCTCAAAAAAGAACAGACGCTACACGAGCCTATATTTTGGAACAAGGAATTATAAAAAATAGAATTTTCGCTAAAGGATACGGAATAGTAAAATGTAATCCAGAAGATTCTTGTGACGAAGAACAACAGGAATTAAACAGAAGAAGTGGGTTTGTGATTAATAATTTATAAAACAATCTCATTACCTTAAAAGATTAATTAAAATGATTGACAAAAAGGCATAAGGAAATAATATTAATTTATAAAAATAATGCTACAAAAAAAATCCTAATTTTAATTAAATTAGGATTTTTTTTATGTCTATTAAAAATAAATTATCTCAAACTTGCTCCAAGTTCCGTTTCAAAATTCTTTTTTAATTTGTCCATGATTTTGTCAATTTGAGCATCTTCCAAAGTTTTTGTATTATCCTGAATAGTAAAACTCAATGCATACGATTTTTTGCCTTCCGGTAAATTCAGTCCTTGATAGACGTCAAATAAATTGATATCCTTCAATAACGATTTTTCCGTTTGTCTGGCAATTTTATAAATACTGTCATAGGTTACACTTTGATCAATCAACAAAGCCAAATCTCTGCGAACTTCCGGATATTTCGGAATATCAGTATATTTTATTTTACTTGACATTAATTTTAAAACTGCAGCCCAATTAAAATCAGCATAAAAAACTTCTTGTTTGATTCCGAAATGTTTTAAGATTGATTTTTTAACAACTCCGAATTCCACTAATGTATCCGTTCCTAAACCGAAAGCAATTCCTTCAGAGAAAACATCTGTAGCAACCGGTAAACTTTTAGATTTAGAAATTCCTAATCTTGACAATACAGCTTCTACATATCCTTTAAACAAAAAGAAGTCGGATGGTTTTTGAGCGTTTGTCCAATTTTCTTGGTTTCTGTTTCCTGTTTGAAAAAGAGTCAGATGTTTCTGTTCCTCATAACCAGAAAGGAAATTGTGATATGTTTTTCCAAATTCAAACAATTTTAAGTCGGAATTTTTTCTGTTAATGTTATAAGATATGGCTTCTAATCCAGAGAATAATAAAGACTGTCGCATCGTGGCCAAATCACTACTCAATGGATTTAACATCGTTACATTATGTTCCTCTTTCAACATTTCTGAAAGTTGCACATAAGAAGCCGTTGTCAATGAATTAGCCATCATTTCATGAAATCCTTGTGAATTCAATTGTGTGGCAATGCTATTTTGTACTTTATAATCCTCATTTCTAGGAGAATTTGAAACCGTAGCATTTAATTTTTTAGAAAAAATAATATTATTGTAACCGTATACTCTCAGAATTTCTTCGATTACATCAATTTCTCTTTGTACGTCTACTCTGTAAGCAGGAATCGTTAATCCCAATCCCGCATCCGAAACGCTGTTTATTTTGATTTCTAAAGAAGCTAAAATCTGTTTTATAATATCTTTTGGCAATTCTTGTCCAATGATTCTGGCTACATTACTGAAATTCAGAAACACTGCAAAATCTTCAATTTTCTTTTGGTAAATATCAATTATATCAGATGTTATTTCTCCACCTGCTACTTCTTGAATCAATAATGCAGCGCGTTTCAAAGCATATTCTGTAATAGTAGGATCAATTCCTCTCTCAAATCTAAAAGAAGCATCCGTATTTAATTGATGTCTTTTTGCCGATTTTCGAATGCTTACCGGATTAAAATAAGCACTTTCCAAGAAAATTGAATTCGTTGTTTCCGTAACTCCGGATTTTAAACCTCCAAAAACACCAGCAATACATAAAGGTCCCTTTTCGTCACAAATCATTAAATCTTCTTCGTGCAATGTTCTTTCAACATCGTCCAAAGTTTTAAATTTAGTGCCTGAAGGAAGCGTTTTTACACTAATTTTTCCCGTTATTTTTGCTGCATCAAAGGCATGAAGCGGTTGTCCCAAATCATGCAAGACATAATTGGTAACATCCACAATATTATTCTTAGGATTTATCCCTATAGCTTTTAGTCTGTTCTTTAACCAGTCCGGAGATTCTTTTACCGTAATTCCAGAAATGGTTACGCCACAATATCTTGGTGCAAGATGGATGTCTTTTACATCTACATCAATTTTTAATGTTCTTTTGTCTACTCTAAAATTACTGACCGATGGCGTGATTAATTCAACATTAATTCCGGTTTGTATTAATCCAGCTCTCAAATCACGAGCAGTACCCAAATGGCTCATAGCATCCGCACGATTGGGTGTTAAACCAATTTCAAAAACTTCATCATTTTCTATTTTAAAAACAGTAGCTGCCAATGTTCCAGCTGCTATTGACTCATCAAGTATCATAATTCCATCATGACTTTCTCCAAGACCTAATTCATCTTCGGCGCAAATCATTCCATGACTTTCTTGACCACGAATTTTTCCTTTTTTTATAGTAAAAGCGGCACCTTCTTTATCATATAATACAGTTCCTATGGTTGCAACTGCCACTTTTTGTCCTGCATCTACATTACTGGCTCCACAAACAATTTGAACTGGAATTCCATCCCCTAAATCTACTGTAGTGATTTTTAAACGATCGGCGTCTGGGTGTGGAATACATGTAAGAACATGTCCTACAACTATTCCTTCCAATCCACCTTTTACCGATTGGTATTTTTCTACTATTTCTACCTCAAGACCTAAATCTGTAAGTAATGCCGATGTTTCATCGGATTTCCAGTCAATTTTTATGAATTGTTTTAACCAGTTGTAAGATATTTTCATTTTACGTTTTTTTCAAGATTGCAAATATAATCAATGTTTCTTGAGGGTCAAAGTTAGTTAGTGCCAAAATTTGTACTAATAGTAACATTTTTCACACTGACTTTATAGTATTTCTTCAATATGCTTTTTAATGTTTTCTGTAATTTTTGTTGTTGGCAAGTCGTTGTCATCATATCCAAAAGGTTCTTCAATTTCTTCAGAAATTAACTCGATACTCGCCAATACATAAAATATAAAAGTCACTACTGGAATGACATAATAACCCAATGAAAAAGTATAAGCATAGGGCAATGTTAAAACGAAAATAAATATAAATTTTTTGATAAAAGCACTGTATGAATAGGGGATAGGTGTGTTTTTAATACGTTCACAAGCACCACAAATATCGGTAAAAGATTGTAGTTCAGCGTTCAAAATAATTAATTGATCTCCTGTAATCTTATGTATAACATACAAATCATTAATTTTCTGGAATAGCATTTTAGCGATTTGATTGGGCCTGTGTTTGTGATGATCAATCTCTAAGTCAACATGGTCAAACAATTGCATACTCGTTTCTTCGTCTTTCAAATGCTTGTTTAACATCGAAGCATAACTCGGAATTAGTTTTCTAAAATATGCCAAATCCTTTTCATTCTTCAATATTATAGAAAGTTTGATGGCTAAATTCCGGCTATTATTAACCAAAGCACCCCATAATTTACGCCCCTCCCACCAACGGTCATAGGCCGAATTGATTCGGTATGCTAATAATAAGGAGATAACAAAACCCAATGTTGTATGAATTACAAAAAGATTTTTGACATGACTGGTTTCATCTAATTTGAAATAATCAATCTCTAAATAAGCAACGACCCCTGAATAAACAGAAATTAAAAATAATATCGGAAATAATTTTCTAATCGTATCCGATCTGTGAAAACGAAAAATGTAAGTAAACCAAATTTTTGGATTGTATGATATCATTCTATGTTTTTGGTATTAAAAATTAAGAGTACCCGCTAATTCTCTTAATGTTATTTCAGATAATTTTGCTTGAAATTGTGCGCTACTCAAACGAATTCTTGAATTGATATAGTTTAGTTGAGCCGCTCTAAACTCTACAGAAGTGATGGTTCCTATTTTAAATTTTTCGGCAGTTATTTCAAGGTTTTGTTTTGAAATAGCCGTATTATTTTCCTCTAAATCAATCAAATCTAAATTGGTCAAATACACCTGAAAAGCAACTGTCAAATTGCTTCGTAATTGAATCAATTGCTGATCAATTACTAATTTAGAATTGTCAACTTGCATTTGTGCAATTTTTTCATTTCTATTTTGGGCATCTCCATTAAATAAATTCAAAGAGGCCGAAAAACCATAATTCAAACCGTGTGCAGATGATTGTGTTGTAAAACCAAGACTTGATTTCGTATCGTTGAAATTGTAACCTGAATTCAATTTAACGGTTGGATAGCGCTCTCCTTTAATTTGTTTCAATTCCAGTTCCGATACTTTTTTATTAATGATTTGCATCTCTAACTCCGGATTTTGCTTTTCAGCTAATGCCATTAGTTCTGCCAATTGCAATTTTCGATCCACATTAATTCCTTGAGAGACTTTAAAATCAGCATTCAAATCTCTGGCTAATATCTGGTTCAAAAGCGTTTTAGTATTAGTATAAGTCTGTTTTTCTTTTAATAAATTACCCAAATCCGTATTCAAATCCACTTGAGCGTTCAACACATCCAGTTTTGATCCTTTTCCGATCGTATATCTGTTTTTGGTAAATTCCAGTCTTTTTTTGGAAATAACAATTGTAGAATCCAAATCTACTACTTTTTGTTGTTCCTGAATCAAATCATAATAAACCGAATTGACGCTGCTCACTTTATTGATAATGGTCATTTTCAATTGGGCATCACTCATATTTTGCAATTCCTTCAATTGATCGTATTTGGCAAACATTTTTAAACCATCAAAAATGGTCCAATCCAATGCTACTCCGTAATTCAAATTGTTATTTTTAGCATTTTTTAAGTTCACCGTCGTCCCATCTGATCGGGTTTGGGAAGTATTCAGAATGCTATTATTATCTGTGGCTACGGCACTTATGGAAGGTAACATTCCTGCATTTCCAATAGCTACATTGGTTTTATCAATTTTCAAATTATTGTCGGCAATTTTTATTTCATAATTGTTTTCCAACGCAATTTTAACGGCATTTTCTAGGCTCAGGATTTCTTGTGCATTTCCTATTGCAAAGCAAAAGAAAAACAACAGGAAGCTTTTAAAAAACAGTTTGGTATTCATCATTATTAGTTATTTTTTAAAATAATTTATTTTCCAATTATAAATAGGATTAATTTTTTTAACCGCAAAGAACGCAAAGGAAGCGCTATGAACGCAAAGCTTAGGGAACTCTATGGTTTATTTACTTTTTTACTTCTTTTTCATATTCATCAATATGATCAAATTCTGGATAATGTTTGCGAGCCTTAGACCACATTAGATACAAAGCTGGTATGACAAATAAAGTAAGTACCAAAGAGAAAATAGTTCCTCCAACAATAACAACTCCCATTCCAATTCTACTCGTAGCAGCGGCACCTATAGACAATGCAATTGGCAACGCTCCCAATGAAATAGCCAAACTGGTCATCAAAATGGGACGCAATCTTGATTCTGAAGCTTCCAAAATGGCTTCTAATTTAGGTTTGCCTTGTTCTCGCAATTGATTTGCAAATTCGACGATCAAGATTCCGTTCTTGGTTACTAATCCAATCAGCATAATGGTTCCGATCTGACTAAATATATTCCAGGTTTGATTAAATAACCAAAGTGAAAATAAAGCTCCTGCAACCGCCATTGGCACAGTCAAAATGATAATAAAAGGATCTATAAAACTTTCAAATTGGGCTGCTAATATCAGAAAAATCAACAATAAAGCCAATCCAAAGGCGAAAGAGGTATTCGAACTACTTTCGACAAAATCTCTCGATTCTCCTCCTAAATCGGTGGTAAAAGTATCATCCAACACTTTGGCTTTAATTTCATTCATAGCATCAATTCCATCACTAAGACTTTTGCCTGGAGCAAGACCTGCAGAAACAGTTGCCGACATATATCTGTTATTATGATACAATTGTGGCGGATTGCTTTGTTCTTCAATGCTAACCACATTGTCCATTTGAATCAATTCCCCCTTATTATTTTTGACATACATTGATGTCAGATCCAATGGTTTGGAACGATCTTCTCTTTCAAACTGACCGATTACTTGATATTGTTTTCCGTTTCTAATAAAATAGCCAAAACGTTGACCACTCAAGGAAAGCTGTAAGGTTTGAGCAACATCTTTTACGGAAATTCCTAAACTTTCGGCTTTCGCTCTATCAATTGAAACGTTGATTTCGGGTTTATTGAATTTTAAATTCACATCAGTTATGGAGAAAACATCACTTTTTGCTGCTTCATCCATAAACAAAGGAATTTTTTCTCTCAATTTCTCAAAATTTGGAGCCTGAATTATGTATTGAACGGGCAAACCACCACGTCTGTTTACCGATATTGTAGGTTGTTCCGTCACCGATACTTTGGCTTCGGGATATTGTTTGGTCCATTTAGTCAGTTTTTCGGCTACTTCTTTTTGGGAAGCTTTTCTTTGGTTTGGTTCAACCAAAGAAAGTCGAACAAATCCACTATTAACGGATGAAGCCAAAAATCCGGGAGAAGTAACCACCAAACTTACTTTTTTCTCCGGAATGGAATCGTCAACAAGTCTCGAAATTTCCTGCATGAATCGATCGGTGTATTCGTAGGAAGAACCTTCCGGAGTGGTCGCTCTTATAGCCAATCCGCTTCGGTCATCATAGGGAGCAGTTTCTTTTGGCAATAAAGTAAAAAATAAATAGATCAATCCAAAGCAGGTTATCAATATAGGGAAACTCAACCATTTTCTTTTCATAAAACGAGTCAATGCATTGGCATAACCAGTATTGAGTTGCAGAAAAAATGGTTCGGTTTTAATATAAAAATTTGATTTTTTTTGTTCGCCGCCTTTCATCAAATAAGCATTCAACATTGGGGTTAGCGTCAATGAAACAAAAGCGGAGATTAATACCGCGGCACCAATGACAACTCCAAATTCCCTAAACAATCGACCGACAAAACCTTCGAGAAAAATTACGGGTAGAAATACTGCCGCCAAGGTGATGGAAATGGATATTACTGCAAAAAATATTTCATTAGACCCTTTTATTGCCGCTTCAATAGGCGACATTCCTTCCTCTACTTTTTTGAAAATATTCTCCGTAACCACAATTCCATCATCAACCACAAGTCCGGTCGCCAGAACAATGGCTAGTAAAGTCAGTACATTTATCGAAAATCCGAAAAGCCACATGATAAAGAAAGTAGCAATCAACGAAACCGGGATGTCAATTAATGGTCTGAACGCAATAGCCCAATCCCTAAAAAATAAAAAGATGATTAATATTACCAGAATAATCGAAATTCCTAATGTTTCGGCCACTTCAATCACCGATTTTTTTACAAAAACAGTACTATCAATAACAATATTCAAATGAATGTCTTTGGGTAAATCCTTTTTTAAAGCTTCAAATTTTTTGTAAAATTCTTTTGAAATATCCAAATAATTGGCCCCAGGAAGTGGTACAACGGCAACGCCTACGAGCGGAGTTCCAGATTGCGTCATTTTGGTTTCAATATTTTCAGGTCCCAATGTCGCTGTTCCAATGTCGCTAAAACGAACTATTTTCTCCCCTTCGGAACGGACAATAATATTATTGAATTCTTCTGGAGAAGAGAGATTTCCAACCGTTTTTACCGTAAGCTCTGTATTGGCTCCTGTTATTTTTCCAGTAGGTAATTCCACATTTTGTTCATTCAAAGCGTTCCTTACTTCGGCAACAGTACAGCCATAGGCCGCTAGTTTTTCTGGATTAATCCACAATCGCATCGCGTATCTCTTTTGTCCCCAAATTTGAACCCCACTTACTCCTGAAATGGTTTCAAGTCTTTGCCCAATTACATTTTCGGCGTAATCACTCAGTTCTAATGCGTTTCGAGTATCGCTTTGAACTGTCATCGAAATAATCGCATCACTATTGGCGTCGGCTTTAGAAACAACTGGAGGTCCATCAATGTCCTGAGGTAAAGTTCGAACCGCTTGTGATACTTTATCTCGAACATCATTAGCAGCTTCTTCTAGATTTTTATCCAAATTAAATTCGATAGTAATCGTACTGCTTCCTTGTGCACTTGAAGAAGTTACGTTTCGAATTCCATCAATTGAATTGATCGCTTTTTCTAGTGGTTCCGTAATTTGAGATTCAATAATATCCGAATTGGCTCCAGTATAATTTGTCCTAATCGAAACTTGTGCGGGATCTATCGAGGGAAATTCTCGAACACCCAGATAAGTGTAGCCTATAATCCCAAACAAAATAATCGCCAAGTTCATTACGATAGTCAGGACAGGTCTTTTTATGCTTAAAGTGGATAAACTCATTTAAAAGATTTTAGATTTTAGAGTGTTGATTTTAGATTTTTGATTGTTTCTGTAAGCAACAACTATTTTATTTAAACTATTAAAGTTAGGTGAATTAAGTTTTGAATGGCTTAATAGCAATTTAGGAACTTAACAGTTGACTATGTTATTTACTTTTTACTTATGAATGAAGACTTTAGATTTAAAACTACTAATCATTTTAACTGCTTTTTTTAAATTTAAAATCAGCAATCGTTAATCTTCAATCAAAAATCTTTTTTTTTATTATTTAACGATTACTTTAACAGGTGTTTCATCTTTTAATGACATAACTCCACTTGTCAACAAAGTATCTCCGACTTTTAAACCCGAAAGAACCAAAATAGTGGCATCCGTTCTGGTGGCAGTTTCAACCATAACTTCTTTGGCCATTCCGTTTTTAGATATATATACTTTCTTACCGTTTTGAACTGGAACAATCGCTTCGGTTGGCACAACAATCGCATCTTTTATAATGCTCAAAGGCAAAGCAACATTGGCAAAAGTTCCTGGTAATAATTTGCCTTGGCTGTTTTCGGTAATCGCTCTTACTTGAAGAGTTCGAGTGGTAATGGCAACTTCTGGTTCAATAGCATATACTTTGGCCGTGAATTTTTCATCAGAACCTTCAACAGTAAAACTTAAAACAGTATTTGTTTTGACTTGAGACGCATATTTTTCAGGAATCGAAAAAGTGATTTTCAATTTACTGCTGTTCACTAATTTGGCAACCAAAACGGTTGGTGTAATATAGGTTCCAGGAGAAATAGAACGAAGCCCAATTTTTCCAGAAAAAGGCGCACGAACAGACGTTTTTGCAATTTGGGCTTTGATTAATTGGCTTTGGGCTTGAGTGGATTTATGATCGGCTCTTGCAATATCATATTCTTCTTGGCTAATGGCTTCTTTTTGCAAAAGCAGTTTGGCCCTTCTTTCATTTTCAGAGGCTAAACCTTCTTTGGTAGTAGCCTGAGCCAATTGCGCTCTTAATTCGATATCATTTACTTTGAACAAGAGTTGGCCTTTGCTTACATTGCTTCCTTCTTGAAAATAAATCCCCTCAACTATACCTGAAACTTCAGAACGAATTTCGACTTGTTCATTTGCCTCAATAGAACCCGAGAGTGATAAATTATTGTCAAAAGTCTTAAGATCAACAATAATTCCGTTTACCGTCATCGGTTTTTCTTTCCCGCCCTTATCTTTTGGTTCACCATTTTTTTCTTTGTTTGAGACAATTCTATAGGCGATAAATCCGCCAAAGCCAATTATTAATAAGGCATAAACAATATTTTTTATTTTCATAAGGAGTTACTATTTATCTTTAATGAAACAGAGATTAAAGAATAGGATTAGGTTTCAGTAATTTTAGTTAAAGACAAATTTAAGTTATAGAATTGGGAATATTCAAATTGTTAATTTTTATTTAACGTTTGTACATACAAATGTAATTAATACCCAAAATAATCGCAAGTAAACTGAATAGACACAATGAAAAATACGCTTGATTTTAACTGTTCGAAAAATAGCCAATTATGACAAAATAGATTTTTTTACATGGTTTCCTCGAAAATACTTTGAGGTGTAATGGCGTTCTTTTTTATCAATTGATAATGAAGTTTAAAAGCTTTTAACATGGAATAGGTTTTATAAGGGAGATTATGGTTTATGGCAAATTCTTTTATAATTTCAGTTATTTCGCTAGTGTAAAAAGCATTTATATTTGGAAATAAATGATGTGCTAAATGGCAATTGAAATTATTCATCACATATTTAGAAAAAAAATTATTGCCCTTAACATCATTTGTGGTAATAAATTGGTGACTTAACCATGTGGTTGAAAGTTGAGCATTTTCATTTGCAACCGGAAATTCATTATTGATATTGGCATGTGATGGAATCAAAATGAGTAAGCCAAATATACTTCCCAAAATCATTTGGAACAAAAAACCCATAATGGCCTGAAGACATGCAACATCAAAAACAAAAATGGGAATGAAAATGGTGTACGAGAAAAAAAATAGTTTAAAGAACCACAGCTTAAAATGTTCTTTTAGTGGAATTTCACAAACCTTTCTTATATATCTTCGAGAAGAATAATAATCCCTGAAATCTCGTATTAACAACCAGTTTAAAAGAAAAAAAGGATAAAGAAAAAAGATTAAATAATGCTGATACTTATTGGTACGACGACAATTATCCGAAGGGAAAACTTTGATGGGGCCACCTTGCTCAATATCACTATCCCAGCCAATGGTATTGGGATAATTATGATGCATTTTGATATGTCTTTTACTCCAAATAAAACTATTTGCACCCACACAATCAAAAAGATACACCATCAATATATTCAGCCATTTTTTTTTAAACAGCGTTTGATGACAAGCTTCATGGATAAGATTTATAAAAAGCAGTATCATAAAAATCCCCATCAAACTATAAAAAAGATAATATAAAAAGGGAGAATACCTGAACTGCATTGCGGCAAACCAAAACAAAATGTAGAGAAAAGGCAATAAAAAAGCCTTTATTTGATTTGAATAACCATTTCCGTGATTGCTCAATTCATTCCTAATGGCTTCTTTCAAAAGAATAAAATGCCGATCTTCCTCATTACTTTTTGTAAAAACAGGCTTTGCAAACATTTCGATAAATTTTAAGAATAAATAAACACAAAATATTCAATAAATTTACAATAAAAATGTAATTAAATGAATGTCAACTAGTTAATTAAATGAATATCAACTAATATAATTCCAAATGTTTTTCTTTTTTGTCAATTCTATAAAAACAGATTTTAGGATTGCGTTTTCAGGTTTTTGCAAAGGTGCATCGTCTTTTAGAATTTTTATGGCATAGTTCCGTGCCAAAAGTAAAATATCCCTATCTCGAACAATATCCGCTATTTGAAGGTTCAGTACGCCACTTTGTTGGGTTCCCATCAAATCTCCCGGGCCACGAAGTTTCAAATCGACTTCGGCAATTTCGAAACCGTCATTGGTACTTACCATCGTTTCCATACGGGTTTTACTATCACTTGATAATTTGAAGGAAGTCATCAAAATGCAATAACTTTGGTCGGCTCCACGTCCTACACGACCACGCAATTGATGTAATTGTGACAATCCAAAACGCTCGGCACTTTCGATAATCATCACACTCGCATTAGGCACATTTACACCCACTTCAATGACAGTTGTAGCAACCATAATATTGGTTTTTCCTTCGGAGAAACGTTTCATTTCGGCGTCCTTCTCAGCAGGTTTCATTTTTCCGTGAAGTATAGAAATAGAATAGTGAGGTAACGGAAAGTCGCGGGAAATACTCTCGTAACCGTCCATTAAATCCTTGAAATCCATTTTTTCCGATTCTTGAATCAACGGATAAACGATATAAATTTGGCGACCCAAAGCGATTTCATCCCGAATAAATTTCCAAACTTTCAGTCGATTGGAATCAAAACGATGCACGGTCTGAATGGGTTTTCTTCCTGGAGGCAATTCATCAATTACCGAAATATCCAAATCTCCATACAAACTCATCGCCAAAGTCCTTGGAATAGGAGTAGCTGTCATCACCAAAATATGAGGCGGAATAGTGTTTTTTTTCCATAATTTGGAACGTTGTTCTACTCCAAAACGATGTTGTTCATCAATCACGGCGAGACCTAAGTTTTGGAATTTCACTTTGTCTTCCAATAAAGCGTGCGTGCCGATGAGTATGTGCAAACTGCCGTTTTCCAGTTCTTCGTGTATGATTCTCCGAGCTGCAATTTTGGTCGAACCCGTGAGTATTTTTATATTGATATTTAAAGAGGTTGCCAATTCAGACAATCCTATAAAATGCTGATTCGCCAAAATCTCTGTTGGTGCCATCAAACAAGCCTGAAAACCGTTATCCAGAGCCAATAACATACTCATAAAAGCTACTATGGTTTTCCCTGAACCCACGTCACCTTGCAATAATCGATTCATTTGGGCATTACTTCCCATATCGGTTCGAATCTCCTTGATCACTCTTTTTTGCGCATTTGTCAGCTCAAAAGGCAAGTGGTTTTTATAAAAATCATTGAAAAATTCTCCCACTGTCGTGAAAGGATGTCCTTTGATTTTATGCTTCCGAATCAAATTTTTCGTGATCAATTGCAGCTGAATAAAGAATAATTCTTCAAATTTTAGTCGGAATTGGGCTTTCGCCAAAATTTCGGCACTTTTGGGAAAATGTATATTGAATAAGGCGGCATTTTTTGGAATCAGTTTGAGTTCGCTTGTCAAATAAGCAGGTAAGGTTTCGCTATATAAAGCTTGTGTTTCCATAAACAATTGCTGCATCATTTTGTTCACCACTCGATTTGTTATTCCGCGATTGGCCAAAGTTTCAGTTGAAGGATAAACGGGTTGCATTACCGAACGCAAGCTTTTTTCGTGCTCGCTCAACAACTCGATTTCGGGATGCGCCATACTGTATTGGTTACCATATTGGGCACATTTTCCAAAAATAACACAGACTTCGTTGAGCTTCAAACTTTCTTTAATCCATTTGTGTCCTTGAAACCAGTTGAGATCCATTTGGCCTGTATCATCTACAAATGTGGCTACCAATCTTTTTTGCTTGCGACCAAATTCTACCGTTTTAATATTGATGATTTTACCAATAATCTGTACTTCAGCAATATTGTTTTGTAACTCATTAATCTTGTAATACCGAGTGCGATCAATATACCGATTCGGAAAAAAATTGACTAAATCGCCATACTTAAAAATCCCCAATTCCTTACGCAATAACGCGCCCCGATTGGGACCAACGCCTTTGAGGAATTCTATGGGAGTTTCTAGGAGATTATTAGACATTTTTATTGTACGCGGATTAAACGGATTTGCTAAAGCAAAAACGCTGATGAAAACGGATTTTAAATTTTGGAAGCGAAGATAGTTTTTTGTTTGGAAATTTGGAAATGTGAATGTTTAGGAAATTCTTATAATTCACAATACCTTTGAAATCAAATAAAAAAACATAAAATGGTTATTGACAAAATTGAAAACTACAGACTATACAGCAAACTTACCAAAAGAATGGCTAAAGGATTTGAATTTATTAATGAAACGGATTTAGTCGCTTTAGAATCAGGAAAACATCAAATTGACAATGATGATATTTTTGCAATCGTTCAGGAATATGACACCAAAGAAGAGAAAGATTGTGTTTTGGAAGGGCATCACAAATACATTGACATTCAGTACGTTATTCAGGGAGTCGAACTTATGGGATTTGCTCCATTGACGAATCAAGTTGCTGTCGAAGAAAACTTAGAAAAAGATTATACTTTCTATGAAGGAGAAACTTCAATGCTTAGAGTGGAAGAAGGGATGTTTACCCTATTTTTTCCGGAGGATCTTCATAGACCGGGTGTAAAAGCGGGTGAAATTTCGAAAGTGAAAAAAGTGGTTGTAAAAGTAAAAATTTAATAATCTCTTAATCTTATTGCTAATAGACAGAATACTTTTACAATATTAAAAAATAACTAATGACAACTCATCTCGCACTTCTTCGTGGCATTAATGTTTCGGGTCACAATATGATAAAAATGGACGCTTTGAAAACAACTTTAGAAGCCATTGGTTTTCAAAATGTGCAAACGTATATTCAATCCGGAAATGTTTTTGTGGATACCGATGAGGAAAATTCTGCAAAAGTTGGTTTTCAAATAAAGCAAGAGATTTTCAAGGTTTTTGGACACGAAGTTCCTATCGTTGTTATTGGTAAGGAAGATTTGGAAGCCTGTTTAAGGAACAATCCTTTTTTGAAGGAAAAAGAGTTGGATCTTAAGAAACTGTACGTGGCTTTTGTTTCTACAACTTTGCGAAGCGACAGTATCAATGATTTGAAAATCAGTCAATTCAAACCCGATGAAGCGAGTATAGACACCAACAGAATTTACATTAAATATGCTGTAGGAGCGGGAAAAACAAGGTTTGACCAAAAATACATCGAGAAAAAACTAAATGTAACAGCAACCATTCGAAATTGGAATACCGTGACACAGTTGTTGAAAATGTATGAAGAGAGATAAATATTATATTACATCAAAAAAATAATTTGACGCAACCTTTTGTAATTGTGGGAATCTATTAAATAACTCTAAAACCAAAAAATGAAACGTCTTACCATTATTGTTGCTTTCCTGTTTATTTTTTGTTCCTGTACAAAAGATACCGTAGAAACTGTAACTGATGATTATCATGGGAAATGGACATTAGTCAAAATGTCGGGGTCTATGTTTAATTCTGAGACTGTTGGAACTGCTATGGATTGGCAAGAGTTTTATTTATTCAATAATGACGGAACATTTACAAAATCTCGAGCCCGTAATGAAGTTAAAACTACTGCTTAGGGCATATACATCACTAAAAAATATCTAGATGTAACGTATTTAGAATTAACATATCCCAATCACAACGAGATTATAGGAAACTGTTTTGGGAATCTAAAAGAGGAGCTTTATTTTAACGCAAATAGAACTTTGTTGTCAAGTTCCTGGAGTTCCTGTGATGGCCCAGGATTAGAATACAAAAAGCTAGATTAATGAGGATTGTTTACCACATTTTGTTAATAATTTGAAATTTTTGGTTAATTCTAATTTATGACGCATTCTGAAAAGAGAACACTAAAGTGTAAAGCTTTTATTGTTCTCTTTTTTTTATTTTACCCTAGCCCAGAACAACACAACGACGAAAAAATAGATGCTACAAAATTGAAGATTATTTGGATAAAAATATTAAGAAAATAGAAATAAAAAAAACACGGCAGAAGAGTTGTAAGCGTATTCAAATATGGATTGGACTATTTGTCAAAATTCCTTTTGACGGGGTACAATAGTTTAGAATACAGTCTGTTTAATTTTTTGTCATGTACTTAAAAAAAATGGTTTATTTTTACGCTAAAATAATTTAAAAGAATATATAATGGATTGGATTACCGTTAAAGAATTTGAAGATATAACGTATAAAAAGTGCAATGGAGTTGCCAGAATAGCATTTAACAGACCCGATGTACGCAACGCTTTTAGACCTAAAACAACATCCGAATTGTATCAAGCTTTTTATGATGCACAAGAAGATACATCAATAGGCGTAGTTTTGCTTTCTGCCGAAGGGCCTTCTTCCAAGGATGGTGTGTACTCTTTTTGTAGCGGTGGTGATCAAAACGCACGTGGTCATCAAGGCTATGTAGGCGATGATGGGCAACACAGGCTAAATATTCTTGAAGTGCAACGTTTAATCCGATTTATGCCAAAAGTGGTTATCGCCGTTGTTCCCGGTTGGGCAGTAGGTGGCGGACATAGTTTGCATGTAGTTTGCGATTTGACTTTGGCCAGTAAAGAACACGCTATTTTTAAACAAACCGATGCCGATGTAACCAGTTTTGACGGAGGTTATGGATCGGCTTATTTGGCTAAAATGGTGGGACAGAAAAAAGCACGTGAGATTTTCTTTCTAGGTCGTAATTATTCGGCTCAAGATGCCATGGATATGGGAATGGTCAATGCCGTTATTCCTCACGCTGAGTTGGAAGATACCGCTTACGAATGGGCGCAAGAAATTTTAGGAAAATCACCGATGGCTATAAAAATGCTGAAATTTGCCATGAATCTTACCGATGATGGTATGGTTGGACAACAAGTTTTTGCTGGCGAAGCCACCAGATTAGCTTATATGACCGAAGAAGCCAAAGAAGGAAGAAATGCATTCCTTGAAAAACGTAAACCAAATTTTGAAAAAAAATGGTTGCCATAGAAGGAAGTGGTCAGTGGTCAGTTTTTAGTGAGCAGTCACAGTTTTGGGTATAAAAAAATTAAAATTTTAACAGAATAAAAAAGGAATGGAAAACTTTACAAACGAAACCATCGACACTACTCAACTTCCAAAATTTGAAGAAGTACAATTTACCGTTTTGCATTCCAATTATTGGAAAGTAACCTTAATTAGTCTTTTTGTTTTGTTTCTAATTATGGGATTAGGCATTGGTCTTGTTTTGTTTTTTAATGAGGAACTTTTGCAATTTCAGATGGAAATCATCGTGGCTTATTTTGTTATGCTAGTTCTTGTTGTTTTATTTTCCAGAATTAGTTTCAATAAAAAAGGATTTGCATTTAGAAATCATGATGTTCTTTTTAGACACGGAATAATTGCCACCAATACGCTTGTGATTCCTTATAATAGAGTGCAACATGTGGCTTTGCATGAAGGATTGGTTTCAAGGTTCTTTGGCTTAGCCAAAATAGAAATCTTTACTGCCGGTGGAAGTTCAAGTGATATCGAAATCCCCGGAATCGCCAAAGAACAAGCCGAAAGTATCAAACAGCTCTTAATGGGTAAAATTCAAAAAGAATTATAATGGGAAATGATTTTAGTCAACCCCAAAGACAATCCATTATTGGCATTTTTGTAATGTTTGTATATTCACTTCAGGGCTATGCAAAAGCGCTTGGGCCTATTTTGGTTATTTGGATTATTAAATCCAATGAACTTAATAAAAGTTATTTATTGGCGGGCACATTGGCAGTTTTTGCTGTTATTGGTGTTATTTCCTATTTTAAATATTTGAATTTTACTTTTTATATTGATCCCGAAAATGATGAGTTTGTTATCAGTGAAGGCATTTTTAATAAAACAAAAACGGCGATACAACTGTATAAAATCCAGCAAGTGAATATTAATCAGTCTTTTATCCAAAGACTGGTTGGAGTGTATGAATTGGCTGTAGATACTGCGGGAACCAATAAAAAAGAAGGCGATATCAAAGCAATTTCGCACGAATTGGCATTAGACTTGAAAGCTCGTTTATTAGAAAATAAAAAGAAAAGAATAGTCGATGATCTGGATATTGACCAAATTCAAATTTCAAGCGAAAAACAAGTTGATGCTGATGTTCCATTTATAAAAATAGGTTTTTTAAGTTTATTGAAAATTGGAATTACTTCAAACTACGTGAAAAGCTTTTTTGTTTTATTGGCCTTTTTTTTAACATTATCCGATCATATTAAACAAATCACTGGAAGAGATGTTTTGCGCGATGAAAATATTGAAGATTACGTAGACAAAAGCCAATTGTTTTACGCTTTTTTGATACTATTTGTGATTTTCTTTCTGGCAGTAATCGTTCTTAATTTGGTCAAAACGGTTTTTAAGTATTTCGATTATAAAATTACAAGGCAAAAAGGTTCTTTGTTGATTTCTTTTGGATTATTAAATACAAAAAGTACCATTGTAAAACCCGAAAAGGTTCAAATTACGACTGTCAAACAGAATTATTTTCAAAAGAAAATGAATGTTTTGGAGCTTAAAATTAAACAAGCTAACGGAGGAAAGAAGGAAGAACACAAATCGGCTATTGAAATTCCGGGTTGTGATAAACTTGAAAAAGATGCGATTTTGAAATTGTTGTTTCAAAAAATACCCGAAAACGGAGTAATGCTAAAACCTAATTTCAGAAAATTGGGATTTTCTGTTTTTCTGACTATTGGTTTGCCTTTGCTCGGATTTTATTTTGTTAGAGATTTTGTGCTAACTCAAATGCCAGCAATTGATTATTTGGTGGTGATTTTTGTTGTTTTTATTGGGCTGATTCAGTTTTTTAAATTCAAAAATAACCGACTTTTTATCAACAATGATTTTATAATCCTGCAAAGTGGCGCTTGGGATATTCGTAATGAGATTATTGAACCCGGTAAAATTCAGGCGATTACCGTATCTCAACTCTTTTGGCACAAAAATATCAATATTGGTTCGCTAACTTTGCATACCGCTGGTGGAAATATTGCCTTTCAATTGGGTAATTTTACAGCCATAAAACAATACGTCAATCTTTGGTTGTACGAAATAGAAACCTCCGATAGTAATTGGATGTAGGGGAATAAGTTAGAATTCAGATTACAGAATTTAGATTGCAGATTTTAGAAAATAGAAAAAAGAGGTAACTGTTTAAGCCCTTAAACAAATTAAACTTTTAAATAATTAAATAACAAAAATGAAACACTGGATTGAAGCCGCAAGATTAAGAACATTACCATTATCTGTTTCCGGAATTATAGTCGGTAGTATGTATGCATTGGCAAACCCTACGGATAATGTACTTACCCCAACAGAGGTTTTTAACTGGGAAATATTTGCTTTTGCATTATTAACCACTTTGGGATTACAGGTATTGTCCAATTTTGCCAATGATTATGGCGATGGTGTCAAAGGAACCGATAATGAAGATAGAGTAGGTCCAAAACGAGCGATTCAGAGCGGGGTGATTTCTCCACAAGCCATGAAACGTGCCTTGGTGATTACTTCGGTACTTACTTTGTTATCAGCAATATTCTTGATTTATGTAGCGTTCGGGGAGAGTAATTTGGTTTATTCTGTATTTTATTTGGCACTGGGAATTCTGGCAATAGCTTCGGCGATACGCTATACTGTTGGTAATTCGGCTTATGGCTATCGCGGATATGGAGACTTGTTTGTTTTTGTTTTCTTTGGTCTGGTAAGTACGTTGGGCGTTAATTTTTTGTATTCAAAACAATTGGACTTGGTACTTATTTTGCCTGCAGCTGCAATAGGTTTATTGAGCGTAGGGGTTTTGAATTTGAACAATATGCGTGATGAAGCTTCGGATAGAAAAGCGGGAAAGAACACCATAGTAGTAAAAATGGGCGGAGAAAAAGCCAAAAAATATCATTATTTCTTAATTGTTTCGGCCATGGTTTGTGTGGTTGTTTTTGCTATATTGAGTAGTTTTCGTTTCGATCAATACTTGTTTTTATTGGCCTATATTCCTTTAACTAAACATTTAATTACGGTCTCCAAAAACAAAGACGCCAAGCTTTTAGATCCAGAATTAAAGAAAGTGGCGTTAAGCACTTTCTTGCTTTCAATATTGCTTTCGGTTTGTATGATTTCTTTAATTTCAGATATCATTGTGAATGCTTTTTTGGGCGGAAGGTAAAAGCCTAAATCAATTGTATGTTCAACTTTTAAGTTTAAAAAAATGAAAATAACATTCTACGGTCACGCCTCTTTGGGAATCGAAGTGAGCGGCAAACACATACTCGTTGATCCTTATATTTCGGACAATCCAAAAGCGACACATATTGATATCAATACCTTGAAAGCCGATTTTATTCTGCTTACGCACGCACACGGTGATCACATTCTCGATGTTGAAGCCATTGCAAAACGAACCAATGCCGTGATCGTTTCCAATGCTGAAATTGCGGGGCATTATGCCAAAAAAGGATTTGAATCCCATCCCATGAATCACGGGGGAAGCTGGAATTTCGATTTCGGAAAACTAAAATACGTCAGCGCCATCCACTCCAGTTCTTTTCCGGATGGCAGTAATGGCGGGAATCCTGGCGGTTTCGTGATCGAAGGCGAGCATAAAAACATTTACATTGCCGGCGATACCGCACTTACAATGGATATGAAATTGATTCCAATGCGAACCAAACTCGATTTGGCTATTTTTCCCATTGGAGATAATTTCACCATGGATGTCGAGGACGCAATTATTGCCTCCGATTTTGTGGAATGTGATAAAATTCTTGGCGTACATTACGATACATTTGGTTTCATCAAAATCAACCACGAAGAATCCATCAAGAAATTTTTTGACAAAGGAAAAGACTTGATGTTACTGGAAATTGGCGGTTTTATCGAATTATAATGAATAATAATTAGGAGCTATTCCTGCTATTCGTTTCAATCTTTTTTTTACTAAACCCGATGGGTTTAGTAAAAAAAGGATTTCCACTGCTATCAGGGCTAGGGCGTTCCGTATTTCAATATCATTTGTTTTTATATTAAGCAAACTACTTTTTTACAATGCAAAAAAAATATTTACTGTTACTCATTGCGCTTCAAACCACCATTCATACATTCTCGCAACAAGACGGGTATTGGGATAAAGACAGATCCACCACCAAAGAAATTAGCGTTTCAGCCAGAGATCGAATCGTCATCAAAACCGATGATTTACCCTTGGGAACCACCGAAGTCGTCTATAGAATTACCCTTCTTGACGTAAATCAGCAACTAGCCAGCAGTTTGGTTTCGGTTTTAAAATCGATTCCAGATCCCACCGGAATTAGCCAAGGTTCCGCAGGAGCGGTTTTTGTATTGTCCAAAATATCTGGTGACGACAAATGTACTTATGCTGTTTTTTCAAGGAATGATTTAGCTTCAAAATATATAGAAACTGGAAAAACGCTTGATGCTTGTTTGATTCAAGACGAACCTGTAAGCAAAGATGCCAAAAGGCTTTCGATTGATAAATCGAGCTGTTTGAAACCTAATACAAACAATTTGTGGTTTGGTTTTGAAAGCAAAAACTGGATTATGAATCAAAAAATCATTTTGGAAGTCGTGCCGTGGGTTGATAAAAAGTTGAGCAGAGGTTGGAGTCTCGAAAATAGAAAAATGATTGTTGATCAATGTAAAACCTCCAATTTGGCTCAGAAAATGGCCAACTCGGATGATTTTTGCGTTTGTATTTTAGACAAAATCCAAGAGAAATATAGGTTTCAGGAATTCCAAAAACTATTGGACATGGAGCGTTCCAAAGTTTTTAAGGATGCCGGGAATAATTGTTTTGGCGAAACGAGTACCTCTAAGGTAGTTTATAATAATTTACGTAACCAAGCATCACTTTTGGCAAAACAAGGCAAAAACGGCGATGCAATTGCGAAATTAGGGATGATTATCAATGACGGAAAAGCAACAGCTTTAGATTACAATGCAATTGGTACCAGTTATCTTTTGACCAAGCAATACGGAAAAGCCATCAAATACTTGAAAGACGGTGAAAAGCTGGATGATACGGAGTTGTTGATTAAGCTAAATTTGGCGCACGCCTATTTGTTAAGCGACAATTACAAAGAAGCCAAACCAATCTACAAAAAATACGGAAATCAAAATGTAACCGATAGTTTGAGCTGGACTCAAAAAACGGAACAGGATTTCAAAGCTTTTCAAAAAGCAGGAATTCAAAATGAGGATTTTGAGAGAGTATTGAAATTGATGAAGGACTAGAGAGTAGTAGGCAGTATTCAGATTGCAGTGAACAGTGCTCAGATTGCGGTAAACGTGTTTGTTGTCTTTGCGAGGCATAATTTATATTCTAAAAAAAGCAATATAAAATGACGTATTTACACCTATTGTCTGAATATTAGTCTAAAAAATAAACACGAATTTCACTAATTTACACGAATCTATGCGGTTAATATGGTTCGTGTAATAATTTCACGAATGAATTCGTGACAATTCGTGAAATTCGTGTTCAAATTTAACTTTTACTATTTGTCTCTATAAAGTAGGTTTTATATCATAATTTAAAAAACGTCATTGGTAGGAACGAAGCAATCACACTAAGTATATCGACAATATTAAGATGAATTTGCTTTGCAAATTCATTAAAATCTACAATCAAAAATCTTAATTCTAAACTCCAAAATATGATCGCGTCATATCACAAATACATTTTAAATTTCAAACGGCCATCCGGAACCTCTCGAGGGGTAATGACTGAAAAAGAAACTTGGTTTATTGTCTTGGAACAAGACGAAAAAAAAGGGATAGGGGAGTGCGGAATTTTGAGAGGTTTGAGTATTGATGATCGGCCTGATTATGAAGAAAAATTGCAATGGACTTGCGCTAATATTCATCTTGGAAAAGACCAACTTTGGGAAGCCTTAATTGAGTTTCCTTCGATACAGTTTGGAGTAGAAATGGCGTTCCAATCTTTGGTTAGTGAAACTCCCTTTTTGCTCTTTCCTTCCGACTTTACCAAAGGTCTAAAATCAATCCCAATTAATGGTTTGGTTTGGATGGGAGAGGAGGCTTTTATGAAGCAACAAATCGAAGAAAAATTGACTGATGGCTATAGTTGTATAAAACTCAAAATTGGCGCTATTGATTTTGATAAAGAGCTGCAATTACTGCGCTTTATTCGGGAACATTTCAGACCGGAGCAAGTCGAAATCCGGGTCGATGCGAACGGCGCGTTTAATTCAAATGAAGCTTTATATAAATTAAATCAACTTTCTGGTTTTGTGTTGCATAGCATAGAGCAACCTATTCAAAAAAACAACACTGACAGTATGGCAGAACTGTGTAAAAACACTCCTTTTCCTATTGCATTAGACGAAGAGTTAATTGGTGTTTTTACAAGTGCAGCAAAAGAGGAATTATTGACTAAAATCAAGCCGCAATTCATCATTTTGAAGCCTAGTTTTGTGGGTGGTTTTCGGGGTGCGCAGGAGTGGATTTCCTTGGCCGAAAAACATAATATTGGCTGGTGGATTACCTCGGCTTTAGAAAGTAATATTGGTCTAAATGCTATTGCACAATGGACATTTTTGCAACATAATTTGATGCCTCAAGGATTAGGAACTGGAGCATTATATACCAATAATTTTGACTGTCCGTTGCAGGTTTCGCAAGGTCAATTATGGTATGATAAGGATGGAATTTGGCCGTTAAGTTTGGATCGTTTTTAATTATCCAGTAATCGTCTATGATAATTTATTTGCCCGAGGTGATAGGCGAGATGTGTCGTGAGATGCGTTAAAAAGAAATCAGTTGTAGTTTTTGTCTCAAAAACCAAGAGAGGATACTCCTTTTTTAAATCAGCATCGGATAATAAAAGAAGTGCATCATGAACGGTTTGTATTGTCGTTTCAATTTGGGTTATTAATTCTGGTTGTGGAATGTCTTTTAGTGAAAACTCCAGTTCTCGATTTCGAATATAGCCAGTCTTACCGAGTTCAGCGCCAATGTAGGTGTTTAGATTACCAATTAAGTGTAAACACAGGTTTCCCGCTGAATTTGATATGTTTTTTTCGATTGACCAAATTTTGGCTTCATTTTGATACGACTCGATCTCTATTTTTAGCTTATTGAGATCTCGGTTGAACAGCGTTTTTAAAGTTTCAATTGCCATTATGATATTGTTTTTTGGTACTGTTTTAAAGAGAGAAGCGCCTGTTCCTGAATTTTATTTTGCATAAATCCAGTCCAACCCAGTAGGAATCCTTTAATTCCCAATGCTTGTTTGGACCATTTCCAGATATCAAAATAATCGGTATGCTTTAGGATTAATCCGTCTTGAAATTGAAATTGAGCACGAATACTATTTACCACTTTTCTATTGGTTTTGCTGAAATTGTAGGTTGCAACCCATTTAGCAGAACCTATGTAATCATCTGCTTTTATATCTGAAAATTCGATTTTAATAGAGCCTTTGCTTTTTTCGATTAACATCTTCCACATTTGGCAGACATCATCTCCTTTTAATAAACCAAAAGCAGGATCTTGAAACTTAATGTTGGTGTGATAGCATTCGCACATTGTTTTGGCATCGGCATTGGCGAAAGCGGCATAAAATTTATGAATTGTTTGTTCGTTTTGGTTCATTTTGATAAAGCTAGAAAGTAAAAATAGTAATTTTTTTCATACTTATGGAGTTCGTTTGATTATTTGCAAGTGAAATAGTTTCTGTTTTTGGAATAAATAATGTTAGAATTTTTCGGCAAAAAAAAGATAGGCTTTTTTAATTACCTATCCTTTTTCTAGCATTTTCGAATAGATTATTATATAATGCAAAGATTGATTGATTATCTAAAAAGAATGTTGTAGAATTCGCAGAAAGTAAGATTTTTATAATCTAATAAAAGCATGCTAGCCATTTGAAAAAAAAAGCCAAACTGTTTTTGTTCAGCTTGGCTTTTACTATTTTAATTATGGTTTATTAATTCAAAGAAGTTACATAATTACGTTTTTAGCATCATCAAATTTTGATTTCCCATCGGCAATTTGGTCTTTGCCATCATGGAACATTTTATCATAATTGTTTTTTAATGTTCCTGATAAATTATCCAGTTTATCTTTCAAGTCATCGGTGTAATCATTGCCTTTTTGTAGAATTCTTTTTCTTGTATCTGCTCCTTTTGCAGGGGCAAATAAAATTCCTAATACAGCTCCTGTGGCAATACCACCCAAAACTCCTAATGCGATTTTATTTGCTTTCATATCTCTATTTTTTAATGATTTTTATTGTTTATTATAAAATTTTTCTGCCTTGGATTATTCTTAAGAGTACAGCGATTACTGCAATCACAAGCAGTATATGGATTATGGATCCTGCATTGTATGCAAAGAAACCAATTGCCCAAAATAAGACTAGTAATACTGCAAGTGTGTAAAGAAGATGACTCATGATTTCTGTTTTTTATAAATATTTAGAGCTGTAAAGATATTTTCTTATCTTTCTTGAAATAATTTTAGATATGTTTTACAATCAAATGTTTATAGGACTCTTTAATGGTGCTGCTATTTAATATGAATGATTATGCATTAATGTCTTTTTTGTGAATGTGATTGTTGTGGGTGTTGAGCAGATTGTCCTTGATTTTGTCGTTGTTGTTGAACGGGTTGTTCATTACGTTGTGGCTGTTCATAACGTGGAAATTGTTGTTGTCCAGCTTGTCCGTGATTTTGTTTTTGTTGCTGTGACCGTTGAACGGGTTGTTCATTACGTTGTGGCTGTTCATAATTCGGAAATTGTTTTTGGGTAGCTTGTCCGTGATTTTGTTTTTGTTGCTGTGACCGTTGAACGGGTTGTTCATTACGTTGTGGCTGTTCATAATTTGGAAACTGTTGTTGAGCAGGTTGTCCGTGATTTTGTTTTTGTGGCTGTTGAACAGGTTGCTCATTACGTCGCTGTGGCTGTTCATAATTCGGAAATTGTTTTTGGGTAGCTTGTCCTTGATTTTGTTTTTGTGGCCGTTGTACCGGACGTGCTTCATTATTACTGTGCGCTCTGGGTTTTACATCATTCATACTGATTATTTTGGATGGAGAAGGTTTTCGTCCTGATTCTGTATTTTTTTTCACCCTAGGTCTGTAAATCTTAAGCTCATTTTTACTCAGATGTTGTCCCGGTTTATTGCTCTCTCTAATGGCAATTGGTGCAAATGTATTACGGGTTCTTTTTTGCACTTCATCCCTAGTCGGACCTACGGCGTATCTGACGCGGCTTGAATTGTCCACTCTAGTATTGTTTATTACTGTGGAACTCCCCAAAATCCTTCTGTTATCTGATGGACTGATATAATAATTATTGATATTCGTTCTTCCAAAGTCCCTGTCCCTAACAAATGTCCATTGATTATAGGGTAAATTGTAACTATTACCATAAGCAATACTGAGATTAATTCCAGGACCAATTGGTGCCCATCCATAACAACTTTCGGATCTTCTCCAAACAACCCATGCTGGTCCCCATTCATAATCAGGAACCCATATCCACCCATAAGGGTAGTCGTAGTACCAACGACCGTAATGAAAAGGTGCCCATCCCCAAGGATAATAAGAAACCCACGTCCATCCTACATTGGTGAATACCCAATGACCATTAGTGGCATATGGAGTAAAGCCGATAGAAACATTTGGAATCCAAACGTATCCATAACTTGCACTAACTGACCAATTACCATAGGGACTTAAATCATCATAAAATGCCTGAAAACTGATGGATACTTGTGCAGTTGTCTTTTGAGGAGTTATCATTGTCCATAAATTGAGGGCAATAAATAAGACTACTATTTTGCTTAGTGTTTTCATAATATTGCTGTTTAATTTTTATTAACTTAAAATCAAAACCGAATATATATTGCTAAAGATAAGCATTTTGCCTTTAAAAAAATGTTACCGGTTTCTCAAAAATTAGTTAAATCATCACTTTGTTTAATAGCATTTGCTAGTTAAAAAAGAGGAAGACCTGAGAACAAAATAAAATTTTTGATTGTTTAAAAGAACTGCCATACTTATAAAAAAACAATTTATTTTATGAGGTTTTGAAAAAAGAGGGTAATTTTTATGTTTGGTTTTCATAATATAACGGCTGTCGTAAAAATATGACGCATCTATATTTGTAGCCACTAATAAGAATAAGTTAAAAAAGGAAAATAATTTTTCACTCTCGATCAGAAAATCTTCAATAACAAATTCGGATCTGGACAGTTATCTAAATAATAAGCCAGTTTATTTTTACTGCAAACTCCTGGATAATCCCCGAAATTGCCTTCTATATTTTTTATAATTTGAAAATGCAAATGATGCGCGTAATCGCCATTCACGGTAGCATCTCCCAATGTCGCTATTTGTTGTCCTTTTGCAAAAAAATTACCTATTTTGAGAGAAGCAATACTTTCTAAAGATAAATGCCCGTATAAAGTGTAAAAAGTTTGATCCTCTATTTGGTGTTCCAATATAATAGTTGGACCATAATCGCCTACAATGTTGTTGTATTTAAAACTGTGCACTTTTCCGTCTAGAGCTGCCAAAACAGGAGTCCCAGCTTTAATCCATAAATCCAAACCGATGTGAATGTTTCGTTCATCTGAGTTGGTGTCATTAAATGTGGTACTTCGTTTGTATAAATTGCGAATTTCATTATAGCCTCCATAAGCCACTTTTGCATTATTTTTAGCTAAATGGCTTTCGATAAATGTTTCAAAGTTTGATGCGTTTGTAATGTCGAGTTGGGATAAAGCTATATTTGAAACAGATAAATCTAATGGAGCGTATTGTGAATAGGGGATAGTGCTGTCTATTACTTTGACTTGCTGAAGGTTTTTTAAAATGGCTTCTACTGTTTTCATGGGCATTATTTATTGAGAGATCCCAAATTTAAATAAAAAAGGAAGGCATCTTAAAATTACTTTTAGACTGTTTTTTGTGGTTATTTAGGCTGAGGTGAGTTTGTTGCAATTTTCATGGTTTTTCTTTTGTAAAATTGGAATGAAACCCACATCAAAAATAATTTTTTTCCGATGAAATGAAAAAGTGGGTTCTTGACAACCAAAATTTAAATATTTTTCAGGAAGAAAAACAGGATTAAATAATTCCATTTACTGCGCAATAGCTCATTAATTCCGAGGTTTTTTTTAATTGTAACTTTTGAAGAATATTTCTTCGATGCGCATTTACGGTATGAAGACTAATGTTAAGTATCGAAGCAATACTTTTGCTGGTTTCCCCATTTTTGAGCAAAGTTATTATTTCCTTTTCTTTAGAAGTCATTTTTATATTTTCAAGGAATGTTTTAGATGAAATTAATTTATTGCCCTCTTTAGAGTCAAATTCCGAAACTGAAAAAATAATTGTGTTATCTGACTTATAAGGGGAGATATCATTATAAGTTCCTAACAATAAAACCGGGTTGTTGTTTTCATCGGTTTCAAGAACTATAAATTGGTCTAAAAGTTGGACGTAGTTCCCCTCTTTATGTTTTATTCTATAGTTAATTGAAAAGCGAGCATTTTTGACTTGTTTTTTGTCTAAACTGGACGTATAGAGAACGAATTCTTTGAAAATTTCTCCAGTATATTCTTTTAAATCTTCGGGATGAAATAAATTTAAAAACCATTCATGTCCAAACTTTAAAAAATCATCAGAGGAATAACCGATTAAATTTATAATATCTTCGCATAAATGAAGATATCTTTGCTTTTGAAGATCCAATAAATACAGGATGCAAGGCATTATATCCAATTGGTTATTAAAAAAAACAGCTCTTTTCAGATACTGTTTTTTATCTTTTAACTGTAACTCTTTTTTTGATTGTAAGTAATCAATAAAATGGGTATAATATCCTTCCGATTTAATTTCTTTATTCATAATCTATATACTTAATGTGGCAATTAAATTAATTGTATTGAAAACAATCCTGTGCAAACTATTTTCATCAGAACATACAGTAGCGTCATCAATTAATATTTTTAGATCTTCATCGCTCGAAGTAGGGACAAAATACGGGGTTATAACGGGATTGGGTTGTAAAATGTTTGAAGGCAACTTTCCTTTTCCTAAAATGGTGGGATTGGTCAAAAAAACTCCCTTACAGCCCATCTGGTTTCGGCACACTCCCCGATAATATTAGTGCCTAAACAATGTACCACAAGAAGATAGTTCTCTTGAATTTCTTCTTTAAGAAATTCAGATACAATTCTAGACATTCCTTTAATACTATAATCGAGGTCAGGAAAATTACTTTTTGAAGACATTCCATGCCCTGACAGATCTATAGCTATAAGTTCATAATCAGATAACCATTCACTTTCTATAGCAGTATCCCCATAATTCATTGCATTTTAATTTCCGGGAATAAAAACTATTTTTTGAGGAGAGTTTCCTTTTCGAATAAAATGTAACATAATTAAAAATTTAAATGTTCGAATTCATATGTGATATTTATTGTTTTTTAATTGTCATGTGTAATTTGCATATACCATCATTTGTTTTAGCGACAAACTTATAGCCATGCTCATTTCATAAAATTTGAAATCAATTGAACTACATTTTTGCTGTTTGTTTTTGCTAATATGTTGCTTCTATGGGCATCAATGGTATGATAGCTAACGAATAATTTTTGGGCTATTTCTTTAGTTGTCATTCCTTTAATTAATAATTCAACGATTCTATTTTCTTGAGGGGTAAGTTTTTTGTCATCTTCGTAAACTTTGTAGTTATTAGATAAGATAATCGTTTTTTTATTAGAATCCAGACCATCTGTTTTTTCTATTCGATGGTATATTTCTCTATTAAAGAGTTTAAGATTCGTTAAATCAGACACACTACCATAAGCATAAAGTGGCAACCCGGTTATTGGGTCCGCAATAATTCTATTTTTTTGCAAAATATGCGAAATAGTATTATCATGATTAAAAATACGGTAGGTATGGGTAAAGATCAACTGGCCTCTCTCTTCTTGTTTGGTATCAAGGATAACTTCTAAATTTTTAGAAAATATTTGTTCGGAATACAATTCAAAATCATCCTTTTGATAAATGGATAAGAATTTCTCGATACCACCTTCAATGATTTCTTCTACTTTATGTTTTGAAAAATATTGAAACTCTTTTGAGATAAATTCGTATTCATTGGTTTTGTAATTTAAAATATAAAAGATTGGTAATATTCCGAATGGAACCGCAGATAATTTATTAATCTCATCTCTGAATTTTGACAATATATGCCAATCAACGGACGAAATTAGTTCAGTCTCTTGATGATTATTAATGGTCTTATAGTTGAGGTGATTAGTGTCCATTATTTATCCTTTAATAACAATTAAAATGATTTAGAAAAAATCACCAAATATTTTAATAAATTATTGAAAATTAGGAATGTAGACTTGAAGTAATGAGATAAAATGCATATCAAATATAGTAATAATTTATTTTTATTTTTTATAAATTTCAAATGCTTTAACATATTCTTATGGTTTGTAATGTACTTATATTTAGAGTGTTAAATGTAATAGGTTGAATGTTGTTTCCTTAACAAACTGAAAGTTGTTAGTGTCGTTGTCGTGTCGAGCACAGTCGAGACTTAACACCTGGTCGCGACTGCGCTCGACTTGACAAAAAGTCTTAAGGAAACGATATTGATGTTGGGATGTGAATTTTATCAAAAAAATAATCTTAATAATAGCACAATCCACCCTAAATAACCAATGAAAAATAGCTATTTATAACTATTTCATTCCTCCTTTTTTAGAGTGAAATTTGATTAGAGAT
>Ga0184629_10000013_pt1 | contig 60959 bp, 57 predicted proteins | sample PLM4_32_b1_FD_133158 | JGI IMG/M metagenome (GOLD analysis project Ga0184629, IMG submission 133158) | Groundwater sediment microbial communities from an aquifer in East River, Colorado, USA - PLM4_32_b1 | ecosystem: Environmental > Terrestrial > Soil > Riparian zone | place: USA: East River...
CGAGGTCTGGGCCGCGCGCCTGCTAGGGATCGCACCCGATCGCTGGCAATCGCCGGGGCCGGATGAATCGGTCGTTCACTGAGGCGGGTCCAGCCGCAGACACCACCGTCACCAGCGCCTGCCCGCTCGATTGCTGGGACGCCTGCTCGGTGGTCGTGACGGTCCGCGAGGGCCGGGCCATCCGCCTGCAGGGAAACAAGGCGCATCCGATCACGCGCGGGTTCCTCTGCGCCCGCACGGTCAAGTACCTCGACCGGGTCTACTCGCCCGACCGGATCACCCAACCCCTGCTGCGCCGCGACGGGGCGCTCCGTCCCATCTCCTGGGACGAGGCGATCGACACCGCGGCGCGCCGTCTCGAAGAGGCGCGTGCGGCCGGCGGCCCGCACGCCGTTCTCCACTACCGGTCGGCCGGAGCGATGGGGCTGGCGAAGAAGCTCGCCGATCGCTTCTGGAACCTGTTCGGCGGCGTGACCGAGCTGACCGGCGACTTCTGCCTCGGCGCCGGCAAGGCAGCGCTCGAACGCCATCTGGGGGACTATCGCGCTCACGCCGCCGCCGACCTTCGCCACAGCCGCACTGTCGTCCTGTGGGGGCGCGACCCGTTCACCTCCGGCCCGCACCTCATCCCGCCGCTGCGTGACGCGATCGCCGCCGGGGCCTCGGTCCTCTCGATCAACCCGACGGACCTGGCGCATCCGGACATCGTCGGCACCTGGGTTCGCGTCCGCCCCTCGGGGGATACGGCGCTGGCGCTGGCGCTGGCGAGGGTGTTGATGGACGACGGGCTCGACGACCGTGGCTGGATCGAACAGCACGCCGTCGGGTTTCCCGCGTTCGCAGCCGCGCTCGGCGCACTGCCGCTCGAGGAGCTGGTCGCCGAGGCCGGTGTGCCGCTGACGACCATCCGCTCGCTCGCCCGCCGCCTCGCCGAGGAGGGGCCTACGGCCATCCTGCTCGGCACCGGCGCGATGCGCTGCCGGCTTGGCCTCGAGGCGTCGGCCGCGGTCACGATGCTGGGGGGGATGCTGGGGACGATCGGCCGGCCGGGGGGTGGCGTCACCTTCGCGGCCCGGCATGCGCGTGGGCTCGACCTCGCGTGCCTGCGCCCGAACCCGGAAGCGGTCAATCGCGAGGTCGTGGTGTCGCGGCTGCCGGAGCTGCTCCCCCGCCTCGACCCGCCGGTCCGCGTCGGCTGGATCGAGTCGGCCAATCCGGCGAACTCGTTCGGCGACCGCCGCGGCGCGGTCGCCGCGCTGCGCTCGATCCCGTTTCTAATCGTCGCCGACTTCCAGCGCACCATGACCACCGAGATCGCCGACCTGGTCCTCCCGGTTCCATCGTTCGTGGAGTCGGACGACGTGGTCCCGTCATGGGGGCACGGCTACCTGGCGCGTCAGCGCGCCGCGATCCCAGCGCTCGGCGAGGCACGCGACGACCTCGGGATCTACCAGGCGCTGGCGCAGCGACTGGGGTTCGGGCCGGAGATGGCGGGGGACGCCGAGAGCTGGTGCCGCCGCATGCTGACGCCCGTGCTCGGGTCGGCGGGCGGCTGGGAGGCGCTGGAGCGGGACAGCTTCGCGCTCAATCCCGCGCATGAGGACGTGCCGTGGGCCGACGGCCGGTTCGCGACGCCGTCGGGGAAGTTCGAGTTCGAGCCGGGGCCCCTGAAGTGGCGGCGAACGCAGGGCCCGACGGGGGAGCATCCGCTGACGCTGATCACGCCGAAGTCCGCCGAGCACCACCTGAGCCAGATCCTCCCCGCGAAGCGGCGCAGCCACTACCAGGTTCGCCTGCACCCTGCGGCGCTCTCCCGCCGCGGCCTGCTCCCGGGGAGTGTGGTGCGGCTGCGATCGTCGCGCGGAGCCATCGCGGCGGTGGCGGTCGCGGACCCGGCGCTGGACGAGGGAGTGGCGGTCCTGCCGATGAGCGGCTGGGCCCCGGACGGCAACGACGTGAACCTGCTCACCCCGCCCGACACGGCCGCGGACGGCGTCACGTTCGCCTACTACGACTGCTTCATCGAGGTCGAGGCGGATCGCACCCCGGCTTGAACGGGATCGGCGGCTCGTCTACACTCCACCTCCCCAACGCACCCGAGGGAGACCCCGCATGGCCGTTGACATCACGACCCACAAGCCGCCGCGCAAGAAGGAGCCGAAGGAGCTGGCGGTCGTCCACCAAGCGGGGTGCACCGGCTGCGAGGCCTGCATCGCGTTCTGCCCGGTCGACTGCATCGAGATCGTCCCGGGGCTCATCCACCCGGCCATGAACCGTCTCGTCGAGATCGACCTCGATCGCTGCATCGGCTGCAAGCTGTGCGCGAAGTACTGTCCCTGGGAGACGATCGACATGCTCCCGTATGCCGAGGGGTTGGCCCTCGCCCCGAAGGTCACCGCACGCTCGGTCTGCGGGCAGGAGGCGCTGGCCGAGGCCGACGCCTGAGCAGCAAGGGGGAGCGAATGGAATCCCGCGTGCAGTCCGGCGATGAGGTATTCGCCGATGTCGTGCGCCAGGTCGTGACTCTCGTGACCCGCGAGCAGCCGCTCACCGGCAACCAGCTCTTCGACCTCGCCACCCAGCTCCAGCGCCTGGCAATCCACCGCATCATCGAGGAACGGTCTCAGCCGCGTTCCTGACTTCCGGCCGGAGCCCGCCGCCCCCTACCCCAGGTCCACCCACACACTCTTGATCTGCGTGTACGAATCGATGGCGTGCGGCCCCAGCTCGCGCCCGAGGCCGCTCATCTTGTAGCCGCCGAAGGCGGCGGCGGCGCTGTACTGATTGTAGGTGTTGATCCAGACCGTCCCGGCCTTGAGCGCGCGGGCGATCCGGTGGGCCCGCTTGACGTCCTTGGTCCAGATGGCGGCGGCAAGCCCGTACGGGGTGTCATTGGCGATGGCGAGCGCCGCCTCCTCGTCCTTGAAGCGGATGGTCGCCAGCACCGGACCGAAGATCTCCTCGCGGGCGATCGTCATCGAGTTCGCCACGTCGTCGAAGATGGTCGGCAGGACGAAGTACCCCTTGCCGCCGACCTTCGCCGTCTCCCCCCCGGCGACGAGCTTGGCCCCCTCGCGCTTGCCGGACTCGACGTACGACATCACGCTGTCCTGCTGCTTGCGTGACACGATCGCTCCGAGCTTCGTCTTGGGATCGAGAGGATCGCCGGGCTGCATCTTGCGCGTGATGGCGATCAGCTTCTCCATGAAGGGATCGTGGATCGAGTCCTCGACCAGCAGGCGCGAGCCCGCGGCGCAGACCTCCCCCTTGCCGTAGAAGATTCCCATGTAGGCGCCGCGCGCGGCGGCCTCCAGGTCCGCATCCGCGAGGATGACGTTCGGGCTCTTGCCGCCGAGCTCGAGGGTGACCTTCTTCATCGTCGCCGCCGCCTTCTGCATGATCTGGATCCCGGTGCGCGTCTCGCCGGTGAAGGCGATCTTGTTCACCGCGGGGTGGGTCGCCAGTGCATCGCCCACAACCCCTCCGGGACCGGGGAGGACGTTCAGAACGCCGGGCGGTACGCCCGCCTGCGCCGCGATCTCGGCCAGCAGGAGCGCCGTGAGCGGCGTGTTCGACGACGGCTTCAGCACCACGGTGCAGCCGGTGGCGAGCGCCGGTGCGACCTTCCACGACGCCAGCAGCAAGGGGAAGTTCCACGGCACGATCGCCGCGACCACGCCCACCGGCTCGCGCAGCGTGTAGTTGAACGAGCGCGGCGACACCGGGAAGGTCTCCCCGTGGACCTTGGTCGCGAAGCCGGCATAGTAGAAGAACACGTCCGCCGCCGATGGGATGTCGATCTGCCGTGACTCGAAAATCGGCTTGCCGTTGTCGAGCGTCTCGAGTCGCGCTACCTCATCGGCCCGGTCCATCAGGATCTGCCCGATCTTCCAGACGATCCGCCCGCGTTCCGAGGCCGACATCTTTGGCCACGGTCCCTCCTCGAAGGCGCGGCGCGCAGCGGCCACGGCACGATCGACGTCCTCGGTGCCGGCCTGCGCCACCGCGGCGATCACCTCCTCGGTCGCCGGGTTGGTCGTGGCGAAGGCCTGTCCGTCGGCGGCATCGACCCAGGCGCCGTCGATGAAGAGCTGGCGCGGGAAAGGGGGGGTATCGGCTGCGGGCATCGCCGGATCTCCTGCGGGAAAGGGGCCTGCGCCCGGATTGGGCGGATGCCGAATGGCACTGTTCCGAAGGTCGCGATTGTAGCGGCCGCTCGCGACAGGTGTCAACCGACGCCACGCCGCGCGGTTGCGGGTGCCCGGAGGCGGGGCTAGAATACGCTGACCATGTCGCACACCGTGATCCATCGCTCGACTCCCTCGGAGGGGGTGTTGCTCGCCGAGATCGATCGCCCGCCCGTGAACGCCTATGACCTGGAGATGCTCGATGCGCTCGAGGGGCTGGCGTCGGAGGCGGCGAACGATCCGGCCACCCGGGTCGTCGTCCTGGCGAGCCGCCTGCAAGGGGTGTTCAGCGCCGGGGCGGATCTGGACGCTTTCCTCGCCATGGAGCCGGCCCGGCGCGTCGACATCTGCTCGCGCTGCCGCGAGGTGCAGACCTGGATCGAGGTCTGTCCGAAGCCGTTCGTGGCGCTGATCGAAGGGGCGTGCGTAGGCGGGGGAGCGGAGATCATCCTCGCCTGTGATGTTCGTTTCATGGCGCTGCGGACGGCGTCGATTGGATTCCCGGAGATCGAGCTCGGCCTGATCCCCGGGAGTGGCGGCACGCAGCGCCTGGCGCGCCGGGTCGGTCGCGGCCGCGCCCTCGACCTCATCCTCTCCGGACGGCGCGTCGATGCCGACGAGGCCCTGGCGCTGGGTCTCGTGGAGCATGTCGCGGAGGCTGAAGCCGTGCGCCATGCGACGCTCGCGTATGCGCAACAGATCGCCTCCAGGCCGGCGGAGGCGCTCGCGGCGGCCAAGGATGCGGTGGTCCGCGGCCTGCGTTCCGGGCTCGGGGAGGGTCTCGCGATCGAGCTGGAGCACGTGCGGCAGCGGTTGCTGGACCCGCGGGTCGAGGAGCGGCTGCGGCAGATGCGGCGATCGTCACGCTCGGGGAGCGAGTGAGCGGTCCTCCCCTGACCCCGCGGCGGGTCGCCGTGCTCGGCGCCGGCACCATGGGGCGCGGGATCGCACAGGCCGCGGCGCAGGCAGGGTGCGAGGTCATCCTGCGAGACGTCAGCGACGAGCTGCTCGACCGCGCCCGCGCCGCGATCCGGGCCACGCTGGACGGGGGCGTGTCGCGCCAGAAGCTCACCGAGGAAGCGCGCGACGCGGCGCTGGACGCGATCGAGACGACCACGGAGGTGTCGCGGGCGGTGCGCGACGCGGAGATCGTCATCGAGGCGGTCCCCGAGGACCTGGCGCTCAAGCGCGCCGTCGTGGCCGAGATCGAAGCCTCCGCGCCCACGACCGCGATCGTCGCAAGCAATACCTCGTCGCTCAGCATCGAGGCGCTTGCCGCGGGAGCGCGAAGGGCCGAGCGCATCGTCGGGATGCACTTCTTCAACCCGGTGCACGTCATGAAGCTGGTGGAGATCGTCGCCTCGAGCCGCACCAGCGCTCATGCGGTCGCCGTCGCCCGCGCGCTGGCGGAGGCGATGGGGAAGACCGCGATTGTGGTGCGCGACACGCCGGGTTTCGCGACGAGCCGCCTGGGCGTGATCCTGGGGCTGGAGGCGATCCGGATGCTGGAGCAGGGGGTCGCCACGGCCGCCGACATCGATCGGGCCATGGAGATGGGGTACAACCATCCGATGGGGCCGCTGCGCCTGACCGACCTCGTCGGTCTCGACGTGCGCCTGGCTATCGCCGACTACCTGCACACGACGCTGGGCGGCGATCAGTACCGTGCCCCCGAAATGCTCCGCCGGCTGGTGGGGGAGGGGAAGCTCGGGAAGAAGTCGGGAGAGGGGTTCTTCCGATGGGATCGCTGACCCGGGTCAGCGATCTTCACATCCACATCCACCCGCGGGAGATGCTCCGCCCGGAGGTCGCCCTCGCCATGCGTGCCGGCCGGCGCGACCTCGACCGGGTCGAAGCCTGCACGCGGGACCCGGGGGCGCTGGTCCAGCTCCTCGATGCCGAGGGAATCGAGCGCGCCGCGCTCATCAACTACGTCAGCCCCGACGTGATGGGATTCACCGACACGGTCAACTCGTGGGTGGCCGACTACTGCCGCCCACACCGCGATCGCCTCATCGCGGTGGGGTCGGTCCATCCCCGCTTCAGCCAGGACCCCGGCGGGGACGCCGCGCGCCTGTTCGATGCCGGCATCCGGATGCTGAAGCTGCACCCGCCGCACCAGCTCGTGCATGCCAACAGCTATCGCGACGGTGGTCCGTGGCCCGGGCTCGCCTCGGTCTACCGCGTGGCGGAGGAGCGTGGCGTGCCGATCATGATCCACACCGGCACGTCCATCTTCCCGGGTGCGCGCAACAAGTACGGGCACCCGCTCGAGGTGGACGATGTCGCGGTGGACTTCCCGCGCTTGCCGCTGGTGCTGGCGCACGCGGGGCGCCCGCTGTGGATGGAGGAGGCGTTCTTCCTGGCACGGCGGCACGCGAACGTGCACCTCGACCTCTCCGGCATCCCGCCTGCCCGGCTCCTCGAGTATCTGCCGCGGCTCGAGTCGATCGCGACGAAGGCACTGTGGGGGACCGACTGGCCCGCGCCGGGCGTGCCCGGGATGGCGGCGAATGTGGCGGCGTTTCGCGCCCTACCCCTGCCAGAGGCGATCCAGGACGCGATTCTGTGGGGAAACGCCGAGCGGCTGCTGCCCAGCGGATGATCGGGACCAGACGACCTGCCGCTCAGCTCTCGGTGCGGGCGTCGCCGTCGAAGAGGATCGCGGCCTCGATCAGGTCGATCGCCTCCGGCGCCAGGTGTCGCTCGACCCTGAGACGCGCGACCGCCGCCGGTAGATGGCGCTCGGCGCGGTCGCGAGCGACCGGCGAGACGTAGATCAGCTCGGCATGTTCCGCCGCGGCCCGCAGGCGCGCCGGATCGTCGAAGGAGACGAACTCCACCCCGGCCGCCTCCTCCTCGCTCTGCTCTCCGCGCAGCGTGGCGCGCAGGCAGGCCTCGTGCGCCGGTGACCGGTCCACCACCACGAGCAACCGGCCGCGCCGCGCCGCCTCGCGCAGTCCGGCGAGGTACTGGTCGTGGTGTCGCACCACCAACGTGGGGCGCTCGAGCGCGGCCGCCGCTTCCTCCACCTCGCGCACATGCGCGGCAGTGGTGACGAAGACGTCGATGGTGGCGAGCGCGCCGCCCGTGCGACGGCGCAGATCGTCAAGGGAGACGGGAACCACCTGCGCCTTCAGGGCCGATCGGATCTCATGGGCGAGGATGTTCGCCTGCTCCGCGCTGCACTCCACGATTGCGATGCGGGTCTGGGGGAGGGAGGCGCGGTTGACGAAGCGTTCGAACAGTCCACACGCGCGCTCCGGCTCCAGCCCGATCCGCTGGCACTCGGCCAGCGCGGCGCGGAAGAAGCGGTGCAGGCTGAGTAGCCGGTCGCCGTCGAGGCTGCCCCGCTGCACCGGCGCGATGTAGGCCCCGCTTCCCGGGCGCAGGTGCAGGTACCCTTCCTCGTGCAGCCGGCGGTAGATGCGATGGATCGTCTTCGGGTTGATGTTGTGGACCCGCGCAAAATGGCGGACTGAGGGCAGCTTGGCGCCCTCGTTCACGCGCCCGACGTGGAGCGCGGAGATCAGCTGCTCGCGGACCTGGTGATAGATCGGCGTGCTGCTCTGCTTGTCGAGCTGGAAGCGCATGGTTGATTCTGCTCGCATGCGAGGATCGCCCCCGCCTCTGGCCATCGTCCGGGATTCGAGTGGATTCCGCCCTGCTTCCAGGACGCGCCGTCGAGGGCCCTGCGGCCGGGCTCCGCGCCCGGCCGCCTTCCCCCATGAAACGACTCGTCATTTCGCGCCCGTGCACCCGCCGCCCCCGATGACTTGCAGGCGGCCACGAGCGTCTGGCGAAGAGCGAGCAGGTTGGGAACGGGAGCAACGGGCCGGAAAGCGTGGGGTGTGGGATAGCCTTTTTCCGCCACTCCCGGTTCCCAACCTGTCGCGGCCTTTCGGCCTGCCAGACGTGGGTGAATATAGGGGGGGTCCGGGGCTGTTCAATCGGTCCACAGGGCAATTCGGCGCGGCGGGGGTCCTACGACTACGGTCGTAGCCGGACGCTAATCGCGCCCTCCGGAGGGCTGTTCCCGACCCCGGGACGGCTCGCGCCTCAGCGAGTGGGGGGGGTCGGGTGGAGCGGGGCGGCGACCTCGGAAAGCCCGTGTCGGATTGCGAACAGGGCGACCTCGACGCGGTCCTCCAGCCCCAGCCGCTGGTAGATGTGCGTCAGGTGGGTCTTGACGGTTTTCTCGCTGATGAACAGACGGGCGGCGATCTCCTTGTTGCGCAATCCCACGCCGACCAGCCGCAGCACCTCGACCTCGCGAGCCGTGAGACCGACCGCGGCGGCCGGGGCCTCGTCGCGCCTCCCCTCCACCGCGGCGCGGTACTTTTCCATCACCCGCGAAAGGAAGCCCTCGCCAACCCAGACCTCCCCCTCGGAAACGCAGCGCACCGCGCGGATCAACTCGGCGGTGGCGGTGTCCTTGAGGATGTAGCCGTGGATCCCCGCCTTCCACGCGTCGAGGACGAACCGCTCTTCGTCAAACGCGCTGAGCATGATGATGCGCGCCGGAACCTTCCGCTTCTGCAGCAGGCGCGCGGCATCGATGCCGTCCATTCCCGGCATCACCACGTCGAGGAGGATGAGGTCGGGTCGCAGCGCCTCCGTCTTCTCCACCGCCTCCTTGCCGTCGGCTGCGGTGCCCACCACCTCCCACCCCGGCTCCTCCTCGAGGATCCGGGACAGCCCCTCGCGGAACAGCGCGTGATCGTCGCAGACCAGGATGCGGACAACCGGACCCTTCTGTTGCGACCGGCCAGACATCGCTCCCCCTCGCCGCCCCGCTCGCTCGGTCTCGACGTGAGCCCGCGAGGGCGGTCGGGGCGCCCCGCCACCATTATACTAGCGGCGCCATGCGACCTTCGGTGCGGGTGGGCGAGCTGGTGAGCTATACCGGATCGGACGGGCCGGAGGTGGCCGGCCTGGTCGTGGAGATCCGCCGGACCGACTGTCGCGTGCTCGACCTGGAATCGGATCGGGCGATCTGGCTCCCGCAGTCCCACCTTCGCCGCGGCGCGCGTCACGTGCGGATGGGGAGCGCGACCAGCCTCCTCTCCAGCCTGGTCCTGCACCTGGAAGGCACCGAGATCGAGGTCGAGCGGATCGCTCAAGGAGGGACCCGCGCCCTCATCGCGGTTCCCGCGATCGGCGCCGATGCGATCGACGAGGTGCGCCGCTTCCTCGGCGCGACGCTGCGGTCGATCCGGATCCAGCCTGGCGGGCTGGGGAAGATCTACCTAGCGGTCGAGTTCGCCCCCCGCGAAGCCACCTCCCCCCCCGTCGCCTGACGGCGTCCCCTTGCGGGGAGGATTCGCCCTCGGTGGCGGGCTGGAATCTCCCCACCGGCGGTGGCCTCCGCACGGTCGCCCCTCGTATCCCGCACCAGACAAAGGATCCGCCGGGTGGCCAGAATCTCGGCACGTAACTTGCCATTGGCGCGGGTGAACACGGGCCCACAGTGGCCGGGAGGCAACCATGAGACCCACCACCCAACCCACCCCGGTGAACCGGATGATCCCACCGACCCTGGGACGGGTGGCCATCTGCCACCCCCATCCCGAGCGCTTTGTATCCTCCACACAGTGCCTCCCGGCCGCCGCGGGAACCCGCGTGCTGCTGGCGTGTGAAGCGGACGAGGGGATCGAGGCGGCGTTGCAAGGACGCGTGGACACGCTGGTCGTCGATCCCGGCAGGATCGGGATGCAGGGGATGACGGCGCTGAGCTTCCTGCGCGGCGAGCATCCGGACGTGGCGATCTACTTCACCGTCGAGAGCCCGGGCCTCGAGCCCCAGATCGTCTCCTGGGAGCAGTTCGGCTGAGGCCAACGGCCAGCGGCGCGCCTACTCCAGGCGGTGGATCGCCCGCGCCTTGATCAGTAAGTAGATCCGCGCGCCGACCGTCAGCTCGAGCCGGCGCACCGTGGCCGGCGTGACGCTCACGCGCAGGGGCAAGGGCGTCGTGACCGTCACCTCGGCGCGGTCCTGCTCCACTCGCACCTCTCCGACGGTTCCGGCGATCACGTTGCGGGCGCTGGTGTCGCGCACCTCTCGGCGCGCGATCAGGATCTCCTCGGCGCGAATGGCGAGCTCGATCGCGGAGCCGATCGCCCCCCCCTGGAACCCCATCTCGAACCGAACCCCTTCCGCCTCGACCGTGGTGGTCCCTTCCTGACGGCGATGCTCGACGATTCGCGCCGGGAGGATGTTCTCGAATCCCGCGATGCGAGCCACCGTGAGCGAGCGAGGGGTGTTGAGCACCTCGAGCGGCGTGCCTTGCTGAACCACCCGGCCCGCCTCGAGCACGACCGCGCGATCGGCCACCCGCACCGCCTCCGCCGGGGAGTGCGAGACGTGTACGAACGGAACGCCGCTCTCGCGCTGCGCCATCCGCTCGAGGTCGAGGATCTGCGCCCGTGACGCGAGGTCGAGAGCCGCGGTCGGCTCATCGAGTAGCACGGCGTCGGGCGCCGAGGCGAGGGCCCGGGCGAGCGCCACTCGTTGCTGCTCCCCCCCCGACAAGGTTCCGGGATGACGGGGTGCGAGCTCGGCGACGCCGAGCCGGTCGAGCCACTCGAGCGCCCGCGCGCGCGTGGCGCGCGCCCCGAACGCGGCATTCTCCAGCACGGTCAGGTGAGGGAAGAGCAGGTACTCCTGGAACAGATAGCCAAGCCGGCGGTCCGCGGGGGGGAGCGAGATGTGGCGCTCGGCATCGAAGAACAATCGTTCCCCGAGCGCGATCCGTCCCTGCGCCGGCCGGAGGCGTCCCGCGAGCAGCGAGAGCAAGGTCGTCTTGCCGGCGCCCGAGGGCCCCAGGATCGCGGTGATGCCGGGCGGGAACTCCAGGTCCACGTCGAGGTCGAACGCGGCATGCCCCACGCCGGCGAAGCCGATCCGGGCGCGCACCGACAGCGCGCTCACGAGCGGGGCCTGCCGATGCGCGCCACGGCCAGGATCACGCCAAGCGACAGCAGCGTCAGCAGTGCGACCAGCACGCGTGCGCGCGGATCGTCTCCGGCCGCCACCGCCTCCCAGATCGCCAGCGGCATGGTCTGGGTGCGTCCCGGGATGTTCCCGGCGAGCAACAGCGTGGCGCCGAACTCACCGACCGCGCGAGCGAACGACAGCACGGTGCCGGCGAGCAGCCCGCGCCGCGCCAGCGGAAAGGTGACGCGGCGGAACGTCTCCCAGCGCCCGCTGCCGAGCGTTGCCGCCGCGAACTCGAAGTCGAGTGGCACGCCCTCGATTGCCGCCCGCGCCGACTTCATCATGAGCGGCAGCGAGACGACGCCCGCGGCGACCGCCGCGCCGACCCACGTGAAGGCGATCGACCAGCCGGTGAGCTCATGCAGCGGACCGCCCAGCATTCCACGGCGCCCGAACAGGAGGAGCAGGTAGTAGCCGGTGACGGCGGGGGGCAGGATCAACGGCAGCGTGAGGATCGCGTCGAGCAGCTCCTTGCCGCGGAAGCGACCGCGCGCCAGCAGCCACCCCAGCAGGGTGCCGACCACCGCGACGGCGGCCGTCGCCACGAGCGAGACGCGCAGCGACAGGAGCAGCGCATCGCGGATCATGGCGAGCCTCCCGCATCGGTCTGACCTTCCTCCCCTGGGGGCGGAGCCTCTGGAGGGGGCAGGAACCCGTGCCGGCGGAGGACGACCTCGCCGAGCGCGCCTCCGAGCATGTCGAGGAAGAGCATCCCCCCTTCCGGGTCGTTCGCCTCGCGCAGCAGGGCGGCCGGATAGACAATCGGCGTGTGGCTCGACGGGTCGATCGGAAACGCCTGCTGTATCTCCGGGTCCGTCACCAGGTCGCTCGCGTAGACGAACCCCGCGTCCGCCTCGCCGCGCGCCAGGTAGGTCCGGACCTGTGCCGCGTGTTCGGCGTACATCAGCCGCGGTCGCAGCTCGTCCCAGAGACCCTCGTGCACCAGTGCCTCGCGCGCGTAGCGTCCGACGGGCACCGCGGTGGGAGCGCCGATCGCGAGGCGCTCGAAGTCGGTGCCCAGGAGGTCAACAAGCGAGGCCGGGAGCGGCGAGCCGCGCGGTACGGCCACGATCAGCCGGTTGCTGGCGACGTCGATCCGGGTGTCCGACTCGATCTGTCCCTGTCGCGCCAGCCGCTCCATCTCCTCGCTCCCCGCCAGCACGACGACATCGAACGGCGCCCCCTGCTCGATCTGCGCCAGGAGCACGCCGCTGCCGGCGAACGACAGGGCGAGCCGACGCCCCTCGTAGTGGGTCTCGAACGCCTGGGCCACCTCCCGCAGCGCGCTCTCGAGGCTGACCGCCGCGGCGACCCGAGTCTCGACGGGCGGCGCCGCGCAGGCGGAGAGGAGGAGTGTGGCGGCGATGAGCGCAAGGCGTCGGAACATGGCGGGTAATGAAACCACTTCCGGCGCGGTATGGCGACCCCCCCGCCGGAGCAACACGGTAGACTGGGCTCGCCAACAGAGAGTCCTGGCCGCTCAACCTGCAATGAAGCCGAGTGAGTCGGCATGGCGACCCCCGGCCGGATTCCTCTATAATCCACGGCCAGGGCGGGCGCCATGAGCGAGACGCACTACTACCAGAAGGGATTCGGACTCAAGCCCGAGATCGAGGCGGATCTCGCGCGTGATTACCACTCCGGCCTCGTGCAGCGGCTGCGCGACGGGGGGTATCGCCTCGCGGCGGGCGGCATCACCGTCCTGATGGCGCGCGAGTTCGGCTTCTGCTACGGCGTGGATCGCGCGGTCGAGTACGCCTACGAGGCGCGGCGGAAGTTCCCGGACCGGCGCCTGCACATCACCGGCGAGATCATCCACAACCCGCACGTGAACCAGCGGCTGCGGGAGATGGGGATCAGCTTCCTCTCGACCTCGCCGTCCGACCCGAAGGACTACGAGTCGGTGCGCCCCGAGGACGTGGTGATCCTGCCGGCGTTCGGGGTGACCACGGAGGAGTCGGACCTGCTGCGGGAGCGGGGGTGCATCCTCGTCGATACGACCTGCGGCTCGGTGCTGAACGTCTGGAAGAACGTCGAGCGCTACGCCCGGGAGGGCTTCAGCGCCGTGATCCACGGGCGCTACGACCACGAGGAGACCCGCGCGACCGCCTCGCGGGCGACGCGACTCCCGGGGGGGCATTACCTCGTGGTTCGCGACATGGAAGAGGCGGAGCTGCTGGCGCGCTTCTTGGAGGTGGGCGGAGACGGCACCGCGCTCCTGGCTCGCTTCCGGCGCGCCTGTTCTCCGGGGTTCGACCCGGCCAGGCACCTCGAGCGGATTGGACTCGCGAACCAGACCACCGTGCTCTCCTCCGAGTCGCTCGCCATCGGGGAGCGGCTGCGGCAGGCGGTCATCAGGCGCTGGGGGGAGGCAGCGGTCGCGGATCACTACCGCGCCTTCGACACGATCTGCTCCGCCACCCAGGATCGGCAGGACGCGGTGCGCGCGCTCCTGGACGAACCGCTCGACCTGATGCTGGTGGTGGGAGGGTACAACTCCAGCAACACGTGCCACCTGGCGGAGATGCCGTGCGAGGAGGGAGTGCCGGCGTATCACATCGACGATGCCGCCTGCATCCTGGGCCCCGACCAGATCCGGCACAAACCGGTGGGACAGACCGGCGAGGTGATCCAGGAGCGCTGGCTGCCGCCTGGCGAGCTGATCGTCGGGCTCACCGCCGGGGCCTCGACGCCGAACAACAAGGTGGGAGAGGTGATCGAGGCGCTGCTCCGCTGCCGGGGCGTCGACCCGGCGACCCTCTGACGCCCTGGCCTCTACGCCTCCATCTCGCCGATCGTCCCGACTCGGCCGCCCTTCTCGCTGACGCGGCGACGGAGGGCGTCGAGCGCCTCCTGGCGAGACTCCTGCGGCGTGTCGCCGAAGTACTTCTCCACGCACTCGAACCCATAGCTGTCGTGGTGAACCTGGGTGTGGCGATGGGAGTCGAGCAGCTCCGACCAGTACTCGTCCCCCATCTCGTGAGTGAGGACCGTCCACCATTCCTCGACGGCGATCCGCTCCGGATCCGGCCCGGGAAACTCCACCTGCACCAGCGTCTGTCTCGACATCGAGGAGCGGCCTCCGGTTCAGCCGGCGAGCGAGCCGGGCGCCGTGGAGAGGTGCAGGGCGGCGATGCGCCATCCTGAGGCCTCACGGTGCAGAGACATCGAGGCGAGGCGATGCAGCGTCGTCGAGTCGCCGTGCACGGTCAGGCGAATCTGATAGCGGAAGGTCAGCGTGCCGGCGTCGGCGCCAAGTGCGGCATAGCGCGGCCCGTCGATCTCGATCGCGAGCGCGACCTCGGGACGCAGATCCGCCTCGATATGCCTCCGAACCTGCTCCCAGCCGACGTTCCGCTCGCCGTTGGTCCAGAAGACGACCAGATCGTCGCGATCCCGGAACACCGCGTGGAGCGCTTCCAGGTCCTTGGCCTCGATCGCCGCGACCCAGTTGCCGAGCACCGCGGCGACCTCTACAGGAAGGGGGGACGGCATCTTCGCGTGGCTCCGTCGGGCATGACGATCAGGGGTCCATCCGGAACAGGCGGCGCCAGAAGCCGCGTGCCCCGCCGCCGTGGATGGGGCACTCCTCGGTCGGCTCCGTCCCGGCGACGAACACCTCGTTCACCACCTCGGGACATCCCGACGTGGCGAGGCCGCCGCTGCTGGCGTCCACCTCCACTTCCACGATTCCGGCAGGCGGCTCGAACGGCTCGCTCCCGTCGATGCCGAGCCGCCCCAGCAGGTCGACCCAGATCGGCAGGGCGGCCGCGGCACCGGACTCTCCCACTGGACGATTGTCATCGTACCCCACCCAGACGAGGGCGAGCAACTCGGGGAGATAGCCGACGAACCAGGCGTCGCGTTCGTCGTCGCTCGTGCCGGTCTTGCCGGCCGCGTGCCCGGTGAACCCGAGCGCGGCAGCCGAGCGTCCCGTTCCGCGCGTCAGCACCCCCTCGAGGAGGTTGGTCATCAGGTAGCTCGTGCGCACGTCGATCGCCCGCACGCGCGGCGCGTCGAAGGTCCCGAGCGACGCCCCGTCGCGATCGAGGACGCCCGCGAGCGAGTGCACCTGGACCCGCCACCCGCCGTTCGCGAACGGTGCGTAGGCCGCCGCCAGCTCGAGCGGCACGACCGACTCTGCCCCCAGCGCGAGCGCCGGCACCGCGGCAAGCTCGCTCTTGATCCCGCAGCGCCGCGCGGCGTTCACGACAGCCGGGAGCCCCACCTTCAGCGCCGCCCGCACGGTCGGGACGTTGATCGAGTTCTCGAGCGCCTGCCGGACCGTGACCACCTCCCGGAAGGTGTGGTCGTAGTTCTCGGGCGACCAGTTGCGCCCTCCGGAGCGGACCTCGAGCGGCGTGTCCTCGAGCTGTGTCGCGGCAGTGAACCCGAACTCCGGCTCCTGCTCCGTGCGTTCGAGTGCCGCGAGATAGACGAACGGCTTGAAGGTCGAACCGGCCGGCCGCCGCGAGTCGGTCGCACGGTTGAACTGGCTGTGCTGGTAGTCGCGGCCGCCGACGAGCGCCAGCAGGGCGCCGTCCGACGGACGCAGCACGATCACGGCCCCCTCGAGCGGCGGCCCGCCGCCTCGCCGCGGCCGCTCCTGCAGGCGGCCGAGACCGTCCGCCAGCGCCCCCTCCGCGGCGCGCTGGATCTCCCCGTCGAAGGTGGTGAAGATCGAGAACCCCGCCCGGCTCGGCAGCGCCTCGGGCGCCACGCGGCGGATCTCCTCGGCGAGGACGTCCTCCACCCAGGGCATCCGCGTGGCGCCGGTCGGGTTGCGGCTGACCCCGATCCCGCTCGCCACGGTCCGCCGGTACGTCTCGTCGTCGATCGCTCCGCTCTCGCGCAGCAGGCCGAGCACGTGATCACGCCGCCCCTTGGCTTCCTGCGGATGGAGCCAGGGGTTGTAGCGCCCCGGCGACTGGATAATCCCGGCGAGCAGCGCCGCGCGGGCGAGGTCGATGTCTCCCACCTCCATGCCGAAGAAGAAGCGCGACGCGTCTCCGACGCCCGAGATGGCGACGGGTCCCCGCTGCCCCAGGTAGACCTCGTTCAGGTACGCTTCGAGGATCTCGTCCTTCGAGCGCCGCCACTCGAGCGTGATGGCCCCGCCGGCCTCGATCGCCTTCCGCGACAGCGTTCGCGGTCCGGGTCCGAGGAGGTTCTTCACCAGTTGCTGCGGGATCGTGCTGCCGCCCTGCAGCGTCTCGCCGGCGCGCACGTTGGTGACGAAGGCGCGTCCGATCCCGACCACGTCGACGCCATGATGGGAGCGGAAGCGGCGATCCTCGACCGCCTCCACCGCCTGGATCAGCGAACGCGGAATCTTCGCGAGCGGCGTCCAGCGCCGCTCCTCCTGCACGTCCCCGTAGAAGCTGAAGAGCGGCTCCGGCTCGAGCGCCATCTCGTCGAGGGCGGTGGCCGAACCGAGCTCCTTGATCCGCCGCACCTTTCCCCACCACGCCTCGACCCGCACCTGGCTCGCTTCGCGCCGGCCGCCCGGACCCTCCGCCGCGCGCAGGTAGATGTCCCAGTCGCCACCGTTCCGGCGGAACTCTCCCGGCCGACCCGGGGTGCGCTTGGTCTCGCGGTAGTTGCGGCGCCGGAGCTGCGCTTCGAGGGCGCGGGGGTCGAGCGGACCGCCGCGGTGGAGCGTGTACGCCGCCGCGAAGACCCGCGACGCGAACGTTTGCGTGCGCTCCGCGAAGCGATGGGTGACCACCTGATCGATCCAGAACAACGCGGCGGCCCCGGCGAGCAGTGACACCCAGGCCGCGTGGAAGGCGACCCGGAGGAGGAAGCGGCGGAGCGGGGAGCGCGATTTGCGGGAGCGGGCGCGCTTGCGGCCGGCGCGCGGAGCTTGCCCTGGTGAAGCCTTGGCCATGGCGGCGGATTATAGCGCCGCGCCCCCGCGCAGGCTGGCCGCCGCACGCCGAATGGTCGATAATCCGCGCGGTGCGTGTGGCGAGCGCGGAGGACACCGATGCAGTTGCGCGGCAAGAAAGCAGTCGTGACCGGGGCGGCGCGGCGCATCGGGCGCGCCATCGCCCTCGACCTGGCCCGTCGCGGCGCCGACCTCGTGGTCCATTTCCGGACGAGCGGGGAGGCAGCCGCGTCGGTGGTGCGCGAGGCGCGCGCCATCGGGGTCACCGCCGTGGCGGTCGAGGCGGACCTCGCGGCCCGGGAAGGGGTCGATCATCTGGTGCAGGAGGCGCTTGCCGCGTTCGGCCGCGTCGATATCCTGGTGAACAACGCCGCGGTCTACCGCCCCACCCCGTTCGATTCCCTCGACGAGTTGGCCTGGGATGAGCATCTTGCGGTCAATCTCAAGGCGCCTTTCCTCCTGTCGCTGGCGCTCGGCCGGGGGATGCGCAGGCAGGGGGAAGGGAAGATCGTGCATCTGGCCGACTGGGCCGCGGAGCGCCCGTACCCGGGATTCCTCCCGTACTGCGTCTCGAAGGCGGGGCTGGTCGGTCTGGTCCGGGCGCTGGCGCTCGAGCTGGCGCCGCAGGTGCAGGTGAACGCGGTGAGCCCGGGCCCGATCCTCAACCCTGTCGGGTTCACGCGGGAGCAGATCGAGGCGATCCCCATGCGGAGCCCGCTCGGCAGGCTGGGGACGCCGGAGGAGATCGCCGCCGCGGTCGCGTTCCTGGTGGCCGGGCCTGACTACATCACGGGAGCCGTGCTCCCGGTAGACGGCGGCCGCGGGATCGCTCCATGAACTCCTCTGGCGGAAGCCTGGCCGCCCGGCGGTCGCGCTGGTGGTGTGGCGCGGTGGTCGCGCTGCTGACGCTGGGAGGGGGCGGCTGCACCGGCCCCAAGATCCCGGCCGGCAACCTGAAGGAGCTCAAGGAGAAGAAGCGGGAGCTCAAGGAGGCGCAGCGCAAGGCGGAGCAGAGCGCCGCGGCGCCCGCAGCGACGGAGCCCACGCCGGCGGGCGATACGGCCGTCGTGCCGCCGGCGTCCGACGCGGGACCGGCCACGGTCGCCGCGGGCACCGTGCGGGTCACGCTGCGCACGGCGGACGGCAGCGGCCGGTACCTGGTGCTGCGGCAGCCGCTCATCGGCCGCTGGGAGCGCGTCTTTCTCTCCGGCGGCGGCGTGCGCGACAAGAATCGCCTGGCGTCCGAGTTCGGCTTCCGCGTGGGTCTGGGGCGAGCGGTCCTCAAGATGAAGAAGATCGCGCGGGTCGAATGGGTCGCGGCGGATGCGGGGACCCGCACCGGCGTGCGGCTGCGCTTCACCTTCCGCCGCGGGGGTCGCCCCCCGGAGGAGTTCGCGGGGGAGGATCTGCTGGGCGCCGAGCACCCCGTGGCGCCGTTCCTTGCGGGTATCGACCCGGCCGGCGTCGAGGTGCGGCTGCCTCTGTACCCGCCGCTCGATCGGGCCGGGTACGAGCCGATCGTCGAGCTGGAGTTCGGGGCGCCGGGGTAGCCCGGTGGCCCCGGGCGCCGTTCAGCCTTCGGTGTAGTCGACCGTCGGCGGGTTCACCGCAAGCACGATCATGCGGAGCTCGCACTCCGGGCACTGTACGATGTCGTCTGCTTCGATATCCTCGTCGATGTCGAAGTTGGTCTCGCACTCGAGGCAGGTGAACATGGTTCGTCTCCGGCGCGTCACCCAATACTGCCCGACCTGGTTGGCCGGGGATCGCAGCAGGACTTCTAGCACACCGGGCAGCAGGCCGGGAAGGAGGAAATCGTGAGCGAAACAAAAAAAACACCGGGACCATCGGCGTCAGGATCGTCGATCCAGGTGAAGGTGACCGACGATGTGGTCGGCGGCGTGTACTCCAACCACATGGTCGTGGCGCACACCCGCGAGGAGTTCTTCCTCGACTTCTTCACCATGCTGCCGCAGGTCGGGAAGATGGCGAGCCGGGTGATCGTCAGCCCCGGACATCTCAAACGGATTCTGCGGGCGCTGGGGGAGAACCTGGGCCGCTACGAGGCGCGCTTCGGCACCATCCAGGAAGCCCCCGAGCCCCCTTCGTCCCCGTCGTCGCAGACAATCAACTGACGGGCATCGACCGCCGGCAGCGGCGCCCGGAGCCGCCGCCGCAGGGAGAGCGCAGGATGGAGCCGCTGAGCGAGAAGAAGTGCGTGCCGTGCCGGGGAGGGATCCCGCCGCTCGATGAGGCCCAGATCCGACCCCTGGCAGCGCAGGTCCCCGAGTGGGAGGTGATCGCGGCGCACCACCTGCGGCGCGTCTTCACCGCCCCCGACTTCCGCACGGCGCTGGATCTCGTCGACCGGATCGGGGTCCTCGCCGAGGAGGAGTGGCACCACCCGAGCCTGAAGCTCGAGTGGGGGAGGGTCGAAGTCGAGATCTGGACCCACAAGATCGACGGCCTGAGCGAGAGCGATTTCATCCTTGCCGCGAAGATCGATCAGATCGCTCTCGCTCTGGGCCGCACCTAGGGTCCCCACTCCGGGGGCCCCACGTTCGTGGGGCGAACGTCCTAGAACCCCTTCACCTTCCCCGCGCGCTTGTAGCACTGCCACACGATGTGCCAGGAGATCAGGATCACCACCAGCACGCCGATCCACCCCGCCTCGCCCGGGATCCCGAACTTCCCTCCCGCGAACGACGACGTGTGGGCGTCGATCATCGCCCAGACCAGCGGCACCGACAGGTAGGTATTGTGCCGGGAGCGCCCGCCCGCCAGCGCCACGAGCGCCGGTTCCGGCGCCTGCCCGCCCTTGATTGCGGCGATGATCTTCTGCTGCGCCGGCCAGATCCGGAACCAGACGTTGTAGGCCATGATGGTGCCGAACAGTGCGCCCAGGTGGATCACGTAGCCGCGATAGGAGAAGTTTCCCCACGACTGCATCGCGAACAGGATCACCCCGATGAGCACGAACGAGATGGAGCCGGCGACCTTGAGATCCTTGCCGAGCGGGCTCTTGAACAGCGCGTCATAGATGAACGGCGCCAGGAAGGTCACCGCGACCATGACCCAGGTGCCGGCGCTCCACGGGGCCTGACCCTGGGTCAACTCTCGCCCGTGGTAGAACACCAGCATCAGCACCAGCACTCCCGTGATCCAGGTCCAGGCCGCGCCCCAGCGGAACCAGAACAGGGCCCGCGGCCGCAGCTCCGGGACGACCTTCTTCTTCGTCTCCGGATCCAGCGTTCCCTCGAAGGGACCGTTGACGAAGTTGAAGAAGTAGAGGTGGCCGATCCAGAGGATGCCGGCGAAGATGTGCAGCCAGCGGAGCAGCGCCTGGATGGCGTCGACGATCTGAGAACCTTCCATGATCCCCCCTGAACCCGGATCCGGCCGGCCGCCGCCGCCCGAGGGCGATTAGCAGGCGCTGCAGGATGCGGGCGAAACGACGCTGAACTCGATAGACGTCACGCTGCAGCGTCCATGCGCTGACGCCGCAAGGCGCGCCGCATTATAGCGGAGCGCCTCGCCGGGGGGCGTTCGCTGCCGGCGCTAGGGGCTGCCGCCCAGATCCCAGGTCCGGGAGAGGTTGAATCCGATCCGGAAGTCGCCATTCCCCCAGTCGAGGTCGCCTCCGGGGAGGTAGAGGTCCGGATGGGCCCCGGTCGTGTTCGTCAGCAGGATCTGGAAGGAGTGGCGCGCGGTCGCCACCGACACGCCGATCGACGCCGACTGGTACGGGGCCATCACCCCGTCGATCTGCCCCACCCACTCGGTGATGATCGCGACCTCCTCGCGGAGCCGCCATTCCGCGCCCACGCCGATGGCGAACGTGCCGCGGTCGTCGTCGGGGTCGAGATAGTGCAGCGGCTTGTAGTAGCTCGGCACGGCCATGACCGAGACCCAGTCGGCGAAGCGCCGCGCCACGACGACCTGAGCGCCGCCGCGATACTCGTGAACCAGTCCCTCCTCGTGCAGGGCGGAGCCGCTGGCGATCACCGCGAGTGAGACCGGCGGGCCCCCAGGGGCCTGCCGGAGGGGCGTCGCCTGGACGTACAGCTCGTTCGCCTGCTCGAGGTTCGTGTGGCGCAGGCCCACTTGCCAGACGTCCGAAAGGCCGTATGCCAGCCCGAGCGACACCCATGCCCCCGAGTCGAGGCCGTACAGGTCGGAGCCACCCGCGTTGCTCGCGGCGGCCTTGAAGCGATGCGCGATCCGGAATTCGAGCGCGTTCGCACCGAGCGGCTCGGCGGTCGGCAGGTTCGCGAGGAAGCCGTCGTGAAACACGGGCAGGGTCACGGCGGGTGCGGGCTCCGGCGCGACGGGGTCGCCCCAGCTCGCCTGCGGGAACGACTCGATCCAGCGGCGGATGACCAGGATATCCTCGTCTGCGAGGGGCGCCATTCCCTTCGGCATCCGCGCCCCGTGGTACCCGCCCACGTGCGGGTCCAGCAGGCGGCGGTACAGGAGGCTGCGCTCCGGATCGCGTGGCACGACGCGCAGCGAACCCCGTTCCGAGAGCGAGCGCACGTTCACCGTGTTGGGATAGAGCGAGGCAGCGTCCAGCCGCATCCCCCCCTCGGCCTGGGCGCCGTGGCAGGCGGGCAGTGCACAGCGGCTGGCGAGCAGAGGCGCCGCCGCGGCGCGCGCGTCGGCCTCATCCTGGGCCGCCGCGGGCGGCGCCACCGCGAGCGCGGCCAGGAGAAGCACCGCGCCCCTAATTGTCGAGCGCACCCTGGTCGATCCAGTCACGAATCACCTGCAGCGTTGCCTCGGAGAGCGGCTCGCCGCCGAGCGGCATCGGGTCACCCGCACCTCCGACGGTGTCCTGCGTCCCCTGCAGCTTGTGGATGAGATAGCTCTCGGCGCTGCTCCCCGGCTTGACGCGCAGCACTCCGGGCGCCTCCTGGCTCGGCACGCCGACGATCCCCTCACCCGGGTCGAACAAGCGTCCCTCCTCGAGGACCATCCCGGCACTGACAGACCCGGCGTCGTGGCAACCGGAGACGGCGCAGGAGGTGGTGAAGATCGGCTGGACGTCCTGCCGCAGGCTTACCATCGAGCTGGGGGTCGGTCCGAGGAGGTCAACCCCCAGCGTCGCGTCGTCGTTGGCGCAGCTGCCCAGCAGCAGCGCCGGCGCCACCGCCAGGAGGAGCGCGCTACGGAGAGCAACAGCAGGCGAGACGCTGCCGGCAACGAGAGTCCAGGAAAGCATCGGCGCAGCGTACCCTCGCCGAGCGCAGCGGGTCAATCCTGCGGCGCGCCGAGCCCGATCTCCTGCAGATACTCCTCGCCCCCGGCGGCATTGAGTTTCCAGTAGGCGAGCCGCGCGGTCCGCCGCAACGTCGCGATCTCCCCGTCCGCCCCCTTCCATCCCAGGATTCGATGCGGCGCGGCCTGCTCGACGTCGAAGGTGCGCGTCGTCCCCGGGTACGAGAGCACGAAGCGATGGACCGGGACCCCATCGCGGGCCGCGGCAGAGCGGCGGATGGTGGCGGGAACGGGGCGCAGCGGCACATGCTCCTTGCGCCTCCCCCAGAGCGTCGGCACCAGCGCGCCCGACCAGTCCGCGCCACCCGCGAACGGCCCGTTGAGCTCGCGGATCTGGATCAGCAAGGCATCCTCGTAGAGAGCGTTCCGATCGACCGCGACCTCTTCCTCGGCATCCCCCTCGGAGGAAAAGTAGGAGTGGATCTCGCTCCTGAACACGGACCCGACCGGCCAGATGGCGTGAAACACATGCCCGCACCATTCCTGGGCGGTCAGCGAGACCTTCACGGGGGAGAAACGCTCCCCGTTGCCGCCGCTCACCGGCGAGAAGACGCTGGTCATCACCGAGTACGGGTAGATGCCGGTCCGGAATTTGAGCACCTGATTCAGCTTGAGGACCGGCACCCGGTATTCCGCGGGGAGGTCGCCGCGATCGTCCTTGATCCAGGTGCGCCGGTCCATGTCCTCGGTGACGTAGATCAGGACCATCTCCCCCTTGCGTGGGGTGCCGTAGCGTGGAGTCACGAGATCGTATCCAGTCAGTTCCGCGCGTCCGTCTCCCCAGGCCTGCCAGAACCCGCCCGCGGCGGGTGGTCCGACGTCGGCGCGGGACGGCCCGGGGCGGGTCGCGACCAGAAGCAGGGTGGCAATGACGAGGAACGCGAGCGGCCGGGGGAGTGCGAGACGCCGAGGGGGATGGAGTGGCATCGGATCTCCTCGTGAAGGCAGATCCGAATGCTACGCCAGCGCGCCGAGCCGGACAAGCGGCGCGCGCGCCGGCGTGCCGATTACGGGGCGGTGACGAAGGTGATCGTGGGAGAGGCGGAGAGCAGGATCCCCTCGGCGCGCATCGAGACCAGCGCGGCACCGGGGGCAGAGGCTGCGACCGGGACCTGGTAGCTCCCCTCGCCGAGATCCTGGATGGCGCCGGCGAGAAAACCGGGGAGCAGCAGGTCCGCATCGACCGACAGGGCCAGCCCGCTCCCGAGTCGCACCCCGGAAGCATCCAGAGGGACCACGGTGATCCAGGCGACCGAGACGCCGTCCCCCGGCACCGACGCGGGTCGCGCCGATACGGTCGAGAGCAGCGCGTCCACGAGCGCCGAAGCCGGCTTGCCGTCGTTGAACCCGAGCCGCACGGATTGGTCCGCGGCGTGGGAGTGCACCGACAGCGTCAGCGGCAGCCCGCCGGCATGTTCCACGGAGTAGACGTAGTCGAGGCCGTCGGTGAGGCTTCCCGGGAGGTCCTCGATCGGGGCATTGCCCACCGAGAGGTAGATCGGCGCGGCGGCAAGCGTCGCCGGATCGGTCGAGCGCCGGATGTGGAAGAGCGAGCAGACCTGCACGGAATCTCCCGGGAACAGCGACAGCGAAGACTGGTTGGCGTCGACCAGCGCGAGATCGGCGCGCAGGTCGCCGTCTCCGTCTACCGGGAGCATGCCGCGCGGCTGTACGCCCGCGGCGAACGACTGCGGCGCCGCGAAGCCCCCCTGGCCGTCGCCCGCGAGGATCGAGATTTCCCCGGAGCCCGAGTTCGAAACCGCGAGGTCCGGCTGACAGTCGCCATCGAGGTCTCCCCAGGCGAGATCCCACGGAGCGACGCCTGCTGCGAAGCTCTCGGCCGCGGCGAACCCCCCCTGGCCGTCCCCTCGCAGCACGCTGACATCATCGCCGAGCCGGTTCGCGACGATCAGATCGAGCTTCCGATCGCCGTCGACGTCCGCCGCGATCAGGCTACGCGGCGCGTTGCCGGCGCCGAAGAGCACCGGATCGGCCAGGCCACCGCTGCCGTTGTTCAACAGCACGAGCACCCCGTCCGCCAGCACGGTGGTGATGGCGAGGTCGGGCTTGCCGTCACCGCTGAGGTCGGTGACCAGCCCGGCGGTCGGCTTCCGCCCCACCGTCCGGTAGGTGGGCGGGGTGAAGGTCCCGCCGCCGGCGCCGAGGTGGACGGCGATCTCGCCGTGGACATACCCCGTGGCGATGAGGTCGAGGTTCCGGTCGCGGTTCAGATCGGTGATCCCGACCCAGGTCGGGTGTTTGGCCGTCGCGAGGGTGGCGAAGGTCGGGAAGCCTCCCGCACCGTCCCCGAAGCGCACGGTGATCGAATCCCCGAAGTAGTTCACCACGGCGAGGTCGAGGCGCCCGTCGCGATCGAGGTCGCCGACCGCGGCCGAGCAGGCGCCGTCCCCCGCCGCGAACGAGACGGCGGGGTTCAGACCCCCTCCCCCCTGTCCGAGGAGCACCGAGACGCTTCCCGCGCCCTCGTTCGTGGTGATCAGGTCGATTGCCCCGTCCCGATTGAGGTCCGCCGCGACCAGAGCGGTCGCCCCGGCGCCGACGGGGATGACCGTGGGCGGCCCGAAGGCGTGTGCCGTGCCGGCGGCCACGAGGGTCATGACCAGAGCGCCGGCGGCGCGGCGATACCTCTGTCGTCGATCTGGACGCATGCGCGACTCCGATGGAATGGGGCTGCGAAGAATGTAATGCTATTATTCAAGTTTTCAATATGTATTATTGTTATTATGAGTATTTATCGAACGAGATGCCCGGCTGTTGTAAGATCCCGCGTCCGTGCCGCGTACGAAGGCAACTGGGAGAACCTCCATGCAGGTTGGTGTACTGAAGGAGTCGTTTCCGGGTGAGCGGCGGGTGGCTCTGGTGCCGTCCGGAGTGACCATGCTCCGGAACGAGGGGTTCGAGGTCCTGATCGAAAGCGGGGCCGGGACCGCTGCCGGGTACCCGGATGCGGCGTACCTGGAGAAGGGAGCGCAGCTCGTGACCACGAGGCGCGAGCTGTTCGCGACACCGGAGATCCTCCTGCAGGTACGCGCGGCCGGCGCCAATCCGTCCGCCGGCCCGGCCGATCTCGAGCTGATGCGCCGCGGCCAGGTCGTCATCGCCTTCCTGGATCCGCTCTCCGCGCCGCAAGGGGTCGCCGCCCTCGCCCGCCAGGGGGTGACGGCCTTCGCGATCGAGCTGATGCCGCGTACCACTCGCGCTCAGGCGATGGATGCGCTCTCCTCGATGGCGACGATCGCCGGGTACTCCGCCGTCCTCCTCGCCGCCAGCCGCCTGCCGAAGATCTTCCCGATGCTGATGACCGCCGCCGGCACTCTGACCCCGGCGCGCGTGCTCGTGATGGGGGCGGGCGTGGCGGGCTTGCAGGCGATCGCGACGGCGAGGCGCCTGGGCGCCCTGGTCGAAGCGTACGACGTGCGTCCGGCGGTCAAGGAGCAGGTCGAGAGCCTGGGGGCGAAATTCCTGGAGCTGCCGCTGGAGGTCCAGGGGGCGGAGGACAAGGGTGGCTACGCGCGGGCCCAGGACGAGACGTTCTACCAGCGGCAGCGCGAGCTCCTCTCCAAGGCGGTCGCCGGCAGCGACGTCGTAATCACCACGGCCGCCGTGCCGGGGCGCAAGGCGCCGGTGCTGGTCACCGGCGAGATGGTGGCCGCCATGGCCGCGGGCTCGGTCGTTGTCGACCTCGCGGCCGAGCGCGGCGGCAACTGCGAACTGACCGTCGCGGATCGCGATGTGGTCACCGACCGGGGCGTGGTGATCCTCGGGCCGACGAATCTGGCCTCCGCGGCTCCGTATCACTCCAGCCAGATGTACTCGCGCAACCTGGTGAACTTCCTGCAGGTGGTCGCGAAGGGCGGCCAGCTGCAGCTCGACGCCGAGGACGACATCGTGCGCGAGACGCTGGTGGCCCGGGGTGGCGAGGTGGTGCACCCGCGCGTGATGGAGGCGTTGGGCCTCACGCCAGCCGTGGCGGGCGCCGCGACGACGTAACCCGACTGAGTTGAATGACCGGGATGTCGCTTCCCGAAGCAGAGCGTGTCCCGTATGATGGTCGCGGTTCATGGATTCCCAATCGCCGCGAGCGCTGACCCCCACCTCGACATCCGGCGCCGCCTCGCGGCGGTGGGGCCTGATCGCCGCCTTCGCCGCGGTCTACCTCGTCTGGGGCTCGACCTACCTCGCGATCCGGTTCGCGATCGAGACGCTGCCGCCGTTCCTGATGGCCGCGACGCGGTTCCTGACGGCGGGGACCCTTCTCTACGCCTGGGCGCGCTTCCGCGGCGCTGCACCCCCGACCCGGATTCACTGGGGGGCGGCGTGCGTGATCGGCGGGCTGCTCCTGTTCGGCGGCAATGGCTGCGTGGTCCATGCCGAGAAACGCGTAGCGTCGGGGATCGCGGCGCTGCTGGTCGCGACCGTCCCGCTGGTGGTGGTCCTGATCGAATGGCTCCGCCCTGGTGGTTCGCGTCCGGCTCGCGGTGTGGCGTTCGGGGTCCTCGCCGGGTTCGGTGGGGTGGCACTGCTCGTGAGCCCCGGCGAGCTGGCCGGCGCCAAGGGGGTCGATCTGATCGGGGCGGGGATGCTGATGTTCGCCTGCCTGTGCTGGGCGCTGGGATCGATCTACTCGAAGCACGCGCCGTTGCCCCCCTCGCTGCTCCTCGCGACGGCGATGGAGATGCTGTGCGGCGGGGCGTTGCTCCTGGCCGCGGGCGTCGGGAGTGGCGAGGCGGCGATGGTGCGGCTCGACGCGGTGTCGCCGCGCTCCGCCGCGTCGCTCCTCTATCTGATCGTATTCGGATCGCTGCTCGCGTTCAGTTGTTACGTCTGGCTGCTGCGGGTGGCGTCGGCGACGGTCGTCTCGACGTATGCGTACGTGAATCCCGTGGTGGCGATCCTGCTGGGATGGCTGCTGGCCGGCGAGCCGCTCGCCGCGCGCACCGGCATCGCCATGGGGATCATCCTGGGATCGGTGGTGCTGATCACCCGGTCCGGCTCACTCAGGTCGGCGCCCGCGGCACCGTCCGCCGCCGGCAGCGTCGAAGGTCTCGCCGACCCCTGAGCTGGAGCTGCGAGCGCCGGGCGGGGGAGCAGGGCTCAGGCGAGCTGTTCCAGTGCCGTCCGCAGCCGCTCCACCTCGGCGGCCGTGTTGTAGTGCAGGAAGCCGGCGCGGACCAGCCCCTCCGGCTCGAGGCCGAGGTCGTGCACGACCGACAGCGCGTAGAAGTGCCCGCTCCACACGAAGACCCCGCGGCTCGCCAGACTCGCCGCGACCTCGCGGGCAGTCCTGCCGGCCACCGTGAAGCCGAACGTCGGTGCGCGTTCGTCGAGCCGGCACGGGTCGGTGATGCCGAACACGCGGACGCCGCGCACCGCGCCCAGCGCCGCAAGCGCTCCTGCCATCAGCGATCGCTCGTGGCTGCCGATCCGCTCGAATGCGGCGCGCAACGCGCTGCGCCGATCCAACCCGGCGCTTCCCCCGTTGCGTCCGAGATCGGCGAGGTAGTCGATCGCGGCGAGCGTGCCGGCGATCCCCTCGTGCGACTGGGTCCCCGTCTCCCAGCGGTGCGGCAGCTCCTCCGACGGCGGCCGCAGCTTGTAGACCGGCAGCGTCTCGAGGTGGGTGCGCTTGCCGTAGAGAATCCCGACGTGCGGCCCAAAGAACTTGTAGGCGGAGCAGCAGAGGAAATCGCAGTCCCAGGCCGTGACGTCCAGCAACGCGTGCGGCGCCAGGTGCACCGCATCGAGGAAGACGAGCGCGCCGGCGGCGTGCGCCAGGCGCGTGATCTCCTCCACCGGGTTGACGGTGCCGACGGCGTTCGACGCGCACCCCGCCGCCACCAGCCGGGTGCGAGGCCCGAGCAGTTCCCGCAGGTGATCGAGATCGAGCGTGCAGTCGTCGGCGCGGAAGCGGAGGTGGCGCACCGTGGCCCCCGCGTCGCGTGCCGCCAGCACCCAGGGAGTGATATTGGCGTCATGGTCGAGGCGCGTCACGATCACCTCGTCGCCCGGTTTCCAGGTGCGCGCGAGAGCGCGGGCCAGTCCCAGGGTGAGGGTCGTCATGTTCGGGCCGAACACGGTGAGGCCGGCGTCGGGCGTGCCGAGCAGGTCGGCCGCCGCCCGGTGCGCCTCGTCGAGCAGCGCGTCGCTGGCGAGCGTCGTGGCGAACGCCCCGCCGCTGTTGGCGTTGGTCTCGGCGAGGTAGCGCCCGACCGCCTCGATCACCCGGTCCGGGACCTGGCTCCCCGCCGGACCGTCGAGAAAGGCCGCGGGGAGGTCCCCCACCCGGCGCCGCAGCCCGGGGAACCGCTCGCGCACCGCCTCAACCTCGAGGCGGCCATGCATCGTCCTGTTCCGCAGTGCCTCGGGCATGTTACCTACCTCTCCCGCTTCATCCGGACGAGCGCATAGGTGCGATCCTCGAAGGTCGACACGCCGACGCCGCCGTCCGGCAGGAGCTCGAGCGTCGCCTTCGGGTAGACCGTCCCCTCGCCGCGACCCATGCTGTCGACGTCGAACACGGCCAGCCCGAACGGGTAGTCGAGCGAGGGCGCGCCGCTGTTCGTCTCGTTCACCTGGATGGGCCGGGTGGTGACCACCGCGATGTGGCGGACATCCCCCTGCTGCTGCTCGACCACCAGATCGAGCGGGTACTCCAGGCCGCCGAGGCGCAGCATTCCCTGGCCGCGCCCCTGGATGGCGCGCAGGAGCGCCTGCTGTCCGCCGCTCTTGAGCACGTCCCGCAGCGGCAGCGCCTCCTCCAGAGAGGTCGGTCGCAGGATGGCGATCGAGACCTGGATCTCCTCGTTCTCGGCGCCGGTCGCCTCGGACTGGCGCTGGACGACGGCGGTATACGTCTCGGCTGGGAAACTCGCCTGCTCCTCCGCCGGCGCGGCGGAGGGCGCGGGGATCAGAAGGGGTGCGACCGTCAGGGTGAGCGCGGCTGCGAAGCGGTGCATCGGATCTTCCTCCGCCGGGTATCGGCTTCTTCGATGTGCGCCATGATACCCGATCCGGCCGCCCGATCGCGCCGCTGCGGCTTGTCGCCAGGTGGCCGCAACTGTTAATCTCCCGGCCCATGAGCGCACCCCAGGATGTTTCCCCGATTCTCCAGACCGCCTTCGGATTCTGGTCGTCGAAGGTCCTCCTCACCGCCGTGGAGTTCGGCGTCTTCACGACGCTCGGTGATCGCCGCCTCACCGGAGCGGAGCTGGGAGGCGAGCTGAGTCTGCACCCAAGGGCGATCAGCGACTTCTTCGACGCTCTCGTCGCGATGAGGTTCCTCGACCGGGACGGAGACGGCCCCGCGGCGACTTACCGCAACACGCCGGCGGGCGCGCTGTATCTCGACCGGAACAGCCCGCGCTATGTCGGCGGCGTCCTCGAGATGCTGAACGCCCGCCTGTTCAAGTTCTGGCACGACCTGCCCGAGGCGTTGCGGACCGGCCGGCCGCAGAACGAGATCAAGCACGGCCACAAGGGAATGTTCGAGGAGCTCTACTCGGAGCTCCCCAAGCTGGAGCAGTTCGTCGGCGCGATGACCGGCCTCTCCCGCATCAACTTCGAGGCGTTGGCGGCCAAGTTCGACTTCAAGCGGTTCGAGACGCTGTGCGATGTCGGCGGGGCGAGCGGGCTGCTCTGCATCGAGGTCGCGAAGCAGCATCCTCACCTCCGCTGCACCTCCTTCGACCTGCCGCCCGTCGAGCCGATCGCCGTCAGGCACATCGCCGCCGCCGGCCTCAGCGGCCGTGTGGGCACGGCGGTGGGCGATTTCTTCAAGGACCCGCTGCCGCGCGCCGACGTCATCACGATGGGGATGATCCTCCACGACTGGAACCTCGAGAAGAAGATGCACCTCATCCGGTCGGCGTACCAGGCCCTGCCCCCCGGTGGCGCGCTCGTGGCGATCGAGGCGCTGATCGACGACGCACGCCGCGAGAACCTGTTCGGCCTGCTCATGTCGCTGAACATGCTCATCGAGTTCGGGGACGCCTTCGACTACTCCGGAGCGGACTTTCGCAAGTGGTGCGGAGAGGCCGGGTTCAGTCGCTTCGAGATCATCCACCTGGCCGGCGCCTCCAGCGCTGCCGTCGCCTACAAGTAGAGCCGCGCGGACTTGTGGCTGAACGGCCGGGGTTCGGCCAGATCCGAGTCGCCGGGTGGCGACGCCGGGCCCTCGTTCCTCTCCTGACCATCCTGGGCGGCGTGCCCCCGGCGACCGCCGCCCGCCCGCCCGCGGTCGAGGGCGTCAGGACGGCCGAGCAGATCCGGATCGACGCCCGGTTCGACGAGGCGGCGTGGCGGACAGCGCTCGTCGTCGACGACTTCGTCCAGCAACTCCCGCAGGAAGGTGTTCCTCCGACCGAAGGCACCGTGGTGAGGCTGCTGTACGACGATGAGGCGCTGTACCTCGGGATCACCTGCTTCGACACCCACCCGGACGCGATCCTGGTCACCTCCCTCAGGCGCGACGATTTCGCGCAGGCGCGCGGCGAGCAGCTCGCCTTCGCGATCGACTCGACCGACTCCGGCCGCGACGGTTTCTGGTTCTCGGTGAACGCCGCCGGGGCGCAGACCGACGCGCAGGTGTTCGATGAAGGAAGGGTGTTCGACACCAACTGGGATGGGATCTGGGAGAGTGCCGCACAGGTGACACCGGAGGGATGGACCGCGGAGGTCCGGCTCCCATACTTCAACCTGCGGTTCGATGACGCGCCCGAGAACGTGATGCGGATCAACTTCTTCCGCGGCCTGCGACACAAGAACGAGGAGTCGTATGCTCCCTTCATCCCGCGCAACTACAAGGGGACGATGTCGTTCTCGCTCGGCAGGCCGCTGATCCTGCGCGGCATCCGCCGCGGCCCCGGACTGCAGGTGAAGCCGTACGGCCTGGGCCAGGCGTCGCGCCATGGCGGCGAGGAGCCGGAACGCGGGGATACCGACCTCACCGGCGATGCCGGCATCGACGTGAAGTGGGGGATCACCACCGGCTTCACCGCCGACTTCACCGTGCGCCCCGACTTCGCCCAGGTCGAGGCGGATCAGCAGCAGGTGAATCTCACCCGCTTTCCGCTGTTTTTCCCGGAGAAGCGTGAGTTCTTCCTCGAGAACGCGGGGCTGTTCGACTTCGGCGCTCCCCAGAAGGTGCAGGCCTTCTTCTCGCGGCGCATCGGGCTCGACGACGCGGGGCAGCCCGTGCCGCTCGCCGGAGGGGCGCGCCTCACCGGGCGCACGGGCCCCTGGTCGATCGGAGCGCTCGAGGTGCTGAGCGACGCCTCGGAGGGAGAGCCGCGCACCAGCTTCGCGGTGGCGCGGGTGCGGCGCGACCTCGGTGCACGCTCGACCGTCGGCGCTATCCTCACCGACCGCGAGGCGACGGGGGAAGGGGGCGGGAATCGAGTGCTCGGCGGCGACACGCTGCTGGTGTTCGGCGAGGACGTGTACGTCGAGGCGTACGCGATGGGTTCGCGCACCTCCGGGTCCGGAGGGGACGGGTACGCCGGGAGGGTGCGCGCGAGCACCACCGCCGACCTCTGGCGCTGGGAGGCGGAGGCCGGGCTGACGGACGAAGGATTGACCCCCGGTATCGGCTTCGTCCGCAGGAACGGTGTGCAATGGACCGAAGGACGGCTGGCGTACCGGCCGCGTCCCGAGGGACTGCCGGCCGTTCGCCAGTTCGAGTTCGGGGGCTCCGCCGGGTACCAGGAGGCGCGCACCTCGGACGCGTCTCTCGACGGCCGCGTCCTGGACCGCGAAGGGAGTCTCTTCCACGCGACGGAGTTCGAGAGCGGCGACAAGCTGAACGCCTCCTTCGAGGCGAGGTTCGAGCGCCTGACCGAGGCATTCGAGATTCGCGAGGGGATCGTGATCCCTCCAGGCGACTACGATCAGGACCTCGCCTCCGTCGAGGCGGCCACGTGGGAGTCTCGCCGCGTATCGGGCGGCGTGCGGGGGGGGTATGGCGCCTTCTACGATGGCCGCCTCACGACCTTCGGTGCGCGACTGCGCGTCCGGGTCAACGCGCACGCGACGATTGAGACGGAGTGGACCGAGAACTGGGTGCGCCTGCCGGTTGGCGATTTCGACACGCGTCTCGCCATTGCCCGGGTCAACTACGGTTTCACTTCCCGCCTGTTCGGGTCGGCGCTCGTGCAGTGGAACGACGAGACCGACGACCTCGACCTCAACCTGCGAGTGGACTTCATCCACCATCCAGGCGCCGACCTGTTCCTGGTCTACAACGAGGCGCGCAACACCCCGCGGGCCCCTGGCGAGCCGGCCACCCGCCTCCGCGAGGGGATCGCCAAGCTGACCTGGATGTTCCAGTTCTGACCTGTTCCGGCCGGACGTGGTTGTCGCTCCCCACGAGCGAGGGTATCCTGCGGCCACCGAGGCACAGCGCTCCCGCGCTGCCTGACGACGATCCACGGCGGGGCGCTCGGAGCGAGAGGCGGGCCTGAATGACCGGCACGGAGTACGACCTCCTCATCGCCTTCGAGCTGCACTCGGTCGAGCAGCTTCGGGCGGTGCTCGCTGCGGGCCTCGACGTGAGCGCCCCGCTCAAGGGAAAGCTCCCGGTACAGCACCTGACCGAGATGTACACGCGATCCGACCGGTTTCCCGACTGCCTGCGGCTGCTCCTGGAGCGGGGAGCCGTGCTCGATGATCCGCGGATCGCCGCGGTGCTGCTGGATGATGCGGAGGGACTGGCGGCGGCGATCCGGACGGATCGCTCGCTGCTCGAGCACCGGACCACGCTGGTCTCCGCCTTCACGCCTCTGGACGGTGCCTCGCTCCTCCACGTCGCCGCCGAGTACGGCAACCTGGCCGCCGCCCGGGTGCTCGTCACCGAGGGGGCCGACGTGAACTCGCGGGCAGCCGAGGATGAACATGGGCTGGACGGGCACACGCCCCTGTTCCACACCGTGAACTCGAACGCGAACCGGTCGGAGCCGCTGATGCGCCTGCTACTCGACGCCGGCGCGAGGGCAGACCTCCGGCTGGCCGGGATCACCTGGGGGAGGGGGTTCGAGTGGGAGACGACGCTCTTCGACGTGACCCCGATTTCCTACGCCCAGTTCGGGTTGCTGCCGCAGATGCATCGCGACGAGCGCGACATCGCCGCCAACGCAGCGCGCCTGCTCGCGGCGGCGGGGCGAGGCGGCGCGCCGCTCGCGAACGTGCCGAACCGGTATCTGAAGACGAGCCGCAGTTCCTGAGCATCACCCAGGGGAGGGTCGCCGCCCGCGCTCGGAAGCGTTTCAGGGCTCGGCCGCGCGCGCCACGCGTTCGAAGAGCGGCAGCAGCGCCTCGAGGTCGTGCCGTTCCCGCGCCGAGAGGCGACGCAGGCGCTCGGCGAGTCGCCCGATCCGGCGTCGCCTGCCTTCCTCCATCAGTTGCCGCCCCTTGGCGGTAGGAACCAGCCTCGCCGCCCGGGCGTCCGTCGGGATGGCGACTCGCCGCAGCAGCCCGGCGCGATCGAGGGCGGCGACAATGCGGCTCATGGTCGGCGGGCGGACCTGCTCGGCCCGCGCCAGGTCGGTCAGCGTCCGCGGGCCGGCGAACACCAGCACCGACAGCGCCGAGAGCTGCGCCGGGCCGAGCCCCGCGGCGGGGTCCTCGCGGCGCAGCGCGCGCAGCAGATGGATCGACGCGGAGTGCAGGCGGTCGGCGGTGGCGAGCAAGCGGCCCGGCGGAGCGGAGCGGGGGGTTGACATGGCTCGCCATTGTAGTTAGCATTGCTAAGTAAATCAACGGAGGCTCCCATGACGACGACACCAGGGGGGTTCGGGCTGACGCGGATCGGTCAGATTGCCGTGAACGTGAAGGACCTCTCCCGGGCGACCCGGTTCTACCGGGAGACGCTCGGGATGCGGTTCCTGTTCGAGGTGCCGGGAATGGCGTTCTTCGATTGCGCCGGGCTGCGACTGATGCTCGCCGTACCGGAGAAGCCGGAGTTCGATCACCAGGCGTCGATCCTCTACTACCAGGTCGAGGAGATCCGGGCCGCGCACGAGATCCTGGTGGGGAAAGGCGTGGAGTTCATCGAACCGCCGCGCCTCGTCGCGCCGCTGCCGCATGCCGACCTGTGGATGGCGTTCTTCCGCGACAGCGAGGGGAATCCCCTGGCGCTGATGTCCGAGGTGCGCCGCGCCTGACGGAGGCGGCTACTTCGTCAGCGTCTCGGGCTCGCTGGCGCCGTAGTGGATGGCGTTGAACAGGAGCTTGAACGTTGCGACGGTCTGGGCGCGGAACTGGGGGCGGAAGCCGAACAGGATCACGCGCCCCTTCCCCTTGCCGACCTCCACGAGCGCGGCGGTCCGGCGGAGCCGCTCCTCTCCCTTGATCCAGCCGGAGAGGAGCAGGGGCTCGTCCGCGAAGCGCGCCACCACGCGGCGCGTGGCGTCGCCCCCGGGCGGGACGGTGTCGAACGGCTGGCTCTCGGCGAACATCACCGCAATCTCCTCCGGCAGGCCGAAGCCGAGCGGGTGCCCGGAGTCGAGGCGCGCGCGCAGCATCGAGCCGGGGCAGTGGAACTCGGCCTCCTTCAGCTTGGCAAGCGGACGTGAGACCGGCAGGTTCATCTCCGCAATCGGCAGCTCGGCCGAGGCATCGAGCGCGATGAGCGTGCCCCCCGCCTCGACAAAGGCCGCGATCGCCTTCACTCCGTCGGCGCCGATTCCGCCGCGGTAGGCGGGCGGCATCTCCGGGCGGTACCCGTCGCTGCGTTCCCAGCCGTTCAGGAGCTCCGCCTTCGGCTCGCTCGGCAGGATCAGCACGTCGAAGGCGGTCGCAAGGTCCCCCCGCTTCACGCGCTCGGTTCCGACTGTCTCGTAAATGAAGCCGTGACGATCGAGCACGAAGCGGGTCCAGCCCTCGTCCATCGACGGCACGAATCCCTGGTAGAGCGCCACGCGCGGCAGGTGGAGGCGCAGCGTGGCGAGCGCGAGCGGGGCGTCGGTGCGCTCGAACGTCACCGCCGTCTCGCGGGCGAGCGCCTCGAGGCGGCTTCCTGCAGGCAGGCGGCGCGCGATCACCGTTCCTGCGGGCCAGTCGCGGCCGGCCGCGGTGAACTCCCCGAGCGCCAGCGACACCTCCGCCCCGGCCGCCAGCAGCTTCTGGACCGCCGTCGAGGCGGCGTTGCCGATCGGCGACAGCAGCGCCGTCGCGCCGGTGCTCCTGACCTGCCCGGGCGGAGCGACCGGGGCGGCGCCGAGCGGCTCGAGCCGCACCCCAGCCAACCCCTCGAGCGGCGCCACCTCGACTCCGAACAGGTAGGGGAGCGACCAGGAGTTGACGTCGTAGGGAGGGAGGAGCGATCCTCCCGGCGCGGTCCGGATCTCGGGGTACTGCTGAGGCGAGAGCACCTCCGCGGCAAAGGCTCGATAGGGCTGGTCCGCGCGGACCACGAACGACCCAGGGGGATGCGTCGCGCGGCCTGCCGCGATCCCGTCCGGCGCGCGCTGCACCTCGACGCCGTGCTCGCGCAGCAGTTCGACCAGTCCTGCCGCCGCCGCGGGGTCGCGCTGGCCGGCGGGGACGACCCAGCCTGCCGGCGTCTCGCGCCGGCCAATCTCGATCGCATCGTGCGACATCCGCACCTGGTCCGCGAGGATCTCGCGGCGATGCGCTGACGCGGTCTCGAGCAGGCTCAGCGTGAGGATCTTCTCGTAGTCCAGGATGTCACGCAGCCGCCACCACCCGCCCGCCCACGGGTCCGGGAAGTTCGCCTGACGCCGGTAGTCGGGGAGCCCCTTCATCTCGCCGCTGAGCTCCCCCGGGTCGACGTAGATCGGGGTCGCGATCCTCGCCGACGCCGCCTCCGTCAGGAGCCCGACGACGTTCTTGTACCAGCCGGTGTTGCGCGTGCCGCCCAGCCAGTAGCCGTCGAAACCGGCCGACTGCACGACGCCGGACTTCCCGGCCTCCTGCAGGCGCAGCGCCATCGCCGTGCCGACGCGGTCGATCTGGCGCCAGATCAGCGGATGCACCCGCACGCCGAGCGGGTCGTCGAAGGGCGGCAGGAAGAGACGCGGCCCGGTCATCCCCATCTGGTGCTCGTCGACGAAGACCTGCGGGTTCCAGTCGTGGTAGAGCAGGCGATTGAGCAGCCGCGTCTCGGCCAGGTTCAGCATGAACCAGTCGCGGTTGTTGTCGTGTCCTGCGTAATGATGGTACAGGCGGGGGATTGGCCCCCCTTCGTACGGCGTGCCGACCTGCTCGCGGTACCACTCCGTCACCATGATCTGACCGTCGGGGTTCAGCGAAGGGACGAGCAGCAGCACGACATCCTCGAGCCAGCGCTGCTGGGCGGGATCGGATTGCACGGCGAGGTCCCAGGCAAGCTCGAGAGCGAGCTGGCTTGCCGCGATCTCGGTCGCGTGGATGTTGAAGGTGACGAGCACGATCACCCGTCCCTCCGCCAGTAATCTCTCCTGCTCGTCCGCCGCCAGGCCCCGCGGATCGGCGAGCCGCGCCGCCACTTCCCGCAGCCGCGCGCTGTTCGCCAGGTTCGTTGCGGAGGAGATCGCCGCCACCACCAGATCGTTGTCGAGCGTGGTCTTTCCCAGGTGAAGCAGCGCCAGGCGATCGGAGGCCGCGTCGACCTGCTCGAGATAGCTCACGACCTGGTGGTAGTCCGCGAGCTTGCGATCAGCGCCGACCGCGTGGCCGAGGTGCTCCGCCGGTGACGGAAGGGCGGGGTTGATCGCGGCCGAGGCCGGGACGGCGAGGAGCGCCTGCGCGAGCAGCAGGCTCGCAAGCGATCTCATTCCTTCTGCCATCCGTCCTCCCACCCCGCGCGCTCGAGCGCGTTGAACAGCAGCCGGAAAGTCCCGTGCGTCTGGGCCCGATGCTGGACGCGGAACCCGAGCAGAACCACCCGCCCCTTGCCGCGCCGGACATCGACGATCGCGGCCCGTCGCCGCAGCTTCTCGTCGCCGCGGATCCAGCCGGAGAGAAGCAACGGCTCGTCCGGATAGCGCGCCACCACGGCACGGTCGGCCTCGGCGCCGGGGATCGAGGTGGCGAAGGCGGGGCTGGCGGCGAAATATCCCGCGATGCGCCCCGGCACGCCGAACCCCAGAGGATGGTTCGAATCGACGTCGATCGCGAGGAGCGCCCCGGGGCAGAGGAAGTCGCTCGCGGGAACCTTCGTGAGCACGTCCCGCACGGGCAGGTTGAGCTTCGCGATCGGCAGCTCCGCCGCCGTGTCGAGCGTCACCAGCGTGCCGCCCGCGTCCACGAACTCGGTCAGCGCCTTCACCCCCTCCTCGCCGATCCCGCCACGGTATTCGGGCGGGAGCTCGGTGCGGTAGCTGCTCTCTCCTTCCTCCGGCTTGCGGAACCCATCGATCATCACGTCCATCCGCAGATCCGGGAGCACCAGGACGTCGAACCTCTTGCGCAGACCGCCCCCGCGCATGGCGGCGTTATCGAGCGACTGGTACGGGAAGCCGAAACGCTCGAGCACGAGCCGCGTCCACCCCTCGTCCATCGAGGCGGCCCACGGCTTGTAGAGCCCCACCCTCGCCGGCTGCAGCCGCACGGTGCGCACCTCGGGCTCCGCCGGCAGGGCGTGCAGCGTCACCTTCGCGGCGATGGCGATCGACTCGACCTTGTCACGCTTCGCCCCGGTGACGAGGTACGTCCCGGCCGCCCAGGCGCGGCCCCCGGCGCGGAACGACGCCAGCGCGGTGCGCACGCGCACCTCCTCCGCGAGCAGCCGGTTCACCGCCAGGGCCGCCGCGTTCGACTCGCGCCCCAGCAGCCACACGTCCCCCTCGCCGGTGATTCCCCCGCCGGGATCGGGCGGAACTGTCAGCAGGGGGAGACGGTCCGGCGCGGCGTCGATCCACTCCCCCTCGACCCCCATCTGCAGCGGCAGGGTCCAGCCGGTGACATCGTACGGGCGCAGGATCTCCCCTCCGGGAGCGGCGACGATCTCCGGATAGCGCTGGACCTCGAGCAGCTCGCGCGCGAACGGGCCGTTCGGCTGGTCGAGCGGGACCACGAGCGTCCCGGCCGGGAACTGTCGCCGGCCGGAGGCGAAGGGCGCCTCCGCGCGACCGATCTCGATCCCGTGCGCGAGCAGGATCTCGACCAGGTGCGCCGCGGTCGCCGCGTCGCGCGGTGCGGGTGGGAAGGCGAAGGCGCGCGGGGAGCCCGTGCGTCCGCGCGCGACCGCGTCGAGCGCCATGCGGGCGCGATCGCGCAGCAGGTCGGAGCGGTGGAGGGAGGCCGTCTCGAGCAGCGAGCGGGTCGCGATCAACTCATAGTCCACGATGTCGCGCAGCGTCCAGCTCCCTCCCGGCCACGGATCGGGGAAGCTCACCTGTGAACGATAGTCCGGCAGCCCCTTGCTGTTCCCCGCCAGCTCGTTCTCCTCGATCCGGACAGGGGTTGCGATCTGGGCGCTGGCGACCTCGGTCAGCAGCCCGACGATGTTCTTCCACCAGGCGGTGTTCATCGTGCCCCCCGGCCAGTAGCCGTCGAAGGCGTAGCTGTCAATCACCCCCTGCTTGCCGGCCTGCTGCAGCTGTACCGCCATCTCGGTGCCGAACAGATCCACCAGGCGCCAGACGAGCGGGTGGACGTTCGCGGCGATCGGATCGGTGAACGGCGGCACGAAGATCCGCGGCCCGGTCGATCCCATCTGGTGCTCGTCGAGATACACCTGCGGCAGCCAGGTGCGGGTGAGGACCGTGTTGACCGCGCGCGTCTCAGGCAGCTCCAGCATGAAGAAGTCGCGGTTGTTGTCGTGTCCCGCGTACGGGTGGTAGAGCCACGGCATCTGCCCTCCTTCCTGCGGCGTGCCGAGCCCCTTCCGATACCAGTCGACCACCATCGTGGTCCCGTCGGGGTTGATCGAGGGGGCGAGCAGCAGGATCACGTCCCCCAGGATTCTCTCCCACGCTGGATCGCTCGTCGTCGCGAGCGCGTACGCGAGCTCCATCGCCATCTGGCTCGCCCCGATCTCGGTCGAGTGGATCGCGCAGGTGACGAGCACGATCGCCTTTCCCTCGCCCACCAGCGCTTCCATCTCCGTCGGCGATAGGCCCCGCGGGTCCGCAAGGCGGCGGGCAATCTCCTGGTGGCGGGTGGACCCCGCGAGATTCTCCGGGGTCGAGATGGCGGCCATCCAGATCGTCCGCCCCTGCGTGCTCGTGCCGATCGCCTCGAGCGCAACGCGGTCGGAGGCCCGGTCGAGCGCCTGGAAGTAGGCGGCGATCTGCTCGTAGTCCGCGAGCTTCCGGTCGGCGCCGACCTGGAAACCGAGGAACTCCTCGGGGGAGGGGGGCGCGCCTTGAGGCGCCGCCGCGGGGAGGGTGCTCAGGAGGAGGAGGCAGACTACAAATGACAGCAGGATCCTTCGACTCATGGTGGACTCCCGGCCGCTGGGCAATCACAAGGGTGACGCCGAAGGGGGCTACCCTCGCGACGCGCCGGCCCCCGACTCCACCAGCACGCCCTTCTCGAGGTGCAGCACACGGTTCGCCCGCTCGGCCGCGCGCGGGTCGTGGGTGACCATCGCGATCGTCTTGTTGAACTCGCGGTTGAGACGCTGGAGCAGCGTCAGGATCTCGTCCGCGGCGCGGGCGTCGAGGTCGCCGGTCGGCTCGTCGGCGAGCAGCACGGTGGGGTCGGTCACGACGGCGCGCGCGATTGCGACCCGCTGCTCCTGGCCGCCCGAGAGCTGCCGCGGATAATGCTTGAGCCGGTCGGACAGTCCCACGATGTCGAGCGCGGTGCGCACGTGCTTCTCCCGCTCGGCGCGGCCGAGCTTCGTGAGGAGGAGCGGTAGCTCGACGTTCTCGTAGGCGGTCAGCACCGGGATCAAGTTGTAGAACTGGAAGATGAAGCCGACGTGACGGGACCGGAAGCGCGCGAGCGCCGATTCGCCCAGCTTCCCGAGATCCTCCCCCGCGACCTCGACCCTTCCCGCGGTGGGGCGGTCGATCCCCGCGATCATGTTCAGGAGCGTCGTCTTCCCCGATCCCGAGGGGCCCATCAGCGCGATGAAATCGCCGGCGGGGAGATCGATGTCCACACGGTCCAGCACCTTCACCCGCTGCGGACCGTCGCCGTAGACCTTCTCGACCTGCTTGAGCCTTGCCGCGAACTCCGCCATGTTCTCTCCCCCCCCCTCACCCTTCCTCGGGAACGACCCTGCCACCCTCTACGAGCCCCTCCGCCGGGTCGACGACCACCGTCTCACCGGCCTGGAGCCCCTCCATCACTGCCGCTGTGCCGCCGCTCACCGCGCCGACCACGATCGCGCGCCGGGTGAGTGTGCCCTCCTTGACCACCCACGCGGAGGTCCGCTCCCCCTTGTGCACGATCGCCCCGGCCGGGATCGTGAGCGTCGGCGGTGGGACGGGCCCCGGAGCGTCCGGCTCCTCGAGGAAGCTCACCTGCGCGCTCATTTCCGGGAAGATCCGCTTGTCCGGCTCCAGGAAGCGCAGCTTCACCTGCACGATGGCGCGCTGGCGGTCCGCGGTCGGGACGATCTGCCTCACCGTGGCGCGGAAGGGGGTTGCCGGGTAGGCATCGAGGACGACCCGCGCCGGGGCGCCGACATGCGCCTTCGCCAGATTCGCCTCCGAGACGTCGGCCTCCACCTCGAGGCTGTCGAAATCGGCCAGCACGAACACCGCGCCGCCGGTCGGTTGCCCCGCGAACGCCCCCGCGGAGAGCATCTCCCCGACCTCGGCGCGCCGCGCCGTGATCACTCCGTCGAACGGCGCTCGCACCACGGTCTGCTCGAGATCGACCTCGGCGGACTGGAGTTCCGCGTCGGCGACGGCGATCGCGGCGACGAGCGAGTTCACGCGCGCTTCCCCCTGCCCGCGCGCGGCCGCCGCAGCATCGAGGTCGCGAGCGGTGTTGACCCCCTGCGAGCGCAACTGCTCCTGTCGCTTCTCGTCACTGCGTGCGAGCTGCAGCGACGCTCGCGCCTCCTCCAGATCGGCGCGCGCCTGCGACGCGTGAGCCCGCGCCTGAGCCAGCGCGGCCTCCTGCGTGTCGTGCTGCAGCCGGGCGACGATCTGCCCCTCCCGCACGCGATCCCCTTCGTCGGCGCCGAGCCAATCCAGCCGCCCGGTCGAGCGCGGGCTGAGCGTTGACTGCCGCTGGGCAACGACATAGCCGCTCGCGGTCAACGCGCCGCCCAGATTCCCCGCAGTGACGGCCCGGACCGTCGCCACCTTCACCTGGCGCGCGGGGAGGATGGCGTCGCGGTTCAGCCAGCCGACCGCCAGCAGCACGAGCGCGCCCAGCCCGAGCGCGATCAGCAGCCAGCGCCGACCGCCGCGGGACCCAGCCTCGCCGCGGTCGATGCGCAGCACCGAGAGGTCGCGCTGGGAGTTCGTCGGCTCGCTCATCATCAGGATTGGGCCCCATCCCGAGTCTCGAGGCGCAGCAGGCCCTGCGGGGGAGGGCGGCATCGGCTTCGGAGGGGGCTGATGCTACCACCTGAAACGGGGGGGGGCAACGCACCTCAGGAGGGGGGCGGGACCCCAATCGCCGGGGTGGGCGGCGTCCCGTCGAACCAGGACGACATCACCTCCTGCGCCGGCTTGTTCTGCGGCGTGAAGTCGAGCGTCTGCCTTCCTTCGGAGTGCGCGGGGTCCGGATACCATTTCCAGAAGTAGACGCCGGCGAACCAGGGGCGCTCCCAGAAGGTGCGGAAGAACGCCTCGTAGGCGCGGGCCTGGGTCGGCAGGTCGCTGCGCGCCTCGGTCTCCGAGCGCCGCCCGTGCGGCCACTCCCACGGCCGGATGGCTCCCTCCGGCACGCTCTTGTAGCCGATCTCCGTGAACACGATCGGCTTTCCCGTCGCGCGGTGCACCCGTTCGATCGCGGCGAGGTGCGGCGCCCACCCGCCCTCCAGCTCGGCGAGGCTCGGTCCGTCGCGCTGGGCGAGCGGGAAGTACGCCTGGATCCCCACGAAGTCGAGCGCGTCCCAGAAGCGGACCTGATCGAACTCCTGGTTCCAGTTGGCGGCGTAGGTCAGCTTCCCGTGGTAGATCGATCGCACCTCCGCGATCAACCGCCGCCAGTCGGCCTCGCGCGTCAGCGTGGTACCTTGCAACTCCGTTCCCACGCACAGCGCCTCCATCCCCTCTGCCTCGGCCAGGCGCGCGTAATGCAGCAGGAACTCACGGTAGGCGGCGAACCAGGCACGCCACGACTCCTCGGAGGTCATCGCGATCTCGCCGGTCCAGGCCCCGTGCCCCGCGGTGACCCACAGGTGCGGCTTCAGCAGGGTGCGGATCCCGGCCTCGCGCGCCAGCCGCGCGGTGGCGGCGAGGCCGCGATCACTCTCACCCCACCAGACCCGGTCCTGCGACGCGATTGCGATCTGGGGGGAGTCGAGCCCCCGCTGCCATCCGAACGGGGTCTGGGAGATCCAATCGACGTGCTGTGCGGCGAGGAGGCGCATCTGATCCGCCGTGATCGGGTTGGTGCTTCCCACCCAGCAGACCCCCCGCTGGCGCCCGGGCGTGGCGGTGGAGGGAGTCGCGGGACCCGACGCGGGCCGGGCGAAGGGAGGGGAGACCGCCAGCATGAGGCAACCGGCCGCGGCCGCTAGAAGCGTTTTCACGACCGCGCCCGGGGCAAGGCGGCCGCTCCGGGCTCGCTACTTCACGAAGTCGGCGAGCGCCGACTCGACGTCCGCGAAGATCTCGAAGACGCGGTAGAGGCGGGCCATGTTGAAGGTCTCGTGCACCTTCCCCTGGATCACGACCTTGACCATGCCGCCCTTCTCGACCGCGCGCTTGTGGCAGGCGACGACCTCGCCGATGCTCGCGCTGTCCATGTGCGGCACGTGCAGGAGGTTGAGGAGGATCAGGGTGTCGCCGGCGTCGACGAGCGCTTTCACGCGGTCACGCAGCGCGGAGTCGCCCTCGCCGAGGCTCATTCTACCGGTCACGTCGATGATGCTGATCTTCCCCATCTTCCGGACGTCGATCTTCATGTCACGAGCCCTCTCCGGGCGAGCCTCGAGCCCGGCCCAGTCTAGCACGACGCCGGCCGCGAGCCGCCGGCCGGCCGCGAATGGTCAACTCGACTTGCGCTCGCGAATTCCCATCACGAGTGCGGCGGCGCCCGATCCCGCCATGGTCCAGGCCAGCAGCTTCGGCACCGTGAACGTCTGCCGCTTCGGCACATCCATGGAGAACGGTCCCATCGACTTCCTCTGCGTGCGCTCGAAGGCGACGCGGTTGTAGGTGACGAAGACGAGGCCGATCGCGAGGAGCGCCGTTCCGATCACGATCAGCCAGCGGCTGCGGTTCATAGGCCTTCCTCCAGAAGATGCTCCACGATGCGACGGATTTCGGGAATCGCGAGCGGCGAGTACCCCTCGGCCACGTAGCGGATCCTTCCCCGCCCGTCGATGACCACGCTGGTCGGGAACGACGTGACCCGGTAGAGGTCGGTGAGACGCTCCTGCATGAGCACCGCGTACGGGATCTTCTGATCTGCCACGAACTTCGTCAAACGTGACTTCGAGTCTCCCATGTTGACCGACACGAGTTCGAGCCCCTTGGGGTGCAGATCGCCGTGAAGCCGGATCAGCTCGGGGATCTCCTCGCGACAGGGGGGGCACCAGGTCCCCCAGAAGTTCAGGAGCACCACCTTGCCGCGCAGATCGACGAGCGAGACTTGCTGCCCGTCGAGCGCCCGGGCCTTGAACTGAGGCGCGGGGCGGTCCTCGAGTGGCGGCAGCGGCACTGGGGGCAACGGGGCGGGCGCGAGGTCGCCGGGTCGCTCCGCAGTCCGCGTGAGGCGCGCGAGCCGCACGCGCTGCGGCTCACCCGGGTCCGTCCAGGCGACCGCAATTCCGTCCTGGCACGGAGCCAGCCGAGGAAACCCGCTCCTGCGGCTGCCAAGCGTGCGGGCGACGGTGAGCGCGGGCTCGAGCACTCCGCCTGTGTCGATCGCGCGGGCCCGAACCTCGGCCGTCTCCCCCTCGCCACGTTCGCTCCAGACAACCACCGCGGTGCGATCCTCGAGCCATTCGACATCGACGCGGCCGGCCGGGTTTCCGGCATCGACTCGCACGGGCGGAGCGAACGTCTCCCCGCCGTCCGGCGAAAGGGCCACCAGAACCCGGGCGCCGCCACCGTCCGGAGCGGCGCCCCCGGCGGCGGCACGAGACTTGGCGGCGGTGAACCAGACGATCGCCAACCTCTCTCCGCGAGCCGCGACGGCGGGACCGTTCACCGGACAGGCGCTGATCTCCCAGCCGTCGTGATGCAGCGCGCGTGGCTCCGTCCAGCGACCCTGCACGTAGCGCACGTACGAGATGTCGCGGACCTCCGCGTCGCTCCGATCGCGGTAGGCGACGAAGGTCCCGCGCGGTGTCGTCGCCGCGGCGGTCTGGCAGCAGTCGCAGACGAGCGGGTCGAGGACCGTCTCGTTGCCGAACCGCACGCCGTCGAAGACCGCCGCGCGCAGGGCGGTCTTCCCGCCCCCGACTCCCAGAGATGCAGCCTGGGCGTAGGCGCGTCCGTCGAGCCAGACCGCCAGCGTTCCCTCCGCCCCCGCCTCGACGAGCGACACGAAGCCGTGCTCCGCCTGCGTGCCGTCGCGATGGGGGGTCAACGGCGGCGACCAGGTGGCGCCGCCGTCGCGCGAACGCGCCACCCGGATGTCGTAGGCTTCACCCTCGGGGGCGGTCCGCTCGAGCCAGTGGGCGACCAGCGCTCCGTCCGCGAGCGGGAGGAGCGAGGGGAAGTCCGCCCAGTTCGCGAGCAGCGTCTTCCCGGCGGCGATCGTCGCAGGCTCCGACCAGCTGTCGCCCGCGAGCGTCGCGGTGCGCAGCTCGGTGACGCCCGCGGGCGCCTCCTGCAGCCAGGTGAGATGCAGGCGGCCGCCACGCGCGGCCAGGAACGGCTCGCCGCTGCCGGCGCCCGCGGGGGATTTGATCTCGACGGCGCGCAGCGGCGCGGCCGCGGCGGCAGGAGTCACAGCCAGCTGCGCGATCAGGATTCCCGCCTGGAGGTTCATCTTGCACCCGCGAAGGCGAGGCTGAACAGCGCTGCCTGTTCGATCGCGTGCGCCTTGGCGGATCCGGTGGCGGGGCTGGCGCTCGCCGAGCGCTTCACCGTCGTCAGGCGTCTGCCCCCTGCGAGCCGTTGCAGCAGGGGGCGCACGAAGCGCAGCGCCCCCATGTTGGCCGGCTCCTCCTGCACCCACAATATCTCCGCCGCGGCGGGGAGGCGGTCGAGAAGCGCCGAGACCAACGCCTCCGGAAACGGGTAGAGCTGCTCGAGGCGGGCGATGGCGATCGACGCCTCTCCACGCCGGTCGCGTTCGGCGAGGAGATCGAGCGCGATCTTCCCGGTGCAGAGAAGCAGGCGGCCCGCCGCGGCCGGATCCCCGTCCAGGAGGAGCGGCTGGAACGACCCGCGCTCGAGATCGGCACGCGGCGAGGCGGCGGCGGGGGCCCGTAGCATTCCCTTCGGAGTCATCACGATCAGCGGCTTGCGCCAGCGCCGCAGCGCCTGGCGCCGCAGCAGGTGGAAGTACTGTGCCGCGCTGGTCGGCTGACATACCTGCAGGTTGTCCTCCGCGGCCAGTTCGAGGTAGCGCTCCAGGCGCGCGCTGCTGTGCTCCGGCCCCTGCCCCTCGTAGCCGTGAGGGAGCAGGACCGTCAGCCCGGACAGCAGCCCCCACTTGTCCTCACCCGCCGCCAGGAACTGGTCGATGATCACCTGGGCGCCGTTCGCGAAGTCGCCGAACTGTGCCTCCCACAGCACCAGCGCGTCCGGGTAATCGCGCGAGAAGCCGTACTCGAAGCCGAGCGCCGCCGCTTCGGAGAGACAGGTATCGTAGGCGTCGAAACGTCCTTGCCCGGGGTGGAGATGGCGCAGCGGCACGTGCTCGGCTCCGCTCTCCGCGTCGAAGAGCGCTGCGTGGCGCTGGTTGAACGTCCCGCGGCGACTGTCCTGCCCCGCGAGGCGCACCAGCATGCCGTCCCAGAGGAGCGACCCGAACGCCAGCGCCTCGGCCATTCCCCAATCGACGGGACGAGATGCGGCCCCCATCTCGAGCCGCTGCCCATAGAGGCGCCGTACCTTCGGGTGCACATGGAAGCCGGTCGGGGATGCACCGAGCCGCCCGGCGATCTCCTCGAGTCGCGCCGCCGGAACTGCCGTCTCCACCTCGAGAGCGGGGTCGTACGCCCCGCCGACGTACGTGTCCCAGTGCGGCGGCAGGGTGCGCAGCGTCGGCTTGCGCTCGAGGCCGCGTCCGCGCTCGAGCTCCGCCTGCAACCGCTCGCCGATCCCGGCCTCGAGCGCCTGCATCGCCTCGGGAGAGCGCCCGAGCCGCGCCCCGTACTGCTGCCAGAGCATCGGAAGCTCGGCGATCCGGCGGTACAGGAGCGGCTGGGTCGTCGTCGGGTCCTCGACCTCGCTGTGCCCGTAGCGGCGGTACCCGATCAGGTCGACGACAACGTCGGTGGCGAACTCGGATCGGTAGTCGGCCGCGAGGCGCCCGGCGCGCTCAGCCGCCTCGGGGTCGTAGCCGCCGACGTGCAGGATCGGGATCGGCACCCGCCGCGCGACATCGGAAGCGAAGCGGGAGGTGTGGAGCGCCTCCGGCTGCGCGGTGAAGCCGATCAGGTTGTTGACCAGGACGTGAATCGAGCCTCCGACCGTGAAGCCGCGCAGCCCGGCCAGGTTCAGCGCCTCCGCGGCGATCCCCTGGCCGGCGAAGGCCGCGTCTCCGTGCAAGGTGATCGCCAGAACCCGCTTCGCCCCCTCGGGGCCGAGGCGCTCCTGGCGAGCCCGGGTCCTGCCGAGGATCACCGGATCGACTGCCTCGAGATGGCTCGGGTTCGAGACGACGTGCACCTGGATCGTGCGGCCGGACGCGGTGGTGTACTCCCCCGTGGCGCCGAGATGGTACTTCACGTCTCCGCTGCCGAGGATGCTGCGCGGGTCGAGGTCCTCGAATCCCGCGAACAGGTGCGAAGGCTTCACGCCGGCGATGTGGGCCATCACGTTCAGGCGGCCGCGATGGCTCATCGCGAGGAGCACGACCTCGACCCCTGCCTCGGCGGCCCCCGCGAGCAGACCGTCGAGCAGCGGCAGTAGCGCCGCCGCTCCCTCCAACGAGTAGCGCTTGGTCCCGACGTAGCGCGCGTGCAAAAAGCGCTCGAACAGCTCCGCCTCGGCCAGGCGGCGGAGGATCCGCTCCGGATCGCTCGCCGGCAGCGGGGCCTCCATGCGCGCCGCCACGAAGCGGCAGCGCTCGGGATACGGCAGGTGCATGAACTCGGCGCCGATCGCCCCACAGTAGAGCGGCCGCCAGCGGGCCGCCGCCTCCGGCGGCGCGTCGTCGAGTTCCGGGTGCGGAAAGGGGGCCAAGCGGCCGAGCGGGTCGAGGTCGGCCTGCAGGTAACCCCAGCGGCGAAAGGGATCGGCGGTGTCGCGCATCGCCGCTCAGATTAGCACGTCCCCGCTCCCCTTCAAGCGCCGGCGCGAACCCGGGGGGGACCGCTCGCGTAGATCCTGGCGTACGGTCCCGCGTCGCGGGACCCGGCGTTACGATATGGCACCAGGGGCCGGGCCGATTCCTCCCGGGGGGGGAACCATGGCAAAGCGTCTGACGCGCAACAGCCGCGAGGCGGTCGTCGGGGGAGTGGCGGCCGGATTCGCGGACTACTTCGATATCGATCCAGTCATCCCACGACTCCTCTTCGTGTTCCTCACCGTGATGGGGGGCACCGGTCTCGTGGCCTACGTCTTGTGCTGGGTGATCATGCCCGCCCGCGACCCGGGTGCTCATGCCGGGACGCAAGCGGGGAGCGCGGCGCCCGCCTCCGGAGCGGCGCCGATCTGGGAAAGCGGGGGAGAGTCCGCGAGCGGCTCCGACTCGCCCGCGCCCGGCCCGACGGCGCCGATTGACCCGGCCGCCGTTGCGGACCGGGTGGCCCGTGAGGCTGGCGCCGCCGCGGACCGGATCGTCGACGCCGTGCGGTCCGCGCCGGGTGGCCCGACGCGCGGCCGCGTGATCGCCGGGGTCATCCTGATCGGCCTGGGCTGCTTCTTCCTGGTCGATCGCCTGCTGCCGATCGGGTGGTGGTTCGCCAACCTCTGGCCGGTGGGGCTGATCCTCCTCGGTCTCGCGATCGTCTTCGGCGCGCGGCGGGGGGGCGGCCAGTGACCCGGGGCGAGTTCTCCTGGAAGCGCATCGCCAAGGGGGTGAACCTCACCGGCTTCGGCGTGTTCCTCCTCCTCACGACGCTCGGCTTCCTGCCGTGGTCATTCTGGGGAATGCTGATCGCCTACTGGCCGGTCCTGCTGATCACCTGCGGGATCTACCTCGTCTTCGACCGCTCGCGCACCCCGTGGCTCGTCCTGCTCTCACCCGTCGTCTTCCTGGGGACGATGACCTTCGTCGCGCTGAGCTCACCGGCAGCGGACCTCGGCGGAGGACACCGGCTGGAGGCAGCGCGCCCGGAGGGGGCTACCTCCTGGCGGCTGGAAGGAGGCCTCGCCATGGTCGAGTTCGACCTGATTGGACGCGACCTGGGGCCGGACCTGATCCTGGAGGGGGAGACGGCCGGGTCGCCGACGCGCCCGACCGTCTCGGTCCGCGGCACCGACGAGTCCCCGCGCGTCCGGCTGCGGAACGGCTCGTTCCACTGGGCCTGGCCGGGACGCGGGCCGTGGGGGCGCGTCGAGGCGGGGATCGCGCGCGACCTGCCGCTGACGCTCGACCTCGATCTCGCCTTCGTCGAGGGGAGAATCGACCTCGGCGAGATCGCGCTCACCCGCGCCTCGCTCGATGGGGCGTTCGAGGACCTGACGCTGCGCCTGGGGCGGCCCGAGAGCGACGTCCGGTTGTCCCTGAAGGGAGCCTTCAACCGGATCACGATCGAGGTGCCCGCGGATGTGCCGGTGAGCGTGGACACCGACGGATTCATGAACTCGGTGCAGGGTCGCGACTCGGATTCGTCTCGCACGGGTCCAGGGTATGACCTGCGCCTCGACGGCGCTTTCAACTGGATCGAGGTCCGCGCCGAGTAGTTGCGACCTAGCTGCACCCGGCGATCGTCTGCGGCTTGCAGGCCAGTGCGGCCGGTGCGCGCTCTCCCGTCGTCTTCTGCCCGTAGGATCCCTCGCTCACGGAGGTTTGCGGCACGACGAGCCGGAAGCGGCGCACCGGCGTGTTCTCCACGATCCAGGTTGTCGCCCTCCCGGTGCTGCAGGTAAGGCTGGTGAGCGAGGAGAAGTTCCCGATCGTCCCCCGGTAGACCGCGTAATCCTGGTTCGGGACCGTGGCGTGGTTGCACGGGGCTCCCCAGGACAGCTTCACGCTGCCGGACGCCCCCTCCTTATGTAGTACGCGCGCGGACGTGTAGACTCGTTGCCGGACACCTCGTCACAGCCGTTGCGCGCTCTGGTGACCCTCCCTCCTCCGGGAAGGCCCCGCGCGAGGAGATTCCCCGATGAAACGCGCCGCACTCTGTCTGGCCTTCGCGTTCGCCCTGCTCACCCCGGCCGTAGCCGACGAAGGGATGTGGACCCCCGACCAGCTCTCCGAGATCGGCCGGCAACTCAAGGCGAAGGGGCTGAAGCTGGAGCCCGAGCGGCTGGCGGATCTCACCGCGCAGCCGCTGAACGCCGTGATCAGCCTCGGCGGCTGCACGGCCTCGTTCCTGTCGCCGGACGGGCTCGCGATCACGAACCACCACTGCGCCGCGGGCGCCATCGAGTACAACTCCACACCGGAGCGCAACCTCCTGAAGGACGGGTTCCTCGCCGCCACCCGCGGCGACGAGCTGTTCGCGGGCCCCGGCAGCCGGATCATGGTGACGGTTGGGGTCCGGGACGTCACGCGCGACGTCGTCGGCGGTATCGCGGACGGGGTCGGCGGGAAGGCCCGGTTCGACGCCATCGAGACTCGGCAGAAGGAGCTGGTCGCGGCCTGCGAGTCCGATACCGGCCATCGCTGCCGGGTCGCCGCGTTCTTCGGCGGGCTCGAGTACAAGCTGATCAAGCAGCTCGAGATCAGGGACGTGCGGCTCGTCTACGCACCCACCGACGCGGTCGGCAACTTCGGCGGCGACGTCGACAACTGGATGTGGCCAAGGCAGACCGGCGACTACTCGTTCTATCGCGCCTATGTCGGGGTGGACGGCAAGCCTGCCGACCCCTCGAAGGACAACGTTCCGTACCACCCACAGCACTTCCTGCGGGTCAGCACCGAGGGGCTCCAGGAGGGGGACTTCGTGATGGTGGCGGGGTACCCCGGCGGCACCAGCCGCTATCGCACCGTGAAGGAGCTGGAGAACTCGGTCGACTGGCGGTACCCGACGTTGATGCGCCGGTTCGAGGAATCGATCGCGCTGCTCAAGGAAGAGACCCGCAACCGGCCCGACGCGGCCCTCAAGTACGAGGGGGATATCGATGGGCTGGCGAATGCCGCCAAGAACTTCCAGGGGATGCTCGACGGTTTCCACCGCAGCGACATCATCCCGCGGAAGCGAGCCGAGGAGGCACGCCTCAAGGCCTGGGTGCAGGGCCGAGCGGAGCTGCGCGATCAGTATCTCGCGTCCATCTCCATGCTCGACACGCTCGTGGACCGCGACCAGGCGGACCGGGAGCGGGACCTCTACTATGGCTCCGCATCGCGCGGCTCGGACCTGCTGGCCGCGGCCTCGCGCCTCTACCGCCTGAGCAAGGAGAAGGAGAAGCCGGACCCCGAGCGCGAGCCCGGGTTCCAGGAGCGCGACGTCAAGCGGATGCGCGAGGGTCTCACCCGGATGGAGCGGACCTTCGACCCGGCGGTGGACCACGCCTCGTGGCGGAAGGACGTCCTTGACTATGCCGCCATCCCGGCATCCCAGCACGTCGCTTCGTTCGACAAGTGGTTCGGGATCGAGGCGGAGCGTCTGGCGGCGGAACGGCTCGACGCGAAGCTCGAGGACATGTACCGGAAGACGCATCTCGGGGAGACGAAGGAGCGGATCCGGTGGATGGACGCGACGGCGGGTGAGATCGAGGCGAGCGACGACCCGTTCCTGCAGTTCGCGGTGGCGCTCTATCCGGACAACCGCGCGATCGAGCGCGAGGACGAGGAGTTGCAGGGGTTGTTCCAGGAGTACCGACCGCGGGTCATGGCCGCCCGGCTCGCGTTCCAGCGCAGCGAAGGAAAGGCGGTCTATCCCGACGCCAACGGCACTCTGCGCGTCACCTACGGTGACGTCCGCGGCGGCGCGGCGAGGGACGGGCTGATGTATCTGCCGTTCACCACGCTGGAAGGAATCGCCGCAAAGGAAACCGGGGAGGAGCCGTTCACCTCCCCCGCCGCGCTGCTGGAGGCGGTTCGCGACCGGCGCTACGGGCGCTTCAAGGACCCGCGGCTCGGCACGGTGCCGGTCGACTTTCTCTCCACGCTGGACACCACGGGCGGGAACTCCGGATCTCCGACCCTCAACGCGCGGGGGGAGCTGGTCGGTCTGCTGTTCGACGGGACCTACGACTCGATCAACTCCGACTGGTACTTCGACGACCACACGAACCGCTCGATCCACGTCGACATCCGCTACGTGCTCTGGCTGATGGAGGAGATCGACGGCGCCGGCCAGCTGCTGCGCGAGATGGGGGTCGCAGCGCCGGCGACGGCGGGCCGCTAGCCGCGCGGTCTCGCGCCGGAGGGTTGGAGCAGGGGCGGGGGTTCGCAGCGGATCGTGGCGGGGCTTCCGTCGCGCGGATGGCGGAAGCACAGTTCGGCAGCGTGCAGGTGATATCCGGCGTCTCCGGGCAGCGCCCGCGCGTCCGGCGCCGGAACGCCGCCGGCGGGGTAGAGCGGGTCACCCGCCAGCGGATGCCCGGCTGTCGCGAGGTGAATCCGGATCTGGTGCGGGCGACCGGTCGCGATCTGGACGTCGCATAGGAACGCCCCCGCGCGCCGTTCGACCACCTCGATGCGGCTGGTGGCCGGCTTTCCCGTGGCGCTCGCGGCATGCACCGAGCCGAGCAGCGGGTGGGGCACCGGCCCGATCGGGTGCGTGATCGTGAACTCGTCGCTGCTCGGGTTCCCCGTGGCGAGGGCGCGGTACGTCTTGCCGATTTCCCCGGCGGCCCACTGGCGCGATAGGTCCGCCCGCGAGGTCGGGGTGCGTCCGAACAGCACCACCCCGGAGGTCCAGCGTCCCAGGCGATGGACCGGGGCCACGCCGGGGGCGTGCTGTCGCACCTGGTGGAGCAGTGTCGTCTCGAGGAACCCCGCCCCGGGAAGCGTCGGCAGCCCTGCCGGCTTGGCGACCGCCACGAGCTCCTCGTCCTCCGCGAGGACGGTGAACGCCAGCGGCGCGGACGGCTCCTGCCAGCGCGGCCGCTGCCAGACGAGCACCTGCCCGCGCCGCAGCACCGAGTCGGCGGCGGCGGGAGTCGAGTCGAGCAGCACGAGCCCGGCGGCGATGCGCGCCTCCCACTCGCGGAGCGGAGAGTGGCCGTAGCGTCGGACGAGATAGCCGAGCAGCGCTTCGCCGTCGGCCTCCTCGGCGATCTGCGTACGGTAGTCGAACCCCTGGTTCCAGCGCATTGAAGCCGATCGTCTCCGCGGTCGACCGTTCACCCCGGCGGTCGGTGGATTCCGGCTTGCGCCGGAATGACGGTGAGGGGGGCGCCTACTGCACGTACCCGAGGCTCCTCAGCCGCTCGCGCTCCTCGGGGCTGAGCTCGCGGCCGGCGGTGTCGCTGGCGCGGCGCGCCGCCTCCGCCTCGGACCGCCAGGTCGCGAGCGCTGCGGTGAGGCGGCCGACGACGTCGGGATGCTCCGCCGCCACGTCGCGCTGGTCGAGCAGGTCGGTCCGCCGGTCGAACAGCTCGAACTCCGGCTTGCCGGGATCACGCGTCAGGTGCTGTATCAACTTCCACTCGTCGAGGACGATCGACTGGGACGCGGTCTGGTGCGGCGGCGGAGCGAGGGTGCCGGCCTTGGTCGCGGCCTTCTCGGTGACCAGGGCCGTGGCGTCCGCCGGCGCCTCCGGTGCGGCCGCGCGCAAGCCGCCCCCGGCGTCCGCCGCCTCCCCCGCAAACAGCGGCAGCAGCGATCGCCCTTGCAGCCCCAGAGGCACCTCGACCCCGCCCAGCGCCAGCAGCGTGGGCATGATGTCGATCGACGCCACCGGCTGCGCGACCACCGCGCCCGCCGGCACATGCCCCGGCCCCCAGAGAATCAGCGGCACATTGCCGAGCTCGCCGTAGACGCTCTGGCCGTGGAACGTGCGGCCGTGATCGAGGAACTCCTCGCCATGGTCGCTGGTGAATGCGACGAGCGTGCGCTCCGCGATCCCGAGCGCCCGCAGGCGCTCCACGAGCCGCGCGACCTCCGCGTCGAGCGCGCGGATCGAGCCGTCGTACCAGTCGCGATCGCGCGCCACGTACGTGTCGGGATCGACGCCTGCCTTGCGCAGCTCCTCGCCGGTGGGCATCCCGAAGGTCCGCAGCAGCGGCTCGGCGATGACCTTGCGCGCCTTCTCGAGATCGGCGGCGTGCTCCTCCTCCCAGGCCGGGTTGGCCCACATCGTGTCGTAGGGCGGGTACGGCTTGAACGGATCGTGCGGATCGGAGACGTGCAGCAGCACGAAGAACGGAACGTCGCGGTGCGCCTCGAGCCAGGGGAGCAGCCGATCGACGTACTCGCGCGCCGTCTTGCTCGACTCCTGGTCGGGGAGCGAGCCGTCCTCGTGCAGCTCCTCGAACCCCTGGTGAAGGTTCGAGAACTGGCCGGTGAACTGGATCGACGACAGCGACAGCGTTGCATGGCCGGCATCGCGGAACGCCTCCGCGATCGTCGTCACCGACGCCGGAACCCGATCGAGCAGCTCCTTCACCCCGTGCGTGGAGGGGTAGAGCGAGGTGAGCAGCGACGCCGCCGACACCTTCGTCCAGCTCCCCTGCGCGATGCAGTCCCGGAACAGCGCCCCCTCTTGCGCGAGCGCGCGGAGCGCCGGCGAGGTGGGGCGCGCGTACCCGTACGGCTCGAGATGGTCGCGCCGCAGCGTGTCAGCCAGGATCAGGATCACTCCCTGAGCCGGCTGCCTGCCATCGGCTGCGCGCTCGACCGCAGGGCGCCGATCGCGCACCGCCGGCGACCCCCAGAAGCCGAGCGCGCCCGGCGCCTCCGCCCGCAGCTCCAGCGACAGCGTCACCTCGCGCCCCGCGTAGGAGGCGAGGTCGATCGGGGCCGGCTCCCAGCGATGCGGGTGCGTCAGCGTGCGCTCGAGCACGACCGTCTCGGTCCCCTTCCCCGGCGGCGCGATCGCGACGCGGAACGTGACCGGTCCGTCCTCGACCGTGCCGATCGCCAGATCGAGCCAGGGGCGCGCCGGCAGGCGGAGCGAGAACTGCATTCGCTCAGGCGAGCGCGCCACCAGTGTCTCGTGGTAGATCTGCGCCAACCCCTGCCACGAGACCCCGGACGGATAGCTCGCGAGGTGCTCCTTGCGGAAGATCACTCGCACCGACTCGATCGCGAAGGTGCTGCCGGGGGCATCGGTCACGTTGAGGAGCAGGTGCCGTGCACCCTTCGCGGCGATTGGCCGCTTGGGGCGGAGCGTGTAGGTGCGGGCCTCATCGCCCGGGGTGAGCTCGGCGCGCAGCATCCAGGGGAAGTCGCGTGCGCGTGCGACGAGCTTGTCGATCTCGATCTTCTCGTCGGCGGCGAATGATGCCGCGATCTCGACGCCGGCGCTGGCGCGCATCCGGACCTCCACCGCATGGATCAGGTCGTCGTCCCAGGGGCCCTCCTTGCGCTCCACATACACGACCGGGAAATCCGACGTCGTCCGTCCGGTGAGGAGCCCCGCGGCAACCGCCAGCCCGCTCACCCCGGGACCGGCCTGCCACCCCGCGGTCGGGGAGGACGACGCCTCGCCCGGCCCCGCGCCAGCCGCGAACTTCCACTCCACCCGGGCGCGCTCGGCCGGCGTCGCACCGCCGCCGGTGAGGACTTCGGGCGCGTAGCGATCGACGAGGCGAATGGGGACGGCGGTCTCCTTCCCTCGGCCGCCGCAGGCGGCACAGATGATCCAGAACGCGGCGCAGGCCGCGACCCTCCAACCCGGTCGTGCTGTCATGATGAGTTCCCCCGTACGCGCCGATCAGCCGGTGTCGCGATTCGTGCCACGAGTATACCCGGACGGGGGAAGGCGTGCCCGGTCCGGCAGTCGCAATGCGAGTGATACGATTGCGCGCCCACGCAGCCACCCTGCGGTGGCGCGCGATCCAACAGGAAGGTCAGCGGCCCCATGTCGAACTATCAGCGGCTCACGACCGAGCGCGTCTACACCGGACGGCTGCTCAAGATCGATCGCGATCGGGTGCGGCTCCCGAACGATGCCGAGACGGATCTCGAGCTGGTGCGGCACCCGGGCGCCTCCGCGATCGTCCCGTTCGTCACCCCCGACGAGGTGCTGCTGATCCGGCAGTTCCGCTACGCCGCGGGGGGCTTCATACTGGAGGTCCCCGCCGGCACGCTGAATGTGGGGGAGGCGCCGGAGTCGTGCGCGCGGCGCGAGGTGGAGGAGGAATCGGGGCACCGCGCCGGCAGGCTCGATTTTCTCGGCTCGATCCTCACCACTCCCGGCTTCACCGACGAGGTGATCCATCTCTGGGCGGCGCACGATCTCACCCCCGTCGAGCAGCGGCTCGACGCGGATGAGGTGCTGTCGGTCGAGCGGATGCCTTTCCGCGAAGCGCTCGACAAGATCCGCTCCGGCGAGATCCGGGACGCGAAGACGATCTGCGCCCTGCTGATGGCCGCGCAGGTGCGCGGCCAATGAACGGAGGCACCTCACGCCGCTACGATCTCGTCTGCTTCGACGTCGACGGGACGCTGGTCGAGCACGCCGAGGACAAGGTGATCTGGCAGGTCTTGACGCGGCGCTTCCTGGGGGACGACGCCCCGAACGAGAACCGCTACCTCGCCTACAAGGCCGGCCGGATCTCGTACGCCGACTGGGTGGCGCTCGATGTGGGGGACTGGCAGCGCTGCGGGGCGACGCGCGAGCAGATTGTCGCCTCGCTTTCGGCCGAGCTGCGCCTGGTCGATGGCGCGCGCGAGACGCTGGCGATACTCAAGCAGCGTGGTGCCAAGCTCGCGGTGATCTCCGGCACGCTCGACATCGCGCTCGACACGCTCTTCCCGGACCATCCCTTCGACGACGTCTTCTGCAACCGGATCGAGTTCGCGGCCGACGGCGCCATCTCCGGCTGGCAGGCGACCGCCTACGACATGGACGGGAAGGCGGACGCCTTGCGGCTGATCGCCGCGCGCGAGAACGTGTCACTGGATCGCTGCGCCTTCGTCGGCGACCACCTCAACGACCTGGCGGCGGCGCGCGCCGCCGGGCTTGCCATCGCCTTCAACCCGAAGAGCCCGGAGCTCGAGGCCGCGGCGCAGGTCGTGCTGCGCGGCCCGGATCTTCGCGTGATCCTCGAGCATCTGTAGGGGCTGGCTTGAACCGCGCAGGCTCGACGCCGCTCGACGGAACGCCCGGAGTGCAGGCGTGAGAACCGTCGCCGGCGTGCTGTTCGTTGCTGCGGCGGCCACGCTCGGCGACTGCATCTGGTACTTGTTCGGCGTCCGGCACACGATCGTCGCTGGGCTGGTGCACGGGGCGCTGCTGCTCTCGGTGGTCGGCGCCGTGCTGGGTGCCGCTAGCGGCCGCGTCCTGAGGGGACTTCCCATCGGCGCGCTCGCAGGACTCGGCGGCGCAGCCAGCTATTCCGCGCTCGTCGTGGTCATGGATGGGCGCACCTACGGAACGGCGATTCCGGCGGCCTGGGTGATCATGTGGCTGCTCCTCGCCGCGCTAGACGGGCGGTGGCTGCGCGCACCGGCGCGGCGAACCTGGGGCGCCGTGGCCGCGCGAGGCCTTGTCGCCGCGAGTTTCGGTGGAGCGGCCTTCTTCCTCGTGATGACGATCCTCTGGGGGCCGCCACCCGCCGGCGGCCGCAACTACGTCGTGCAGTTCTTCGCGTGGGCGTTCGCGTGGGCCCCGGGGCTGCTCGCCCTGACCGTTGGCGACGGGTCGATCGCGGTCGCGGAACTCCTGGCGCGCATCGATCGCGGCGAGAGCCTGCGCATTCTCGACGTTCGTTCCCAGGGGGAGTTCGCCGCCGGCCACGTCCCCGGCGCAGTGAACATCCCGTTCACGCGGCTGCTGTCCCGTAGCGACGAGGTTCCCGGGTCGGCCGGGGACGAGCTCATCGTCTACTGCGGCCACGGCCCGCGCGCCTGCATTGCGGCCGCCGCTCTGCGCATCCGCGGCCGGAGGCGGATTGCTCATCTGAACGGCCACTGGGCGGCCTGGCGGCGCGCGGGTCTCCGGATCGAGCCGTAGGGCGCGGATCGGGCCAACCGCCAGGTTGCGTCCCGGATCGCCATGGTAGACTCGGCGGCAAGGAGGGTCTCCCGATGACGAGGAGGATGAAGTGGTCCGTCGTGGCCGTGGTTCTGGCCGTGCTTTGCACGGGGGCGGCGGCGCTTTTGGTCCCGAAGCCCGTGTCCGCGGCCAGCGGATGCTGGCAGGTCGACTGCAACGTCTGCTGCAAGACGGGTCGCGGTCCCGTTGTCTGCACGCAGCGCGCCTGTCCGTAGTCCCGACCAGCCGTCCGAGCGGTTCACGGTCTCAGCGCCCCGTGCTCCCGCGCGGGGCGCCCCGCTGTCGTGCGAGGAACGGGGGGTCAGATCTTGACTTCACACCTGCCGCCATGGGCGAAAGGCCCATCGACACCAAGCCGCTCCGGTGTGAAGTAATGACCTGATCGCGGTGTCAACGAGGTGTCCGGCCGTCCAATCCCCGCGCCTTCAGCCCTGCTTCGTTCCGTGGGGGCCGGCCGCGCCTTGGGCCGCCGCGCGCGCGATCGAGGCCGCGACGTCCGGGGTCCTGATGTCGGTTTCGCCGTGGTCGACCTCGACCGGGCCGATCCGCTTTGCGGCGGCGAGTGCCGCTTTCTGGAGCGCCGGGTTGCGCATGCCGATGGAGATGACTGCGTTGTTCATCGCATAGCGAACGCGGTTCTTGCGGGTGTGGATGTCCCTCTCGATCGTCGCAAGGCGCTGCTCGAAGTAGGCGTCCGGCAGTTCAGCGTCGCCAAGCGCCAACTGGCAGAGGAGGTCCCATCCGGCCTGGCCGACGAGCTCGGCAGGGAGGTGGGACCACCGGTCCGTTTTCTCCTTGGCGAACGGCGTCCGCGCCGCGAGCTTCGCGACGGCCGCGGCGAGCGTCGTGTTGTCCATGCTCCGCGCCCAGGCATCCAGCATGCGCGAGGCGATCCTCCGCGGATCCGCCACCATCGTCGCGAGCACGCGGGCGTCATGGTTTCCGGTCTCCCACAGCGCCTCGGCCAGAGACTGATTCAGCCTGACCTTCTTCGCGAACGCGGCGAGCGTGGCGTAGCTCACGCCGAACATGTTCGCCCCGATGCCGTGCCTGGCGTAGATCGCACGCGTTTGCGCAGTGCCCGCCTTCTCGAGCGCCTGCATCGTCTCGTCGAGCGTTATCCCCTGCGTGGGGGCGCGCGCACTCGGAGGCGGTGTGGCGGGAAGGGAGGTCGGTGGCTTGTCGCCCATGGGGTTCTCCGCGGTGTCGTGCGAGGCAAAGGTGAGCGCGGTGGAATATCCGCCGCGAGGCGAGGCCGGTCAAGCGAGGTGGTTGCGCCAGACTGACCCGGGTGTTCGTATCACGCCACTCACCCGATAGGGGCGCCGCCGTCGAGGTTTTCCTCCGACCCGATCCGGAGCACAGTCCCGACATCCCCAGGTCCAACCCTCGCCTCCGTCGTGCTCTCGCCCCTCGTGTCCATTGGCCCACCAGCCGTGGATCCGCGCCCACACCGTGAGGCACGACAGACATCCCTGATGGCGACGTTTCAATGCCTTACACCCGGCACGATCCCTGCCTTCACGTCCCCCGCCGGGAGATCGAGACCGCGCCGCGCGCGGCCGGGAACCATCCCGGACCCGCAGGATGAGCCTGCTTCGCCGCAGCGCCCGGAGGAAGTCATGCACCGCCATCCCACGCCGCAGTCCTCCCGCCTTCCCGCCGTTGTCGCCCTGCTTCTTGCGTGCGCGGTTGGCGCCCCCGGCGGCGCGCCCGCCGCCCCAATCGACACGGAGCCCGCCGCGGGTTCCGGGTGGGACCCGGCGCGGCCTGGCCCTGGGGAGCTCCTCTCCCGAGAAGGGGATCGGATGGTCCCCCTCCCGCTCGTCCGGATGCAGGTGGAGCTCGACGTGACCGGCGTCCTCGTGCACGGCAGCGTATCGCAGGAATTCCGCAATGACCGGGCGGAGGTCCTCGAGGCGACGTATGTCTTTCCGCTCCCGGAGGGCGCAGCGGTCAATGCGCTCGAGATGCGCGTCGGCGATCGGCGGATCGTCGCGACGGTCAAGGAACGCGACGAAGCGCGGCGAACCTACGAGCAGGCCCGCAACGAGGGGCGCAAGGCCGCCCTCCTCGAGCAGGGGCGCCCGAACCTCTTCCGCGCCTCGGTCGCGGCGATCAATCCGGGCGAGACCGTCGCGGTCCGGCTGGAATTCGTCGAGCAGGCGACGTACGCCACCGGCGAGTTCTCACTCGCGTTTCCTCTGGTCTACACGCCGCGCTACCTCCCTGTGGACGGGACCACGCCATTCTCTGCGGCGGGCGGCGACGCACGGACGGCGTGCGTCATCCCACGGGCAGGGATCCGCGTGCGGCTCGAGGCCGGCCTGCCGCTCGAGTCGATCGACTCGCCGTCTCATCGCATCGCGCTCGAGCGCAAAGCCGCAGGCGCCGTCGTGACGCTCGCGGATGGCACGGTCCTCGCCGATCGCGACTTCGTCCTGCGGTGGCGGATCCGCCGGGCCACGGAGCCACAGGCGGCGCTCTTCGTCGAGGATCGCGACGACGGCCGCTACGCGCTCGCGATGATCCTCCCCCCCACCCCGGAGCCCGCCGGGGAAACAGATGCGGGGCTCTCGACCGAGACGCTCTTCATCGTCGACGTCTCCGGGTCGATGGATGGCCCCTCGATCGTGCAGGCGAGGCGGGCGCTGACGGCGGCGCTCGCGAGGCTGCGCCCGGACGACACCTTCAACCTGCTGAAGTTCAACGACCGATACGAGGCATACCGCGAGGCGTTCCTCGCGGCCGATGCGGAGTCGGTCGCGGCGGCAAGCGAGTGGATCGCGGATCTTCGCGCCACCGGAGGGACGGAGATCCTCCCCGCGCTCGTCCACGGCCTTCAGATGATGAACGGAGGGGACGCTCGCCGGGAGCGGCGCCTGGTCTTCCTCACGGATGGCGCCGTCGCGAACGAGGAGCAAGTCCTCGCCGAGGTCGTCGCCCGCCGCGGCGAGGAGCGCCTCCACGTGATAGGCATCGGGAGCGCGCCGAATCGCTACCTGATGCGGAAGCTGGCGTCCGTCGGCCGGGGGTTGTGCGAGTTTCTCCCCGACGACGAAGCGCTGGGCCCGCGGCTCGACGCCTTCCTGGCGCGCATCGACCGCCCCGTCATGTCCGATCTGGATCTGGTCTGGGACGGCGCGCCCCCGCTCGAAGCGTACCCGACGAG
>Ga0184629_10000015_pt1 | contig 58267 bp, 43 predicted proteins | sample PLM4_32_b1_FD_133158 | JGI IMG/M metagenome (GOLD analysis project Ga0184629, IMG submission 133158) | Groundwater sediment microbial communities from an aquifer in East River, Colorado, USA - PLM4_32_b1 | ecosystem: Environmental > Terrestrial > Soil > Riparian zone | place: USA: East River...
ATCCCATATTCATACAGCGATTCACTGTACAGCTTCCCGTTCAGGTAGGTTGTTATTTTTGACACTACGGCGCCTTCATACGTGAAAACGTCAAGACTCGTTTCTTCAAACCGTAAAGTTTGTGAGTTATAAGATTCGTGACGCATGTATCCAAGTTGTCCGGAAGCATTATAGATGTACAAGACCTTGGAGTCCGGTTGATAGACAATGCCTTCATCAGGACTATTAACTTCGAGGTATGTAACATAATGGGATAACTTCTTGGCATTCTTCGATCCTGCTAAAACATAGGTCGTTGGTAGCGGACCATCAGCTCGTCCATCCCAAAGTGTTTCAGCTGTTATTTCCGATTGGATGTCATGAATGCCCCATTTATCCAGCAGTTCAATGCTGTAGTGATGATGTCCATTTCGAACAGCCAAAACGTTGTCGGCAGGACCTGTGAAGCTGAAATCTTTTGTCCATTGTAACACATTGTACAAGTCATAGCCGCTGACCCTGATTTGGGCATCTACATTTTCATATAGTATTCCTCCAACTTCAATTTTTACATTCGTCTTGATTAAAACTTCTGAACTACTGCCGGGTCCTTCAACACCAAAGCTTGGATATCCGAAATCTCCTGGTGTGTCATTTGGTGAGACAGCCAGTACTTGGGGAACTACCTTGCTGCTTGTATTTTGATTTATTGTGAATTCAATGAGTAGGGGATTGGCGACTTGATTTGCTTTGTCCGAACCTTTCATCGGCGCTGCATAAATGATCTTATTAGCTCCATCTATTACAGTAAATTGAAATAGCTGATAATTGCCTGTTTGAAGTTCAAGTGGTTCACTGGTAAAAACTTGTGCAAAATGCGACAGAGGAAGTTTTACGTTTTCCTGTAAATTTCCGTTGATGGACTTTACACCGAGCACCACAAAGGCGGGAACGGACTGATCATTAGTCGTTGTCGTAAGAGTGAATGAAAAGGAAACGTTACCTTTTAGCGGCACAAGATTTTCTTCCTGCTGACAGGAGTAGGAGAAGAGCAAAAGGAAAGCACACAGAAAAACAGAAGGGCCAAATACTTTTTTCATTTGATTTCGTCGTTTAATAGCCATAAAAGAATTTTCTGCAAGGAACGTGGATCAGCGCTATTGCAGCTAGTTCTTTTGTGCCAAAAAGCGATACTCTGGTTGCATGTGGCCGTCGCAATGGGACTTACTTAACGTAGTGTATTTTGTCAGGAAAATTATTGCCTGCAGAAAGGTCGAAGCTGGTAATTAAAACAAAACTGCCGTGCCATTAAAAATGACCCGGCAGTTACTTCATCCAAACCCTATACAAAGGTATTTTTAATGACGCTTTTGAAAGGCGAACTGTTTTTGCAATCTGAAATGCTTTTGTTGCATGCTCATACCTTTTGAGGCATATTTTTATCGCTGTACTCGCTCGGAGCAACTCCAAATTTTTTACGGAAGCGTTTTGCAAAGTAGGACTGTTCATTAAAACCGACCGAATAGCTTATTTGCGTAAGCGTATCTGCTTTTGAAAGAATAAGTTCGGCAGCTTTTTGTAAACGAATTTCATTGATAAATTCATTTGGTGACATCCCGGAAATCGCCTTGAGTTTTCGGAATAGTTGTGTCCGGCTTAGATGAATCTCATCAGCCATTTTTTCCACTCCAAATGCGGAATCACTTATATTGTCTTCCACGATCCTCCTGGCCTTTGAAAGGAATTTGTCATCGAGTGAAGGTTCCTTCGGCGCCGTAACCGGTGCGGAATTACTTGCACCGTATATAGCAGCAAGTTTCTTTCGCTGCTCAATGAGATTAGTTATCCGTACCTTTAATTCCTCCGTAGAGAATGGTTTTGAGAGATAATCGTCTGCGCCCGTTTGCAGACCTTCAATTTTTGATCTTCTGTCAGCTTTTGCAGTGAGGAGCACAACGGGTATATGACAGGTGCGTTCGTCCGTCTTTATTTTGTCCGTAAGGCTAATACCATCCAGTTTTGGCATCATCACGTCAGAAATAACAAGGTCTGGAATTTGCTCGATAGCGATCGCAAACCCTTCTTCACCATCCCTGGCCGTAAGGGTTGTGAACTTTTCTTTCAATGTCGATGCAATAAAATTTCGCAAGTCCTCATTATCCTCGACGATGAGGATTGTATCCTCGTGTTCTGTTTGTTCATCCGGTTCAACTTCATCGCCGATATCTTTGTTTGATAAATGCTTTGCCACTCCATTGTGTGCAGGGGTGATCGCTTCCGCATTCATATTGAAGTTCTTAAAGACGGCAATTGGGGGAATTCTTTCTTTCGTTACAGGCAGGGTGATTTTAATGGTCGTTCCCTTATTGACCGCACTGGCAAGTTCAATATTACCTCCATTGAGACTTACCAATTCCTTCACTAACGATAACCCGAGGCCGGTGCCAAACTGACCGTCATCGGCTGTATACCGGGATTGGTAAAATGGTGAAAAGATATTTTGTTGCTCTTCTTCCGGGATCCCTACTCCGGTATCTGTTACTATTATTTGCAAGTCATTCGATGGCCGCAACTGGTTAATGGAGAATGAGACCATACCTCCTCCAGCGGTGAATTTAAATGCGTTGAAAAGTAGGTTATTGATGATCTTTTCGAGTTTATCGGCGTCATACCAGCTTTCAATCATTTCAAGTGATATGTTTTTCTCAAAATGTATATTTTTATTTTCTGCCAACGAATCGAAAGAAGCAGTGACAACAGTGAGGAAATTTTTCAAATCGCCCTTCTGCACGAGCAGTTCCATTTTTTTTGCTTCCAGCTTAGAGAGATCCAATAACTGGTTAACTAACGAAAGTAACCTGTTGGCATTTCGCGTCACCAGGTGAAAGGATTCTCTATCACCCATAGTGAGGGAAGAGGAAGCCAGCTTTTCTTCGATGGGACTTAGTATAAGCGTAAGCGGTGTCCGGAACTCATGAGAGATATTGGCAAAAAATTTAGATTTCAACTGATCAGCTTCCTGTAGTTTGAGATTCAATAATTTCTGATTTCCTAATAAGGCGTTCACTTTTTGGTTATGTGACCGCTGAAGCATATAAATAATCAAAAAGGTAACGCTAATGATCAGCAAGCCGATAACAAGGTACAGTTGTTTCAGGTTTTGAAATTCTTTCTGCTGCTCCAGTGTTTGTATCGTCTGATCTTTCTTTCCGGTTTCGTAACGGGCCTCCGCTTCTGCAATTTGTTTCGCCTGTTTTTCTGTGTAAATACTATCCTCGTATTTATGCTTTAATTCAAGATATGCAAATGCCTGTTTATACCTTGCCCTTGTGGTCTCTAACAGCGTAAGCTTATCATAAATTTCCGCCAGCACTTCTTTATGGTGCATTGCTTTTGCCATGTCAACCGACTTAGTCAAATAACGTTCTGCCTCATTGTATTTTCCGAGGTGTATATACACTTCACTAAGATTAGTGTAGTTTACCACTTTCCTGTATTTATTTGTTGACTTCTCCACGATGTTTAGCGCTCTTTGATAATAGTCCAATGATGTAGTGTAATCTTTTTTCTTCATGTAGACCACGGCAAGGTTTCCGTATGTCTGGCTCAAAATTTCTTTATCGCCTAGTTCTTTCCTGATCGCAAGTGACTTGAGAAAATAATCCAGGGCCTCGTCATATTTGGAGAGGCTGAAGTGAAGAGAACCCAGGCTGTTAAAGCTATAGGCCACATCGCGTTTAAGCCCCGCTCTTTGACGAATCTCAAGCGCTTTTATATAATAGTCTTTGGCCTTCTCAAAGTCGCGGCTTCTCTCATGGATAAGTCCTAACAAATTGTAAGCCTGGCTCAATCCTAGATCATTTGATGTGCCTTCAAAAACACGAAGCATTTCTAAAGCATGCCTGGTTGCTTGTTCATAATCGCCGATCACCCAATAGTAAAGTGCTTTGTACTTCAATGCTGTACCCATCCCAACTTTATAATTGAGCCTTCTCGAAATTTCAAAAGCTTCATTGGCATGAACTTTATTTTTTTCATTGTCGGAAGTGTATTCGTAGTAACAGATGTTGTTGAGGACTTGAACACGTATAGTGTCTTCCTGAGGATGGTTACTTAGAAGCGTATAAAGGCTGTCCAACTTTTTATTCTGACATAATGCTGAAAAACCGACAAGCAGCAACAAAAATGAACACGCTAACTTTTTCATATTATGATATAGAGGAGTTATGAGTTAGGAGTTATGAGGAGTTATGAGTTATGAATTGGAGGGTGTGGGTGTGTGTGTGGGTGCGGTGTGGACCGACATCTTACCAGAACTGTTATCAAGCCTTCACAAACGTATTTGAGTTGTTTTAGTTTCTTATCTGAAGCTAAACACGCGGAATATGAATGCTTTAAGAAGTTATTTACACAAGCGGTTTCGGGAATATTTGGATACCGAGTGGTATTTCCAGGTCAATTCATAAAAAATAAACTACTGTCGTGGCCTGAGCAGAGCATTTTAAGTAATGAAACACATCATGCAACAATAGTATTGTTGTTCGCACCCAAATTACGAGTGTGTGCTTTGCTGCATCCAGACTTTTGCCAAGCGAATGGAAAGAAAGCCCATTCGTTTTAATCAATTATTTTTTTTAAACCTTATTATTATGAAAAATGTATTTTTAGTTCTTTTAGCTGCAATTGCCTCGTTTTTTTCATGCAGTTCTAAAATTGAGAAATCTGCAAGTGGTTCGGGTACAACAGATGTAAGACAAAGCAAGAAGACGGATTCAAAAAAGTTATTTTTCGATGTGCACAACCTTGAACCCGGAAAGGTGTCATTAGAGGCGGTTGCGGGAGCTCATCAAAAAGATCTTGCAACGCAGGGAAAGTTCGGTGTTAGCTTTGGAAGATATTGGGTGGATGAAGAAGGAGGCAAAGTATACTGCCTTGTAGAGTCACCTGATTCGGCGTCAATTTATCATAGCCATAAGGAAGCACATGGACTGGTTCCCGACCTGGTGGAGCAGGTAAGCGGAGGAGAGTACGCCACATTCAGCATTAATCGTACTTTATTTTTAGATGTTCATGAGCTTGGGCCAGGAAAAGTCAATGCGGCCGCAGTTGCAGATGCCCATGCTAAAGACCTTGCAGTGCAGGCTAAATACGGAGTGAATTTTGTGAACTACTGGGTAGATGAAAAATCAGGTACGGTAAGGTGTCTGGTTGAAGCCAAGGATGAACAATCGTTGATCAATGCTCACAAAGAAGCTCATGGTTTAATACCAAATGAAGTGAGAAAAGTGAAGGAAGGGAATTAGTACAGTTAGTTGGGACCTCCCCTTTGCGGGAGGTCTCTTTTTATTCACCTGATAAAGTTCATGACATTCTCTTTCATATATGAAGCATTCAACTTGGCGCTTAACATGGGTGTAGACTGATCATACCGTTCCTGTTCAACAAAAAAATATTCCATTCCCGCCTGAGAGGCTTCTTTGACGATCTTCTTAAAATCGATGACACCTTTTCCTAAATCGCAGGAAACGTTCAATCCTAATTCCGGCTCTTCCGCAACTTCTTTTTTTACCAGCTCAGCCGTTAGTGCATTGGAGTAATGGTCTTTAAAGTGTCCAAGTTTGAAACGGTTGAGATATTTCTTTAGCCAAACCACAGGGTCTTCCCCGGCATCAGCGACCCAATAAATATCCATTTCAAAGTCTACGAGTGCGGGATCCGTATTTTGCATCATCACATCCTGCGGTATGAGTCCATCTGTTTTTCTGAAACTATAATTGTGATTGTGGTATGCAAATCTCAGTCCTGCTTTCCGGCAAATTTCTCCCTGTGCATTAAATCCCTCTGCCGCCTTTTTATAGGCATCAATTGTTTTTAATTGTATCATAAAGGGATTAATCAGGTACTTCATTCCAATGCTTGCGGCATCATTCGCAAGGGTTTTGAACTCATCCCTTCTTGCAAGGTTCAGGGTATACTCCGAATCACAATGGGCACTCACCAAACGAAGCCCTATGTTATCAAGGTAGTTTTTGAATTCAAGAGGTTTCATTCCCCAAAAAATATTCTCCGGGGCACCATCGCCAAAACTTTCGATCTGCTTGTATCCAAAGCTGGCCAAAGCCTTCAAGGTACCTTTAGCGTCCTTCGCCATATCTTGTCGCACACTCCACAATTGTATTCCAAAGTCCCTGGGAGATGACATGGGTTGTGCCATTAGTTTAAGAGCATCCAACGAACTTGTTGCTATAGCAGCAGAAGCAAACCCGGCTATTTTTTTCAAAAAATCTCTTCGTATCATCATTTTCAATATTCAAGCTAATAAAAAAATATCTAGCCAGGCACCTTCTTTAATAAGAATCATCCCACAAGTGACTGACCTTGGTGTGATACTCTTTTTATATAAATTGATGCTTCCTGCTTTCCTTCATACCTAACAGGCCTCTTAAATTTCATGAAGAAGGTCATGACTTTAGTGAGTGATTCTCTGATGGTCTTACCATCCCTGATTTTATTGTCTCGATTTACCCTGAGCCATTTACCAAAAGCTCACCGATTCCTATCACAGTTATTTCGGAAGCTTAAATAAGACATTTTGTCTTTTATTTTAGACAATTTTATCCAAATCGAGCCATAATGGCGTAAGAAATCGCTTATAATCCGATCGGCACATTTTTTCCTGATAGCCTCCGTGATTCTGAAAATCTATGTTAAACACAAAAAATAAATACTATGAGTATCGTTCGTTATAACACCGCTAATGATTTCGTACCGACTTCATTCAGCAATTTGATTGATCGTTTTTTCAGCGATTCACTGGCCCGCACGGGTGGTTCTTCGTACTCCTTTGTTCCAAAGGTAGATATCCTTGAAAGTGAGACTGCCTATGAAATTAATGTTGCTGTTCCTGGTTTGAAAAAGGAAGATTTTAAAATTGACTTAAATGATAATTTTCTCACCATCAGTGGTGAAAGAAAATTTTCGAAAGAAAAGAAGGAGAATAATCTCCATGTAGTGGAGACACAATATGGGAATTTCAGCCGTTCATTTTCACTTCCTGAAAATGTTGATGCCAGCAAGATCAATGCAGCATACAACAACGGCATATTGGAAATAACGGTGCCGAAGGATGAGAAGAAAACATTAAAGACAACCATCAAGGTTAACTAAAGGGTTGAGGGTTTAGGTGAGGTGGTTGGGCGCTCCGGAAGGGGCGCCTTTTTTTTTACCAGGATTTTTGGATTTACAGGATTGGATAGGATGATCTCAATGCTGACCTTATATGGAGGTTTTTTGGATTTAAAGGATTGGGATTAAGATGATCTCTTTTCTGATCTTAGATGGATCAGAAGGAACTTAACGCGACAGCTTTCGTTAATCCTTATCTTTGTGTGATTAAAAGAGCAATGACCCGGAAAGAGTATTTTTTTATCATCCTTATTTTAGGAGCACTAGCGACCATAAGTCCTTTTTCAATTGATATGTATTTGCCGGGGTTTCCGGCCATTGCAACCGATTTAAGTACGACCATTGATCAAGTCCAGTTATCATTAACCAGTTATTTCATCGGTATCGCTGTAGGCCAGTTGCTGTATGGCCCGCTGCTGGACAGATTTGGAAGAAAAATTCCACTCTATATAGGGTTAGTGATTTATGTCTTCGCCTCCATCGGCTGTGCGTTCACGCTATCGGTTCATTCTTTGATCGCGATGCGCTTCCTGCAGGCTTTAGGGGGTTGTGTGGGAATGGTCGCTGCGCAGACATTGGTACGCGATCTGTTCCCCATAAACAAAACTGCTCAGGCTTTTTCAATGATCACACTGGTTATCGCCATATCGCCTATGATTGCTCCTACAGTGGGCGGATACGTTACGGCAGCCTTTGGATGGCATTGGGTTTTTATTATCCTGGCAGGGATCACCACGATGATCATAACGGCTGTTTATTTTTATCTGCCGAAAGGCAAAAGTCCGGACACTTCTTTATCCCTCAGACCAAAAGCAGTACTGAGTAGTTTCCACGTCGTCATAAAGCATCCGCAGTTCTTTGTTTATACTATTGCCGGCGGGTTGGCTACGGCTGCCCCCTTTGCGTACATCGCTGGTTCGCCGGATGTATTCATGAATATCTATAAAGTTACTGAACAGCAATACGGCTGGATATTTGCAATTCTTGCTTGTGCCATGATCGGATCAACACAATTAAACCATTTTCTGTTAAAGCGATTTACGAGTGAACGCATTATTAAAGTTGCCTTATTATATCAGGGGATTACCGGTCTGGTGCTGGTATCTGGTACGTTGTATAACGGGTTCGGATTATTTAGTCTTCTGGCGCTGATGTTTATTTTTTTAACGGGGCAAGGTTTGATCGGCCCCAACACAACGGCGCTTTCCCTGGCCCCTTTTGCAAAACATACGGGCAGTGCTGCCGCTTTGCTAGGCAGTTGGCGCATGGGAGCGGGTGCAATCATTTCAGCACTTGTTAGCTTTTTACATAACAATACAGCGTTGCCGATGGTAGGTATGATGGCGATCTGTGCATGGGTTAGTTTAGTGATTCTTTTTATTGGCAATGCAGTTGTTCGTAACAGAGCACGTAAAAATGATGTTGAAGAGGAAGTCTCTCTTTTAATGTGAAATCTTCGTTAAGGATTAACACCCATTTAATCATTGCTGGCTGAAGGTGAGCTATTCCATAGTTTTATAAGCTTGCGGTTGCATAGATTGAACACAGGTTGTGTTTAAAATTGATTTTCCTGAATCATTAACAAATTCCACAACGATTTTATCAAAACATTCCTCATTGCTTAAGCACATCTTTTCACTGCTTCTCCGGGATACATATCGGTAAACTGCTTGTAGCCCTGCTTTGTATTGGAGCGAACGACAGTTTAATGGATCGGATTTACCTGTACCCCTTTCATCAATCAGTACTATATCGTGAAAGCGACGATAAGGATTGTGCTGAGCATAAAATCCAGCGCTTTCAGTGGCAGCCACTCCCGGACCGCCATCAAAACAAAGAACCGGTGGCTGAATTGAATCCTGTTTTAAAGGCAGGTATAACTAAAATGTTAAGATTAATCTTTCTGCCTTGCTTTGTTTGGGGATGCTCAAAAACCGCATAAGTTCCGCAGAAAACGGAATCATTGAAACCCTCCATTGCGCAAGGACTGAGTTTTTTATAAACAGTCGCGGAAGTGCTTTTATTAATAATACCGTCCTTGCCGACTTTTTTTAAGGTACAGGCGAATCACAAAACTAGTAAAGCGATTGTTGTAAGGTTTCTCATATCCAAATAGTTCTTCGTTATTTACTCCTACCGATGAATTCGATTTCGAATAATTCAACCAATTTTGAAGGAACAAAGCTGACTAAGGAACCATTCCATGGGATTTTTAGCAGAAGATCATCCGCCACCCATACCAGGGATAACAGAATCTGACACAAGGAAACTTCGCCTTAAAGAAAATCTTGATCGGTCCTTATTTTTCGGCAATTATTTATAAAAAAGAAACGTTAACTTTCTAATCTTTCAGAATATAAGGAGCATAAACGGGCCTGGTATGAAGCGATCAATTTTGATTCTAATAGTTGTTTTTGCAGCATGCATCGGGGGTGTGCTGGGTTCCCTATTCACCTTGAGGTTTCTTGATTTCCCGAACGCCTCATATCAATCCATTGAAGGCCGGCAGCAATCGGTATTAACAGGATATTCGTCAGATACTTCTTACCATGTACCTGGGGGGATGGATTTTTTAAGTACCGCCAGGAAGGTTACTTCAGGCGTTGTACACATACGCACATCGTATGGTCCTGGTGATTTTAGCGTAAACCCCCTGGAGCTTTATTTTGAGGCACCATCACGGTCGTCAGGGTCAGGCGTTATAATATCAGATGACGGCTATGTCGTCACCAATAATCATGTCGTAGAAGATGCCAGCAATATTGAGGTAGTCATGAATAACAATCAACGCTTTTATGCGAAACTCATCGGCACTGACCCTACAACAGACCTGGCCTTGTTGAAAATACGGGCAAAGAATCTGCCCTTCTTAAAGTATGGTGATTCAGATAAGATAACACCAGGCGAATGGGTCCTGGCCGTTGGCAATCCCTTTGATCTCAACTCTACGGTTACTGCCGGAATTGTAAGTGCGAAGGCCCGTAACATTGGAATTTTGCGCGACCGGAATAATTTACAAGTAGAGGCATTCATTCAAACGGATGCAGCCGTGAACCCTGGCAACAGCGGTGGAGCCCTGGTGAATTTAAAGGGAGAGTTGATCGGCATTAACTCTGCTATAGCAACTTCCACTGGAAGTTATCAGGGTTATTCATTTGCCATTCCGGTGAGCCTGGTAAAGAAAGTAATGGATGACTTGCTGGAGTTCGGGCAGGTTCAACGCGGATTGCTCGGTATTCAAATTACCGATGTCAATGCCTCCATTGCAGAAGATCGTAACCTAAGAGTTAATCAAGGTGTCTTGGTGAACCGTGTGAACAGAGGAAGCGCAGCGGAACAATCCGGACTGTTGGAAGGAGATGTTATTATCGGAATTGATGGACATAATATTAATTCTGTTTCGGAGCTTCAGGAGTGGGTAGCGCGAAACCGACCCGGGAAAGAAATTCACGTTTCCTACCTGCGTGAAGGAAACCTCCAAGAGGTAAAAGCACGGTTACGCAACAATGAAGGCAACGAAACAGTAGAGAAAAGAGAGGTGAAATATGATTTGGGAGGTGTTCAACTCGAAGATGTTCCTTACAAGGAATTAGCAACACTTCAGTTGGAAGGCGGGGTGCGTATCAAAGAAGTAGCGTCAGGAAAATGGAAAGAAACCGGTATAAAAAAAGGTTTTGTCATAGCCTTCATTGATAAAGTGCCTGTAGATAACGTGGAAGATCTCAATCGGATTCTCGATTTCAAAAAGGGAGGTATCCTCGTGGAAGGTTTTTACCCCACCGGACAAAAAGGAATCTATGGTGTAGAGTGGTGAGTCTACACTGCCTGGTTCAAATTCACTATTTCCCATCCGGCACATTTTCTTAGCTTTGCGCATTCTAGTAAAGGAGCAATGAAAGACTTTGGCATAAAAGAAGCCCTATCCAAGTTAGGAATCAGGAAAAGTAACCTTGGTGTATCGACGGGTTCTAAATGGTATAGATCAACCGGGGGGCTAATAAGATCTTATTCCCCAGCGGATGGCAGACTGATAGGTTCCGTATATGCGGCCGACGAAAAAACATTCGGTAAGGTGGTTGTGAAATCGCAGGAAGCTTTCAAAGAATGGAGAACATGGCCGGCACCGAAACGAGGGGATGTTGTTCGGCAGGTTGGAGAAGCATTACGAAAATATAAAGAACCCCTGGGGAAATTGGTTTCTTATGAAATGGGTAAATCCTACCAGGAGGGCTTAGGTGAAGTCCAGGAAATGATCGATATCTGCGATTTTGCCGTAGGACTTTCCCGTCAGCTGCATGGCAATACGATGCACTCTGAGCGTCCGAATCATCGCATGTATGAGCAATGGCATCCCATCGGAGCCGTAGGTATAATCACCGCATTCAATTTTCCAGTTGCAGTCTGGGCCTGGAATGCGATGATGGCCTGGGTATGTGGTGATGTTTGTATCTGGAAGCCCTCGGAGAAAACACCTTTGTGTAGCATAGCTTGCCAGCATATTGCGAATAAGGTGTTTGAAAAAAATAAAGTACCGGAAGGTGTGTCCTGCATTGTAAATGGAGATTCCGTTATTGGTCAGCTGATGTCGAAAAATGAAAATATCCCGTTGGTTTCGGCCACAGGCTCGGTTCGCATGGGGAAGGCTGTTGCCAGGACATTGAGTGAAAGGCTCGGTCGTGCGCTGCTGGAACTTGGTGGAAATAATGCTATTATTCTTACCGAAAACGCCAATCTCGATATGGCCATCCGGGGTGCATTGTTTGGCGCCGTGGGAACAGCCGGTCAACGTTGCACTTCTACACGCAGACTGATTGTCCAGGAGAGTATATTTGAAGAAGTGAAGGACCGCTTAAAGAAAGCCTATGCCCAACTCGTCATTGGAAATCCACTGGACATCGACAACCACGTGGGTCCCCTTATCGATAAGCAAGCCGTTAAATTATACAGTGAAACGTTGAAGAAAATAAAAAGCGAAGGAGGCGAGTTTGTTGTAAAAGGAGGTGTACTCCAAGGCAAGGGATACGAATCGGGTTGTTATGTAAGACCTGCTATCGCAGCTGTGGAAAATGAATTTGAAATCGTTCAGCAAGAAACATTTGCACCTATCCTGTACCTTATCAAATTCCGGAACATCGAAGAAGCTATTGAAAAACAGAATGGTGTAAAGCAAGGACTTTCGTCGTCGATTATGACTAATAATGTTCAAGAGATGGAGAAATTCTTATCACACGTCGGTTCTGACTGCGGTATTGCAAATGTCAATATTGGCACCTCTGGCGCAGAGATCGGTGGAGCCTTTGGAGGCGAGAAAGAAACGGGAGGCGGGCGTGAATCGGGGTCAGACGCTTGGAAAGTTTATATGCGGAGGCAAACGAATACCATTAATTTTGGAAACACCCTACCCTTGGCACAAGGAATAAAATTTGACATTTAGAGAAGTTTGCAAATAAAGATCAAAGGCTTATTTTTATACATTCATGAAATTAACTATGGCCGGAAAAAAATATCGTACTGTCATGCTCATTGATGATAATGAGATTGACAACCTTATTAACCAGAAGATGATCGAAGCGGCCTCCGTAACAGAGAACATCTATACGCACACAGGTGCTAAGAGCGCCATCGAATTTTTAAAAAACATGGAAAAACTGGAAATGGCGGACCAGGTTTTGCCCGATGTGATCTTCCTGGATATCGACATGCCGCTCATGGATGGCTTTCAGTTCCTGGATGAGTTTGAAAAGCTGAGCAATATTGCGAAGAAGAAGTGCAAGATTGTGATGCTAACATCCTCCATCAATCCGCAGGATTTTAACCGGTCCAAAAAATACGAAAACGTCAGGCTTTACCTGAACAAGCCACTTTCGCACGATAGCATTGCTAAACTTGATCTTTAGAAATCGGTTAACAACTCCACAAATCTTTCATCGAGCTTGATCAGCTTGGTAGGGGCGAAGTAGTCTACCGTGATAGCATTGAGGCGTGGGATTACACCCTGAATTTTCTTTGCTTTTTCTTTCTTGGCTTCACTGGTAGCGATCTTCAATATTTTCAGAAACAATTGAATGTTCTCACAACTATCTTTGCCTGACAACCTGATTTGGCGTTGTATACTGTTTGACAGCTGATTGAATAATTCGAAATCGCGCAGCAACGTATATTGCAAGGCTAATAAGGATTTTATTTCCAATTGAGCATATGGATACCGCTTCAGGCTTACATCGTTAAGCAGGCCATTTATAAGTTTGGCGGCTTCGTCAAATTTTCCTACGTAATAACTCGATATAGCCCGGTATACCACATAAATAATATGTTTTGGCAAATCCAGCATATCTATCTCATAGTCCAGGAAAATGGCCTCATTTTCTGTGTACAATTCTGTTTCTGTTCCAGTCCTCAAATGCCTTTCGATCTTGGAAATCAAAAACTGTGTTGGGAAAGTAAAAGTTGAATAATTAACCAACAGGTTGGCACAGGCATCGTTCACTTCTTCATAGTATTTTTCAGCCTGCCGAAAAACTTTATAATGGTTGTAGTATTCAAGCTTTAGAAATTCGAAAACAAGGTTCATGTGGTAATAAATCGAGTCGAGGTGGTAGCTCTCGAAAATCTTTTGCACCTTTTCAAAGATATCTTCTATAGACTCTCCATCCTGCTGCATGTTGTCATCCACTTCCACAAAAAGCCGATGGAAAATGTACATACAGCTTTGATAAACGTACAAGCGGTGGGACTCATAGAGCTTTGCTACATTTTGCATTTCCTTCATGAGCAAAACGAGGCCTAGCTTCTCTCCTTCACCGCTGTTCAACATGAAATCGCCATACTTTTTGAAGTAATCAGCCAATAAGTCTTCGGCTTTATCCACGGCCAACATATAGGCCACGTGTCGGTTGTATAGCTGAGAATACTGAAAGTAATCGGGTGAATTAATGTTGAGTTTTTTCAGCGATTTGTAGATAACCGTTAGTTCATTGGCTAAGTCATAATCCAGGAGCTCCTTTTCCAGTTTCTTCAGGGTGGCGACGGAAATGGCTTTCTTCTTGGTGAATAAAACCTCATTGATGTTGGCTACTTTGCGTAACACATCGGTACGCGGGCTTTCGAGCTGACCCATGAGATATTCCTCAATCTTCAGATTGAGCCTCGACCGCAGCGTATAATAGGCATTCGCATTAACGTCCAGCTCAGTCATGATCTTATTGTCTGAAAGCTGACGCTCACGGAGTGCCTTTAGCAGGTAAGCGGACTTCTCGGCATTACTTTCAATGAGGGAATCATAAATTGCCTTGAAGTCTTTTTCAGAGAGTTGCTTGATAATATTCTTAAGCTTTGCCATGCGTGCGCTTGTAACAATGTGAAAATTTACAAAATTTATTACATCATACAACAGCCTTCTCCATAGTTAGGGTAAATCTTAGTGTGAAGTTTGTAGTTTTACACCAACCGATGAAGTGTTTGAATAGTTGATCTGCAAAATCATCATACTTTGCGTTGTAGTGCTCTTGTCCGTTCAGGTATTCGGTCAGGGCTCTGCCGAGCGCCTGGCCCATAATAACATCCGAAAGGGGAAGTGGGAGAGGGCTTATGGCCAACTTCATAAAGCCATGAGTAAGGATAGCTCGAATTGTAGCGCAGCATATGTTCTCGCTGAGTACTTTTTTGCCCCTGCTAACCCTGATTTTCAACTGGACTCTGCCTACCAGTATACGCTAAAGGCACTTAACAACTTTCAAAGGTCAACCTTGAAAGAACGTGAGCGCTTGGAACGCTTTCCGCTGGACAGTCTTACACTGGTCTACCTTCGCCAGCAAATTGATAGTGCTGCCTTTATCCGTGCCACGCAAATCAACACGGAGAAAACTTATGTGGATTTTCTAGCTACTTTTTCCCTGGCGGCGCAACGAGAACAAGCTGAAGCGCTGCGGGACGAAGCTGCATACCTCGACGCAGAAAAAGAAAATTCGTACCAGGCTTTTCATGATTTCATCATAAAGTATCCGCAGGCTGTCCGTGTGGAGGATGCTAAAAATAAATATGAAGCGTTACTCTTCCAGGCCAAGACAAAGGACAAGCGAATAAGCAGCTACGAACTGTATTTAAAGGAAAACCCGAATACGCCATACCTGCTAGAGGCTGAACAACATATTTTTGAGATCAGCACGGCTTCGGGTACTGTGGAAAGTTATAAGGCTTTTCTGGATTTGTATGGCGAAAGTCATTTCTCCAGGCGAGCGCAAAATATCTTATTCCATCTCATTCCTGAAGATCAATTGGAGGATCAATTTCCGCGATATCTCCACAATGACTCCTTAAGATCACTAATTGAATTAGAACGTGGCTATATCGTTCCCTTTTTTCACAGCGGAGAATTTGGGTTTATAAATCAACATGGAAGTGAAGTCATAAAAGCTGAACCAGATGAAATCAAGCGTGAATATCGTTGTGGAAATATTACAGAAGATGTGATTATTCTCGGGCAACAGGTCGTGGCACCTAATGGGGCAGTAATTTGGCGTGGTGCCGTGGAATCTATCGAGGACATTGGATCTGGTTTTGTAATCATAGAAGAAGGAGGCTGCCGGAGTGTGCTGCATAAAACAGGCTTTAAAGTTGGCGATGCCTGTATTGAAGATGCCAAGGTGTTGAATAGAAAATTTCTCGCCCTTCAGAAAAATCAACTGTGGTCAATATGGACGTTCAGCGGTCGGTTATTACTGCCCTATGGATGGGATGATATAAACGCAATTAACGATGTGATTGCATTGAAGGCGAAAAACAAATTCACGCTCGCAACCGTCCATACCATTGCGCAGCTTGCCGATCAGCAGGATCTCGGGTTGGAGGAATTTGTTGATGAAGTAAAAGCCTGGCGTAACGATTTTGTTTGGATAAGAACGGGTGACCGTCAGGGTGTTTTGGATCAATCCCTGGATACGCTTATTAAAATAGAGAAGCAAGTCCTTTCCCTGGCATATTTTGGTTCAGTCGCAGCCGCAGCGGAGGGTATACGAACCTTTAATGATGCCGGTGAAGAATCCAACTACTTTCAACAGGTTGCAATCCAGGAACCCTGGACAGCCGTTAAGATAAACCTGGCCTGGCATCTTTTCGATCCAAAAACAAAAAAGTACCAAAGCCCCGGGTATGATTCCATTACCTTCGCCGGCCCGTTTGCCCTGGGACTAAGAAAAGATAGCATTAGAATTTACTTTTCCGAATACTACTTCTTAGATATTGAACAGCCGGTGCACACCGAATTTGTTCCAGGACAGGATTCTTCTTCGTTTATGTTATTGGAGCAAGGTGAGAAAAAAAGTATTTATTCACTCACGGGAAAAAAGCTTTTTACGTCGAACCACGATCGTATTCAATACGCTGGTGAAGGATTTTTCATGGTGCACAAGAAAGAAAAGAAAGGATTGATCACCGCAGCAGGGAGGCCTTTGCTTCCGTTGGAGTTTGATGCCATTAGCAGTGTGAATAAAGGTGTAGCTTCTTTGCTTAAAGCCTCAAAGTTCGGACTATTTGATTGCGCCAGGAGGAAACTTATAAAACCCCAGTATAGCAAGAACTTGACCTGTTACAACAACAACATTATCATCGCGTATAAGGATGGTTTTTATGGCTTCATCGGTTGGGATAACAAGCCCATCAGCAAGATCGAATTTCAGGAGGTCCGTTTCTGGAATGACAGCGCTGCTTTTGTCAGGAAAAATTCCCAGTGGATGATATATGAAATAAAGACACAGAAAATTCTCCTGGATAAAATCAAGGATTATAAATTGATTCGGGACAGCAGCAATGAAAAATTGGCCATCGTTAAGCAAGAACATAATTACGGTGTCATTCACAATAGAAAGGGTACGATTATACCTTTATCATTCAGTGATATCATCAATGTAGGCTCACGCGATGAACCCCTGTATTTCACGGAGAAGCATGTTGAAGAAGCTTCCATTTTTGTCGTTATTTATTATGATTCATCGGGAAATATGCTGCGAAAAGAGGTTTATGAGCAGGATGAATACGAAAAAATCTATTGTTCAAATAATTAATGCACCATTTGTGAAGGATTAATTTTAAAAGTTATGCTAATCCTTAACTTTCGGATATAAACAATCAATATGCATCGCAGGATTTTTAGTTTATCAATCATTTTATTAACGAGCCAATTATTGTTGGCGCAAAAAACGCTGGATAGGCCAAAACTGGTAGTCGGTATTGTGGTGGATCAAATGCGGCAGGAGTACCTCTACCGATTTTATGAGAAATTTGGAGAAGGGGGCTTCAAGCGGCTGATGAATGATGGCTTTATGCTGAAAAATGCACACTATAATTATGCACCTACCGTAACCGGGCCAGGGCATGCTTCAGTTTATACGGGCACAACGCCGTCCATCCATGGCATTATTGGAAATGATTACTATGACAAACAATCAAAAAGATATGTGAATTGTGTGGAGGACTCGCTTCGTAAACCGGTAGGCAGCGATTCGGGGCACGGAGATGTATCACCCTGGAGAATGCTCTCATCCACGGTTACGGATGAGTTAAAATTGTTTACACAGAAACGTTCAAAAGTCATTGGAATATCTTCTAAAGACCGCGGAGCTGTCTTGCCGGCTGGTCATATGGCGGATGCCGCCTATTGGTATGACGGCACGACCGGGAAATTTATTTCCAGTAGCTATTACATGACGAAATTACCGGAATGGGTTGATAAATTTAATGCGCAGAATCTGGCAGAAAAATATCTTACACAAGAATGGAAAACACTCTTGCCTATAGAACAATATACTGAAAGCGGGCCCGATGACTCCCCCTACGAGTTGAAATTTGCACGCCAGCCAAAATCTGCTTTTCCATATAACCTAGCCCAGCTTCGCGTGAAAGGTAGCTTTGAATTCCTGGGCAATACTCCCTTTGCTGATGATTACCTCACCGAAATGGCAAAGGCGGTTCTTGTCAATGAGAAAATGGGGAAAGATGACGTTACGGATTTCTTATGCATTTCATATTCAGCCCCTGATGCGGTGGGCCATAGGGTGGGTCCAAATGCAACCGAGCTCGAAGATATGTACTTGCGCCTGGATCGGAATGTGGAAGATTTGTTAAATCAGTTAGACCAGGAAGTTGGTGCTGGAAAATATACGCTGTTTTTAACGGCCGATCATGCTGTAGCCGATGTCCCACAATATCTGAAGGACAATAAAATGCCGGCGGGTTATTTTAATGAAAGTCAGGTAAAGGCTAAACTCGATGGATTTCTGGCTTCGTATTATCCTGGTAAAAATTTTATCGGGAACATCAGCAACGGGCAGATCTTCTTAAACCAGGAAGCTTTTCAGCAAGATCCAAAGACCTCCGGCATCGATATGATTATCGTGACAGAACTGATCGGGAAATATCTAATGACAATGGATGGCGTAGCCAATTTTTACACTGAAGCCATGCTACGTGATGGTAATTATGCTGAGGGGGGAATAAAAGGCGCTGTCATTCGTGGGTATAATGCCAGGCGATCGGGCGATATTGTGATTTCACTTGAGCCGGGATGGTTTGATGCAGCGACTGTGCAAGGTACAACCCATGGATCGCCGTACACATATGATACGCATGTGCCTGCGTTATTTTATGGACATGGAATTAAGAAGGGCTCATCCGTGAGGTATCATCCTATCACAGACATTGCACCAACAGTCTCCGCATTGTTGAAAATCAAATTTCCAAGTGGATGCACGGGTCAACCTGTTATGGAGATTTTTGAGTAGACTTTACTGGGTTTAACCCCTCGTTATCAATTTGGTGATACGAAAGCCCCACACGAAAATTAAAATCGACCTTCATTATTGGGATCCAAACTACAACCACGTAGTCTCCCGCCGCCGCGGGCTAATATCCTTAGCTCGACGGCTTGGATACCGCGTGGTGGTTCTCATCGATTTCCTTATCTTCAAAACTTATTCATAACTTAAATTTTCATGAGTGAGGCGAAGTTTAAACCTGTATTAGGGTTATGGGATGCTACTATGATCGTGGCCGGGTCCATGATAGGGTCAGGTATCTTCATCGTTGGCGCGGATATTTTACGAAATGTAGGAGGATCAGGCTGGCTAATTATGGTCTGGTTGATCACTGGGTTCATGACCATCTCGGCCGCCGTGAGTTATGGTGAGCTGAGTGGAATGTTCCCGAAAGCCGGTGGTCAATATGTTTATCTAAAGGAAGCGTTCAATCCGTTGATCGCATTTTTATATGGCTGGAGTTTTTTTGCCATCATTCAAACAGGCACTATTGCAGCAGTGGGCGTGGCCTTTTCAAAATTCATGGCCTATATCGTTCCGGGCGTAAGTGAAGACCTCGTTCTGTTGAATCTTGGATTTATCAAAATTTCACCCGCTCAGATTGTTTCTATTATTATTATCGTGTTACTGACGTATATCAATACGCGCGGTATTCAGGGAGGCAAAGCGATTCAGACTACGTTTACTGTAACGAAAATTCTCAGCCTTTTCGGTCTGATCATTTTTGGATTCATTATGATGGATGGAGAGGTTTGGAATACCAATTGGACAAATGCCTGGAGCCTGACTAAACTGCATGCCGATGGCAGCATCGAAGCCTATACCACAATTGCTGCAGTGGGTGCAGTTGCCGCCGCCATGGTAGGTTCAATTTTCAGCAGCGACGCCTGGAACAACGTTACTTTTATTGCCGGAGAAATAAAAAATCCGCAACGGAACATTGGGCTTAGTTTATTTCTGGGAACGCTGCTCGTTACCATCATATATGTTTCGGCGAATATCATGTATACAGCGGTCCTACCACTTCAGGAGATTGCTTTTGCCGAAAAGGATAGAGTAGCCGTGGCAGCCTCCCATGTTATTTTCGGAAATGTGGGTACTATCATCATTGCCCTGATGATCATGATTTCAACGTTTGGCTGCAACAATGGATTGATTCTCGCAGGTGCCCGCGTTTATTTCACGATGGCCAAAGACGGATTGTTTTTTAAACAAGCGGGTGAGTTGAATAAATTTGCTGTTCCCCAGCTTGCATTATGGGTGCAGTGTGCACTGGCCTCCTTCTGGTGTTTAAGCGGAAAGTATGGTGACCTGCTCGATATGGTTTCATTCGTTGTGGTATTATTTTACATGCTTACCATTGCAGGAATTTTTATCCTGCGAAAGAAAAGACCTGATGCGGAAAGGCCTTACAAAGCCTTTGGATATCCTGTTCTCCCGCTCATTTATATCGGTATGGGAATTACATTCTGTACATTACTTATTCTGTACAAACCTAAGTTTACCTGGCCAGGGCTGATTATTACGCTCATTGGTATTCCCATCTATTACGCTGCCATGCAGCGAAAAAAAACTGCTGATACCCGGTAAGGGAATGTATCAGGACTTGTTGAAAAGTAAAAGGTAAATTTTCTGTTCGACACTAATCATTCGCCAGGCATCAAGTGCCACGAACTTTAGTTCGTGGATTTTGATCCGAAAGAAAAGACCTGGACTTTAGCCCAAACTATTGCTCCTGAATTTTTGAACCCCGTGCCCACTCCATTATTGGGCTAAAGCCCGGTCACTTCGTTTACTTTTACTCCACGAGTTGAAGCTCGTGGCAATTGATTGATGTAAGAGTAGGTGATTGTGGTAATTATCTAAATATGCGTTTGTTGGCGATGCGTCCCTACAGGCTATGATTTTTATTTCAATTGGGAGGCAACGATACGCAATCCTTCCTCGAAAGAATGGGGTTCATACCCCAGTTCTTTCCTTGCTTTTTCAATAATGAATCCTGTCTTCAATGGCCTTCGAGCCGGTTGTGTGAATTTTGTTGAATCCGTTTCTTTAATGAGCGATTTATCGAGTTTAAAAAAATCGGCAGTACGTATGGCGATGTCGTAAATCGATAAATAATCTTTTCCCGAAACATTAAAGATGCCTGTTGCCTTTTTCCTGGCCGCAAGGTAACACCCTGATGCCAGGTCTTCGGCGAGTGTAGGCGTACGCCATTGGTCATTCACCACCTGAATAGTTTTACCTTGTTCAAGATTTTTCTTTACCCACAATACAATGTTTGAACGGCTTATATCTTGTGTTATCCCGAAGACCAGCACGGTGCGCACGATGCACCACGAAATACTACTTTCAAGAATAAGCTGCTCACCGGCAAGTTTACTTTCGCCGTAATAATTAATGGGATTCGGAATGGCAGTTTCGTCCAGTAGTTCCTGACTTCCGTCAAAAATAAAATCGGTCGACGCGTGTACGAGATGAACTTTGTTATTTCGTGAAGCTTCAATAAGATTTCCAACGGCAGTAACATTAGTCTTCCAGCAGGCTTCCCGTGCTGACTCGCATTGATCTACCTGAGTCATAGCTGCCGCATTAATAACTACATCCGGATGGGTCAGAGAAATGATTTTATTTACTTCGGCCTTATCCGTTATGTCCAGCGTATGAAATTCTCCCTGGCGGATTGGCAAGACAGTATTCGTTTTGGCGGTGGCAATAAGGTAAGCCGAACTATCCTGCTGTACAAGCGCAGTTAGCTTTTGACCAAGAAGGCCATTGGAACCGGTGACGAGAATTCTCATGACGAGGGGGAATCTATTGAAGGGATGCCAGTCGTGTGGAGTTGAAAAACTTTTGAGGTCATTATTTTTCAGGGGTACTCATAGCCGTAAAGTTCCTCGATTCTGTTTTTTGTCATTTCCTCCACCGTGACGGTCATCGCGATATCTTGCAGCGGCCGATCTGCATTGCCTTTTTGTACGGCGGCAATCTTGTCAACGACCTCCAGTCCTTTAATTACTTTCCCGAACACGGTATAACTGCCATCCAGCATAGGAGCGCCACCTACGGTGGAATATGCTTTCAACTTTTCAGGAGGTACCGTCTGACTTACATCCATTCCTGTTTCTTTCACTACCCGTGGTTTAAGATCCAGGAAGATCTTCCGAAACCTCTGCTGATCCCCGGATTGATAAGCTGTTGTCAGCGAATCCTGCGCACCATGGTTCGCAGGATTTTCAAAAAACTTCTGTAGCGCCCGATCATATTTTCCCTGATCCAGCGTCATTTCTTCCAAGCCTAATACTCTGCCCTGTACAATATAGAACTGACTTCCGTTAGAGGCTTTTTTCGGATTTTGAGCGTCACTCAGGCGTGCTGCTGATAATGCACCGCGCTCATGAAAAAATTTAGGATTGATTTCAGCATCGAGTGTATACCCGGGACCACCTCTGCCCAGAGTTTGTCCTGGTAAGGCTTTTTTTGAATCCGGGTCACCACCCTGGATCATGAATCCCTCGATTACCCGGTGAAATAGTGTGCTGTCGTAAAAATGTTTTTTCGCGAGGTTAATAAAGTTCTCTTTATGCTTAGGGGTTTCTTCGTACAGGATCGCCACCATGTCCCCATAGCTGGTCTTGATGGTAACAACATAGTCTTTTTCCTGTGCACAACCGCTGGCAATAAGAAAACAAATTGAAATAAAAATAATACCGGGAATTCTTTTCATAGTAAATCTTCATTAATGGACTTAGCTCCATGCGACTGACCAACGTTTTACATCTCCTCATCCTGCCTGCAGGCAGGCTCCCCAACTCCTGACTCCTCAGCCTGCCTGCCGGCAGGCAGGCTCCTCAGCCTTTTTATCGGTTAATCACTTCCTCTTTTTCGAGGCTGCGTATTTCCTTTAGAATTTCTGCTCCACCGTTTATAAGTACTTCATGGGCGACCGATTCTCCCAATTCTTTTACATCCTGCGGAGATCCGGTGCGCTTTGCTTTAGCGATCCGTTGTCCATCAAGTGAAATAATGCCGCCTTTCAGGGTGACCAAGGGTCCTTCGTGCTGTGCATAGCCAAAAGCAGGAATACTACATCCCCCTTGTAGTGTCCTGAGAAAAGCGCGTTCAGCCCGAATACAGTTTTCTGTTTCCGGATGGTTCACCCACCGCGCAATGATCTCCTTTTTCTGAAAGCTTAATTTTTTATGGCATTCAACAGCGATACTTCCTTGGCCTACTGCGGGCACAAAATAGCTCGTTTCAATTTTTTCAACAATCAGGTGATCGTAACCCATTCGGCGAACACCAGCATAGGCGAGGAGCAGTGCATCATATTCTCCAGCATGAAGTTTAGTAAATCTTGTCTGCAGATTTCCACGAATCGTCACGGCTTCAATGTTGGGATAAAAATGTTTTAAAAAAGCTATCCGGCGAGTTGCTGAAGTTCCAACTTTCAACTTGTCTGTGGAAAGGTTAATATTTTTTTTCGTACTTACCATTACATCATTCGCTAATTCCCGCTCTGTGAAAGCTACTAACTCAAGTTCATCCGGAATTTCGGAGGAAAGATCCTTAGCGCTGTGTACAGCAATATCAATGGAATGATCCAGGAGTTTAGCTTCAATCTCTTCTGTAAAAACTCCCTTGCTTCCAATTTTGGAAATGGTTACATCCAGAATTTTGTCACCCCGCGTTTCGATCGGCACAATTTCGGTTTGATACCCTGAAGGTTTTATCAGGCTTGCAACATGTTCAGCCTGCCACATCGCAAGCTTGCTTCCTCTGGTTCCGATTCGAATGATTTTATTCATGGGTTATGGGTTGATGGTCTGTGCCAGTTTTAATGAGAGATCCAAAAAAATCATCTTCGCGCTTCCGTTGCGTTCGAGATGGTAGTTGGCATCATTCATCAATGTAAATGATTTTTCTATTTTCTCAAGATTCATCACCTTACTGAAGTCTTGAATAAATTTTAATTCGGCGTCTCTTGACCGGTTCATCTGGGTGGCTCCTGAAATACGAAGCAATGTTTCCCGCATCACATTCATGCTATAGGTCATCAGATTTTTCTGACTAAGCTTGTCGAGCGAATGATAGTCTTCGGCCATCGTTACCAGGGAAGTATAACTTTTCTTAAAGCAGGCACGCATCCAATCCGTAAAACGTTGCGCATTGTCGTCTTCTTCGCTTTCCACGAGTTTTACGGCATAGTTAATATTTCCTTCCGCCAGCTGTGCGATCCTTGCCGCTTTGGCCGCAACCACTTTATATTGTTGGATAAGGTGAGACTCTATTTCCTCATCCTTAAGCAAAGGAACAGTCACGATTTGTGTCCTGGAAATAATGGTAGGCAGCAGTCTGTCAGCAGCATTCGTTACGAGGATAAAGAAAGTATGAGGTGCAGGTTCCTCCAGAATTTTCAAAATCCCATTGGCAGCGGAGGGGTGCATCAGCTCAGGCTGCCAGATGATCATGACCTTATGTTGACTTTCAAAGGGTTTGAGTGAAAGCGTTTTAATAATCTCCCTGCTTTCTTCACGTGAAATAATGGCTTGCTTGTCTTCCCCTCCATAATAATTGGTCCAATCATCAAGATTCCCGAAGGGTTGTTCCAACAGGAATGCCCGCCATGACTTTAGAATTTCTGATTTAAATCGCTCCTCATCTTTATCGCCTTTTACATTGCTGATTGGAAAAACAAAATGGGTATCCGGATGTATAAACTTATTATTCTTCGAACACGCCGGGCAAGTTCCACACGAATCATCACTTTTATTCTCACAATGCAAATAGGTTGCGTAGGCGAGTGCCATCTGTAAATTAAGGGCACCCTCTGCTCCAACAAAAAGCTGGGCATGGGCAATGTGATTACGTTTTGCGGCTTCCATAAGAAGCAATTTCTCTTCTGCTAAACCAGGGATGTTTGAAAACTTCATATCAATTTTTCTCCCAAACTCTGCCAGGGGCAGTCATCTTAAATACGTGTAACAGAATATCTTTATCCACATCATTCATCACAACATTTCTGCGGGACATTACCCGGTCTGCTGTTTCTAAAGCTTTCTCAAGCTGGAAGGTAATAAATCCATGTGAACCTCCCCATGCAAATGAAGGCACATAGTTTCTAGGAAAACCAGGACCAAAAATATTGGAACATACATCTACTACAGTGGCCGTATTGAACATCGTATTTATAGAACATTTGCTATGGTCACCCATCATCAGTCCGCAGAATTGTAATCCTGTATTGGTGAAGGTTTGTTCAGCGTGATTCCACAATTTTATCGTATCGTAATTGTTTTTCAAATTTGAGGTGTTGGTATCGGCACCAATGTTACACCATTCCCCTAACACGGAGTTGCCTAGAAAACCATCGTGTGATTTATTACTATAACCGAAGATAACGGAGTTGCTTACCTCACCTCCTACTTTAGAAGACGGACCGACGGTAACATCTCCTCTTACTTTGGCACCCATGTTTACATGAGAATTTTCACACAGCGCAAAGGCACCCCGAATCATTGCGCCTTCTTGTATAATGCTATTTTTTCCAAGATAGATTGGACCGTTTTCCGCGTTGAGAATGGCACCACGGATGGAAACGCCTTCTTCTACAAAAATATTCTCCTCACCATAAACAGCGGTGTTTTTGTCACGGATACCTTCGGATTTCCTTCCGAGGGTGATGAGCTTGAAATCCATTCTAAGCTGAGCTCCATTTTCCCGGAATATTTTCCAGGTCTTGTCAATAACGGTTAATTCCTGGGGGTATTCAATGGTATTTCTATTGTTCATTGCCGCACCCGGATTTCGCGCGGCAAGGAGTAATTTATCCTTCACCAGGAAATATCCATCGGGCAGTGCCTTTAGCGTTGCTGCCAGTGAATTGTCAGGACACATCGCTCCATTGATCAATAGATTGTCAGCGGTAGAGGTGAACGGAAATTTTTTCTCCAGGTAAGCTTCTGTCTTAAAGGAAGCTTTAAGGTCAAGCCATTTTTCCCATTTTTCGGCGATTGTTAGAATGCCGACACGGATGGAACCGACAGGGCGAGTGAAAGTGAACGGCAGGAGATTAATGCGGATATCGGGGTCATCAAAGAGAATAAGATTCATTCTTCAAAAATAACTTCAGATCGGTAAGGATAAAGGGTTTGAGCCTATTAATTCAGGAATAATAGGTCAGTGTGGTTTAGTTAAGAAATCCATGGCACAAAGACCTTTTGTCATACTTTGTGCTCCTTAGTGCCTCCTTTGTGATCCTCTGTGCCACAGCTGCGTTTTTTTACTAAACGACATTGCATGAAGTAGAGTCAATAAAAAAAGCCCTCGTTTCCGAAGGCTTTTTCTCTCCATCTAAAGAAGTATTAAGCTTTCTTTTGATACTTATTTTTGAATTTTTCTACACGGCCGGCCGTATCGACAAACAGCTTTTTGCCAGTGAAAAATGGGTGGGAAGCGGAACTAACTTCCACTTTTATTACGGGGTATTCCTTGCCATCTTCCCACTTAATGGTCTCCTTCGTGTTGGATGTGGAGCGGCTCTTGAACTTCGAGTCGCTGGAGGTATCCCAAAAAATCACCTCTCTATATTCAGGATGAATGCCTTTTTTCATATCAATTCTTGTGTTTTCGCTAAAGGACTGCAAAGATAAGTACCAAAAATAGATATGCAAGGGGTAATTTCTCTAAATTTTAGGACCCGCGCCAGATCAGGCCAAACGTCCCGATTAATCTTGTTAATCTTGCTAATCCTGTACTCCTGATACTTATTTTGCGAGCTTTAACCAGTGCGCAATGAAATCCAGACTGTTTACGGTGCTTTTTTGTGTCTCCTCACTCGTTATGCATGCACAAAGCAGCTTCGTTCCGCTCAATGAAGACTATTATCACTCCATTGACCGCTATGAGGTGAAGTCTGGAAGGGTAAATTCCCGGATTTTTACCTCCGTAAAACCGTATAAGAGGTCTGATATTGTTGCCTTTGCCGATACCCTCTATCAAATGGATATTTTCACCTCCAGGGCGGATCAGTTTAATTATGCCTACCTGCGAAATGACAGTTGGGAATGGTCGCGTGCAGAAACAAGTAACAGTAAAAAACCATTTTTAAAGAGTTTGTATAAAAAGAAGTCTGATCTCCTCTATGTCGATGAAGAAGCTTTTGATATTCATGTTAACCCTGTTCTTTACCTGGGTGCCGGCAATGATTCCAGGAGGGATGATATGCTTTTTATTAACACCCGGGGTGTGGAAGTCAGGGGCATGATTGATAAAAAAGTTGGATTTTATACATACCTCACGGATAATCAGGCTGTGTTACCTTCCTATGTGTGGGAACAAATGTCATTAAACCCCGTTATCCCCCACGAAGGATTTTGGAAAGAATTCAAAGAAGGAAAGGGAGTAGATTTTTTTCAGGCGCGAGGATACATCACCTTTGAAGCGACGAAACACATCAATTTACAATTCGGTCACGACAGATTTTTTATTGGGAATGGATACCGGTCATTAATTTTTTCGGATTTCTCACCGCCGGCCTGGTTTATTAAAGGAAATGTTAAGGTTTGGAAACTCAATTACATGTTTTTACTAAACCAAATGACAGCCGATGTAACCGGTAATCTTGGCGGTTTAAAATCAGAATCCGGAGGTTATCCAAACAAGTTTACAGCGCTGCATCACCTTAGTATCAACATTGGTAAAAAATTCAATCTTGGATTTTTTGAAGCTGTTGTATTCAGCTCGGGTGATTCAACCGGTACAGACCATTTCAGGCTCGATTATCTTAATCCCGTTATTTTCTACCGCGCTATTGAGCAACAAAATGGAAGCAGTGACAATGTGATACTGGGAATGGATTTTAAATGGAATGCAGCCAAGAAAATTTCCTTTTACGGACAATTTGTGCTCGATGAATTTGTGCTCGACCATATTAAAGAAGGTGATGGCTGGTGGGCAAATAAGTATGCCATACAAGCGGGGGCAAAATATATTGATGCGTTTGGCGCCTCCAATCTTGATTTGCAGGGCGAGGTAAATGTGGTGCGGCCCTATACCTATTCTCATAATACAAATTATGGAAACTACTCCAGCTACAGGCAGTCCATCGCACATCCGTTGGGATCAAACTTTAACGAGTTGGTTGGGATACTTCGTTACCAACCCTTGCCCAGGTTAAACGTCGTTGGAAAACTGATGTTTATAAAAACTGGCCGTGATTCAACGGGAGTAAACTGGGGCGGGGATATTTTAAAAAATAACGCCACACGTGAACAGGAATATGACAATACCATCGGACAGGGGATTTCAAACGACATTCTGCTGGGAAGTTTCACGGTCTCCTGGCAATGGAAGCATAATCTTTTTATAGATGCAAACATTTTGGTGCGCAAGAGTGAATGTGCCTTAGCACTCTATGATAATAATACCACCATAAGTTCACTAGCTTTGCGTTGGAATATTGCCCGACGCCTCTATGAATTTTAGATGATCATTAACAATTTATAATGAAGACTTTTTTTCGTGTTCTCTCCTATGCACCTAATTTTAAATCGCAGTTAGTTCTATTTTTTATTTATTCTATTCTCGGCATCATTTTCGGGGCATTTAATATTGTGCTGGCCATGCCCTTGTTGAGCGTGCTTTTTAAAGCGAAAAAACAAGCCGTAGAAATTCCTCCCTTACCTGATTTCACCTTTAGCGTTGATTATTTAGTACAGACTTTTAACCATTACTTCATCCGGATCGTGGTGGAGAATGGACCATTGAATGCGTTGCTGTTTGTCTGTGGTTTAATTATGATTTGTGTTTTTTTGGCGAACACTTTTCGTTACCTGGAGCGGATAATGGCCACAAAAATCCGGGTCGACTTAGTGAAGAATATGCGCATGGATATTTTTAAAAATATCTCGCTGCTGCATATTGGGTTCTTCAATTCCGAACGCAAAGGTGATCTTATCTCCCGATTCACGAACGATGTTCAGGAAGTTGAAACCGCCGTCATGAATAGTTTAAAAGCGGTGTTAAAAGAACCTATCACCATTGTTGTATATTTTGTTGTACTCTTTATCATGTCACCAAAGCTTATGGTTTTCACCCTGCTGGTGTTACCCATAACAGGAGGTGTTTTGGCGGAGATTATCAAACGGCTTAAGCGGCAGGCAAAGCTCAGCCAGGAGTCACTGGGTCGCATTGTCAATATTTTAGAAGAAACATTCAGCGGAATGCGCGTTATCAAAGCCTTTAATGCACGCAACTTTGTTATTAAAAAGATAGAAGATGAGAGCTTACATTACAGGAAGGTAAGTAAGTCTATGGCCTATAAAAATGAACTGGCTTCTCCGGTGTCTGAGATATTAGGGGTGATGATTATTGTTGGTATTATCTTTTTTGGCGGAAGCCTGGTGTTAAAAGATGGTTCGCTTGAACCTGAAGTTTTTCTCACCTTTTTGGCAGTTTTCTCCATGATCATTCAGCCTGCAAAGAATTTTTCGAATGGCATAACCTCCCTTCAGCGTGGCAGTGCTTCTGCAGAGCGAATTTTTGCTGTCATTGATACAGAGCCTGCCATTAAAAGTAAACCGGACGCAAAACACTTGCAGGAGTTTAAGGATTCTATTGAATTTAAGAACGTAAGCTTTGCCTACGATAAAGAGTTCGTTCTGAAGGATATCAATTTAAGAATTGAGAAAGGAAAAACATTTGCATTGGTTGGCCCTTCCGGCGGAGGTAAGTCAACCCTGGCAGACCTTGTACCTCGCTTTTACGACCCGTCGGATGGAGAAGTTTTATTAGATGGTATTTCCTTGCAAGACTATGAAATTGAATCCTTACGCAAGCAGATGGGTGTTGTGACACAAGAATCCATTTTATTCAACGATACGATTTTTAATAACATTGCGTTCGGCATGGAGCATGTGAAGGAAGAAGATGTTATGCATGCCGCTAAAGTCGCTAATGCGCATGAGTTCATCGTGCAAAGCGAAAACGGCTACCAAACGATGATTGGAGAACGGGGGTCAAAACTTTCGGGCGGTCAACGCCAGCGACTCAGCATTGCGCGGGCCGTATTAAAGAATCCACCTATTTTGATTTTGGATGAAGCTACTTCGGCCCTGGATTCGGAGTCGGAGCGCTTGGTCCAGGATGCGCTTACCAATTTGATGAAGAACCGTACTTCTATTGTGATTGCCCATCGCCTTAGCACCATTCAACATGCCCATGAAATTATTGTCATTCAACAAGGACAGATCATTGAACGCGGAAGGCACGATGCATTAATCAAAGAGGAAGGCTTGTATAAAAAGCTGATTGAAATACAAAAGCTCTAGGATTCCTCGTTCCAGGATCAGCTTTCAGCCCGAAGGTCACGATTGAGCATGTAGCCTGGAACTAAGAATTTTTACCTTGAAACCTTAAACTTTTTCAACTACCTTTAAAAAAACAATGTTGTAGCCGGTTAGATTAACCAAATTCCTCATGAATAAGAACAGAATTATCTTTTACCTGGTATTTGCCTCTTTTCATGTAGGCGCTTTTATTTTTACCATTCTCATACAGGACTTCAATTTTCTAACAAAGATTTATCAATATATAAAACTGTTTAAGTTTATAACGTTTTTTGGAATTGTCCTTATTGTAGTAGATGTTGTCTGGACATGGATCGTTACCCGGGATTCTCAAAAGGAAAAAGCCGCGCTCACGCACGAGCTTAACACGTTGAAGGCAAAACTTTTCGATCTCCAGGAGATAGCTAAGGAATCAGACGCAGCTAAAAATGCTCCGAAAAATTAATTAGAATTTTAATTTGTATGGTCGCTAAAACTTTTGGCGGCGCCGTTCACGGGGTTGATGCCCGCACAATCATGGTGGAAGTGAATGTTGGGCAAGGCACCAAATTTTTCATGAGTGGCTTGCCCGATAATGCAGTAAAGGAAAGCCAGCATCGCGTTGAATCGGCGTTGAAGAATTCAGGCTTCTTTATGCCGCGCAACAAGACCGTTGTCAATCTTGCTCCGGCGGATATTCGTAAGGAAGGATCTGCCTATGATCTTTCCATCGCGCTTTGTGTATTAAAAGCATCCGGGCAAATCGTTACGGACAAGTTGGAACAGTTTATCATCATGGGTGAACTTACCCTGGATGGAACGCTGCGACCCATCAGAGGAGTTTTGCCGATCGCTATTCAGGCACGAAGAGAACACTTTAAAGGATTTATTCTTCCCGCTGATAACGCCCGCGAAGCTGGTATCGTGGATGAGCTCGGCATTTTTCCCGTAAGGAACTTGCGTGAAGCAGTTCATTTTCTGGAAGACAAAATTTCAATCCAGCCCGTTCAGGTAGATACAAAGGAGATATTTGCAACAAAACTCAATTTTTACGACACCGATTTCAAAGACGTTCAGGGACAGGAAAATATAAAACGCGCCATGGAAATTGCCGCGGCAGGCGGGCACAACGTCATCATGATTGGACCTCCAGGCGCCGGTAAAACTATGCTTGCAAAAAGATTGCCCACGATACTTCCACCGCTTACGCTAAACGAAGCGTTGGAAACAACTAAAATACATTCGGTAGCCGGAAGACTTGGAAGAGATGCATCGTTATTGACGACTCGACCTTTTCGCTCTCCGCATCATACCATTTCAGATGTTGCTTTAGTGGGAGGAGGTGGCAATCCTCAACCAGGAGAAATTTCATTGGCTAACAATGGTGTCTTATTTCTGGATGAATTGCCGGAATTTAAACGCACGGTACTGGAAGTCATGCGCCAACCAATGGAAGAGCGCAAGGTAACGATCTCCCGCGCAAAGGTTTCCATTGAATATCCTGCGAATTTTATGCTTATCGCAAGTATGAATCCGTGTCCCTGCGGTTATTTTAATCATCCGGAAAAGGAATGTGTCTGCGGTCCGGGTATCGTCCAACGTTACTTGAGCAAAATTAGTGGCCCGTTGCTGGACAGGATTGATCTTCATGTAGAAGTAGTGCCAGTGAGTTTTGACGAAATGACGGCTAATCGAAAAACAGAAACCAGCGGGGAGATACGCGAACGGGTAGTGAAGGCCCGAGAAATTCAGGCTAACCGCTTTAAAGGGCACGATTCAATCTACTGCAATGCGATGATGCCTTCCAACATGGTAAAAGAAATCTGTTTTGTAAACGAGGCCGGAAGAAGTTTACTCAAGACTGCCATGGAGCGCCTCGGACTCTCCGCACGTGCCTACGACAGAATTTTGAAGGTAGCGCGAACGGTTGCGGATCTTTCTGGCAGCGAAGAAATAAAAGTTGAACACCTGGCAGAAGCTATTCAGTACCGGAGTTTAGACCGGGAGGGCTGGGCTGGCTAGAAATGGAGATATTTATTTTAATGTGTGTTATGTAGCTTTAGCCAATAGCGTTATCTTAGCAAACTTTTTCAACCTTAACTAGCTATGAACTGCCGTTTTTGTAAAGCACCACTCAGCAATAAATTTGTTGACCTTATTAATTGCCCCCCGTCCAATTCATTCCTGTCGCTGGAGCAGCTTAATGAGGCAGAGACCTATTTCCCGCTTGCAATCTATTTCTGTAGCAAATGCTATTTAGTGCAAGTAGATGAATACAAGAAGGCAAGGGAAATATTCAACAGTGAGTATGTTTATTTTTCCTCTTACTCGACAAGTTGGGTAGAACATGCCAGGCTTTACGTTCACAGCATGATAGATCGGTTTGATTATAACAAAGATTCTCTTGTTATCGAGATAGCTTCTAATGATGGATATTTATTGCAGCATTTCAAAGCTAAAGGAGTTCCTGTCCTAGGAATTGAGCCAACTCAGAATACTGCCAACGTGGCTATTCTCAAAGGAATTCCTTCAATCTCCGAATACTTTACAGCTGAATTTGCCCTAAGGCTCGAAAGAAAGGGAAATCTTTTGATAGGCAATAATGTACTGGCCCACGTGCCGGATATTGATGACTTTGTGGAGGGCCTGAAGCTGGCTTTAGAAGAGAATGGTGTGGTAACGATGGAGTTTCCCCACTTGTTAAGCCTGGTCGAAGATTGCCAGTTCGATACCATTTATCATGAGCATTATTCGTATCTGTCCTTTACTACAGTCAAGAAAGTTTTTGAAGCCCATAGCTTGGAAATGTTTGATGTAGAGGAAGTGACTACACACGGAGGTTCATTAAGGATATTCGCTAAACATAAACGAGACACGCAGAAAAAAATATCCCCTAATGTACAGGCGATGATTGAAAAGGAGGAAGCGGTAGGTATCACAACGACCGAATATTATAAAAACTTCCAGCAGAGAGTTGACAATATTAAATACTCGTTGTTGACCTTCCTGCTTAATCAAAAAAAAGCGGGAAAGAAAGTGATTGGTTATGGAGCCGCGGCAAAAGGAAATACCATGTTGAACTATGCCGGGGTCAAGGGTAATGATTTGATTCAGTTTGTAGTTGATGCAGCTCCCTCTAAGCAGGGTAAGTACCTTCCGGGAAGTCACATCCCTGTATACCTGGAGAGCAAGATCAGGGAATACAAACCTGATTTTATCATCATTTTACCTTGGAATCTGAAAAAGGAAATAATGGACCAGCTGGCCTATGTCAGTGAGTGGGGTGGTCAGTTCGTTGTATTCATTCCTAGCACACAAATATTTAGTGCTAAAGTGAAAGAAGTGGTCTAAATCAATACATATTCCATGATTTGATTGCAACGGAATTTGTTAACCTACTGTCATGCGCACTGCTCTTTTTCAAAAAAGAAATTTATACCATGCGCAAAACAATAATACTTTATAGTATTTCCCTCGCGCTGTTAGTTTTAGTGCTTAAAGTTTTAGAATACCGCTATTTCATTCACGACCTTTCTCTTGAGTTCTATGTAGGACTAATTGCGATTTTCTTTGCAGCACTTGGGGCCTGGGTAGGACTGCGTCTGACGCGTAAAAAGAAAAATATTATTTCTGCACCTTTTGGAGTTTTTAAACTTAATGAGGATACCCTGAAGCAAACGGGAATCAGCAAGCGCGAATATGAAGTTCTTGAACTGATAGCAAAAGGTAATTCCAACCAGGAAATTGCGGATAAGCTTTTTGTTTCCCTTAATACAATAAAAACACACTCCTCTAATCTCTTTGTAAAGCTAGATGTAAAACGAAGGACCCAGGCCATTCAGCGTGCTAAAGAACTCCGACTCATTCCCTAATACTTTAGCAGGATTTCGTTTAATTTTATGAAAATCACCCTTTCGGGTGAAGACTTTCGTTGCCTGCAGCCATTATTTTGAAAAAAACCAAACACGTATGAGAAAAATAATTTTGACCTACGGCCTGATTGCCGGTGCGATTGTTTCAGGACTTATGTTCGCCAGTATGCTATTTTGGAAGCGTGGTACGCTTAATTTCGACAATGGCGAAATTGTAGGGTATACTACCATGGTCATCTCCTTGTCCATGGTCTTTTTCGGAGTTAAATCCTGCCGCGACCATCACTTTAATGGCGCCATTTCTTTTTGGCAAGCGACTAAAGTGGGTATCTTCATTACGCTGATCGCCTCCGTGGCGTATGCGTTAGCCTGGGAAATTTCTTACCATACGGTAGCCTCGGATTTTATTGAGAAAATGTCAGCGCACTATTTGGAAAAGATGAAAAGTGAAAACAGGAACGAAGCAGAACTGAAGGCCGCCATGGAGCAGATGGAGAGTTTTAAAGAGTGGTATAAAAATCCGGTACTTCGTTTTGGGGTCACGCTCACGGAAATTCTTCCGGTACGTCTTATAATTACTTTATTAAGTGCATTGTTGTTGAGAAAAAAAGAAATTTTGCCGGCAAACCAACCGCTATGAATTCACCCGGCGAAAAGCTATTGCAGGCCTAGCAGATTTTTTTTCTAATTTTTATGCCGGGATCAGAACGGATCTGCCCATTTACAGTTTCAATGCATACCTTTTAATAGTTTATTTAATAGTTTATCCGAAAAAAACACAATGAAAAGAGTAACTGGTATTGGTGGCATCTTCTTCAAATCTGAAGATCCTAAAAAATTAAGAGAGTGGTATGGCCAACATCTCGGTTTAAATATTACGGATTGGGGTAGTACTTTTTATTGGATCGATCCAAATAACCCCGAATCAAAAGTTCCTGCGCGAACGGAATGGAGCCCATTTAAAAAAGATACCACCTATTTTTCTCCCAGCGAAAAAGCCTTCATGTTTAATTACCGTGTGGAAAACCTCGTGGAGTTATTAAAAGTTTTGAATGAAGAAGGTGTAACCGTCGTTGGTGAGATTGAAGAATTTTCCTACGGAAAATTTGGATGGATCATGGATCCGGAGGGAAATAAAATCGAGCTATGGGAGCCGAAGGATGATGGGTTTTGAGATTTGTATCGGTTTAGAATTTTGGGAGTGGTGTCCGTTGAATCGTCCGCATTCGGACTATAGCAATTCTAAATTGAACAGTTCCTTATGGGAGTCCCTTCTTCTCCATTCGTATGAGTGCAATGAATTGACGAAATGTTTAAAGTCATTTTTGTGGTCTGGAAATTGCTAAAAGAAGGTTAGCATTCTTAAAATCGGGTTCAGCCAGCTTTATAACTCATAGGTTTAGGTTAAGAGTTTGGTTGAACCCCTTTGTTTTGAAAATCGGAGTCAATTTCTTTTGATCGAATACTTTTTTGATTTGCCCTTAGTGTTAAAACTTTTCCAAAGAAATTTCCATCCTTCTGTATAATCCCACGGACCATGTTAAGAAATCTATTGAAGGTTGCCTTGCGCAATATTATAAAGGAAAAGACGTACAGCGCTATTAATATCCTCGGCCTTACTATCGGCATCACGTGCAGCCTGTTTTTGCTCATGTATATTCTGGATGAACTGAGCTATGACCGTTATCATAAAAATGCGGATACGATTTACCGCATCGTTTCTAATATTAAAGAGCCTGATAATGCTTTCACATGGGCCGTAGCACAAATTCCATTGGCTGATGAACTCCGGGATAATTATCCGGAGGTAAAAAATGTGGTTCGTTTTTTTGGAACGGGGAGAAGCCTTTATAAAAACGGTGAAAAACAATTCTACGAAGAAGAATTTTACCTGGCCGACTCCACCGTATTTGATATGTTCAGTTATGAATTCCTGACAGGAGATGTCGGCACGGCGTTGGATAATCCATTTTCTCTTGTTGTTACCGAAAAGATTGCAAAGAAATATTTTGCCAGTGCCCAATCGGCGTTAGGACAATCCTTACAAAATCTTCAGGGGGAAGAATTCAAGATCACGGGGGTGCTGAAGGATGTTCCGTTAAATTCCCATTTTCGCTTCGATGCGTTGATTTCCCGCAACTCGCAGCCGCGATATCAAGGGAGCTGGGGTAATTTTGGAGTATTTACTTATGTCCAGCTGCCGGAAGGGTATGATCTTTCAAAGATGTATGCCAGTCTGGATAAAGTCATTAAAGAAAAAGTAAATCCGATATTCGAACAGTTTGGGATAAAGATCAAGTATGAACTTCAGAAGATTACCGATATACATTTGCATTCTAAAATTCAGGATGAGGCCGAAGCGGGTGGTGATATTTCTTATATCTATATTTTCGCTGCTGTAGCGGCGTTTATGCTCATCATTGCCTGCATTAACTATATGAACCTGGCAACAGCGCGGTCTGCCAATCGATCCAAAGAAGTTGGAATTCGCAAAGTAATGGGTTCGCAAAGACGGCAATTAATCCTGCAATTCATTACAGAATCCTTAGTCATTGCATGCATTGCCCTTGGGGTTAGCATGATACTGATTTATGGTTTATTGCCCGGATTTAATACGTTAGCCAATAAAGAACTTCCATTCGCTTACATTTTGCAACCTGCTGTGTTGTCAAGTTTGTTGGGAGTAATACTATTCGTTGGAGTCGTAGGAGGGAGTTATCCTGCATTTTACCTCTCCGGATTTAACCCGGTGAATGTTTTGAAAGGAAAACTTGCGGCTAAAGGAGGGAGCGTTATTTTCAGAAAAGTGTTAGTGATCGCGCAGTTTTCCATTTCTATTTTTATGCTGATCTCTACCCTGATCGTATTTGATCAGCTTCAATATATCCGAAACAAAGATTTGGGTTTCGATAAGACGAGAGTTATCCGACTTAATTTAAGTGAACGGGATATGCAAGCTAAAGCCCAGGTGCTGGCAGAGCGATTAAAGCAAAGCCCTGAAGTCACCGGTGTTGGAACGGCTGATGCATCCCCTGGACAAAGCATCGGTAAACTTCTTCTTAAAGTAGAAGATGATGAAGGAAAGCTCGCGGATCGTGGCGTAGATTTATTCCGTGCCGATTTTGATTTTGTTAAAACCATGGGAATGGAAATTGTACAGGGTAGGGATTTCTCCCGCGATGTTGTTTCCGATACGACTTATGCCGTTTTAGTAAACGAATCAATGGTGAAGCGGATGGCTTGGAAAAACCCATTGGGCAAAAAGTTTATTTTTCAGGGTCCGAATGACACGAATATCGAAAAGCGTGTCATCGGTGTGATAAAAGATTATCATCAAAACTCTTTATATGATGCTATCGAGCCGCTGATGATCATGGTGGATAAAAATCTTAACTACGTTTTTGTTCGCACCGCAGAAGGGGATGTTCGCCAATCGCTGGCCGCGGTGGAAAAGGGATGGAAAGAGATTTTTCCCAATAGTTCTTTTGAATATAATTTCCTCGACCAGGATTTTAATTCACAGTACAAAGCCGATGAAAAACGCAGCCAGATCTTCACGGCGTTTTCGGGGCTTACGATTTTAATTGCTTGCCTGGGTTTGTTGGGTCTTTCGGCCTTTACGACGGAACAGCGAACAAAAGAAATTGGTGTGCGGAAAGTACTCGGTGCCAGTATAAACAGTTTAGTGGTTCTTGTGTCAAGAGAGTTTTTCCTGCTCGTGGGGATCGGTATGGTATTGGCTTTTCCGGCGGCTTGGTATTTTACAGAAAACTGGTTGCAGAATTTTGCTTACCGCATTGAATTGAAAGGAGAGTGGCCAACAGTATTGATCTCCGCACTCCTGGCCTTTTTTATTACGCTGATAACAGTTGGTTACCATGTCATTCGAGCCGCTTCTGCTAACCCTGTGAGAGCACTACAGGATGAGTGATTGGTAACCGTCAGGCCGTTGCACGTTAATCGTTATTCGTGAGTGTGGAGTTTGAAAGTATTTGGTACGATAAACATGGAAAGAACGCAACGCCTTTTTCCGGTGATCAGAATCGTATTATGAAGGTAGTACCTTTATCGATTTCACTTTCGGCTGCGATGGAACCGCCAAGTGCTTCAACCTGGGTCTTGACCAGGAAAAGGCCAACACCCCGGGCATCCTTATGTCCATGAAAGGTCTTATGAAGTCCAAAGAGTTTGTCACCAAACTTATTCATGTCTATACCCAAGCCGTTGTCGCTAACGCGAAGTACAAGAGACTTCCCTTCTATCGAAGTTGTTGCATGAATTTGCGGCTTTCGTTCCGGTGAACGATACTTTAATGCATTGTTTAAAAGATTCTGAAAAATACTTTCCAGGTATGTTCTTGAGTAGAGGATAGTAGGCGCCGTGTTGAAATCAAAAGTAATGTGGGCTTCGGTTTGTATTAGTTCACCTTCCAATGACTGCACTACTTTATCAAAGATTTCTTTGAAACGGATTTCGACGCGTTCAATGTCTGTTTCTTTTTTTGCCTTAAGGGTCTCCATGAGTTCATTCATGGTCTCGCCAAGGTTGTTAGAGACGTTTTTTAGCTTTTCAAAGATCTGTTGGTATTCTGCCAGGGTACTATTTGAATCCAGCAATCCGATAAGTGCTTTAATGTTTCCGATGGGTGAGCGAAGATTGTGCGAAATGATATGCGCGAACTCATCCAACTGCCGGTTCTGTTCTTGTAATTTCACGGCAATGGCTTCAATATTTTGCTTTGAACGAAGCAGTTCTCCTTCCGATTTTTTGCGCTCCGTAATGTCAATAGCAGAAGCATAAATGAGTTGATTTTTCACATCGGTGGCAGATCCCCACAATAAGCATCTGTACGTTCCGTCTTTGCAACGGTAATGATTTTCAAACGAAAGAAGGTGATTTCCTTCCTGCATGGAGGAGAATGCTTTTCTGGTGGATGCTACATCATCCGGGTGAACAAATTCAATAAAGGTTTTGGATTTGAGTTCCTCCTCAGTCCATCCAAGCAATTGAGTCCAGGTAGGATTTAACCGTTTAAAGTAACCGTCAAATCCGGCAATGACGTTAAGCGTAACGGCGTTATTGAATAGCCGGTAATTTTCTTCCGCAACCTTATGGAGTTCCTCTTCTGCTTGCTTCTGAAGCGTAATGTCGCTAATGAATCCTTCAATCAAGTCCAGCGCGTTGTCCATATATACGCCAATACCCACTTCATCGACCCATCGCCATTCTCCGGTCGGATGGAGTATCCGGTATTTCAAGTGAAACTTTTTTCCCTCCGTTAAAGCCTTGTCAACTTCCCTGAATATATACTGCCGATCATCCGGATGATAAAGTTGGGTGAAATGGATTCTTCCCGTGAGAAATTCCTCTGCATCATATCCTGTTATCTCCTTTACCTTTTCATTTAGATACAACATGGACCAGTTTTCATCATTTTTGCAGAGGTATATTGACCCAGGTATATTTTCGGCCAGGGTTCTGAACTTTTGTTCACTCTGCGCTAGCAGTAGTTCAGCTTTTTTCTTCTCGGTAATGTTCCGGATGAGTATAAGGACCTTGTCTGGATTGATATAGGAGATCTTACCGGAACTCCAACGGTCTCCGCTAGGTACGATGTACTCAATATATTCTGATTGTTGTGTTTTTAGAACCTTGGCGATCGCTTCTTTATGTTGTATTAATAATTCACCAGTCAACACATCTTCTAGTCGTTTACCAACGTATTCTTCACGGGGTGTAACAAAAAGAAGGTTGTCTTTTTTTGTCCATATGTTAGTGTACACACCCTCTTTACTTACTTCAATGGCGATATCGTCAATGGAATTCAATAGCGCATGAAGATGGGCTTCTGATTCTTTTAATTTTTGTTCTGCAGTTTTTGATTCCGTGATATCGGTCGCAATGCCGGCGTATCCTATCAGCAAGTTATTCTCATCCCAGAGTCCTGTAATGGACAACAAAACAGGAAATCGGGAGCCATCCTTTCGAATAAAGGTCCACTCTCTCTGGTCAGCTATTTTTTTAACCTTTGCTTTGGTGGAGAACACCTCGAAGTTAGGTTCAACCACAAACCCCATTTCTTTAGAGAGTTCATCGGCCCGTTCAATAAGTTGAATACTGTCGTGCAACAGAACGGGAGTTGCTTTACCTATCATTTCTTCGGCTGTATAGCCGGTGAGCTTTTCCGCGGCTTTGTTAAAACTTGTTATGAGGCCTTCTGTATTGGTGGAAACAATGCCGAGCTCAGTGGTGCTAATGATAGACTCCTGAAGCCTGTAGGCCTCCGCTAATGCATTTAGGAAAATATCGTTTTGAATAAAATTCTCTTTTAATGGAATTTTTTCCATTGGAATAGGTTGGGCTCCGGAGCTAAATGTAGGATTTTTGACGTAGTAGAGTATAATCGAACGGGAAAAATATTATTTCCATGGATTTAATGTAAAACTACGTTGCCTGTTCGCCTCAAAAATAACGACGGCTGCAGCGCTGGAGACGTTCATGGAATCAATTTTTCCTTGCATAGGAATTATGATGGTAGCGTCAGCATGCTGAATCCAGACAGGGGATAACCCCGTAGATTCCGTACCCATAATGATGGCCGATGGGTTCGTGAAATCTATCTCATAATATGGCTTTGAAGCCTGAAGATAAGTGGCGAAAATAGGAATGGTATTTTTTTTCAACCACTGTATTGTTTCCTCGGAGGTGGCAGAGGCAATTTGTGTAGTGAAGATGCAGCCTACACTGGATCGTATTACGTTTGGATTGTAAAAGTCTGTATGCGGATCACAAATAATCACCGCATCGACATTGGCAGCATCTGCCGTGCGAAGAATAGCTCCCAGGTTTCCAGGTTTTTCCACAGCTTCCAGGATCAGTAGCAAAGGATTTTTGCGCAATTGAATATTTTTCAGCGTGTGTACCTTAAGCTCAGCTACCGCAATGACCCCGCCCGTGCCATCCCGGTATGCTATTTTTTCGAATACCGATTGCTGAACGGGAATGAGAAGATTTCCATCTTTTATGATCGTTCTCACCGTTTCTGCCGAAATAATTTCCGGACAAAAGAACACGCTGTTTATTTTGTATTTTCCTTCGGCCGCCAACGAGAGTTCTTTTACCCCCTCAATCACAAATAGGTTTTGGCGTTTGCGTTCACGGGCTTTTTCTAATGTAATAATGTTCTTTATTTTGGGATTCTGATGACTTGTTATAAGGGGATGCATTCAGCAGGTTTGAAGGTTGAAGTTTAAAGTTATTCAAATCTAAGTTTCTTCTAACTTTAAGCTCTTAAACTTTGAACGAAGCCTCCTTGAACCTGAAACTATTGCACCCCTCTTCCTGGAAAGATTACGAGTTAATCGACTCCGGTAATTTTGAAAAACTTGAACGGTTTGGAAAATATATTCTCATTCGACCAGAACCGCAAGCTATTTGGAGCAGATCATTGGATGAACATGAATGGAAGAAAAGTGCTCATGCCAAATTTGTACGCGAACAAACGGATAAATTCCGGTTCACGGATGATGTTAAAGGTGGCTGGTCCAAAAATCCTTCGATGCCAGAAAGTTGGAATGTTCAATACAGTCACCATTCACTCAATCTCACCCTTCGGCTTGCCCTTACTGGCTTTGGCCATGTAGGAATCTTCCCTGAACAAGGCAACAATTGGAATTTTATTTACGACACCATTACAGGATGGGAAATTCAAAAACCCCGGGTACTGAACCTTTTTGCCTATACTGGTGCAGCGTCAGTGGTTGCCCGTGCTGCTCACGCAGAGGTAATACATTGTGATGCTTCCCGTCCCGGTCTAAATTGGGCTAGTCACAATATGGAACTTAACCATCTCAAAGACATTCGTTGGGTGTACGAAGATGCGTTTAAGTTTGTGAAGCGTGAAGTGAAGCGCGGAAATAAATATAATGGCATCATCATGGATCCGCCTCCGTATGGGCGTGGTCCTGAAGGTGAGAAGTGGACATTGCAGGAACAGCTTGACGAACTCATTCACATGAGCAGTGCATTGCTTGAAAAGAAAGACAGTTTTTTTATTTTGAGCATGTATGCTATCGGGTTGTCTGCTGTTGTGGGGTTAAATGTTGCTAAGACACACTTTGATATGAAGGAACCTGAGTATGGTGAATTCTTTTTAAAATCGAAGGAAGGAAAAGATTTACCGATGGGAACATTTTTGCGATTTTCGCGGTAATTTCTTTTCGCCAGAATCATTGTATCTTTAGTTATGCAATCTATCAAAACACCTCCGCGTACAATGATGGAAGTTTTTAAAATGCTTCCGGAGGGAACGTTAGCTGAAATTATCAATGGCAATCTCTATATGTCGCCCGCACCTACACCAGAGCATCAACGAATTATTCGTATGCTTACGATAGCGATTTCGTCTTTTGTGGACAATTCTAGTTCAGGGGAAGTTTTGTTTGCCCCGTGTGATGTTTTTTTGGATGAACATTCCAATGCTGTACAGCCTGATATTATTTATGTTTCGGCTGAAAAAAAAATCATTATAAGGGAAGATGCAATTCATGGCATTCCCGATATGCTGATCGAAATACTATCTCCAGGCAATTCCGACCACGACCTTATCCGTAAAAAAAATCTTTACGAAAAATTTGGAGTGCCTGAGTATTGGATTGTTTCACCCGAGACAAAAGAAACGGTAGGTTTTTTTCTAAAAGACGGAAAATACAGTGAGTCAGGACGCTACATTGGAAAAATTCATTCCGTATTGTTGAATAATACGGAATTTGAGTTTTGGTCAAAGCTCCGCTAATCTCTAAACCTTCCTACGGGGCTAGCCATTAGCCGATTAAAAGTCTTATCTTTGCGCCTTAATTCAGAAAAATTAAAGAGTATTTCGCGGATTTATGGACGTTAATAAGATCAGAAACATAGCAATTATTGCACACGTTGACCACGGTAAAACAACCTTGGTAGATAAACTTTTGCATGCCGGTCACCTCTTCAAAGACCATGAACATCCCGGTGAGTTAATAATGGACAGCAACGATCTGGAACGAGAGCGTGGAATTACCATTTTGGCAAAAAACGTATCGGTTCGATACAAGGATTATAAAATTAATGTTATTGATACTCCGGGCCACAGCGACTTTGGCGGTGAAGTAGAACGTGTGTTGAACATGGCCGATGGCTGCCTCCTGCTTGTTGATGCATTTGAAGGACCTATGCCGCAAACCCGATTCGTTTTGCAGAAGGCATTGCAGTTAGGACTCAAACCAATCCTTGTTATTAATAAAGTTGACAAGAAAAATTGTACTCCGGATGAAGTACATGAGCAAGTATTTGAGCTCATGTTTTCATTAGACGCTACAGAAGAGCAGCTTAACTTCCCTACTTTCTATGGGTCGGCCAAACAAGGCTGGATGAGTTCAGATTGGAAAACTCCTACCACAGATATTACTACATTGATTGAAGGTGTTATTGAATTTATACCAGAACCCAAGGTCGATGTGGGACTAACGCAAATGATGATCACCTCGTTAGAATACTCTGCTTACATTGGCCGTGTCGCTATTGGCAGAGTTCAGCGCGGTACTGTAAAACCAGGTCAGCAGATTGCTTTGGTGAAACGTGATGGAAAAATTGTTAAGACGCGAATCAAAGAAGTCTACATATTTGAAGGATTTGACAAGAAAAAAGTGGAACAAGTCAATGCCGGGGAGATTTGTGCGTTAGTAGGATTAGAAGGTTTTGAGATTGGTGATACTGTTGCAGACGTGGATAAGCCGGAAGCACTAAAATCAATTTCCATTGATGAGCCTACCATGAGTATGCTCTTTACGATTAACAATTCACCTTTTTATGCGAAGGAAGGTAAGTATGTTACCTCACGTCACGTCAAAGAGCGTTTGGAGAAAGAATTAGAAAAAAACCTTGCGCTGAGATTAGGAGAGACGGGCTCTGCGGATAGCTTCACGGTCTATGGCCGGGGTGTACTTCATTTGTCCGTATTAATTGAAACGATGCGCCGCGAGGGGTACGAGCTTCAAATTGGTCAGCCGCAGGTCATTTTCCGGGATATTAATGGGGTAAGGTCGGAGCCGGTGGAAGAACTCACCATTGACTTACCGGAGGCGGTTGCCGGGAAGGCAATTGAGACCGTATCTATCCGCAAAGGCGAAATGTTGAACATGGAGCCAAAAGGAGACCGTATGATTCTAAAGTTTCTGATCCCCTCCAGAGGTATCATGGGATTGCGGAATTATTTATTAAACGTAACAGCGGGTCAGGCGGTGGTAACACATCGTTTCAAAGAATACCAGCCTTATAAAGGTGAAATCCCCGGACGTATTAATGGTTCGCTGATTGTAATGGAACAAGGTGAAGCTATTGCCTATAGCTTGCACAACTTGCAGGATCGGGGGAAGTTCTTCATTAATCCGGGTGAAGCTGTTTACGAAGGTCAGGTAATTGGCGAACATAGCCGAAATGGTGACCTGGTCATCAATGTTACCAAAACAAAGAAACTGACTAACATGCGCGCCTCCGGGTCGGATGAAAAAATGAAAATAGCGCCTCCCTTGAAACATACATTGGAAGAAGCCCTGGAATACATCCAGGCGGATGAGTATGTTGAAGTAACGCCACAATCAATTCGTTTACGTAAGATTTATTTAAACGAGAACGAACGCAAGCGCAACAGCAAATAAGGGAGTGGGTGTGAAGCCTTTGTTCTATAACATTGCTATGCAAAAACATTTTTTGATTCAGTGTATAAAAGGATTTGTTTTCATCCTGTTGATGGCGGCTCCTTTTTTCGTTTCCGCACAATCCACGGCTAATAAGAATGAAACATTATTGGCGCAGGCTGATACGCTATTAGGCCGGCAAGATTATGCCGGTGCCCTGGTGTTATATGATAAGATTATAGAAAAAACAAAGTTCGTTAGCGATGAGGATTACCTGGTACTTTATAAACGTGCATTTTGTTATTATGGCTTAGGTAAGTTTGAAAATGCGCTGAAGGATGTGAATCACTACGTTCAAAAAGTACTAAATGAACAAGCAAAACTTTTGCGCGCCTATATCAATCAGGAACTTGGAAATCATGAAGCTCAACTGGCCGACCTCAATGAATTTATTGCTGCTAGCCCAGGCAATCCGGATTTGTTGCGTTGGCGGGCTTCGGTATTTATGGAGTCTGAACGGTATGCTGAAGCACAAAAAGACATACGGCGATTATTAGCGTATCAACCTAGCCCGGATTTGAAAGCTTACCTGGGCCTGGCTTATTATTACCAAAACAACCAGGATAGTGCACTGATTATTTTTGACGAGGTTATTGCGGCAAATCCTGATTACCTTCAAACCTATCTTTATGCTGCATCGCTGGCACTTGAAGAGGAAGCCTATGATCTTGCCCTTCAGTACTGCAAGGGGGGATTAAAAGTGGATGGCTCTGATTTGACACTCCTTTTTTATAAGGGCATTGCGCTTGTTGAGATCGAAAACACCGATGAGGGCTGCCGATGCCTTAAAAAAGCTTTTGCCGGAGGGATGGACGACGCCGCTGATTATTTGAAGAGCTATTGCTACGGCGTTGAATAAACTACAATGGGTAGTTAGGTATAAAGTCTATAACGCCTTATTTGTTCAGGTTTTCTTTTCTTTCTTTACTCCTGCATTGCCTAAATCATTTTTTGTATCCATGACAATCAGTAACTTAGGAAGACCAAGGGTTGGATTCTCCTTTACACTTAATATGAGTTATGGAAAAAATTCTCGTTCCCTGCGACTTTTCGGAACAGGCCATCAGTGCCTTCCGTTTAGCGATTGACTTGGCGCAACAATCCAATAGAGAAGTTCATCTATTGCATGTTATCGAACTGCCCGTCATGCACGACAGTATGCTCTTGCCGACGCTATCCTTTGAAGCAACACTACTCAAGGAATTAAACGACAATGCTGAAAACCAGTCCAGGAAAATCAAAGAAGAATTTGCCTCAGATGCACCTGTAATCGCTAAAACTATTTTTGGGAATACCTCCATGATGATTTTGGACTATATCGATGAGGCAGGAATTGAGCTCGTGGTTATGGGGACCAAAGGTGCAAGTGGACTGCGGGAATTGCTCATCGGATCGAATGCCGAAAGAATTGTACGAAGAGCTCCCTGCCCGGTGATCACCGTAAGGAAGTACAGTAAACTTCAGGCCATAAAAAACATTGTATTTCCAAATTCATTAGAGGCTGAGCAGGAGGATCTCGTTTCACACGTTAAAACCTTGCAGGATTTTTTGAAAGCCACCTTGCATATTGTTTGGATCAATACTCCGGGCAACTTCACCAGCGACAACATTACATTACTGAGGCTTAAGGACTTTGCCAAACGTTTTATTTTGAAAGACTACACGCTGAATGTTTTTAACGATACATTTGAAGAGTCGGGTGTGATAAGCTTTGCGCATATGATCAACGCCGATATGATTGCTATGGGTACGCATGGCCGCAAGGGATTGAATCATGTTATGAGCGGTAGCGTTGCAGAAGATGTTGTAAACCATATAGACTGCCCTATATGGACCTATACCATAAAAAAAATAAGTTCTCACAAAGAACCTATTAAGCACTAACCACTTAAAAAGTAATTAACCTTTTTAAATAATGGTTTTGCACCATTAGCAAGAATACTATTGATCAATTGCCGCTCCCACCTTCCAAGGTTTGAAAACTGTGCCTCATCAACTCCACAACCTGCCTGCTGGCAGGCTTCTCATCTTCTTACATATTTCTTCTATATTGTCCCCCCACCTCAAACAATGCTTTGGTGATCTGGCCCAAGGAGCAGACTTTACATGCTTCCATGAGCAATTCAAAAATGTTCTTATTTTGAATAGCAGCTTGCTGAACACGCTCCAGCGTTTCCTCAGCTCTGCTCCCCTGAAAAGCATGCAGGTTACGAAGCATCTTGATCTGATATTCTTTCTCTTCCGATGTAGCGCGGATTACTTCCTGTGGAATGATTGTCGGTGATCCCTTCGAACTTAAAAAAGTATTGACACCGATGATCGGATACTCGCCGGTATGTTTTAACGTTTCATAGTACAAACTCTCTTCCTGTATCTTACCCCGTTGATACATGGTTTCCATGGCACCCAACACACCGCCGCGTTCGGTTAGCCGGTCGAACTCTGTAAGCACTGCTTCTTCTACTAAATCAGTAAGCTCTTCAATAATAAATGAACCTTGCAGTGGATTTTCATTTTTTGCCAGGCCTAACTCTTTATTAATAATGAGTTGTATGGCCATTGCCCTGCGAACAGATTCCTCTGTGGGTGTTGTAATCGCTTCATCATAAGCATTGGTGTGAAGTGAATTGCAGTTATCATAAATAGCATACAACGCCTGCAAGGTGGTACGTATGTCATTGAAGTCGATCTCTTGTGCATGCAAGGAGCGGCCTGATGTTTGAATGTGATACTTCAACATTTGCGCCCGGGCATTCGCTCCATATTTATTTTTTAATGCCTTTGCCCAAATTCTCCGTGCCACCCGGCCAATGACGGCATATTCAGGATCAATTCCATTGCTAAAGAAAAAAGACAAGTTAGGAGCAAACTCGTTAATGTCCATCCCCCGGCTAAGGTAATACTCCACGTAGGTGAATCCATTCGCTAACGTAAAGGCCAGTTGGGTTATAGGGTTTGCGCCCGCTTCGGCAATGTGATATCCTGAAATGGACACCGAATAAAAGTTGCGTACGTTATGATCAATAAAATATTGTTGAACATCACCCATGAGCCGAAGGGCAAACTCCGTAGAAAAGATACACGTGTTTTGCGCCTGATCTTCTTTTAAAATATCAGCTTGTACGGTGCCACGGACTTGTGTTAATGTCTCGTCTTTGATCTGTTGATAAACCTCTGGAGGAAGAACCTGATCACCGGTTACACCTAGCAACATAAGTCCCAGACCACTATTCCCTTTAGGCAAAGGACCTTGATAGGAAGGTCGCTCGGCATCTCTTCCTTTGTAAAGCGCTGCAAGTTTCAGTTTGACTTCTTCTTCCAGGTTATTCTTCCGGATATAGAGCTCACATTGCTGATCGATAGCAGCATTCATAAAGTACCCTAATAACATCGGCGCAGGACCGTTGATGGTCATGGATACGGAAGTCTTCGGATCCGCCAGGTTGAAGCCGCTGTATAATTTTTTAGCATCATCGAGGCAACAAATACTGACTCCCGAGTTACCAATCTTTCCATAAATATCAGGGCGATAATCCGGATCGTTTCCATATAGTGTAACAGAGTCGAATGCCGTGGATAAACGCTTGGCCGGCATCGACTGACTGACATAATGAAATCTTCGGTTAGTACGTTCAGGTCCCCCTTCCCCGGCGAACATTCGTGTTGGGTCTTCCCCTTCCCGTTTAAAGGGATAAATGCCGGAAGTGTAGGGGAATTCACCGGGAACATTCTCTAATAAATTCCAGCGCAAAAGATCTCCCCAACTCTTATATTTTGGCAAGGATACCTTCGGAACCTGTGTATGAGAAAGTGACTCCGCATGGGTTTGGATGGCAATTTCCTTGTCACGCACGTTGAATTTAAAGAGTGGTTCTTTATATCGTTTTACTTTTTCGGGCCAGGTCTCAATAAGCTTCCAGTTCTTCGGATCAAGATTGAGTTTAATGCGATCAAACTCTGCCTGTAGTACCTTTACAATTTCCGGGTTGTTAGCACCTAAAGCCTCTATTGTCTTAGTAATCGCATAAAGTTTCTCTGCTACCTCCGCCTGCTCATCTACCCAGGCATCATACGTTCTGTTGCTCTCTGCAATTTCACTCATGTAACGCGTTCGGTGCGGAGGAATAACAAATATTTTCTCCGACATTTCTCGTGTGATGGCAAACGTAGATTTCAATTTCGCTCCGGTTTTGGCAGCAATTTTATCCATCACCTGTTTATAGAGCTGATTTGTTCCGGGATCGTTAAATTGTGATGCAATCGTTCCGAATACCGGCATGTTTTCAGCCTTCTCATTCCACAATTGATGATTTCGCTGATATTGTTTTTTCACATCGCGCAAGGCATCGAGGGAACCACGCTTATCAAACTTGTTTAAGGCAATGACATCGGCAAAATCAAGCATGTCAATTTTTTCTAACTGTGTGGCTGCACCATACTCAGGGGTCATCACATAAAGGGAAACATTGCTATGATCTATGATCTCCGTATCACTTTGCCCGATGCCGGAAGTTTCCAGAATAATAAGATCGTATCCAGCTGCTTTCAAAACCTGGATGGCCTCTCTTACATAAACAGAAAGCGCAAGATTACTTTGGCGCGTGGCCAATGAGCGCATGAAAACACGTGGATTGTTAATGGCATTCATACGGATCCTGTCGCCTAGCAGTGCCCCCCCTGTTTTGCGTTTGGATGGGTCAACCGAAATTAGCCCGATCGTTTTATCTTTAAAGTCAATGAGAAATCTTCTTACGATTTCATCCACCATGGAGGATTTACCCGCGCCACCTGTTCCTGTGATTCCTAAGACCGGTGCATCGGACTTATCCGCTAACACCTTGATCGTTGCAAAGACACTGCTATGCCGGCCATAAAAATTTTCTGCTGCAGAAATTATTCGGGCAATCGCGAATGGATTTTTAGATGTCAGTTGATCGACCTCGTTAGTTAACAGATCACCCGTCGGAAAATCACTTTGTTCCACTAAGTCGTTGATCATGCCTTGCAATCCCAGAGCACGTCCATCATCGGGAGAATAAATTCGTGTAATACCGTAATCCATCAGCTCCTTTATTTCTTCGGGGAGAATTACTCCTCCACCGCCACCAAAAATTTTAATATGACCTGCGCCTTTCTGCTGAAGGAGGTCATACATATATTTAAAATATTCCTGATGACCACCTTGATAACTTGTCATGGCGATAGACTGAGCATCTTCCTGAATAGCGGTGTTCACCACTTCTTCTACACTGCGGTCATGACCAAGATGGATCACTTCAACACCCGTAGCCTGGATAATTCTGCGCATGATATTGATGGCCGCATCATGGCCATCAAATAAACTGGCCGCCGTAACTATTCTTACTTTATTTTTTGGTTTATAGGGTTCGGGAGCCTGGTGCCCGGCCAGACTTTGTTGCTTTTTTTGGGTTCTTTCCGGAGTTGTCGTGGTGCTCATTTCGCAGATGCCGATTTATTGGTCCAAAAATAGCCAGAAGGGGAGTATTAAGCTAACAGTTATTAGGAACTTGTCGGACTGCCTATTTACATTGCTGGATGATGAGGGTATTGGAGATCCGTCTTTGCGAGGTTGCTTACTTACGAAGTAAGCAACGCAACCGTGGCAATCCCCGGACTACAACGTGCGCCCTTCGTAGTCTGGGGATTGCCTGCCTACCGGCAGGCAGGCTTCAGTCGTACTACTCACTACGCTCGGAGACTTCTTCGGCAATGATGTGGTTATAACGTCATTAAGATTTTTTCGGTGTCCCACGGTGACCGACTTACAATGACGGATCTCCAACAGCAAAGGCGGTCGTTAAGGTGAACTTCACCTAAGAACAGCAAATCCTTATCTTGCATCCCTATGAGGTTAAAAAGGATCCTGCGTGTTATTTTAATAGTTTTCATCTTTTGTCTAGGCTTGCTGTTGTTGTTCCTGGCGGTGAGTGTTGCCCCGATTGACCGATCCGTTGACCGGAAACAATTGTATACGACGATGATGAATCGGATGGATACACTAGCTCGTCCAGTAATCAGCCATCGTGGTTTTTCCATCGGCTTTGCAAAAGAAAACCTTACACCTTCTTACCCTACAGCTACTGCCGGATATGGTAAACGGATGGGGAAATTGTATGAATCGGTTCACGATTCCATTTACGTCCGTACGATGGTAATCGATAATGGAGCAAGACGTGTTGCCGTTGTCAGTGCTGATTTGCTGATAATTCCGCCGACGGTTACGGCGCTATTAGAAAAGGAGCTTCCTGAAATTGATTTCACCCTGGATAATACCTACCTCGGTGCCATTCATACGCACAATAGTATTGGCAACTGGGGCAAAGGTGTGATGACGTTTTTGTACGGATCGTACGATGATTCTATGGTGCATTTCATTGCCGACAAAATTAAACGCAGCATCCAACGGGCTTCCAGGAATATGCTCCCCGCGACGTTGAAAGCGGGAGCAATCCCTTTGAGCAATATTGTGTACAATAGGTTGATTGATCACGGCCCCGTTGATTCATTACTTCGGGTTGTTGAGATTCACCGAAGCGATAGTAGTAAACTGTTGCTGATGAGTTTTACGGCGCATGCTACATGTTTGTTTTCCCGCGACTTGCAGTTATCACGCGACTACCCTGGAATGTTAGTGGATTCCATTGAAGCAAAAAATTATTCATTCGTCATGTTTATGGCAGGAGCGGTGGGAAGTCATGCAGGAAAAGCGCCGGAACAGGGCTGGAGTTGTGTTGACTGGATGGGTGAAAAAGTATCAAAGGGATTTTTAGAGAATAGAAATCAGCTTATTGCTGTTCATGATTCCACATTGGAAATGCATCGCGTACCGCTGTTACTCAGCGATCCGCAGGTTAAAGTCCTGAAAAACTGGCGCGTACGCCCATGGTTATTCTCATTGGCCTTTGGGGACTATCCGGAGTACCTTACTGTTTTGCGCCTGGGCAATATTGTTATGCTGGGAACTCCTTGTGATTTCTCAGGCGAGTTTAATCGTTCCCTGGATTCAATAGCAACCAGGAACGGGTTGCAGGCCATGGTCACTAGTTTCAACGGTGGCTATATAGGTTACGTTACTCCGGATAAGTACTATGATAGAGACCACTATGAAACACAGTTAATGAACTGGTATGGGCCCGGGAATGGAGAATACATGGAGCAATGCCTGGAACAGCTGATTCTAAAGGTTGCTGATTAGGATCATGTGGAGGGGTCCCTTATACCTTATACCTCTATACCCCTATACCTCTATACCCAATACCTTTACTGCATTTGATCCATCACTCGAAATCTCTACCTTAGGTACCTTTAATTACATATGAGATTTATCCAGGCCATCATCATTTTTTCGTGCCTACTGATGATCTTTTCCTGCCAGAAGGAAAAGCAGCAAGCAGAGGCATGGGATTCTACGGTCTTCTATTTCGATTGGCAGGCCATGACTGCGACGCTGATGCAACGAATAAATATGGAACATGGCGAAAAGGTACTCCTGGTTTCAAGTCCCGGAAGGTTTGATGCCATGATGCCTTTTTTAAAGGAATGGATTGAAGAGGCAAAAGGCCAATATCTTGGAACTATCAGTGTAGACTCCACGCAATGGCCTGAAGAATGGAAGACTGAGTTTACCCGTTCAGCGGATGGAAAATCCCTGGATGCATTATCGGAGCAGTTTAAGGTAGTGGACCTTGCCATTATGTTACCCGGCGCTAGTACGACACATCGACCGTATGCAGCCATGCAGAAAGTGTTGAGGAGCGGATACGGAAGAACAATTCATTTCCATTGGGCTGGTGCGTATACCCTGGAAGGTTCTCCTTTAGAGATCACCGAAGATATCGACCAGCAATATCAAACGGCTATTCTTACAACGGATTATAAGAAACTGTCCGGTCTTCATCACCTCTTTGAAGTAGAGGCGCGGAAGCAGGGAATACATGTCACTACTCCGCTTGGCACTGACATCCGGTTTACACTGGGAGACCGACCTGTCACCAAACAAGATGGTGATGCCTCTAAAGCTAGAACAGCTAATGCAAGGAATCTCATCGACCGGGAGATAGAACTTCCGGCGGGTGCTATCCGGGTAGCGCCGATCGAGGAAAGTGTGGAAGGAAAGATTGCTTTTCCCGATTCGGAGTGGAATGGACAAAAAGTAAAAGGTTTAGTGCTTACTTTTAAAGCAGGCAAAATAATTGCTATGAATGCAAGCGCTGGTCTAAATGCTGTAAAAGAGGAATTGAAGGCAGCAGGACCTTCCGGATATTCTTTCCGAGAATTTGCTCTAGGTTTTAATCCATCGTTGACGATTCCGGAAATCGGACCAAGGTGGATTCCGTATTACGGTTATGGGGCAGGGGTTGTCAGATTATCCCTCGGTGACAATACGGAATTAGGAGGAAAGGTGAGCGGCGGTTATGTTCGCTGGAATTTTTTTACCGATGCTTCTGTAACGTTGGGAGACAGGCTGCTGGTGAAGGATGGAAAAATGTTACAATGATTCACCAACGGCGGATTCCGGTCTTTGCCATGACTATGTTGGTATACCCTCAACCTGAAATCGGATTTTGATGAATGTCACCCTTGAGAATGATAACCTTCTAGTTAAGATTAAGTCAAAAGGAGCGGAGGTTTTTAGTGTTATAGGCAAAGGAACCCACCTGGAATATATGTGGAGTGGTGACCCTGCGTTTTGGGGTAAAACCTCACCTGTATTATTTCCTATTGTTGGGACGCTCAAAGGCGACACATTTTTATATAAGAATAAGAAGTACAATTTGACAAGGCATGGCTTTGCCCGTGACCTGGAATTTGAAATAACGGAGTCAGGAAGAGACCGTGTAGTTTTTACGTTAGATAGTACCCCGTTGTCGCTTCAGAAGTATCCATTTAAGTTTCGACTTAAGATCAAATATACGCTTCAAGAGAGCTTTCTGTATGTATACTATATCCTGGAAAATATTGGCAATGAAGAAATGTATTTTTCTATCGGAGGCCACCCTGCCTTCAAAGTTCCGCTAGTGGATGGAACACATTACACGGATCATTATTTGGTATTTAATAAAATTGAAACCGCGCCCCGATGGCCAATCAGTACCGAAGGCCTTATAGAATCCAATCCTGTTAGGTTCCTCCATAAAACGAACAAGATTAACCTTAACAGCACGCTCTTTCAGCACGATGCCTTGGTGTTAAAGCATTTGCAGTCAGATATAGTTTCTATAAAATCTACAGCCCACTCTCATGGATTGGATTTTCATTTTGAAGAATTTCCTTTTCTGGGTATCTGGGCCGCGAATAATGCTGACTTTGTTTGTATTGAACCCTGGTGTGGTATTGCAGACAATGTAACACACGATCAGGAGTTGATCTCAAAAGAAGGTATAGAAAAAATCGAAACAGGAAGATCCTGGTCAAGAATTTGGAAAGTCAAATTTTATTAGCATAACAACCAGCGATCTGCCCAATACTTCAATGCACAATAAGAAACATTATATCGCAGCTATAAGTGCGTTTGTGATCTGGGGTTTTTTCTCCATTCCGTTACGGGCGCTAAGCGAATACTCCGTTGGAGAAATTCTTTACTTCAGGATTTTGTTTTCATTACTTGTCCTGGTGGCGATCATTGCCGGATTTAAAGGAAATGACCTGCGAAAAGATTTGACTTTTTTGAAAACCTTTTCCCGTAAGGAGCGAAACAAAATAATTGCATTGACGCTGGTCGGCGGCGCCCTGCTTATCGTGAACTGGTTAACGTTTATATACATTGTTAATAATATCAATATAAAAACAGCCTCCTTTTCCTACATGATATGTCCGGTGATGACCGCTGTGCTGGGATATTTTTTGTTAAAAGAGAAGTTAACAGGCCTGCAATGGTTAGCCGTTGGCTTATGCGCGGTCAGTTGCGTTTTGATGGGAATCAACTCGGCAATCGAACTGGGCTATAGTTTCTTGACAGCCCTTGGCTATGCTTTATACCTTGTTTCTCAACGTAGAAATCAAGGTTTTGATCGGATGATTATCCTGGGGATTCAGGTACTATTCTCTTTTTTGATTTTAAATCTGTTCTATACTTCGCTTATCCAGGAAGTCCCTGTGACAATGGAGTTTTACACCATTATTTTGGTGATTGCTGTAGTCTTTACGGTGCTTCCCTTATTCCTGAATCTTTATGCCCTCAATAGGATCAATTCAGCAACCATCGGCATCTTATTGTACCTGAACCCAATCTTTAATTTTGTAGTAGCTTTTGTAGTATTTAAGGAGAAAGTTAACCTGATCCAGTTGATTGGGTATTCGATCATCGTTGTTGCCCTTGTACTTTTCAATTATCCAACGTTCAGAAAGTTACACGGTGCCATGACAGAAAAATTTAACTAGAGTATGAGAAACCTGACATCGACGGGGAACACCACACTTGATAAATTACTGGGCATTGAATACCCCATCATTGTCGCCCCAATGTTCCTCATCTCTAATACCAAGATGATTAAGGCTGCCTTAGCACAAGGAGTCACGGCCGCTTTCCCTGCATTGAACTACAGAACGGATAAAGAACTTCGGGATGCTATCCAGAATATAAAAGCTTTTTCATCAAAACCCTTTGGCGTTAATCTGATCGTTAATAAATCTAACCCTAAATACAGGAGTCAGCTTAAAACGTTGCTGGAGTTGAAAGTTGATTATATCATTACGTCGCTGGGCAACCCCAGGGAAGTTATTGATAGATGCCGCCCGCTCGGCATAAAGGTGTTCTGTGATGTTGTGGATTTGAAGTATGCTAAAAAAGTGGAAGACTTGGGAGCGGATGCTGTCATTGCTGTGAATAACAGGGCAGGAGGGCATGCCGGGAATCTTTCGCCTGAAGAATTAGTCACGATCCTGAAAAAAAATTGTAAAATTCCTATTATTTCAGCAGGTGGCATTGCCAAAGGACAAGACTTAAAACAAGTGATGAATTGGGGTGCAGCCGGTGCATCCATCGGGACAATCTTTATTGCCTGTGATGAGGCTGACATTTCATCCGAGTATAAACAGGCCATGGTAGACTACGGAGAAAAAGACATTGTGCGCACGACAAAACTATCAGGGTCTCCACTTACAGTAATCAATACACCGTATGTTCAAAAACTGGGAACGAAGGCTAACCTGTTGGAATGGATATTGAATCATAACAAAACACTGAAAAAATACGCGAAGATGTTGATTGCATTTCGGGGTATGAAGCAGGTGGAAAAGGCAGCGTTTGGGGCTACCTATAAAACCGTATGGTGTGCAGGTCCAGCGATTGAACACGTTACACGCATACAGCCCTTGGGGGAAATTATAAAAAGACTGGTGGATGAATTTAAAAGGTGTTAAAATGTTTACGGGTGAACTTACCCGAATAACACCCTCGTAGTAAAATATTTTTAAGATGAAAGCTGCCTTGAGTGAGATAAAAAAAGAGCTGAATTTTCTGGATCTAAAAAGAGTACAGGAGCTATGTATGCGCCTGGCCAGATACAAAAAGGATAATAAAGAATTACTTACCTACCTTCTTTTCGAAGCCTACGATGAGCCTGGGTATATCAGCCATGTCAAAAGTGAGATAGACGAGCATTTTAACGCCTTGCCAAAAACAAACGTGTACCTGATCAAAAAGAGCCTTCGTAAGATCCTCCGCATCACGAACAAGCAAATAAAGTATTCAGAGGTGAAACAAACGGAAGTGGAACTCCGGATCTATTTCTGTTCGAAAATAAAAAAGTCAGGCATTCAGTTGCTGCCAAGCCAGGTACTTTCTAATCTTTACCATCAACAGCTAAAGAAAATTGAAACTGCGTTGGCGAAACTGCCGGAAGATTTGCAATATGATTATCACCAGGAGTTAGAACAACTGAAGTAATATGAAAGAGGCTCAACCCAATAATCCACTTCACGGAAAGACACTTGAAATGATCCTGATACATTTGGTAGATCTTTATGGCTGGGATGAATTGGGAGAAAGGATTAATATTAATTGTTTTGTCAACAATCCAAGCCTTAAATCGAGCTTAACCTTTTTGCGAAAAACGCCCTGGGCGCGGCAAAAAGTTGAAGATCTTTACGTGGATTCATTAGATTGATTAGTCCTTGTTTTTAAATAGATGAAATTTACATGGACATATAGAACACCTGAACGAGCATTTATAAATAGATAGATAGTGTCTAAGTTCCCAATCCACGGAAAACAGTGAGAGATGTGTCGCGTACGAAATTGAGATGCTTCTTTCCGCGTGCGTAGGCGCGACATGAAAACCCAGGACAAATCCAAGGCCTTCGCTTGCTCGGCCTTGGATTTGCCTGAAGACCTATTCTCTCACTTCTGATAGTTGAGCCATTCGCCTCACGTGAATGGCTGACCATCAGCGGTGATTTTAACCGCGCCACTACGATAGCAATAAAAAGCACTGAACTATCTACGGCGCCTTGACTCGTCGGGGGCAGAAACTATTTAATTACAGGTACGCACTGGTTAGTCGTACTCAGTAAAATTATATACACATGAAAGCTGTGTCAAATTAATGATCAAAAAAAACATGAACGAAAGAGTACACTGGGACCGTATCGCCACAAACTACGACAAAGAAATTTTTGATGTATTCAAGAGTGATCGGAATAAAAAATTACGGCGCTATTTCAAGAAGCATGCGGACAAGAGACATAGTGCAATAGATTTTGGTTGTGGAACCGGAAAAGCTTTTCCATACCTTTCCCCACTTTTCAAAAAAATTCTTGCCGTTGACATTTCTTCTGAATGCCTGACGCATGCCAGGGAAAGTCCGTATTCAAACATTACTTTTAAAAGGTTGGATTTGTCCAAAAGAAACCTGCGGCTGCCGGAAGCGGATTTTGCATTTTGTTGTAATGTGATCATGCTTCCCGAAATTAATAAGAACGAGGTAATGATTCAAAATATTCAACGATCGTTGCGGATCAAGGGCACGGCACTTATAGTCGTCCCATCCCTGGATTCGATTTTGTTCTCTGCCTGGCGCCTCATCGATTGGTATCGCAAAGAAGGTGTAACTCCGGAAGAAATACCTTCAGATGAATTAAGCTATTTTAAAGGAAGTAAGAGGGATATCCTTCAAGGTATTGTTCATATTGACGGGGTTCCAACAAAACATTATTCGCATTCAGAAATTGAAGTGCTTTTTGAGCAGGCGAACCTCACGATCACAGCGCTTGAAAAGCTGGACTACGACTGGAATACAGAATTTGCAGCGCCACCGGAATGGATGAATAAACCATATCCATGGGATTGGCTCATTGAGTGCAAAAGAGTGAAATGATTTTCAGTTATAACGCCAGCTCATCACTTG